>Ga0302116_1000004_pt1 | contig 185333 bp, 172 predicted proteins | sample AG5_SCM_MG_FD_203124 | JGI IMG/M metagenome (GOLD analysis project Ga0302116, IMG submission 203124) | Marine microbial communities from Western Arctic Ocean, Canada - AG5_SCM | ecosystem: Environmental > Aquatic > Marine > Oceanic | place: Canada: Western Arctic Ocean | collected 2017-10-01 | reverse complement strand
GACGAAGAAGTAGTTACCTACGCAAATGACACTCCGCTGGCGGCCAACCTGACGCAAAGCGTCGGCCATTACGCCTTTATTGAATCCCCGCGCACTATTGCGCTTCAAGGCACATACCGGTTTTAGGTCGGGCGAGAGGAGAATAAAAATGAGAATCATCGAACGAAATACAAAAAATTATAGGGTCGCTACTCTTACGGGCATGGCGTTGTTGCTTGCTTCATGTGGAGGCGGTAACTCATCCAGCATAGTTAATACCCCGGTTATTCCAGGTGCTACTGATCCTGAATCATCACGCATAAACTTTGATGCCGGTACGGGCGATATACCACTGCCTAGTGACTTACTCTTTTCTGGAACTACTGACGGAACTCTTGAACCGCCTGATGAAGTTGCTGGACGTGCGGCTGGTTCCATAGATTATGGCAATCCCGCAGTCGCCCTAGGTGGAGCCGACGGCTGGTCTACTATGGTGCCGATGCAGGTTGGTTTAACCATGGCTGAAGGCTCGACTATAGACGCGACAACTGTAGGCGCAGCAACCGTTATTATGATCGAAGCCGTGACTCCTCCTTTGGATGGAACCGGAGCGGGATGCATCCCGGTTGAACCCTTTGTTAGCCTTTCACCGGGCCAACCCTGTGGTGTAGCAGCCCCTCTAACCTACGGCGTGGACTATGTTGCTGTGGCAGGTACTGACAATATTGTTATTGCTCCGCTCAAGCCTCTGAAGGCTAAAACTACCTATGTGCTGGCGATTCTTGACGGGGTCATGGATTCTCGTGGCGAAGCAGTATTAGGTTCCACGCAGTATGAGCAGGTTACTCGTGGTGATATAGATATTGATTTTCCTCCATTGGATTCTCTGCAAGACGCGGTAAACCTCTATGAAGTAATTATCGATATTGGTACTGGTGGTGCTGGGTCTGCTCCAGCAGACGCGCTTTTTGCTTCTGCTTGGACTACTGCCTCGGTTGGCGACGCAATTGCTACAGCCACCACGGTAATGGCAGCTGCACCGCCCTCTATTACTGCGGTTGCTTCATCATTAGTAACAGTAGAGCAGGCATTTATTGGATTGGGTCTATTACCCGCTGCTGCACTGGGAACCACAGCATTGCAATTTGCGGATCTTTACTCAGGTTCTGTGACATTGCCATATTATTCGGGTCACCCTGATGATGGTTCCGATCCGATAACTGACAATTGGCGGGCGAGATGTGACAACCCCTTGGTTATTGCGGGCGCGACGGCAGCAGGATTATTACCAGCTCCAATAGAGCCAAATAACACTATTTGCCAAACCATTAACCCAGCTCTTGGCGATTATGGATTGGATACCGAACGGCATTTAACTAAATACAATCCGGTGCCTGCCGCCAGGACAGCGGCGGTTCTAGAGGTGCAGATAACCGTACCAAATTCTGCAAGTGGAGTGGCAGGGCCCTGGCCAGTAGTAATAATGCAGCATGGAATTACCGCGGATAAAGAAGGAATGTTAGCCACAACTGGTGCGCTTTCTGCCGCAGGATTTGCTACCTTTGCTATAGATCATCCATTGCATGGCAGCCGCGCATTGGTTAGTACTTCAGCTGCGGATGGAGACGCAAATGCCGGAACCGATGCAACTGATTATATGAATCTGGCCAACCTGTTAGTGGGTAGAGATAACCTAAATCAGAGTATGGCGGATCTGTTGGGTTTGCGCATGGCGATTGGAAATAGCATTGCTGGCGACCTTGCATCGGCAAACTTTGATACCGCGAATGTGCACTTCTTTGGAATGTCTTTGGGCGGCATAAGTGGAACAGGTTTTACCACCTTGGCTAATAGTTTAGGCTTAGGATTGGATATACAAAGTGTCGCCTTGAATGTTCCTGGAGGTGGCATTGTGCCTCTGCTAATTGAATCTGGTGGCTTTGGTTCTTTGGTTCAAGGTTCGGTTTTAGCTGGGTCGGGCACTGATTTAGGCAATACCTTTATCGCCTTTATTGGTAGCAATACCCCCTGTGCTGGTGCTCTAGGATGCAGCTTTGACGATTTTGTGGGCACATTGGACGCTACTTCTTTATCAATCATAAGTAGATTGGTTGGACAGTTTGCATTCGCTGCCCAAACCATTATCGATCCAGCCGATCCAAATAACTTTGCCGCTGGACTTGCGGCATTGGGCACTCCAATCTATATGGCAGAAGTTGTCGGGGACGGAATTAACAACCTATCTGATCAGACCATTCCAAATCAGACACTTACCCCTGGCTTTACCTTTGGCGGAACCGAGCCATTGGCAGCGTTTCTTGGTTTGCCTGGGGTCGATACCGACAATATGCCGCAAGCGAGCGGCATTGTTAGGTTTACTGATGGTAGTCACAGCTCGTTATTGTCGCCAGCGACAAGTTTGGGAGTAACCACCGAAATGCAAACTCAGGCTGCAACCTTTTTTGCGGCTGGTGTTGTAACCATTACGGATGCAACAGATGTCTTCTTAGACGTGCCCTGACCCACAAAAGAGCTAAGTCAAAAAGCCGGGTCAAACGACTCGGCTTTTTTTATTCTCAGTGCGCTGTTGTTAACGGGCCTCTATAATTAACCTTCTAATTTTCTTTAGCACAAAATCATTTCAATATGGCTCGATCCAAATCCAGCAGCCGTTGGTTGCAAGAACATTTCGCCGATACCTATGTCAAACAGTCACAGAAGGACGGTTATCGATCGCGCGCGAGTTATAAACTTATAGAGATTGATGATAAATATAGGCTTTTAAAGCCAGCCGCTTCAGTTTTGGATTTGGGCGCAGCTCCAGGCGGCTGGACTCAGGTGGCGGCAGAGCGTGTCGGCTCAAAAGGCTTTGTTTTGGCAACAGATATTCTGCTTATGGATACTGTCGCAGAGACCAGTTTTATCCAAGGTGATTTTTCCGAAGATGAGGTGTTTGAGTATCTTCTAAAAGAGATAGCCGATCGACGTTTAGACCTTGTAATGTCGGATATGGCCCCCAACTTAAGTGGTATAAAGGATATTGATCAACCTCGGTCTATGTACCTGGTGGAATTGGCTTTGGATATTGCTACCAAGACATTACGCCCCGGTGGCAGTTTTTTAACCAAGGTGTTTCATGGTTCAGGTTTTGATGAATTGATCAAACAAACACGGACAAGTTTTGATAAGGTCACAGCGGTAAAGCCTTCTGCGTCAAGGTCTAGGTCTAAGGAGACCTATATGCTCGCCAGAGGTTTTAATGGTTAATACAAATTTACTAACAGGTTTATTGCGAGTTTTATAAATGAACAACGACATGGCGAAAAATCTGATTCTTTGGTTGGTAATAGCTGCTGTACTTATGGCGGTATTCCAAAACTTGAATCAAGCACCGGGCCGGACTGAGCTTAGCTACACAGAGTTTGTTAATCAGGTGCAAGTGGGCAGCGTGCGATCCGCCACTTTTGAAGGCGGCATAATCTACGGTGAAATGGATAACGGCGAATCTTTTCAGACAGTGCGCCCTGATCTAACTGATGATCGGTTAATGGACGATATGTTAAACAACAACGTACTTGTCGAAGGCCGTCAACCAGAACAGCCTGGGCTGCTAATGCAGCTATTAATAGCCTCCTTTCCCATATTATTGATAATCGGCGTATTTATGTTCTTTATGCGTCAAATGCAGGGCGGCGGCGGTGGCCGTGGCGGTCCAATGGCATTTGGTAAAAGTAAGGCTAAGTTGCTCAACGAAAACGAGATTAAGACAACTTTCGCCGATGTGGCGGGTGTTGATGAAGCCAAAGAAGATGTTGAAGAACTGGTTAACTACCTAAAAGACCCAGGGCGGTTTCAGCGATTGGGCGGCAAAATACCTCGCGGCATTTTGATGGTTGGTCCTCCAGGTACTGGTAAAACCTTACTTGCAAAAGCTATCGCCGGAGAGGCGAAGGTTCCTTTCTTCGCTATATCCGGTTCCGACTTTGTTGAAATGTTTGTTGGAGTTGGTGCTAGCCGTGTGCGAGATATGTTCGCCGAAGCCAAAAAATCTGCACCTTGCATTGTGTTTATTGATGAAATCGATGCAGTCGGTCGCCATCGTGGCGGTGGGTACGGAGGTGGCAATGATGAGCGCGAGCAGACTCTGAATCAGATGCTGGTTGAGATGGATGGATTCGAAGGTAATGAAGGCGTTATTGTTATAGCAGCTACCAACAGACCAGATGTCCTAGATAAAGCTTTGTTGCGTCCCGGACGGTTTGACCGACAGGTCTATGTTGGCTTACCGGATATTCGTGGCCGAGAACAAATACTTGAAGTGCATTTGCGTAAGATCCCTTGTGATGATTCCGTTGACGCTAGTGTTGTAGCGCGAGGCACACCTGGCTTTTCAGGTGCAGATTTGGCGAACATAGCCAATGAAGCCGCTTTAAACGCTGCGCGCGCCAATCGTCGCATGGTAGCAATGGAAGACTTTGAGCAAGCTAGAGACAAACTCATGATGGGTGCAGAGCGCCGTAGCATGGTTATGTCCGAAGAGGAAAAGGCAAACACTGCTTATCATGAAGCAGGGCACGCCATAGTTGGCTGGACCATGCCCGAGCATGATCCTATTCACAAAGTTAGCATTATTCCTCGCGGTAGGGCTTTGGGTGTTACCCAATTTCTGCCGGAAGAAGATAAATACAGTCTTAGCCGCAGAGGTATAACCAGTCAACTTTGTTCGCTTTTTGGTGGACGTATTGCTGAAGAGTTGATCAATGGCGAAGACGGTGTAACCACGGGCGCACAGAACGATATAGAGCGCGCAACTCAACTGGCACGCAATATGGTCACTCAATGGGGCTTATCCGCGAAATTGGGGCCTTTGCACTACGGTGAAGAAGCATCCCAGAACGGCATGCCTGGAGGCAAGAATTATTCAGCCCAATCATCTAACGATATTGATGAAGAAGTGCGTCGTATAGTTGATGAAAGTTACGCTGAGGCGCAAAAGATTTTGGAGCAGAATATCGATATTCTGCACGCCATGAAGGCTGCTTTAATGGAGTACGAAACCATTGATAACAACCAGGTAGAGGACCTGATGAACCGCGTTAAGGTCCGTCCGCCAAAAGACTGGGATACTCCGGCTAGCAGCAAGTCCGAAGATGATATACCTAGCCCTGAACCTGATGGTGCATCTCCAATAGGCGATGCGGCCGAAGAAAGTTAAGGCTTGCATGGTTAACAGAATGCCCCGCAGTGATGTGGGGCATTTTTTTAGCCGACTATGATTAGCCAAACCTGATATGAATATTCTTGAACAGATCAGCCCAAATAAACCTCTGGTAATGGCCGTGCTAAATATCACGCCGGATTCATTTTCGGACGGCGGCGATTTATTTGATCAGGGCAAGCCCCAGATAGATCGGATATTAACCAGAGCTGAGGCCTTGTTGGAATCCGGGGCAGATATATTGGATGTTGGCGGCGAATCGACTCGTCCCGGCGCTGTAGCTCCCGAGATTCAAGAAGAGCTAGACCGGGTTGCCCCAGTGGTGGAAGCGCTTTGGCAGCAGTTTGGCTGTGATATTTCTGTTGATACAAGCAGAGCGCCAGTTATGCGACAGGCAATGCAGTCAGGTGCCAAACTAATTAATGATGTGCGAGCGCTTATAGAACCTGAATCTTTAACAGCGGCATTGGATACGGGTGCAGAGGTTTGTCTTATGCATATGCAGGGTAGTCCGGATTCAATGCAGCACAATCCCCAATATGCTGACCCCGTCACTGAAGTTAAGCAGTATTTACAAACGCGTGTAGAAGCTTGCGTTGCTGCAGGTATTGACCGAAAAAAAATCTGTATCGACCCAGGCTTTGGCTTTGGCAAGAGCCATCAGCACAATATGCAGCTTATGTTGAACCTTGAACAATTTAAGGAAATGGGCCTGCCTCTATTGGTGGGAGTATCTCGCAAGGGCATGATTGGAGAGATTACCGGAAAGGCTATTGAGTCTCGTCTCGCCGGAAGTTTGGCGATGGCACAAATCGCCTTAGAAGGTGGCGCAAATATTCTCAGAGTGCACGATGTTGCAGAGACCTGCGATATGATTCGCGTCTGGGCAGCGGTTAAACAATTACAAGAAGGCTAAATGACCAAAAAATACTTTGGAACTGATGGTATCCGAGGAGAGGTTGGGCAATACCCAATTACTCCCGATTTTATGATGCATCTCGGCTGGGCTGCTGGTCAGGTACTGATGGCTTCCAGCGATAGCAAAAGGGTGCTGATAGGCAAAGATACCCGTGTATCAGGCTATATGTTTGAGTCAGCCCTAGAAGCTGGGCTTATTGCGGCTGGTGCCGAGGTAAGTTTAGTAGGCCCTGTGCCAACGCCGGCAATTGCGTATCTAACTCGCACTTTTAACGCAGCTGCAGGCATTGTGATTAGCGCGTCTCACAATGCCTATCAAGACAACGGCATTAAGTTTTTTTCCTCGGCCGGTTACAAGTTGGGTGATTCCGTAGAGCAGGCTATAGAAGAATATTTGGAACTGCCGATTCAAACACTTAGTTCCGACAAGTTGGGAAAAGCCTTCCGTATTGCCGATGCTGCCGGCAGATATATTGAATACTGTAAAAGCACAGTGCCTCGTGATCTTACGTTGGCAGGGATGCGCTTGGTTGTGGACTGTGGCAACGGCGCTACCTACCATATAGCCCCCAAGGTGTTTAGAGAGCTTGGTGCGGATGTGACAACCATTGGCGTTGATCCAGACGGTTTTAATATTAATCGTGATTGCGGATCTACTTCGCCTCAAAAACTTCAGAAAACGGTTGTGGATGAAGGCGCCGATTTAGGTGTTGCCTTTGATGGTGACGGCGACCGATTAATAATGGTTGATCGAAACGGGAAATTGGTGGACGGCGACCAGCTTCTTTATCTAATAGCCAAGTTCCGTAAAGCTACTGGTGAGTGCGCCGGCGTGGTCGGAACTCTTATGACCAATTTGGCTATAGAAAAGCAGCTTGTCGCTATGGGTATTGCCTTTGAGCGTGCTCAGGTTGGCGACAGGTATGTAATGCAAAAGATGCGCGAACACGACTATGTTTTAGGTGGCGAGTCATCGGGTCACATTATTTGTTCAGATAGAACTACCACCGGCGACGGAGTGGTTTCAGCTCTGCAGGTTTTAGCTGCCTGTAGGCATTTCGAAAGCCCATTGGATGAGGCTATATCTGAAGTGGTTATGTTCCCTCAGGTGCTTCTGAATGTTAAAACGCAGGGTAAGTCAGATATACAGTCTGATTCCAGCGTTCAGGCTGCGGTGAAATCAGCGCAGGAAAAACTGGCGGACAGCGGGAGAGTCTTGCTGCGGCCTTCAGGTACCGAGCCGGTAATTCGAGTAATGGTTGAGGGCGAAGACACAGAGTTAGTAGCTAGTTTGGCAGAGGAAGTTGCGCAGGTAGTTGGCCGTTCAGTCGCCACTTAGTTAGGGTGGAAATCGGGTCTGGATATCAGACCTTATTTTGCTTGAGGCAAAACCCCAACTCCGTTAACATTCACGCCCATTTTTCGAGGGCCTGAGCTTGGTATCTTCTGTTTTTGTTGTCGGCAACTGGAAAATGAACGGTTCAGCCCGGTTGGCAGGCGATTTTTCTTCGGAATTACGTCGAATACAACCTGAATTGGCTACCGAAGTGCAGATTGCTCTTTGTGTTCCCGATACTTTATTAGGGGCTTTTGACCTTGATAAGAAGGTTCGAATCGGAGCGCAGAACGTATCGGAGTTTGACTCCGGCGCTTACACAGGTGAAATTTCAGCAAGTCTGCTTAAAGAGCAGGGCTGCAATTTGGTTATTGTTGGGCATTCAGAGCGGCGGCAGCTGTTTTCAGAAACCTCTCAACAGGTGGCTAAAAAAGCAGCACAGGCTTTGCAGAATGGAATGACGCCTATTGTTTGCATCGGTGAAACGGGCGAACAAAGAGAAGAGGGTAAAACCTTTGAAGTAATTGGAGAGCAACTACTGGCGGTTCAGCAGGAGTTGGGTGAAACCGGAATGGTTTCCATATGGCTTGCTTACGAGCCAGTTTGGGCGATAGGCACGGGTAAAACCGCTTCTCCGGAACAAGTACAAGAAGTACATGCCTGGTTGAGGAATCAACTAGGAGTAGCTGGAACTGAATTGCCAATTTTATATGGCGGCAGTGTGAAGGCAGAAAACGCTGGTCTGTTGTTCCAGCAGGGTGATATTGATGGCGGCCTAATAGGTGGCGCATCGCTTGATTTAAACGAATTTGAAGGTATATGCCGAGCGGCAGATACTCTAATAAAGCAAAAAGGCTAATAAAGAATGGCAACAGTTTTGGTTTACGTACACTTTCTAATCGCTGCGGCGATGATCGTATTGATTATGCTTCAGCAAGGTAAGGGCTCAGAGATGGGTGCCTCATTTGGTGGTGGTAGCTCTAATACCATGTTTGGTGCAGCGGGAGGCATGTCCTTCTTCACCAAAATTACGGCGGTACTTGCAACGCTATTCTTTGCCACTAGCTTTGCTCTTGCACTTAGTGCTCGCAATCAGGCAGCCATTGGTTTTGACGATGAGCTGCAGCTCTTTAGTCCGCTAGAAACATCCGAAGCACCAGCTCAACCTCAAGAAGTGCCAACTACTGAAGCATTTGAATTTTCTGACGGGCCCGCTGGCGATATCCCTGCCGCTCCAGAATTTTAACTATTAAAGAACCGCCCAAGTGGTGAAATTGGTAGACACGCTACCTTGAGGGGGTAGTGACGTAAGTCGTGCCGGTTCGAGTCCGGCCTTGGGCACCAAACATTCGAATGAACCCGCAGATCGCGGGTTTTTTTGTGGGTGATGTAACGAGCTCTGGGAATCTCTAATCAGTACTGTCAGAAAAAACCATTAAAATTGGATAGTCGAGAAATGTGAACATAAAGTACAATGATCGAGGACTATGAAATTCATTGTGAAAAAGTGCTAATATGTATCCTTCGTTATATATCGTTAACTTTAGTTAGAGAGCTATTAATATAATCTTAAATGGGTTCGCGGTTATTTTTTTAAATATTATGAAGGGGAAACAATGAAGTCCAATTTCAAAATCGATAAAAGACTATGGGTAAAGGCCCTTAGCTTGGTAGTTCTATATATGCCAATACAAGAAGCATTCGCTCAAATCGAAGAAATTCTAGTAACTTCTAGACGTTTCGAAGAGAGCATCACAGACGCACCGCTAGCGGTTGGGGTAATGACAGAGCAGTATCTGAAAGACAATCGCGTTGATAGTATTCAAGATATCTTAGAGCTCACTCCAGGATCTAACTGGGGGCAATTTGCCAAGGCTCAGCCTGCTTTAGGAATGCGTGGTATTAGCGCAGGTTCATTTGGTAATGCCAGTATTGAGCATGCCGTATCGGTTGTTTCCGATGGTGTTCCAGCGGTTAAGTCATTCATGATGACTCTGCCCGTTCACGATATGGCACGTGTAGAAGTTCTGCGTGGGCCGCAGGGTACAACCTTTGGTCGTAACGCCACGTTAGGCATGATGCATTTTATTTCAGCTCGTCCAAGTCAAGAGCAGTCAGGATCGGTTGAATTTTCGACTGGTGAAGATAATCTTTTTGGTATTAACGGTCATGTTAACGGAGCGCTTACCGATACGCTGTCTGCCCGCCTAGCAATTGACTATAAAGATTCTCCAGGAGCCATCGAAGACGAAACTACTGGCGACATGTTGGAAGATGCTGAAGGTACATCCATTCGTGCGTCTCTGTTGTGGGAACCTAGCGATACGTTCAGTGCATATCTAAAAGCTCAATTCGTTCAGGATCAAGAATTCCCTACCGTTCGACGAGGGGTAGATTCTGGAGAGCAATGGTTGCGTCCTAACTACGGAAGTTATGTAAGTAATACCTCTCCTTGGAAAGCAACAATTAGTCCAGCTGGTGACAATCCTTGGGAAGTTGTACGAGATATGCGTTTTCTTACTGCTGAGTTGAACTGGGCTTTGGATAACGATATTAACGTTACTTCCATTACTGGTTACCAATCTGGTAGCCACTACTCTAATTCAGATGCCTTTGGTACCCCTTACGATATACGTGATCAGCTAGTCTGGAACGAAGCCGATGTTTTCTCTCAAGAAGTACGTATTGATAACCAGGCTAGTGGTAACCAATTGCGTTGGTTGGCGGGAGCCTCCTACCTAACGGATGAAGAGGATCGTACAGAGACTAATGTTGGTTTTCCTCAACGAGGTAACTGTAACGCTACCAATCCAACTGCCTGTAATACTTTTCAGTTAGATACCTTTGCAACAAATACTACCACTGCATTCGGTATTTTTGGTGAGATTACTTACGATCTTAGCGATCAGTTAACATTAGCCGTTGGCGGTCGTTATTCAAGCGATGAGCGTGAGCTAGATTTCGCAACTTGGGGATGGGGTTCTTCCGGTGGTCTGGGTGCGATGGGACTTGACAGTGCCAACCCCCTTCAAGATTGTAATGCGATTACTACCTCAGGTGCGACACCAGGTCAGTGCGGAACCGAAGCTGCCCCAGTGGGTTTTTCTGGTGATGTTTCAGATTCTTGGAACGATTTCTCTAGCAAAATCAGCTTAAGTTATGCAGTAAATGACAATAACAATGTTTATGCTCTTTACTCTGAAGGCTTTAAAGCTGGCGGGTTCCAACAGGATTCCAGAACTCCAGCTAACTTGTTGTTAATTCTTGATGCTGAAGGCGCGAAAAACTACGAGTTTGGTTGGAAGGGTTCATACGACAACCTGGTTTTTGCTCTAACTCTATTTAAGCAGGAACAAACCAATACGCAGACAGGGAACCTAACTCCTGTAGGTACTTCTAATATCAACTTGCTTCGTAATTCTGAAGGCGTTGAGAACACGGGTATTGAAATTGAAGCTACCTACGCTGTTACTGACAATTTGACTGTTGGTGGTTTTATCGTCAACTATTCTCCTGAATTTATTGAAGGATCTACTGTAGGCGGAGTATATGATCCGGTTACAGGAACCTCTACTGGTGAAGATGTATCAGGACAAGTTCCATCGGGATCTACAGAAGAAGCAGCTACTCTATTTGCCACTTATGATTGGGCATTGTCTGATGGCTCATCTCTGAGCTTGCGCGGTGATTATAGATACCGCGGCCGTGTTTGGGGTCAAAATGGCTCCGGTGCTCGTGCTGGTCTAAATCTAACTGGAGACGACCTTGCCTATTTGCGTCCAGAGTTGAACAAGACAGGTCTTAAACTTGCTTGGACTTCTGCCGATCAAGATTGGGGATGGTCTGTTTGGGGTAGAAACCTCGATAACAAGCCAGACTACATCAACTACGGTCCTGGTTTTGGATTCGCCTTTGAAGCAGGTCCAAACGGCGCTCGCGCACGTCCTGTAGGCACTACTGGTCGTAGACAACTCGGTGCAACCGTTAACTACAACTTTTAATCTAATTTAAAATTTGTATTAAAGAAGGGTCCTTTTTAAGGGCCCTTTTTTTATGGGTGGGTTTTTTGGGCTAGGGCTGGGGTTCTAGGATTGTCTGGCCGGATTTGACTCGGGACATCCCTGTCCCTCGGGGCGTTGCCCCGCGCTAAAGCGCGTCCAAAAAGGCTATCCTGCCGTTTTGTGAACCGGTTGGTTCATTCCCATATCCCTCACGGCCAATAAAAAACCCGCCACTATCTATTCGATAGGACGGGTTTGTTATTGGTAGCGGGGGCTGGATTTGAACCAACGACCTTCGGGTTATGAGCCCGACGAGCTACCAGACTGCTCCACCCCGCAATTGTTCTTTGTCTATTTGTCTCAAAAACCGATATCTGGTTTATCGGCCTTCTGCTGAGGGCGCGGATTATAGGAAGTGCGCCGCTATGGGTCAAGGAATCTTAGGCTAATAAGAGGAATAATTTTAGAAACAAAAAAGGCGTCCATTAGACGCCTTTAATTTTACTGCAAAAAACTCAGAAATCAGACTTTTTGAAACACCAAACAGGCATTGGTTCCACCAAAGCCGAAGCTGTTACTCATAATGCGATCAACGGGTTGTTCAATGGTTTCACGCAGTATGGGTAGGCCTTCAGCGTCTGGATCTAGTTCGGCAATATTGGCTGAACCGGCAAGGAAGCCTTGTCCCATCATAAGTAAGCTAAATATCGCTTCGTGTACGCCAGCAGCGCCCAAGGAGTGTCCGGATAGGGCCTTGGTAGAGCTTATATGGGGCACTTTATCTGGGAACACACCCTTAATCGCACTCAACTCCGCTGTATCGCCTACGGGCGTGCTGGTGCCGTGAGTATTAATGTAGTCGATATCGCCATCTACGGTGGCCATAGCTTGTGTCATACAGCGCATTGCGCCTTCGCCACTTGGTGCAACCATATCGTAGCCATCGGAAGTGGCGCCGTAGCCGACAATTTCTGCGTAAATTTTGGCGCCGCGGGCTTTTGCGTGTTCCCACTCTTCGAGAACCAAGCAGCCAGCACCTGAAGAAATAACAAAACCGTCTCTGCTAGCGTCATAGGGACGGGAGGCAGTTTCGGGAGTTTCGTTGTATTTAGAGGACAGCGCACCCATAGCATCAAAGGATCCGGTTAGGTTCCAATGAGACTCTTCGCCACCGCCGGCAAAGATAATGTCTTGTTTGCCGCTTTGAATAAGCTCTACACCGTTACCTATACAGTGAGAACTAGTCGCACATGCAGAAGATATAGAGTAGTTAACGCCCTTGATTTTGAAAGGAGTCGCTAAGCAGGCAGAAACCGTGCTGCCCATAATTTGAGTCACACGGTAGGGACCAGCACGTTTAACGCCCTTGGTACGGATAATATCGGCACACTGCACTTGGCTAGCGCAGGAAGTACCGCCGGAGCCCATAATAATGCCGCTTTTCTCATTGGAAACTTGTTCTTCACTAAGTCCGGAATCTTGGATAGCGCGATCCATAGCGATATATGCGTAGGCAGCAGCATCGCCCATAAAGCGAAGTACTTTCCGGTCTATATGCTCGGAGGTATCGATATCGATTTTCGCGCCGACCTGGCTGCGAAATCCCATTTCGGCTTGCTCTTCATTGAAGGCAATGCCTGACTTTAGGTTGCGTAAAGAATCCGCAACAGTATCAAGATCGTTTCCCAAGCATGAGACTATGCCCATACCTGTGACAGCAACTCTTCTCATAATTAGCCTGTATGTTCCAAATAAAAAAAGGGTGTAAGGATATCAGATTGAGAGCTATTCTTCTGCCGCAAATAGACCAACTCTAAGCCCTTTAGCTGTGTAAATTATTCCTTCTTCAGTCTCAACCGTACCGTCTGCAACTCCCATTACTAGGCCGCGGGCTATAACTCGAGAATAATCAATGCGATAAGTGATTTTTTTAGCGGTAGGCATTACCTGCCCGGTGAATTTAACCTCGCCAACGCCAAGCGCTCTTCCACGACCAGGGTGTCCAAGCCAACCCAAATAAAAACCGACCAATTGCCAGAGCGCATCTAATCCCAAGCAGCCAGGCATAACCGGGTCACCGGGAAAATGACATTGAAAGAACCACTGCGCGGGATCGATATCCATTTCCGCTACTAGGTGGCCTTTACCTTTTACGCCGCCATCGGTACTTATTTCGAGAATACGATCTACCATCAACATTTCGCGCACGGGAAGCTGCGGCCGACCAGGGCCGAATACTAGGCCAGTTGGGTGTTGACGAATTTCCTCATCGCTATATGAGGATTGAGTTGCGGGTGTTATTGGGAGGTCCATTCAGGCCACTGTTTTGTTTATAGGGTGCGCATTGTAATGGGCGCGCAGAGTTTGTCTAGATATGCCTATCTGAAAGCTGATTATAGTCGCTATTGAGTGGGTTCTATAAGCAAAATATATTAGCTATCTAGGATTTATTGCTTAGAATCTATGCCTCGCCGAAAATACCGCTAAATAACCTCATTTATCTTCGTGGAGATATGCAAATGTCAGTACTTGTTGGAAAACCAGCACCAGACTTTACCGCTGCCGCAGTTCTCGGTTCCGGTGAAATTATTGAAGACTACCAATTGAGCCAGGCGATCAACGGCAAAAAAGCAGTAATTTTCTTTTATCCACTCGATTTCACCTTCGTATGTCCTTCAGAGCTAATAGCCTTTGATCATCGTATTGAAGATTTTCAGAAACGCAATGTCGAAGTAATAGGTGTTTCTATCGATTCCCAATTTACTCACAGCGCATGGCGCAATACTGCAATTAACGATGGTGGTATTGGTCCGGTTAAATACACCCTGGTAGCTGATATTACCCATCAGATTGCGAAGGATTACGATGTTGAGTCTGCCGGTGGCGTCGCTTTCCGCGGTTCCTTTCTGATAGACGAAGAGGGGCAAGTACGCCATCAGGTGGTAAATGATCTACCTTTGGGTCGAAATGTTGATGAGATGTTACGTATGGTTGATGCCCTCGCATTCCACCAAGAGCACGGTGAAGTTTGCCCGGCCGGTTGGACTGAGGGTGATGAGGGTATGAAAGCTGATGCTGCAGGCGTTGCTTCTTATCTAGCTGCCCACAAAGATGAGTTGTAGAGCAGATAAGTTATAGAGCAGACAGTTTGTAAATTGATTGTCAGTTGAAAAAAACCGCGGTATATCCGCGGTTTTTTTATGCCAGAAAATAAACAGTTAGCTTGAGCTAAAAGCTCTAGGCCAATATCTTTTTAAGAAAATGTCCGGTTGCAGATTTTTTATTAGCTGCGATTTGTTGAGGATTACCCTCAGCAACAATATAGCCGCCACCAGCACCGCCTTCCGGCCCCAAATCTACTATCCAGTCAGATGTCTTGATCACATCAAGGTTATGCTCGATTACCACTACCGTATTGCCACCAGCACGCAGCTCATGCAATACATCCAGAAGAAGCTTTATATCTTGGAAATGCAGGCCCGTTGTGGGCTCATCCAGTATATAAAGAGTTTGTCCAGTATTGCGTTTTGCCAATTCCTTTGACAATTTAACGCGCTGCGCTTCACCGCCTGAAAGCGTGGTGGCGGATTGGCCGAGCTTCACATAACTAAGGCCAACAGACATTAGCGTATCCAGCTTTCTTTTAATCGCTGGTACCGCCGCAAAAAACTCCAAAGCATCTTCAATGGTCATATCCAAGACCTGATGGATGCTCTTGTGTTTGAATTTAACTTCTAAGGTCTCACGGTTATATCGCTTGCCGACACAGGTCTCACAGGTCACGTAGACATCTGGTAAGAAATGCATTTCAACTTTGATAAGGCCGTCACCCTGACACTTTTCACAACGCCCGCCTTTTACGTTAAAACTAAAACGTCCAGGTTTATATCCTCGCGTTCTAGACTCCTGAGTTTCGGAAAAGATATCCCGAATAAGAGTAAACAAGCCGGTATAAGTAGCCGGGTTTGAACGTGGCGTGCGGCCAATAGGGCTTTGATCAATATCGACGCAGTTTATAAACTGCTGCAAGCCGTCTATTTCATCATGGTCTGCCGCTTTGAGGGTTTTTGCCTTGTTTAGTGCAGTCGCCGCTAAGGGATATAGAGTGTCGTTAATAAGGGTCGACTTGCCCGACCCAGATACACCGGTAATACAGGTAAAGCGACCAATGGGTAGCTTAAGCGTTATATTTTTTAGATTGTTTGCACGGGCCCCCGTCAAGGTTAACCAGCATTCCGTAGCAGGTAATTCCATGGGTGCAGGCACCGTAATTTGGCGACGGCCACTAAGAAAATCACCAGTTATAGATTCTTTGCAATCCAGAATATTTTGAACACTACCCTGAGCAACGATATGACCACCGTGCACTCCTGCACCGGGACCAACATCAATTAAATAGTCAGCAGCGCGAATTGCTTCTTCATCGTGCTCTACAACAATAACGGTATTACCAAGATCCCGCAGGCGCCTCAGTGTGCCAAGTAATCTTTCATTGTCTCTCTGATGCAGGCCTATAGAGGGTTCATCGAGCACATACATTACACCCACCAATCCCGCGCCAATTTGGCTCGCCAATCGAATGCGTTGAGCCTCGCCTCCGGACAGGGTGTCTGCACTGCGGTCTAAGCTTAGGTAGCTTAAGCCGACATCCGCCAGAAAATAGAGGCGATCACCAATCTCTTTGAGGATTTTTTGACCAATGGCCTGTTGGTTACCCTGTAAATCAAGCTTCTTAAAAAAGTCGACGGCCTGTTCCACACTAAGAGCGGTGATTGAGGGTAGGGCGGTATCTTTTACAAATACATTTCTTGCTTCAAGGCAAAGCCGGGAGCCTTCACATTTATGACAAGAGCTAGTTGTCATATATTTGCCTAGCTCGTCACGAACGGTTCCAGATTCAGTCTCACGATAACGGCGGCTAAAGTTTGGAATTATGCCTTCAAATTTGTGCCGTCTTTTGTAGGTATCGCCTCGATCATTTACATAGGTAATATCAATTTCGTCATTTCCAGAGCCTTGCAGTACGGCTTTTTGATGTGCTTCATCAAGCTCTTCAAAGGGCGTTTCCAGGCTAAAGCCGTAATGAGCCGAAAGCGAGCTAAGCATTTGAAAATAATACAGATTTCTTCTATCCCATCCACGAATTGCACCTTCGGCTATGCTGGCCTCAGGATGCAAAACAATTTTGGATTCGTCAAAAAACTGAGTAACGCCCAAACCATCACAGCTTGGGCAGGCACCCACGGGGTTATTAAAAGAAAATAGTCTTGGCTCTAGCTCGTTAAGACTGTAATCACAAACCGGACAGGCAAAGCGCGCGGAAAATACATGCTCTTTCTGATCATTGTCCAGGTCCGCAACGATGGCAATGCCTTCGGATAATGCGATGGTAGTTTCAAGAGATTCCGCCAAGCGCTGTTGGATATCTTCGCGCACACGAAACCTATCAACCACTACTTCAATATTGTGGTTTTGATTTTTGTTTATCTCCGGCAGGTCATCCAAATCAGTGACGATGCCGTCAATCCGAACCCGCACATAACCCTCACTGCGAAGCTGATTTAAACGATGCGTATGCTCGCCTTTACGATTTCGAACTATAGGGGCTAGCAGCTGAAGGCGTGTCTCCGGTTCCATAGCCATAACCTGATCAACCATCTCGGTCACGGTTTGGGCCGCCAAGGGCTTGCCGTGGTCCGGGCAGCGCGGTTCGCCAATACGAGCGAATAAAAGTCGCAGGTAATCGTATATCTCAGTGACAGTGCCAACAGTGGAGCGAGGATTGTGGGAAGTTGATTTTTGCTCGATCGAAATCGCTGGCGAAAGCCCTTCAATGCTATCGACATCAGGCTTGTCCATCATCGACAAAAACTGGCGAGCATAGGCAGATAGGGATTCTACGTAACGTCGCTGTCCTTCCGCATAAAGCGTATCAAAGGCTAAAGATGATTTGCCTGAACCGGATAAACCGGTGATAACTACCAGTTTTTCTCGAGGGATATCGAGATTTATATTTTTAAGGTTGTGGGTTCTAGCGCCCCGTATTTCTATCGACTTCATTGGTTGGAAGGTCATTTCGGCAAACCCGACATTATGGAGATGCCCCCTATCAATGAGCAACCCAAATTAGATTTATATATCTAAATAAATTGATAATGGCTAATTTTTTATACTGTATGAATGTACAGTATTTTATTTATCTGTCAATCAAGGTTATCTCCAGCCCAAAAAAACAGATCGAAATAAAAAGGGCTAGCACTTTAGTGCTAGCCCTGGATATTGCAAAATCCCTCTATTATTTCTCTTGGCTGTACTGAATATCCGCAACCGTAAGAGCAGTCATATTGTAGATTCCTCGTGGCGATACAGACGGAATCAATATATGTGTTCCTTTATTTAATCCCACCAAGCTAGGTCCAACCATTCTTGCTTTGGTTAGGCTACGAATCAATCCAAGGGTAATACTTGCGGCATCCATATTTGGCATAACCAGCACATTGGCAGATCCGGTTAGCGGAGATTCTGCATACATACGGTTTCTGAAATCTTCATTTTGGGAAGTTAAAGAATACATTTCACCGTCGATTTGGGCGTCAGGATTTCTTGCTCTTAATAGCGCTGAGGCTTCCTTCATTTTTCTTGCGCCAGCGTCATCATAGCTACCGAAATCGGAGTGGGAAAGCAGGGCTACCTTAGGTTCAATATCAAACTTACGGGCAAAGCCCATAGCCTTTTCAGCGCTGTTAACTATCTGATCGACAGTAGGATCCACGTGCACAAATGGATCTGTTAGGAATAGAGGACCAGATTCATGTAAAACGGCGGCAACGGAGGTTAGGTTCTCTCTTATCTCATCCGGTGCTAGTACTGGCAGTAAATAGGAAAGGTGCTTGTCAAAGCGGCCAACCTTGCCGCAAATAAGTCCGTCAATCTCGCCTCTTTGGCGCATAAGCGCACCCAGAATAGTGCTGTTGGTTCGCACTTGAGTTTGAGCTAGTTCCGGCGCAACTCCGTGCCTTCCCATCAATGAATGGTAAAGCTCTGAGTAGCTGCCGTCTGCATCGGCGTCTGCGGGGCATACTACTTCGTAATCTGTGCCTTCCTGCATGCGTAAGCCAATATCGTCAATTTTCTTACGAATTTCATCTGGACGACCAATCAATACCGGTGAAGTTACTTTTTCGTCGACGACGACTTGCACTGCACGCAAAATATCTTCGTTCTCGCCCTCGCCGTAGGCGATGCGTGTTGGGAAAGCCTTAGCTATTTCAATCACAGGCTTCATAAAGATACGGCTGCGATGATTAAAGAGTTTTAGGCTTTGCGCATAGGCTTCCAAATCAGCTATCGGCCGCGTTGCCACACCGCTTTCCATTGCTGCTTTAACTACAGCAACAGGTACTTCTTCGATCAATCGTGGATCAAAGGGTTTTGGAATCAGATATTCGCGACCAAACTTTAGCGACTCGCCTTGGTAAGCTTCGGCAACTTTGTCGCTGGTTTCTTTGTGAGCGAGATCGGCAATGGCTTTTACGCAGGCTTCTTTCATTACTTCATTAATAGTAGTTGCTCCGCAATCTAATGCGCCTCTAAAAATAAAGGGAAAGCAAAGTACGTTGTTCACCTGGTTTGGATAATCCGACCGGCCGGTTGCAATTATGGCGTCGGGCCGCGCGGCACGCGCTTCTTCCGGCATAATTTCGGGAGTAGGGTTAGCCATGGCCAATATCAGAGGATCTCGCGCCATTTTTTTACACATATCGCCGGTCAGCATTTTTGGAGCTGACAAGCCCAGAAATATATCGGCGTCCTGCATTGCGTCATCTAAAGTTCGCGCATCGGTTTCATTGGCGAAGGATTCTTTCCAGGGATTCATTCCTTCTTTACGGCCTTTGTATATCACGCCCTTGCGGTCGATCATCAATACGTTGGAGCGCTTTAATCCCATGCTAATCAACAGGTCTACACAGGCGATACTGGCAGCACCGCTGCCGGAAACTACCAGTTTTACCTTACCAATATCTTTTTCGACTATACGCAAACCGTTGTATACCGCAGCGGCAGAGCATATCGCGGTGCCGTGTTGGTCATCATGAAAGACCGGAATATTCATTCGTTCTTTGAGTTTCTGCTCAACAAAGAAACATTCAGGAGCTTTAATATCTTCCAGATTAATGCCGCCAAAAGTTGGTTCCAAAGCCGCAATCACATCAACCAGTTTGTCGACATCGGACTCATCAACTTCAATATCAAAAACGTCGATATTGGCAAACTTTTTAAACAGCACCGCCTTGCCTTCCATAACCGGTTTTGACGCCAGCGCACCGATATTGCCCAGACCAAGAACCGCAGAACCGTTTGTTACCACTCCTATCAGGTTTCCTCTAGCGGTGTATTTGGCCGCATTAAGAGGGTCTTTAACGATTTCCTCGCAGGGTTCTGCTACACCGGGAGAATAGGCGAGTGCGAGGTCATATTGATTCGAAAGTGGTTTAGTTGGCTGTATGCAAAGTTTTCCCCGCGTTGGGAACTCGTGATAGTCCAACGCTTCGGTATTTTTCTTGTCGGTCATTTAGTGCTCTTAATCTGAATGCTAGGGGTTATTGTTGTAGTCGATGCCATTTATTAACAATTTTGCAGAACAGTTCTGCGGTTTTTTCTGTGTCGTAAGCGGCAGAATGTGCCGACTTGGAATCAAAGGGTATGTTTGCTTCTTCGCAAGCTCTGGCCAATACCGTTTGGCCATAGGCAAGGCCTGCAAGGGTTGCGGTATCAAAGCATGAAAATGGATGAAAGGGATTTCGCTTCATGTCGCAGCGCTCGCTGGCGGCATTTACAAAACCCAAATCAAAATGTGCGTTGTGGGCTACCAAAATGGCTCTTTTGCAATTTTGAGATTTTAACAGTCGTCGAATTGGCTGAAATATGTGCATCAGAGCTTCTTTTTCGGGAAGGCCGGCACGATCTGGGTTGTCTAAATCGATACCGGTAAATTGCAGGGCGCTGGCTTCGACATTCGCCCCTTCAAAAGGCTCAACTTCGCATTCCAGCGTTTCAGAGCAAATAACTTCGCCCTCGCCATTCATCAATATAGGTATGGCGGCAATTTCCAAAAGCGCGTCGGTGGCCGAGTTGAAACCACCGGTCTCTACGTCTACCACTACGGGCAAATAGCCGCGAAAACGTTCAGCAATTGCGCCGTCAGCCACTTCGGGGTCAGGACGAGAAAATTCTCGTTCCAGTTCTATAAAACTGTCCATGAAATCCTTTCACCAGCGCGAATTGGTTTGAGCCTGTCATTACCCAGTGCGAAGCTATCTTCTACTTCCCAGTCAGTTTTAACTAGTTCGATTTTGTCGGAATTTGCCTGCAATCCATAAAAGGCGGGTCCATTAAGGCTGGCAAAGGATTCCAGCTTGTCGAGAGCATTGGCTTTTTCAAATGCCTCTGTATATAGCTCTAGTGCGGCGTGCCCGGTATAACAACCAGCGCAACCGCAGTCGACCTCTTTTTTCCCAACGGCGTGGGGAGCGGAATCTGTACCAAGAAAGAACTTGGTGTTGCGGCTATTGGTAGCTGCATGGATTAAGGCGTTCTGATGAGAATTCCGCTTAAGAATAGGCAGGCAGTAATAGTGGGGTCGGATGCCACCAGCCAACATATGATTGCGATTAAAAAGCATATGATGAGCAGTAATTGTTGCCGCCAATGTATCTGGACCTTCGGTTACAAAATCAACGGCTTCTTTGGTCGTAATATGTTCAAAAACAATTTTGAGTTCAGGGAAGTTTTTGACCAAAGGGGTTAGATGACGATCGATAAAGACGGCCTCTCGATCAAACAGATCAATATCAGTATCTGTGACCTCGCCGTGGATCAGTAGGGGCATGCCGCTGTCTTGCATGGATTCAAATACGGCGTTCAAATATGAGAGATCAGTAACCCCTGAATCGGAATTGGTCGTCGCACCAGCCGGATAAAGCTTGCAAGCCGCCAGAGCTCCATCTGCATAACCTGCAGCCATATCTTTCGAATCGGTATTGTCCGTCAGATAAAGTGCCATTAATGGTTGCCAGCTGGATTCTTCAGGACGATATCGCAATATTCGATCGCGGTACTTTACTGCTAATTGAGTATTAGATACCGGCGTCACCAGATTCGGCATAACAATGGATCGACCAAAATAGCGCGCTGCATCTGGCACAGTCAGAGCCAGAGAGGCGTCATCGCGAAGATGCGTATGCCAATCGTCGGGCCGAATAATGCTAATCGAGGTCATCAATTCCCTTAAAATGTCGGAAGCAAGGGCATTCCAGAATACTGTCAGAACGTAATCAGATTGCTATAAGATCGCAATGCTAACCAATTTGACCATCTTATTCAGCACAATTACCAGATAAACTCGTCAAGAGGTGTCAGCATCGCTAGAATACGCCGCCAAAATACAGCAAGGTAATAAATAATGTCTGCAGTCAGTAAAGTCGTTTTAGCCTATTCCGGTGGCCTAGATACTTCGGTTATCGTGCGCTGGCTGCAAGACGAGTACCAATGCGAAGTGGTTACATTCACTGCGGATATCGGTCAGGGCGAAGAGGTTGAGCCAGCAAGAGTCAAGGCGCAAGCCCTTGGCGTGAAGGAAATCTATATCGAAGATTTACGAGAAGATTTTGTGGCCAACTACGTTTTTCCTATGTTTCGGGCAAACGCCATCTATGAAGGCGAATACCTGCTGGGTACCTCAATTGCACGTCCTCTTATTGCTAAGCGGCTTGTTGAAATTGCTGAGGAAACTGGCGCCGATGCAATTTCCCACGGCGCTACCGGTAAAGGGAATGACCAAGTTAGATTCGAGTTGGGTGCCTACGCACTTAGCCCCGGAATTAAGGTAATTGCTCCTTGGCGAGAATGGGACCTAACTTCTCGAGACACACTTATGGCCTATTGTGCAGAGCGCGATATTCCTGTGGACTTCGCAAGCGCTAAAAAGAAGTCACCTTTTTCAATGGACGCCAACCTGCTGCATATTTCCTATGAGGGCGGCAACCTGGAAGACCCATGGTCTGAAGCGGAAGAAGATATGTGGCGTTGGTCAGTGTCTCCCGAAGCTGCACCGGATTCACCCACCTATATAGATATAGATTTTGTAGATGGCGATCCCGTTGCAATAGACGGTGTTAAAAAGAGCCCTGCTACATTGCTGGAAGAGTTAAATAAAATAGCCGGCGCCAATGGCATTGGTCGTCTAGATCTCGTTGAAAATCGTTACGTTGGTATGAAAGCACGCGGTTGTTACGAAACTCCGGGCGGCACTATTTTGTTAAAAGCGCATCGGGCGATTGAATCCATTACCTTGGATAGAGAAGTGGCGCATCTTAAAGATGAGCTTATGCCTAGATATACATCCTTAATCTACAACGGTTATTGGTGGTCGCCGGAACGCAAAATGCTGCAGGCTGCTATTGATGACTCTCAAGTAGGTGTTAGCGGCAAGGTCCGTCTAAAACTCTACAAGGGCAATGTAATTGTTGCCGGCCGTCAGTCTGAAAATACGTTGTTTGATGACAAGATCGCTACCTTTGATGAAGACGGGGGCGCATACAATCAGACAGACGCGGAGGGCTTTATAAAGCTGAATGCGCTGCGTCTAAGAATTGCTGCAGAAAAAGGCCGAAAGCTCTAATTTAATACCGACTTTGCTAGGAGTTATTTTGTTTCTCCTAGAATAAAAAAGGGTGCATCTGCTAAAAAGGTGCACCCTTTTTTTATCTAATCCGCCTTGTCTACATCGGGACTTTGTCGACACCTAATTCTTCAAGCGTAGCTGCCATATCTTCAGCAGATGTTGCCGGATTGATACCAGTATCAATTTTTAAAATCCGGCCGTCTTCTCCAATATAAAATGTGTGACGGCTGGCTACGCCTCGCGCGCCCAGTACATCATATGCCGAAGCGACCTCTGTACTTGGGTCGCTTAGTAAAGGAAAGTCTGCCTCGTGCTCAGTGGCGAAGGCAATATTGGTGTCTATTGGATCGACGCTAATCATAAAATAGCGCGCTTCATACAGACTGATTAGATGTCCATTTTCTGCCAAAGATTTGCATTCAATGGTACAGCCAGAGGTGAAGGCTTTAGGAAACCATGCCAACACTACGGTTTTATCATCTTCGAATTGGGAGACGGAATATTGGTTGCCGTCCGTCGCATCTAACATAAAGTCTGGTGCCATATCGCCCACTTCCAGCGCCTGCACTTGCGTTAGGCTGAAAATAGCAGCGAAGGTTGTTACCAATAGATAGCTGAAAGAAGTCTTCATATGACTGGCCCCTGATTGATTTAGAATGGTTTAAGCTACTTTTTGTAGCGCCTTAATAGCCCCCTTGTAGCTCGCTTTCCGTTGTGCCGCAATAAAATTTACTTTTGTTATTGATGTCAGGGCTAATAGATAACTTGACTTGATGCCCCAACCCCTTTAAATTCCTTGCCTCTATTGAGTTGGCTGTTGTATTTGCTGATTCTGGTGGGTGATCCGATTCAGCGTTATGGGCTGATTTGTGAGTCGCCAATCATAGTGGGCCTTGTGCCCATTTTTTGTTTCTGTAGCTTTTGCTTCTGTGTCAGTAGCGTTGGTGCAGGCTGATTCAGAGGTTATAAGTAATGGGACAGACCGAGCTCGATGAGCTGATTCGACCTTCCATAGAAAGTATGGGATTAGAACTCTGGTCTCTTGAGTATAAGACTCAAGGCCGTCACGGGCTTCTGCGAATCTTTATAGATCAGGCAGAAAAGGGCATTAGCCTGGAAGACTGTGAACGAGTTAGCCGTGAAGTAAGTGCAGTGCTGGATGTTGAAGATCCATTTGCCGGGGCTTTTACCCTCGAGGTGTCTTCACCAGGATTGGATAGAACGCTCAATACTAAAGCGCAATTTGAACGCTTTATTGGAGCCACAGTTAAGGTTCGATTAAGAATAGGATATGAAGGACGACGAAATTTTAATGGCGTCCTGATGGGAGTGGAACAAGAGGAAGTGGTACTTCGCAATGGCGAAGAAGAATACCTTTTTCCAATAAGTTCTATAGAAAATGCAGTTGTGGTACCACAGCTGGAACAAAAAGATAAATGAGATAGGAATAATGTCGGCGAAAGAACTACTGCTTGTAGCAGAGGCTGTTTCACATGAGAAAAGTGTAGATCGCGAAGTCATCTTCGAAGCGATGGAAGAAGCCTTGGCTATGGCCACTAAGAAGCGCTATCACGGCGAAGAAGTTGATGTGCGTGTAAGCATTGATCCCGAAGACGGGACATACGAGACATTTCGTCGTTGGCAGGTGGTTGACGACAATTTTGAAGAATTCGAGTCCGGCAAGCACCTTTATGACGATCAGGCAGAAGAACGCGGCCTTAAGATTGGCATGGACGAATTCCACGAAGAAAAAATAGATAACGTGGAATTTGGGCGTATCGCAGCCCAAACCGCCAAGCAAGTTATAGTGCAAAAAGTTCGCGACGCTGAGCGTGCTCAAGTTGTCGAGCAATACCAGGACCGAGTTGGTGAGCTTTTATCCGGTTCCGTTAAAAAAGTAACCCGCGACAATATCATTGTCGATTTGGGTGGCAATGCAGAAGCTGTTTTGCCTCGGGCAGAGCTTATTGGCCGTGAAGTATTTCGGGTTAATGACCGCATTCGATCGGTTCTTACTTCTCTTAGTGCTGAAGGCCGAGGGCCTCAGCTAATGCTCAGCAGGGCTTGTCCTGAAATGCTGATTAGCCTGTTTGAAATCGAAGTGCCTGAGATAGCCGAAGAGGTTATCGAAATCCGCGCCGCTGCGCGTGATCCAGGAGCTCGGGCAAAAATTGCAGTTAAAACTAACGACGGACGCATGGACCCTGTTGGTGCCTGCGTTGGTATGCGTGGATCTCGTGTACAGGCAGTTTCCAACGAATTAGACGGCGAGCGCGTAGATATTATTCTTTGGGATGATAATCCCGCGCAGCTGGTTATTAATGCACTGGCTCCTGCCGAAGTTGAATCTATTGTTGTGGACGAAGACTCCGGAACCATGGATGTAGCGGTACTGCAGGACAATCTTGCCCAGGCCATTGGCCGCAGTGGTCAAAATGTTCGATTAGCATCTGAGCTTACGGGCTGGAATATCAACGTAATGAGCGTTGAAGATGCAGAGTCCAAGCAAGAAGAAGAAAGCATCTCTTACATTGAAAAGTTAATGAACACCCTGGACATTGATCAGGATGTTGCAGAAGTATTAGTCGAAGAAGGCTTCACCAGTGTTGAAGAAGTGGCCTACGTGCCTATTGAAGAACTGGCCGGTGTTGAAGGTTTTGACGACGAAACTGCAAATGAACTTCGTTCACGCGCGAAAGATGCTTTGCTAACCCAAGCGCTGGCTTCTGAAGAGGGTGTTAGCGGTGAAACTGCAGATGACCTGCTCAATATGGAAGGAATGGATACAGCTCTTGCCAGCGAATTGGCAAAGTTGGGCGTATTCACCATGGAAGATTTAGCTGAGCAGGCTACTGATGAGTTGATGGAAGTTGAAGGAATGGAAGAGCAACGGGCGGCGGCATTAATAATGACTGCGCGTGCTCCATGGTTTGAAGAGACCGAATCATAAGATTCGGCTCACAGGTTGAGAAGATAAATGGCTGAAGTAACAGTAAGTGAACTAGCAAAAGTTGTAGGCGCCTCTGAAGAGCGATTGCTCGCGCAGATGAAAGAAGCTGGTTTAAAACACAAGAAGGCATCGGAAAAAGTATCTGATGACGAGAAGCAGACCCTGCTTGCCTATTTAAAAAACCTTCATGGCGGAGGTGGCGAAGCTGGTCAGCCGCGCAAGATTACGCTTAAGCGGAAGAAGGTTGAGACGCTAAAAACTTCTGGAACAGGTGGCCGCAAAACGGTCAATGTAGAAGTTCGTAAAAAACGCACCTATGTGCAGCGTTCTCAAGAAGAAATTGATGCTCAAGCCAAGGCTGAAGAAGAGGTTAAGCAATCTCAAATGCGCCCGGGTGGCGTTACTTCAACGGCTATTGATGATGCTGAATCTAAGCGCTTGGCGGCCCATGAATCACGTCGTAAAGCCGTAGAAGACGAAAAAGTTCGCATAGAAGATGATGCCCGTGTTCGTCGCGAAGAAGAACAAAAACGCCGTGAAACAGCCGAAGCACGTAAGAAAGATAAAGACGCGCCTGCGGTACCAGAAGTTGCGGCCCCGATTGAGCCAGGTATCTCTGCTCCAGAAAAAGGCGGTAAAGATATTCGTCATGGAGCGACTGATGCCGATCTTGAAGATGGCAAGCCCAAGAAGAAACGTGCTGGCGGAAAGGCCAAGCCTCACAATCCAGTCGCCGATTCGGAAGACAAGGATTGGCGCAAGCATTCTCACCGTCCTCAAGATTTTGAACTACATGAAGATGACGACGATGAAGAGCAAGAGCGTAAAAAGCTTTTAATTGATGCTCAAAAAACCGTTAAGCCGGTTAAAAATACTCATACTTTCAAAAAGCCGACGGCTAAAATTATTCATGAAGTTGAGCTTTCGGGAAGCATTACCGTTGGTGATCTGGCCCAGAAAATGGCGGTTAAATCCGGCGAAGTCATTAAGTCCCTTATGAAAATGGGCGAAATGGCCACAATTAATCAGGCTCTTGACCAAGATACTGCCACTTTGGTGGTAGAAGAGTTCGGACACAAAGTAGTAGTGGTATCCGAAGATGCGGTTGAAGAAGAGTTGCGTAAAGAAATGGGTGCCCTCGGCGGAGTCGCTGAGCCACGCGCGCCTGTTGTTACCGTAATGGGTCATGTTGACCACGGTAAAACCTCTTTGCTGGATTACATTCGCGAAGCCAAGGTGGCTTCTGGTGAAGCTGGTGGTATTACTCAGCATATCGGTGCCTACAGCGTAAGTACTGACCACGGAAGTATTACCTTTCTAGATACCCCAGGTCACGCCGCCTTTACTGCTATGCGTGCACGTGGTGCTCAATCTACCGATGTAGTTATTTTGGTAGTTGCCGCAGACGATGGCGTAATGCCGCAAACCAAAGAAGCTGTAGAGCATTCCCACGCAGCGGGCGTTCCTATTGTGGTTGCGGTCAATAAAATGGATAAAGAAGGAGCCGATCCAGAGCGCGTTAAAAATGAGCTTTCCGCGGTAGAAGTAATTCCTGAAGATTGGGGCGGCGAAGTGCCTTTTATTCCGGTTTCTGCCCTCACAGGTGAAGGCATTGATGATTTGCTTGAAGCCGTATCTTTAATTGCTGAGGTAGCAGAGCTAACTGCACCGACCACCGGTCCGGCTCTGGGCGTTATTGTTGAATCCCGCATTGAAAAAGGTCGCGGTGTAGTTTGTACCGCTCTGGTTCAACAGGGCAGCTTACAACGTGGAGATATCCTTTTAGCCGGTAATACCTATGGCCGAGTTCGTGCTATGACTGGTGACGACGGAACTGCAGTAGATCAAGCGGGTCCATCGGTTCCCGTTGAAGTGTTGGGCTTGGATGAAGCGCCTCAGGCTGGTGATGACTTTATGGTAGTCAAAGACGATCGCACTGCGCGAGAAATCTCTGACGCACGTCACGCCAAACATACCGAAGAGAAGCAAGCTCGCAAGCGTACGCAAAACCTTGAAAGCATGTTCTCAAGTATGACGGACGAAATTGAGCAGAAGATTCTTACCGTTGTTCTTAAGGCTGATGTACGTGGGTCCGCTGAAGCCATTATTGGCGCATTAGAAGATTTGGGTAACGAAGAAGTTGCCGTAACTGTGATTTCTTCCGGCGTTGGCGGTATCAGTGAATCCGATATCAACCTGGCTTTGACTACAGGCGCTATTGTTCTCGGGTTTAATGTTCGTGCAGATTCCGGCGCACGCGGCCTGGCCGAAAAAGAGAACATCGAAATTCGTTACTACAGCATCATCTATCAGCTGATAGATGAAGTTAAGCAAGCACTATCCGGCATGCTGGATCCAGAACAAAGAGAAGAAATTGTTGGTATTGCCGAAGTTCGCGACGTATTCCGTTCGCCGAAATTTGGTCAAATTGCGGGTTGTATGGTTACTGAAGGTTCTGTGTTCCGTAACAAACCTATCCGCGTTTTACGTGACAATGTGGTGATCTACGAAGGGCAGTTGGAATCTTTACGCCGCTTTAAAGAAGACGCCAACGAAGTTCGAAATGGCATGGAATGTGGCATCGGTGTTAAGGACTACAACGACGTTCAATCTGGTGACCAGATCGAAGTCTTCGAAATAAAGCAGGTTGAAAGATCTCTTTAACAGCAGGTTCTGGTAGCAGATATGCCACAGGACTTTAGTCGGGCTGATCGCGTTGGAGATACTCTCCAGCGTGAGTTAGCAACGCTGATTCTTCAAGAAGTTCGCGATCCCCGTGTGGGCATGGTGAATATTAATGCGGTGCGGGTAAGCAAAGATTTGGGTCGCGCCCGTATATTTGTCACTTACGTTGAACATCCTGACAAAGAAGCTATCAAGCAAAGTATCGCCGTTCTCAACAAAGCCGCTGGATTCTTGCGTAGCCAATTACATGGCCGTATGACCATGCGTGTTATTCCGAAGCTACATTTTGAGTACGACGAATCCATTATGCGGGCTGCGCACCTGACCGATTTGATTGATTCTGCTCTCAAGGCCGACAGCGACATGAAATCTTCTAATGAGCCTGACTTACAAGACAGTTCTCAAGACAGTTCTCAAGACAGTTCTCAAGACAGCCCTCAAGATAGTTCTGAAGACTAGCATTGGCGCGTCGAAAATCAGGCCGTAATATCAACGGCGTTCTAATCTTAGATAAATCTCCTGGCATAAGCTCAAATTCAGCCTTACAGCGCATCAGACGACTCTACAAGGCCAATAAAGCCGGCCATACCGGTAGTCTCGACCCTCTTGCAACAGGCGTGCTGCCGATCTGTTTCGGCGAAGCGACTAAGTTTTCCCAGTATCTTCTAAATGCCGACAAGGCTTACCGGGTTAAGGCACAGTTTGGGCTGTTAACCGATACCTACGATACCGACGGGCAAGTAGTTGAAACCCGCGATGCTTCTGCTATTACTCAAGCTCAGGTAGAAGCGGCTATGTTGCCCTTAACCGGCGATATCGAGCAGGTGCCGCCTATGTACTCCGCCCTCAAGCAAAACGGTCAACCGCTCTACAAACTCGCCCGTCAGGGCATTGATGTTGAGCGCAAAGCACGCCCCGTAACCATTAAAGACTTCCGCCTTTTGGACTTTCAGGGTGGTGAGCAGGCCAGCGCCACATTCGAAGTTGAGTGCACCAAAGGTACCTACATTCGATCTCTAGTTTTGGACTTGGGTGAATCCCTAGGTTGCGGTGCAGCCGTCTCTGAACTTCGGCGGATCAGCTCCGGTGATTTTGATGAGTCACATATTGTTTGCGAGACCGATTTAGTTGCACAAGTAGGTGAGGGAGATGCATCGGTTTTAGACCATCACCTGCTGCCGACGGAATGTCTTATGGAGGGTTTTAATCGCGTTGATTTAGAACCCGCAGCTGCGGAATTTTTCATGCTAGGTCAAGCAGTTATGTTGTCTCAGGCCTACCGTTTCGGTGCAGAAGCGGATATAGTGCGCGTCTTTCGCGAAGAGGGTGATTTAGATAATACTTTTCTCGGCGCGGGAGAGATAACAGGTACTGCTCTTAGTCAACCAATGCTTCAACCAAAAAGATTGCGTGCAGACGTCTGAAATAAGATATATAAGCTTTTAAATCAATAACTTATATTAATAAACTATGAAAGCCACCTGTAAATATGCACGGGTGTGCTCGATTCTTTTAACGCATATTTAGAGGAAGTAAAGAATGGCGCTATCAGCCGAAGAAAAAAATGTAATCGTAACAACCTATGGTAAATCAGAAGGTGATACCGGGTCCTCAGAAGTTCAAGTGGCCCTACTGACTGCCAATATCAATAAACTCCAAGGCCACTTCGGTGACCACAAAAAAGACCATCACTCACGCCGTGGGCTGATTCGCATGGTCAACCAGCGTCGCAAGCTGCTGGATTATCTCAAATCGAATGATGCACCCGCATACGTCAAATTAATTGATGCGCTGGGCCTACGTCGATAAAACTTCTTAAGCGATCGGAATCCATGGGGGTTCCGATTCGTTATACAAACAGGTGAAAATGTGAATCCTACAATTAAAACTTTTGAATACGGCAAACATACTATCTCGCTAGAGACAGGCCGTGTAGCTAGACAAGCCACAGGTGCCGTTCTGGTGACTATGGATGAAACTACTGTGCTTTGTACCGTTGTTGGTGCGAAGAAAGCCAAGCCAGGGCAAGACTTCTTTCCTTTGGCAGTGCACTACCAAGAAAAGGCGTATGCAGCAGGCAGAATCCCCGGTGGATTTTTCAAGCGCGAAGGTCGTCCTTCTGAAAAAGAAACTCTGACTTCTCGACTAATTGACCGTCCTGTTCGCCCGCTCTTTCCCAAGGGTTATATGAATGAAGTACAGGTTATCTGTACGGTTATGTCGGCTCAGAAAGATATCGATCCAGATATTCCCGCAATGATTGGTGTTTCAGCCGCTCTTGCTATCTCTGGCGTTCCATTTAACGGTCCTATTGGTGGAGCCCGTGTTGGTTTTACTGAATCTGATGGGTACTTGTTAAACCCAACATACTCCGAGCTCGAGAGCTCTGAGTTGAATATGGTTGTAGCCGGAACAAAAGATGCGGTCTTGATGGTTGAGTCCGAAGCGAACGAACTGCCTGAAGACATCATGCTTGGCGGCGTACTTTTTGCCCACCAAGAAATGCAAAAAGTAATTAGCGTAATTGCTGACCTGGTAGCTGAAGTAGGCAAACCTCGTTGGGAATGGGCCGCTCCAGCGGACAACGAAGATCTTAAAGCCGCAGTTGGTTCAGCTGCGACAGATGATGTTACTGCCGCCTATCAAATTACTGATAAAGCAGAGCGTTATGCTCGTATGGGCGAGATCAAAACTGGTCTAGTTGAGAAATTGGTCGACGCAGAAGCCGGTATTGATGCCGACGACGTTTCCGGACTAGTTTCTAAATTGGAAAAGAACATTGTTCGCACACGAATTATTGATGGCGAGCCTCGAATTGATGGCCGGGATACAAAAACGGTTCGCGGTATTGCCGTTGAAGTTGCTGTATTGGACAAGGCACACGGCTCAGCACTATTCACTCGTGGTGAAACTCAGGCAGTGGTAGTTGCTACTCTTGGTGCGCAACGTGATGCTGCCATCATTGACGCCCTTGAAGGCTCGCGTAAAGATTACTTTATGCTGCACTACAACTTCCCTCCCTACTCAGTAGGTGAAGCGGGTCGTGTTGGTTTTACCAGCCGTCGCGAAGTTGGTCATGGTCGTTTGGCCCGTCGTGGTATTGCAGCGATGTTGCCTACGGTTGAAGACTTCCCTTACGCCATTCGTGTGGTTTCAGAAATTACTGAATCAAACGGTTCAAGTTCAATGGCTTCGGTCTGCGGCACAAGCTTGGCACTTATGGACGCCGGCGTTCCCATTAAAGCGCCAGTAGCTGGCGTTGCTATGGGCTTGGTTAAAGAAGGCGAGAAATTTGCTGTACTGACCGATATTCTTGGTGACGAAGATCACTTGGGCGATATGGACTTTAAAGTGGCTGGTTCTGCCAACGGTATTACTGCGCTGCAGATGGATATCAAAATTGAAGGCATTACCGAAGAGATTATGGAAATCGCTTTGGAACAAGCGCTTCATGCACGTCTGCATATCCTTGCTGAAATGAACAAGGTAATTGATACCTCAAGAACCGAAGTTAATCCTAACGCTCCGCGTCTGCATAGTTTCAAAATAGATCAAGATAAAATCCGTGACGTTATTGGTAAAGGTGGAGCAACTATCCGTGCGCTTACCGAAGCGACTGGCACAACTATCGATATCGAAGACGACGGCACTATCAAGGTTTACGCGGTTGACGACGACGCATTGCAAGATTGCTTGTCTCGCATCGAAGAAATTGTTGCTGAGCCAGAAGTCGGCATGATCTATGAAGGCAAAATTACTCGAATCGTTGATTTTGGTGCCTTTGTTGAAATCTTCCCAGGTACGGAAGGTCTTCTTCATATTAGTCAGATCGCTGAAGAACGAGTTGAAAAAGTTACTGACTTCCTAACCGAAGGTGAGATTATTCGCGTTAAGTGCATCGACTTTGACCAACGCGGTCGTATCAAGCTTTCTTTGAAAGAAGCAGCTAAAGACGACGCAGCAGCTGGCGGAGCTTCTCCTGAGGCCGCGGCACCGGAAGCAGCTGCAGCTGAAGAAGCAGCTCCAGAAGCAGTATCAGCACCTGAAGCGGCTCCAGAAGTAACAGAAGAGGCTCCAGCAGTAGAAGAAACTGTTGAGGAAGCGGCTGAAGAAGTTACAGAAGAAGCGGCTGAAGATGTTCCTGTAGTTGACGATGTTGCTGAGGAAGCACCGGAAGCAGCACCAGAAGAAGCTGCGGAAGAACCTGCTGAAGAGCAAGCGTCTGAAGACGAAGAAGATAACCGCGGTAATAACTAAGTTATCGGTTCTTTAGAATCTAACAAATACCCCGCCATGTGCGGGGTTTTTTGTGAGCACTTAGCTTCCATTAATCTTATAATCGACTCGGCACTAATACCGCCGGACAAAATAAATTTCGGAGATTTCACCCAATGGGCAGGGCCTTTCAAAACCGCAAAGATTCAATGGCAAAAACTGCCGCTGCAAAAACCAAGGTATATGGCAAATACGGTCGTGAGATCTATGTGTCTGCCAAGAGTGGTGGCGTAGACCCTGATGGTAATCTCGCACTTAGAGGTTTATTGGAACGCGCCAGAAAAGACCAGGTTCCAGCTCATGTAATCGAAAAAGCCCTAGAGAAATCTCAGGGTGTTGGCGGGGCAGATTACAGCTTGGCCCGATATGAGGGCTTTGGGCCAAACGGCACCATGTTAATTGTCGATTGCCTTTCTGATAATCCGAATCGAACCTTTGGCGACGTTCGCCAGTGTTTCACCAAAACCAAAACCAAAATTGGCACGCCTGGAAACTGTGTTCATAGCTTCGACCATTTGGCTATATTTAGCTTTGCAGGAGAAAATGAAGAGGCAGTGTTAGATGCACTGGTTATGGGAGATGTAGATGTAACCGACATCGAATCTGAAGACGGAATGATTACCGTATTTGCGCCAGATTCTGAGTACGCAAAGACCAAGCAAGCCATTGCCGAAGCGGTTGATGGGGTTGAGTTTGAAGTGGACGAAATACAGTTTATTCCGCAAAACCCGGTTCAGATTAGTGGTGAAGATATAGCGGTATTTGAGGAGCTAGTTGAGCTACTAGACGATCTTGATGATGTGCAAAGGGTTTATCACAACGCTGAATGGTAGATATAGCTAGGTTAGAATTACTTCAAAAGAAAGATCGAGAGATGTCTATCTAAACCTTTTCAGCACCAATTAGATTAGCTAGAGCTTGCTCCAGCTGTTCGAATTGAAATCCATAGCCTGTATCTACAGCCTTCCTAGGTATAACTTTTTTTCCGGCCAATAAAAGTTCTTCACCCATTTTCCCCATCAGTAATTTAATGAGCGGAGCCGGTATCTGGAAAAACGTAGGCCGGTTTAACGCTTCACCAAGGCCTTCGGTAAAACCTTGATTGGTAACAGGATTCGGGGCGGTTCCATTTATAGCTCCCTCTATTGAATCATATTCCATGCAGTGCAAAATAATGCCTATCAAGTCATTCAAATGGATCCAGGACATCCATTGCGATCCAGTGCCAATTTTTCCTCCAAGCCCCAGTTTGAAAGGCGGCAGCATCTTTTTTAGAGCTCCACCATCTCCAAGCACGATGCCCGTTCGCAATAAGCAGGTACGAATCCCTAAAGCTTTGGCCTCGAGGGCAACAGCTTCCCACTCTTGGCACAGCTGACTAGAGAAGCTGTCATCACCCATACCTAGTTCATCTATGGGGTCGTTACATTGCGCAACTCCGTAATAGCCGATAGCAGAACCGCTAATAAAAACTTTGGGTTTTCGAGAGGCGTTTCTGAAATAGTAAATTAGCTTTTGGCTGGTATCAATTCGGCTACTGCGCATGCGGTTTTTTTGCTCTTCGCTCCATCGTTTATCTGCGATAGGTTCACCGGCTAAGTTGATTACTACATCTAGCTGCAGGTCATATGATGGGTCTAGAGAATCAATACCTTGAAGAGGGGGTTTTACCTTCTCAGGTGTTCGACTTAAAACAAAAACTTGATGCCGGTTCTTTAACAGCTGCTCGCAAAGCACTGAACCAATAAATCCGGTGCCACCAGTAACCAGAATATTCACTGACTGGCCTCTCTAATTTCTGCCCGTCGCATGGGCATTACATCTATTTGAGCGAAGAGGTCTAAAAGGTCAAGCGTTGCATTGGAACTCTTGATGCCGCCATCCTTGCCAATCAATATCACGCGCTCAGTGTTTGCCGGTAAGTAGTTTTCCAGCATGTTTTCTCGGAGTACTGGACCAACAGAGCCCTGATAATTGGATTCCATTTCTGTGTCTGAAAAAAGGAACCACAAAATATCTCTGTCAGTTATTTCAGTGTTAGCAGATTGCAGTTGTGAAATATATTCGGCGCTACTAGAGAAAGTATTGATTAAAATTATTCGGTTGGACCAGAGAAAAGAATCCAGATCTTCAGCATTCTCTTGAGCAAGACTGATCGTGCTCAGCAGGCTGAAAGTAAAACAAATGAAATAGCTCACTCACTACCCGGGCGTATGTGCTTTATCGGGAAATACGCCAGATTTTACCGCCTCTGCATAGGCAGAAAGCGCGTTTTGAATTGATCCGTTACCTTCCAAGAAATTATTTACAAAGCTCGGTATATATCCGCTAAGCCCAAGCAAGTCATAGACCACCAATACCTGAGCATCAGTCTGATTTCCCGCACCAATGCCAATAACCGGAATTTCCAAGGCTTCAGTTATTTTTGCCGCTAGGGCCTGGGGAACCATTTCCAATAGCAACATATCTGCGCCAGCCTGTTCCAGTATTTTTGCATCCTCTAGAATCTGTGCCGCGTCCTCTTCAGTTTTTCCCTGTAAGCGAAAACCACCTGTTTTGTTTACAGATTGAGGTAACAACCCCAAATGCGCACATACGGGAATGCCACGTTCCGTCATAAGTGAAATGGTCCCAGCCAACCAGGCTCCGCCTTCCATTTTGACCATATGAGCACCGGCCTGCATAAGCTCGGCTGCATTGGCAAATGCGTCTTCTGGAGTCGCATAGGTCATAAAGGGCATATCCGCCATAACCATAGTTTTCTCAACACCATTCGCCACACAGCTGGTGTGATAGCACATGTCCTCAATAGTGACGGGCACCGTAGTGTCTTGCCCCTGCATTACATTCCCAAGGGAATCGCCCACCAGCAGGCATTCGATGCCTGCTTCTTCTGATAGGCGGGCTAGAGTGGCGTCGTAGGAGGTGAGCACAGCAAACTTCTCGCCTTTGGTCTTGGCGATTTTCAACGATCGGGCTGTAACTTTCTTGGTTAAACTCATATGGGTTCCAAAGGCCGCTATTTATTAGCTAGCGGGTTGTAATAGTGGGTACCGGTTTTAACGCTCAACATATAGCTGACCAGGTCAGCATAGTGTTGCTGATTGGTAGCTAGATTGACCTCTGTGGCGTTTACTATCAAGAGCGGACTGTTCTGGTAGTGGTGAAAGTAGGATGCGTAGGCGTCGTTTAATCGGGCCAGGTAGCTTGGCTCTATATATTTCTCTGAATTAAGCCCGCGTTTGCGAATACGCTGCTGTAATACTTCGGTAGGTGCCTGCAAGTAAATAACCAGGTCCGGCTTAGGAGCTTCCAATGTAAGCTGCTCATAAACCATCTGATACAACTCCAGCTCATCATCATCCAGAGTAACTTCGGCAAATATAGGATCTTTTTCCAATAGGAAGTCTGCAACCCGCACCGGGTGAAACATATCTCTTTGCTTTATCTCTTTTAGCTGTCGCGTGCGTTGGAAGAGGAAGTAAAGCTGAGCGGGTAACGCGTTGGCTTTTGGGTCGGCATAAAAACGTTCTAGAAAAGGGTTTTCTTGTGGCATCTCTAGAAGCGTTTCGTATTCGAAGGTGGTAGCCAAATTGCGGGCAAGGGTGGTTTTACCCACACCAATAGCACCCTCTACGGCGATATAGTTGGGTAGTTGTTTGTCTGCGGGTTTAACAATACCCAAAGATTCGAAGTCGAGGTCCACAGTGGCTTCGCTTAGTTCTATTTAGCAGTTAGTTTAACTGCTTTTTAGGCCCAGAGTGCAGCAAAAGGTGCATCAAAAAGTGCAGCAAAAAGTGCAGCAAAAAGTGCAGCAAATAATGCGACTAGAGTGCGGCTACTAGAGTCTGCGAATTTCGGACTCGCCCAATTGATCTATAAGCTGGGTCAGGCTGCCTAAGCCGGGAACTTGAAGGTCTTTATCCAAACCTGCCAGGGGATAAAGAACAAAACTGCGTTGAGCTATGCCCAGATGGGGAATATTCAGGTTTTTGCTTTGAATAATCTGATCGCCATAAAGGAGAATATCTATATCAATAACTCGCGGCCCCCAGCGTTCTGTCGGCTCTCTGCCCATAAGGTCTTCAATAGATTTACAAAGCGCGAGTAATTCATCTGGAATAAGAGAGGTGTTTAGCTCCAATACCGCATTCACAAAATCTGGCTGATCTTGCGGGCCCATAGGTGGGCTTACATATAGAGAGGATGTGCCCAGAACCTTTAGCGCAGCTTGAGATTTCAGATGTTCAATTGCCATCTGAATATTGGAGGCCGGTTCGCTTAGATTACTGCTTAAGTTACTGCCCAGGCCGAGAAAAACTCGTTCGCTCATTTTACTAGCTGTTGGGAGAATTATTCTTGTGAGGGCGTCTTCGACGAGAACGCCCTTTGGTTTTTGTCCGAGCCATTTCTTGACGAACAACAGGGTTGGCTTTTTGGTAATCAGTCCACCATTGGCCAAGATTATTTGTTTGTGCGCCACATTCTTCCCGCAGTAGCAAAAAATCATATCCGGCTCGGAATCTGGGGTGCTCAGCGGTTTTACTGGCTCGTTTTGGGGATATGCGCGGCAGTGAAGTCTGTAATTTCCATACTTCAGCTATGGGTACCGAGAACCGCTTAGGTATGGTTATTCGTGTTGACTGACGGTCTAAAGTCTTTCGTGCCGCAGTTTCCATGGCTTCTGAGGGCGACATGCCATTGGAGCAAAGCTCGTCAAATGCTAACTGAGTAGCGGGCCAAAGAAGTGCGGCGTAAAGAAAGAACGGCGCTACGCCTTTGTCCTGTTTAATACGCTCAACCGTATTGTCCATCGCTAGCTCAACTAGTTGAATCAAGCTTGGATCTGCATCAATGGCCTCGGCAGTGCCGGGGAATAGCTGATCGAACAGGCCGGTTTCCAACAGTTTGGCAAATGCGATGTCTGCTGAATCTGTCATCAATACTTTGATAACCTCATCAAACAGTCGAGCAGGAGATACCTCTGCCATCATATGGCGATTCACTGCTAAGGCATCATAGCTTTCTGAGTCGAGCTCAAGATTGAGTTTAGCCTCAAAGCGCACGGCACGAAGCATGCGCACAGGGTCTTCACGGAAGCGTTCGTAAGGATCTCCAATAGTGCGCAATACGCCATCGCGCAAATCTGCGAAGCCTTCACACATATCAAAAAGTGTTTCCGAAGAGGGGTCGTAATAAAAACTATTGCAGGTGAAATCTCGGCGAATTGCGTCGTCTTCTAAGTTTCCGTAAACATTGTCTCGAACCAGAATGCCCGTATCGCTTTGCTGACCGTGGGCACCCTTGCCCTGAGTGTGATGGGCGCGGAAGGTGGTTACTTCAATAAGTTCTCGGCCCTGTCTTACATGCACTATTTTAAAGCGGCGGCCAATAATGCGCGCTCTGGGAAATAGGCGAACAACCTGTTCAGGTTTAGCGCTGGTGGCGACATCAAAATCTTTGGGTTTAAGACCTGAGAGTATGTCTCTGACACAGCCGCCAACCATATAGGCTTCGAACCCCTTTTCTTGCAGGCGAAGGACTATATCCCGCGCCGCTTTGGAGGTTTGCGCTGCCTTTATTTTGTGGTCGCGTTTGGAGATTTTGTGCGAATCGCCGGAGGACTTTTTGAAAATCTTTCTAAGCACCAGTTGTCTCAAAAATCTGTTGGATAGTAGTGGTTTGGTTGTTCAAGGCGCTCAGCATACCCTAATAGATTGCGTTTCAGGCACTTTGTCTATATTCCATTGCGCAGTGGCAAAATCCAGCATCTTAGCTGGGTCTGAGTTTTCGAAATCCTGGGGTATTTTCTGGCCGAGAAACTTCAATGCGGCAATAAGATTATGTACGGCTTTTTTATCATCTAAGGGCTCGGCCTGGTTTTGTTTACTTAATTTTTGTCCGTCACTGCCCATAGCCACGGGAAAGTGCCCATATAGTGCAGGTTCTCTATCTAAAGCCTTTAACAACATAAGTTGGCGTGCCGTAGAGTCGAAGAGATCAAATCCTCGAATAACATGGGTAATTTCTTGCTGCCAATCATCTACAGCAACTGCCAGTTGGTAGCTGAATATCTCATCTCTTCGAAACAGAACAAAGTCTCCCTGAACTCGGGCTTTATCGAATTCAGTTGGGCCCTGAATGAAGTCTTGCCAGCGGACCGATTCTTCAATGGCAAATCTAATGGAATGTGGGTTATCAACTGATACCGAAGCGGCCTTGCAGCGGCCATCGTAGGCGCCGCCCATATCGGCAACATCTGCTCGGGTGCAGATGCAGCTGTATGTTTTCGAGCCCACCTGAAGCTGGTTAAGTGCTTCTTTATAGAATTCATGACGCTGGCTCTGATAGCTGATTGGCCCATCCCACGACAGTCCGTGAGCTTCCAGGCTATATAGTATTTGCTGTTCGGATTCGGCAACAACGCGGGGCGGATCAATGTCTTCAATACGAACCAGCCACTCGCCATTATTGGCTCGCGCGTCTAACCAACTGGCAAGAGCAGCAACAAGAGATCCAAAATGAAGAGGCCCGGTGGGCGACGGTGCAAAGCGACCGCGGTATGTTTGGGTCATATTTGAACAGCTGCCGGCATCGTTAAATGCCGGTCAGTATTCGAGTGCAGGGACTTATTCGCCTACTAAGCAGTTGTTTGCTTCTCGCGTATTTCATCGAGAGTTTTGCAGTCAATGCAAAGAGTAGCGGTTGGTCGTGCTTCCAAACGTCGAACGCCAATCTCAACGCCACACTGATCACACCAGCCGTAGTCGTCGTTCTTGATAAGTTCGAGGGTTTTATCAATCTTTTTAATGAGTTTGCGTTCGCGGTCGCGAGTTCGCAGCTCAAGACTAAACTCTTCCTCTTGAGTGGCTCTATCCGCGGGATCGGGGAAGTTAGCCGCCTCATCTTTCATATGGGTCATGGTGCGGTCGACTTCTTCCATCAACTCGGCTTTCCATGCGTTCAAAATAGCAGTGAAATGAGCGCGTTGCGGCTCAATCATATACTCTTCGGTCTTTTTGAGCTTATAAGGTTCTATGCCGTGTACGGCTAGAGTTGAACCGGCATTTTTTGCCGCAGATTTTGTTGCCATTCGCGTGTCTCTTGTATCTTGAAAGACGGATTAAAAACGAGGCGCGACGTTACCAGAAGAGTGCCCATACTTCCATAAGTTTTGACTATAAAACACGATTCAGCAGGTTATGAGGTAGATCTAGTTAGATGAAATTTGACCCACCCTTAGAGCCCGCCAAGTTTGTACGCCGCTATAAGCGGTTTTTTGCCGAAATGGAACTGGCCGACGGCTCTATAGAGACTGCTCACTGCCCTAATACCGGTTCTATGCGGAATTGCTTGGTAGAGGGATCTCTCTGCTATTTCTCTCGCAGCGATAACCCCAAACGCAAACTAAAAACCAGTCTTGAGTACGTGACCTGCACTACTGGACGGCTTGCCTGCGTAAATACCCAGCGGGCTAATCAGATCGTCAAAGAGGCGCTAAATCAGGGGAAAATTAGCGAGCTATCGGATTACCAAGATATCGCTTCCGAGGTTAAATACGGAGAAGAAAATAGCCGTATTGATTTCAAACTCACAAATCCGAAATCTGAGGCCGCTAGTGTTAATAGGGCCGAATGCTTTGTAGAAGTTAAAAGCGTTACCCTCGCAGAAGGCAATATCGCAAGCTTTCCCGATGCGGTTACTCTGCGAGGTCAAAAGCATTTAAGGGAGCTTATGGCTATGCGAGAAGCAGGCCATAGAGCGGTATTGTTTTTCTCCGTGCAGCACCAGGAAATCGATAAAGTAAGCGTCGCCACAGAGATAGACCCTGAGTATGCGAAGTTATTTAAGCTCGCTATAGAGACTGGTGTTGAAGTACTAGCCTATCAATGCCTTGTCACAGCAGATGAATTGGTAATTCACCACTCCATACCCTTTAACTTGTAGCCACCGCTTTATTCGCAGTCTAAATCAAAGGCAATATGGCTATAGGTTTTTCCGTTTACCACTAAATCCAGCTGATGCTGTCACGAATAGTAATCGCGAGTATTTATCTTGCGTATTGCGTGCTTCTTACTAATTGTCAGGCGCTCCTCTGGCTTCAGATCCGTCTCCTTCCACTTAAATACTTTAGGCGAGAGTGCACTATTGGCTTTGCGATGATGGATTACAAAGTCTATTGCAAGGCGTTGAGTACTTTTAGATTTTGATCGGATCTGAGTTTCAAATACCAAGGATTCGCCGAGCTTTATCTTGTTACTGACTAGCTTCAACTCGTCCAACTCCAGCTTAGGTTTTGCAGTGAATCCTAATAGCGGAAAAACATCCGGTCGGCCGCTTTTAATCAGGCTACGCATAGCGTGCCGAACAATCCATTTGGTATCTGCAGAAGCTTCTTTCATCCAGGTTTGACAAACCGCCACGGCGATATCGGCATTGTCTTTGGAGATATCGTTCAGATTGTTTGCGACCGAACGGCGTACATAGTCGCTCGGGTCCCTGTTTAATCGTTCTAACAGAGGAATAAGAGGTGCCGGGTCATCGCAATAGGGTGGCAAACGCATGCCCCAGGGCAAGCGAGGGCGGCTGCCTTCAGATACTAAGCGGCGCACTTGGTGGTCGGAATCTTCCACCCAGGTTTCAAACTCAGCGAAGCACAGCTCGGGATAACGCAATATAAAGGGACGTATCGCAAACTCGGCAGAGAACATATGGGTTAGATGCTTTAGCAGGTCTAAAGAAATTTCAGGGTGATCTAGCCCATAAATTGCCGCGTAGTCGATAACCGGCCAACCGGCAAAGCTTCTAATAGGATCATTCGGGTCGCCAAAATCCCAGTTATCAGGTGCGCGCTTAAGAATAGCCGCAGTCTCTACAAAATCTTCGGGCCGGTACTTATTTAGGGCTTCAATCAGGTGATGTACCCGTTGTTTAAGTTCAAGCGCATCAATACCTGCGTTCGCCGTTGCAATGAACCTATTTGAGTCAAACTCCGGCCATGCAGCCTGCATACCCTTGGCGATACGTTCTATGGCTACAGGGCCCAAACCGTCTTTCATTATCATTTGTTCTGACATGGGTGCAGCTTAGGTATTAAGCGCTAATGAGGCAATATCGAATCTTGCTAGATAAAGAAAGGTTAAGTGGGATGGGGTTCAAGCCATCTATATGGTTCTATGCCCCTGATTACTTAATTCCAAATGATTCTTGGGGGATCAAAAATGAAAAATATTATCTTGGCTAGCCTTCTTCTACTGGGCTTCGCCCCCTTATTGGTTAATGCGGCACCACCAGCATTGCAGGCGCCATCACCAGTAATCTACCTCGCTGATAACCTAGATGAACAGGACAAACTGGGTTGGTGTATAGATACTCTAGGTAGAGGTTTTTCAGAACAACTGCAAACACACTCCTGTAAACCTCAGGGTGGAGATGTTCAATTCTCTTATAACACCGAAACACAGCAGATAATGTCAGTGGAATATGCTGGCAAGTGTGCTGACCTAAATCAGCCGGCAGCTGCAGGCGTTTCCTTTGACCTGCTTGATTGCTCAGATTCAGCAGAGCAAAAGTTTGTCTACAGCGCGGATAGCATGGAGTTTATGCCCTCAGCAGATCACAGCCTTTGCATTACCGCTGGTGGGGCTAGTCAGTCAGCAGGACCCTTTATGTCCCGGTCATTAGCACTCGCTCCCTGTGCTTCAACCGATGACAGCTTTAAGCAGTGGGTTGTTAAGGATGGCGGTTAGATACTGATCTTGAGAGCCGACACGAGGATTGAAAATCCTCGTGTCGGGGTTTGGCTCTCTAACTGCTAACTTGGAGTTGGACAAATTGGGTTTTAATCTAAGAGAGTCTCCCGCCCATCGATTGAGTTGAATTTGCGGAATCGGGTGTCTATCCTACTTACACTTAGAGAAAGACGGAAATCGTGGACAAACCTATGAAAAATAATCTCTTCAGCATCGGCCTGTTGACGTCGCTCGTTGCGTTGTCGCAGATCTCGAATGCCCAGGAATCGGATGGCGCAGCGCCGAGATTCGAGCAAATCTCTGAAAGTGTATTGCGCGCCGTTCATCGGCCCGGAGCAGTAAATAGCAGCGTAATCGTTACCGATGAAGGCCTCATTGTTGTCGATGGCACTTGCCGAGGCGCTGGAGATCCGACCTGGATGAAGCAGGAACTAGCCCGGCTTTACGATGTGCCTGTGAAATACGTAATTCTGAGCCACGACCACGAAGATCACATCTGCGACTTGCACGTGTTCGACGACACGGCCGTGACGGTGTCGCACAGGATAACGAGAGAGCACATTGTTCGAGAAGGCCGCAATACCTCCGTGCCAGACGTTGTTTTCGAGGATACGATGGAAATATATCTCGGCGGCAAGAAGATTATCTTGTATTACTTCGGTCCTACGCACAGTAATAACCTGATCCAAGTTCACCTGCCGGAAGAAGGCGTATTGATAGCACCAGATATAGCGCGTGCGGAAAGAGCGCTCGCGCTGCCCGATTTCAGGGATGCCGATATCGACAATCTCATCGAGACGCTAGGTGTGCTAGCAAAGCTGGATGATGTCGAAATCGTTATTCCTGGCCACTGGGGTGCAACGAATCAGGAGAGCTTTTTGCACTACCGGGATTATGTTCAGGCCTTAAAGGATCGTGTTCTCGAGGAGATGATCGCGGGTGCTACCCTCGATCAGGTAATCGAGCGAGTCACGATGGATGAGTTCTCTGATTACGGCAGCTACGACGCGTGGCTTGGATCGAACGTTGTCTCTATGTGGGCCAAGATGTACGGCTATCGTGAGCCGAATCGTGATGGCCCCGGCGGTGAAGACTCAGGCGGTTCTTACCAGGACGCGTTCCCGTTTGAATACTCGATTGGGGATTAGCGGGGCGGGTACGAATCAGTAGGCTGCCGCAATAAGTGGGTCAGATCAGACTTTGTTAAACAAATAGAATCAAATTTCGCTAGCCCCGAAAGTCTTATCTGATCCCATTTATCCTTATTCACTTAGTGGGCTTCACCCCCCTGCGCCCGCACCTGCAGCTAAACTTGGAAATGAGCGTACTTCTGTAATCAACGATTCATCTGCGAGCCCGGGCCACTCTGTACGGAGCTCCCAAGCTTGATAGGCTCGGTTTGATTCATCACAAGCCTCGAACGTAAGTTTGCGAATGATGTGCATAGGATTTCCTCCGCCACCTGGCGTTGTATAGTCGCCTGTAGTCATACAAAGCTCGGGGGCAATCGCGGAAGAAATCAGACCGTCTTCACTCATATTCATTTTTTGCAGATGAGACAGCTCTCCACCACAGGCCTCTAATGAGACGAACGCACCTTCTTCGGGTTCAAACATGGTTAGACAGAGGTCATAGTCGGCCAAATAGAAGATACCCTGCTCCTCGATCAGTTCGACAATAAATGCTTGATCGTGAGCAACGCCATCGGCCCCATCGTTTCTGTACAGATAGCAGGTATGACTATGTAGCCCGGCAATACCTGAAATTGAACTCGGGGCGTCAAGGCACCAACCTCTGTCTTCTTCGAAGTAGGCCTGCATCATGACTTCCGCCCTGCTAGCTGACGTCTCATCATAAATACTGGCTATATCGAAGGGCGATATCTCATTTGAGGGCGTAGTCTCCTCAATAGAGGTGGTGTCTAAAGCCATTGTCTCTTCGTCAGAAACCGAACAAGCCAGCGCAAATACGCCTAAGAAAGTTAGTAAAATCATTTTTAAAGCTTTTATGTTCATCGTTCTTATCCTCAACAACTCTAGAGTTCACTAGTGATATAAGTGACCAGATCAGCAATATCCTGATCTGAGAGATTGGCCGCCATGGGCGCCATCAAATTGCCAAAGGTATCCCCAGGCACAGCCCCTCTGACGCCATCTCGAAAGTATTGCAATTGTCGGGCGAGATAATCTCCGGAAAAGTGAGCAAGCGTATCCGTAAACATTGCTTGCATACCTTCTCCATCGACACCGTGACATACGGCACAAGTAGCATAGATATTCTGACCGGAAGCCGCATCACCAATTGTTAGATCAAAGCTGCCATATTCAGATTGCCAGAGCCAGGCCCGGGGTCGTGCGTCGTGCTCTTCGGAGTTAGGTGTGTAGGTATTCGCGATGTATTCTGCTACTGCAACTATGGTTTCTTCGTTTCTGAACATGCCATTCATGCGAACCATGAATTTTCCAAGCACATCGCGATTGTCGTAGCCGCGAGATTCTTCCGCATAACCCCTTAACTGCCGAGCAATATAGTCAGCGCTCAACCCTGCAAGAGCAGGTCCGTCCCTACGGATGGAACCATTCATCGTCGGCCCATGACATACACCGCACATGGCAGCGAGCTCCGCACCATCGGCAATTTGCCATTCGGGAGTCTCTTGGGAGATTGCTAAGTTCACACAAAACACCAGGCTAATAACTAATAGTCTTTTTTGCATCATCGGAGCTCCTGTTGTCAGATTGAAATACTAGCCGACCGAGTATAAAGAGAATGAGAGCTTGTAGACATCTAATGCATAAAAATGATGGCATAGCGGCGTACCGATCTAATTTGTATTACTAAATTTCAGTCTAAATCGAAAATCCTCGCGTCGGGGGGTCGATAGATACTCAGGAATATTCGAGTTAATCGGTTTCTGTGGTTGGGACGCTTTCGGACAGCCGTTCATCAATAATGTCAATCATAAGACCGGACACGCCATTCCGGTCGCCTTCAGACCACCACTGTCTAAAACCCTCGGTAGCAAATATCCCACCTGCGTTAGAGCTAGCGCGCAATGTACCCTCACCAACCAGCGCTGCGTTAACGGCATTCGCATTTGCACTGGTAATCGAAATGAAAGCCTTTATAACCAGAACGAAGCGCTCTTGATCCAAGGGCGACAGGCTATGATAGTCATTAAGACCAGCCACATAGATTTCGCTCAAATTAATATCGCTTGCGAGCCGCATTCTCCAGTCAGAATTTAGATTTGCTGCTTCCTGAGTCGAAGCCACCTTCGCCAAAGTATTGTTGTTGCGAATCTCGATGCCAAGAAAAACAATACCCGCAATTACGCCAATGTTTGCAGCCAATGTTAGCCATTTATTAAGGCTATCCATATTCATAATTTGCTTCCCCTTATCTCGAACTGTCCACTCGTGAGAATACATGAGAATGCATGAGAACCTATACTGGGTGCAAACTCATCAGCATGCTGGACAAAGCTGTCTGGATTGAGGTTGACTAATCCTAGGTCCGCTTTGAACTAGAGTAATATTTTGTTAAGCACCATATTGAAACGTCGCTATTCCCAATTTTAAGGTTAGAATCGACAAACGTTTTGGGGGACACCTATGCAATTTATTAAAAAATCAGGCTTTCTATTATTAACCACCATCTTTTTGTCTTCTTTCACTTACGCGGTGAATGTTGAAGTCACACTTATTGATGAGCTGGATGGCGATCTAAATAGCTACTGCTTAGATATTGTCGGTGGCAAATTGAATGCAAACCCCGAAGGTGGCTTACAGGCCCATACCTGCTATAGCTATCAGGGAGAACTTGGTGTCGATCAAGCCATGGATTCTGAACTGATAAGCCAGGGTGTATTTAAAGTAGTAGGTTTTGATGTTTGCATGACTCAAACCGCCTATGTGGAAGGCTCTACGCTAGCGCTTGGTGAATGCAGTGGCGAAAGAATTCAACGCTTTAGCTTGAATGGTGATGGCTCAATAACGCCATCTGGTTCTCCTGGATTGTGTCTGACCGCCGGCGAAGAAACTCGGCTCGGAAATAATGGGCAGTCTCGCCATCAAATCAAAGACCTGACTCTCGAATCTTGTGGTGCGGTCGATAAAACCTACCAACTGTGGCGTACTCGCGAAACTGACGACTAATCCGTACTTCAGCAACCCCTCCGACTCCTGTAATTTATTCTGCCGCCTTTTCCATTCTATGGAAAGGCCACCCGTACTTACCCTAAGTTGCCTTTGGCATACTTTGTTGCAAGGGTTATGTCTTGACCTAGCCTAGGTGCAATCGATAAGGTCTTAGCTTGTAGACCATATGGGTCTCAAGAAAATCAGGGGGAATTAGGATGTTGCTTTCAGGACAAATAACTCATTTAGTTACCAGAGTCATTGGATGTTTGGCGGTGCTTTTACTGCTTCAAGTACAGCCCGCGATGGCACACCATTCGTACTCAGTAATCGATAATACAAGAGCGCTCGAGGTGGAAGCGACCATAGCCAAACTTGAATGGGTCAATCCGCATATATTTCTCTGGGCTTATGTGGCCGATGCATCGCAGGAGAGCGGATATCAACTATATGCCTTTGAAGCTGGCAGCATTACGATGATGGCCAAATCCGGTTGGTCGCGCGACGACACCGTCACTGTCGGTGAGCAAGTTACGATTGAGTATCTTCCATTGCGCAGTGGTGAGCCCGGTGGGTCGTTGGGGACAATGACCCATGCTGATGGCCATGTTACTCCGGGCGACTTTCCCGCCATTAGGTATCTTAATCAGATTCGAGCTGCCGAAAATGGAGATGATCAATGAGTACAGGTCCTTTTATTGCTAAATGCGTGAGTACTAAAAGCGCGCTGATTTGCGCTGCTGTGCTATTGCTAACTGCCTGTGGGCAGAGTGCTGATAGTACGTCCGCTGAAGACTTATCCGCCACAACAGTGCAAACATTACCGGACTGGGGCGGGTGGTGGACCATTTCGGGGGGACCGGCCGCAGGCTTACGTGCAGCACTTCTGGATCTGGATGTATATCAGCCTGAAGCTAGGCGTATCATCGAGGAAGTTAGTGTGCCTGGTGCCAATCTCGGCGGTGGGTCTGTGTACTGTGTTACCACTCGTTTTAACGGTGGGGGCAATGGTGGCGGGACCGACGACGTCGAGTTTTTATTAATGCCGCAAAGGCTCACCATTACCAACGGAGACGGACTGTTACGGCGCATTCCGATCGACGGTCGTTCGCTGCGCGAAAGTCCTGAACCCTCCAATGGCGGTACCTCTGTAGGCCATTGGGAAGGCGATACCTTGATTGTCGAAACTATCGGTCTGCACGCGGATACAACCTTTCCAACGGCATCACGCCCCAATTCACCGCTGATTGGAGAAAATGTTCATGTTATGGAACGTATGCGGCTCAATGAAGGTGACCAGTTGGCGATTTATACTGTGTTAACCGCGCCGCAAATGTTGATAGAGCCGCTTGTGTTTACTACTCTTTATGATCGTGATCCTGGATACGTTTATCGCGACCACGATCGGTGTTCGTTGAATGATCGCTCGATTGATCCTGAAACGGGATTGGAGCGCTTTGATTTGACCCCTCCGGCTGATTTGCCACCACCGCCACCGCCAAATTAGACCGTACAAACAAAAAGACCCGGCAAAAGCCGGGTCTTTTTGTTTTAAGGGCAGAGCCCTTAAAGTTTTTCTATTTAAAGCAGATTGAGTGCGAGAACCAACACTGCGGTTAGTCCCAGGCTGCTGCAAATCACACCCCTAACACTGGTCATTGGCCCTTGCTTGCCAACTAGCCCATTCACTTCTAAAGCAATAATGATAGCTAAGGCAACCATTAAGCCGGTGCCGCCAACGCTTGTACCGTAGCCGTGCCCTGCATAGTGTGGGCCAGCCAGCATGCCGAACAACATTGGAGCAGAGAAGAGGGTATTAGTTCGAGAAGCGAGCAATGCTTTTGCACCGGCCGCTGCTTTGTCGCCGCCTTCAACAATTCCCAAGGCAATTTTCTGAGCAGGCCAGATAATCATCCACACATTGGCCGCCATCAAAGTACCCATAGTTGCGCCGATAACTATGTAGTTATTAAGTGCATAAGTGAATGCATATAGCAGATATACACCCGTTAGAAAGGTGAACATTGCGCCCCAACGGAACCACCAAAGTGCACTGGGTGCTAACTTGGCTTTTGCATCGGCTAGGCCTTCTGCACTGGCTTGCTTGAAATAGCCGCCTTGCACAAAGTTAAAGTAATAAAGCATGCCAATCCAAGTAATGCCAAAAAGGACGTGGCCCCAACGGGCTAGTAAATTAAGTAGTTCGACGGTCATTGATAAGTCTCCTGATATGAACACTCTTACTTGATGTAAGTTTTTGTAGGCGAGATTGTTGGCTAATCCCTAGTAAATAGCAATTGATCCGACGAATAGATTTTTATGCAGGTTAACGGGTGGCTAAAGCTATTCTAATACCGGTCTTAACCAGCGCTCCAATTCATCTTCGCTCATGCCTTTGCGTTCCGCCAAGCTGGCAAGCTGATCTCTACCAATCTTGCCGGTACCAAAGTATCTAGACTCGGGGTGAGAGAAGTACCAGCCGCTAACCGCAGAAGCCGGCGACATGGCGAAGTTTTCCGTTAGGGTACAGCCAATGGCATTTTCGACGTCGAGCAAATCGAATAACTTACGCTTTTCCGTATGGTCCGGGCAGGCGGGATAGCCGGGCGCCGGGCGTATGCCCTGATACTTTTCAGCAACTATCTCTTCGTTTGAGAGGGATTCATCAACCTGATAGCCCCAAAATTCGGTGCGAATAAGCTTGTGCAAATACTCCGCTAGAGATTCCGCAAACCTATCTGCTAAAGCCTTAACCATTATGGCTCTGTAGTCATCATGTTCAGCTTGGTACTTTTCCGCTAGTTGATCCGCGCCTTCAATACAGACGGTAAAGCCGCCCAAATAATCTTTTAGGCCACTTTCTTTGGGCGCAACAAAGTCAGCCAAGCTTTGGAATTTCTTATCGGCGTTGCGATCTTGCTGTTGGCGAATATGTTGCAGCGATACCAGTTCCTCCGAACGACTATCCTCGGAATAAAGGTGTAGGTCATCACTGTTCACCTGATTTGCTGGCCAGATACCGTAAACCGCCTTGGGTTGAAGCAGTTTTTCCTCTACCAGTTCAGTAAGCATTTCCTGGGCATCAGCGAAAAGCTGAGTCGCGGCTTCGCCAACAACCTTGTCTTCGAGAATGCGCGGATATTTACCCGCCAATTCCCAAGTTATAAAAAAGGGAGTCCAGTCGAAAGTCTCAAGCAGGTCTGCTAGTTCAATATTTTCTAATTGATACACACCCAACTTATTTGGAGTTGGCGGCACATAGTTTGTCCAATCATATTCAGGCTTTTGCTTAACCGCCTCTTCATAGGCCAAAAGCGGTACCTTGCGTCTATTGGCTACGCGCTCGCGTACCTTGACGTACTCCTTTTGAATATCCAGAACATAGGCGTCGCGATGTTCTTTGCTAAGCAGACGCGAAGCAGTTCCCACCGCACGTGACGCGTCAGGCACGTAAATCACCTGATTATTATGGTATTCGGGCGCAATTTTTACCGCAGTATGGGCCTTGGAAGTTGTGGCGCCACCGATTAAGAGTGGAACTTTATAGCCTTGGCGTTCCATCTCGTTGGAGATATTGACCATCTCATCCAGAGAGGGAGTGATAAGCCCGCTTAGGCCAATAATGTCGCACTGGGTAGCCTTGGCTTCTGCCAATATTCGCTCAGCTGGGACCATTACGCCCAGGTCGATAACCTCGTAGTTATTACACTGCAGCACAACGCCCACAATATTTTTGCCAATATCGTGTACATCGCCTTTTACCGTAGCCAACAGGATTTTGCCGTTGGTCTCACCGGGTTGTTTCTCGGCATCTATATAAGGTTCTAAATGAGCGACAGCCTGCTTCATTACGCGGGCGGATTTCACCACCTGCGGTAGAAACATTTTTCCTTCGCCAAAAAGATCGCCGACAACGTTCATCCCGTCCATTAGCGGACCTTCAATAACATCAATAGGTTTGGTGCTTTGCAGGCGGGCTTCTTCAGTATCTTCGACAATAAAGGTGGCGTTGCCTTTGACCAGCGCATGGGATATCCGCTCACCAATAGGTAGCTCGCGCCAGCTAAGATCTTCTTTGCTTACCTGACCCTTGCCATCGCCGCGGTATTTCTCGGCAATTTCCACCATGGTGTCAGTGCTGTCTTCGGGCCGTCTATTTAGTATTACGTCTTCTACGGCGTCGCGCAGCTCTGCAGTTAGGTCATCGTAGACCGCTAACTGAGAGGCGTTGACAATGCCCATGTTCAGGCCCGCTTTAATAGCGTGATACAGGAATACCGAATGGATAGCTTCGCGAACCGGGATGTTGCCGCGAAAGGAGAAGGACACATTGGAAATACCGCCAGATATGCCTACGCCGGGCAGATTATCTCTAATCCAGCGCGCACCTTCGATAAAATCAGTTCCGTAGGCGTTGTGTTCCTCAATACCCGTTGCCACCGCAAATACATTGGGGTCAAAAATAATGTCGCGCGGATCGTAGTCGAGCTTTTGCCTTAATAGCTTGTATGCGCGTTCGCATATTTGCTTACGTCGTTCCAAATTATCAGCCTGACCATCTTCATCAAAAGCCATAACAACAATAGCGGCACCATAGCGTTGGCAAAGCTTTGCCTGATACAGGAAGGGCTCTTCGCCTTCTTTTAAAGAAAGTGAATTAACAATGGGTTTGCCCTGTATGCACTTGAGCCCCGCTTCAATAATCGACCACTTTGAGGAATCGACCATAAAAGGAACTTTGGCAATATCTGGTTCTGCAGCAATAAGATTTAAAAATCTCACCATGGCCGCTTGGCTATCCAACATGCCTTCATCCATGTTGATATCAATTATCTGGGCGCCATTTTCTACCTGTTGCAGGGCTACAGAGATCGCTGCATCGTAGTCTTCATCGATAATTAGGCGTTTAAACACGGCTGACCCGGTAACGTTGCAGCGCTCACCGACGTTCACAAAGAGTGACTCGGAGGAAATATTAAAGGGTTCGCTGCCTGCCAATCGGCAAGCGGGCAGGGGTTCAACCGGCACGCGCGGCGCACTGTTTGCGACAGCGTCCACAATGGCTTTGATATGTTCTGGCGTGGTGCCGCAACAGCCGCCAATAATATTTAGGAATCCAGATTCGGCGAATTCTTGAATAATGGTGGCCATTTCTTCGGCAGTTTGGTCGTACTCACCAAACTCGTTAGGCAAACCAGCGTTGGGATGCGCACTAACCGAAGTTTCAGCAATGCGAGATAGTTCTTGAACGTAGGGGCGCAGTTGTTCGGCACCTAGGGCACAGTTCAAGCCTATAGAAATAGGCTTAGCATGGCGCACGGAATTCCAGAATGCCTCTGTGGTTTGACCCGTCAGCGTACGACCGCTGGCATCGGTGATGGTGCCGGATATAGCCAGGGGTATTTTTTTGTCGAGAGCTTCAAAAGCCTCTTCACAGGCAAAAATTGCAGCTTTGGCGTTGAGAGTATCGAATACGGTTTCAATCATAATCAGATCGGCACCGGCTTCGATAAGGGCTTCTGCAGCCTCGCGATAATCTCGAACCAATTCGTCAAAACTAATACGGCGGGCACCGGGATCATTTACATCGGGCGAAATGGACGAGGTTACATTGGTTGGCCCAAGTATTCCCGCTACAAAACGAGGTTTTTCGGGCGTTTTAGCGCTGTACTCATCCGCTACTTCACGAGCGAGCTTAGTGGCGGCTATATTTAGGTCGCGCACCGCAGATTGCAATCCATAGTCCGCTTGGGCAATTGCCGTAGAGCTAAAGGTATTGGTTTCGAGAATGTCCGCGCCCGCTTCAAGATAGGCAGCGTGAATTTCACGAATTACATCGGGTCGCGTGATGGAAAGTAGGTCGCTATTGCCCTTTAAGCTACTTGGGTGATCGGCAAACCGATCTCCACGGTAATCCTGTTCTTGCAGATCATAGCGCTGGATCATAGTACCCATGGCGCCATCCAAGATAAGAATACGCTTTGAAAGTTGATCCGAAATAGAGGTATTACTACTTTTCATAAAACAATATCAAAATATTTCAATATAGATTTTGAATTCTAACAGACAGATTCGCAAAAGACCTAACTCGGATCCCCAAAGAGTATGAATTTATTGAGGAAGTGAGACGAATATTTGGATCTTTTGGTATTTTTAGTGTCAATATTGATCCGTTCAATAATCTGGCGTATTTACGGAATGATCCGACCTTTTTTGCTTATCTCTTTGACTAGCGCATTGGTTGCCTGTGGCGGCGGTACATCTGGGGGAATTTCACCCCCAGATGATTCTTCAGCGCCTAGTGGCTACGGAGTTTCACTTCTCACAGACCCTATTGACGCGGACAATCAGACCACAGTTAGTTTCAGTTTGAGCAACGCTGAGGTAGGCAGCACTTATCGCTATACTTTCACCGATGCGCAAAACGCACAGGTATCTCAAAACGGTACTATAGATTCCGGAACCCAGAATTTTAGCGAAATCGATCTAAGTAGCCTGGCAGATGGCGATATAGATTTACAGCTGACTTTAACGGATACCTCAAACAATACCGGTGCAGCGGCGCAAATCGCGGCAGTCAAAAATACACAGCCACTTATTACCACTATCCAACTATCTGGCCTTATAACCTTTGACCGGATATTCCATAACAGTAATGGCCGGGGGCTCAACTATGCTTCAACTTCTGCGGAGCCGGCTCGCGAAGTGACGCTGCGTGTGGTTGATGCAGGCAATCAGGTTTTACTGACTACACGAACCGATGTAGATGGTTTATACCAAGTAAATGTGGAGGCTGATTTACCTGTTCGTGTGGAGGTTTTGGCAGAGCTTTCGGAAGCCGACCCCACCCTAAACTGGCTGGTTAGAGTAGTAGATAACGGGGCTGGAGATAGCCTCTATGTATTGCGTGGATCATTCGCTGATACTGGAAGCCTTGATCAGGTTAGGAATTTGCACGCGGGTTCTGGTTGGAATGGGTTTCAGTACGCCGAAGAACGCGCAGCTGCACCCTTTGCCATCTTGGATAGCGTTTATCAAATTAATAGCAGACTGCGGTCTGAAGCATTGTCCCTGTCTATGCCTGATCTCGAAATACATTGGAGTCCAAATAATACCGATGGATCCTTTTATCAATCAGCAGGCAACTCGCCCTATATTGAAATTGCCGGTGCCGCTGATATTGATACAGATGAATATGATCAGCACGTGATAGTGCACGAGTGGCGGCACTACTTTGAGTCTATGGTTTCCCGAGGCGATACTATAGGCGGTTCTCACAGTACAAGTAGCATGCTCGAACCCAGAACTGCCTATTCCGAAGGTACCGGTAACGCTTGGTCTGGCATTATTTTGGATGATCCAATTTATAAAGATGCGCTAGGAGACGATCAAGATCAGGGTTTTCAGTTCAGCATGGAATCTAGCGCGATAGTTGCTGAGGGTTGGTACATAGAGAAATCAGTTCAGGAGATTGTCTACGACTTAGTGGATACCGAAGTTGATGGTGCGGACAGTATCAGTATGTCCGTGGCGGATCTGGTAACCGCATGGCAATCCTCAGAGTATTTAAACCAGACGAGTTTGACCACTATCTACTCACTGCGAACAGCCCTAGGACAAATTTCGCCAGTGTCGGTGGCATCTATAGATGCACTAATGCAAGGCGAAGATATTCAGGGCACAGGCTACTTTGGAGAGGGCGAAACCAACGGCGGCGGGCTTACTTATAGCTTGCCAGTTTACCACCAGCTATTAACTAACGGCGCAGCTATTGAGATATGCAGTGATAGCCAGGCGGACGGTGAATATAACCGGATAGAGAACCGGCAACTTGTACGTTTTAGTATCGCTATTGAAGATTCCTATAATATTTTGATGGAGCGTGATGCATTAAATACCAATTGGGATGCCCTAGTAGAGGTGGATCCTGATTTTTCGGTATATAGGCAAGGTGAGGAGGTAGCCACCGGTGCCTCGGCTCCAGCCGCATCGGAATCATGGACTGGCAATCTGGTGGTTGGTGATTATGTTATCGATGCTTACGATTGGTTCAATGTGGACGATGATTCCGGCACCGGCGGTTTGACCTGTTTCGATATTTCGGTATTAGCGAATTAACTAGAGGTATTTTTTATGCGTATCTTGCTTATTATTACGGTTTTGACTCTTGTCGCTTGCGGCCGATCGGAGCAAACAGTTGAACAAACAGCGGGTCAAACCGAATCTGCAGCAACAGTAGCGCCAAATAAAGAGGATATGGCCACTCCGGAGTCATTAGTGACGATAAAACCCGGCGCCGCTATAGTTTTCACATCGAATTACGCGGGGACATTGCAAGTAGGCGAATTCGCTCCTTTGATGATTCAGCTTCAACCCCAGTACGCAGCCGGGCAATTGAATGTTTCTTTCTCTGTTCCTTCGGGGTTGTCGGTACAGGGGCAAACCCAATACTCAGAGAGCTTTGTTGGGCCGCAAGAATTTATCTATGAACTGATGGTCGGATCGGAAGTAGCAGGCGATTACAACCTGGGTATCATCGTTTCAGTGGTCACAGATTCAGGCCTCGAAGAGGCTCGGGCATTCGCCGAAGTGATTAGTGTTACCGACCCTTTGGCCGTTCAGGCCGTTAAGCTACTTGATAGTGGCGAGCTAAAAGAGATTGAAGAGCAAGCTGAGCATTTTATGGAGGCACAAGAAGAGATTATTTCTGGGCCTTAAAAATAGATCTGAAACTAGATCCCCAAAAGGTCATATAAATAGACCCCAAAGCTCTTGAGCAGCTTGCGTTGATCTATTAATATACCCGACTAAATTACTCGGGTATTTACATGTCTATAGTTTCCGTTACCGAATCAGCCAGAGAGTACCTCGGCGGATTACTTGCTAAGCAAGATGCCGAAGGCATGGCCGTGCGCATGTTTATACTTAACCCCGGGACACCAGAAGCAGAAACCTGCCTTTCCTATTGCCGTCCCGGCGAAGAAAAAGAAGATGACGAAACTGAAGAGCTACCTGAATTCCGGCTCTATTATGAAAAGCGCAGCTTGACCTTTTTAGAAGATGCTACGGTTGATTATTCCGCAGACAAAATGGGCGGACAGCTAACTATTCGAGCACCTAACTCGCGAACCCCTCGCATTGCCGAAGGCAGCCCTCTTGAAGATAAGGTTAACTATATTCTTTGGAATGATATAAATCCGGGATTAGCGGCACACGGTGGTCAGGTATCTTTAATAGAAATAGAAGAAGAAAATGTCGCGGTGCTGAAATTTGGCGGTGGCTGCCAGGGTTGCAGTATGTTGGACGTCACTCTGCGTGATGGCGTACAAAAAACTCTGATGGAAAAACTGCCTGAACTAAAAAACGTACGAGATATTACGGATCATTCCGACAGTTCAAACGCTTACTATAGTTAAAGAGTGGGTAAACTATCCGTAAGGGTCGGAGCCTTCAAAGAGTTCTGGTTCGATAGTGGTGAGAGGGTCATTTCGATTGTCACCGGTGAATTCGTCAATTGAATTGTCTTCTCGGCTAACCTCGTAGGAAGCGCTCCAGTCTTCTGGTGCAGCTGCAGCCTGCACAGACATCTGCCGCCAGCCTTCGATATCAACTTCGCTCAATTCTCCATCAACATATTGAATTTCGATAGTGTGTTCATGATCATCAAAGGCGATCACCTCGAATTGTTGACCAAGCTGTCGGTCCATATACCACTCGCCAATTTCTGGAACTTTAAATGCCATGATGGAATCTCCCTGATTAGTTGCTTTCATCATCAAACCATTACAATCTGTGGTCAATGGTGATCTTTCAGTGAGTTGTGATAGGTCAAAATAGCGGTTGTAAAAGCAAACCTTAGGATTGCCGGAGCAATAGCTGCAGTGCTTGATTGGCTTTAGAGTCTCTTAGCGCCACAAAGGATAAGAAATTTCCTTTAATATAAAAATTATCTAAGGAAAATAACGGGAACGATGACAGCAACAAATACTGGACGGCTAATTATAGATTTTGCCGGACCGCGCCTCGATTCGAGCGATCTAGAATTGCTTTCGAAACCTCAGGTTGGCGGTGCAATTCTGTTTTCCCGCAATTTCGAGAGCCGTCGGCAGATTCGTGAATTGGTTGGAGAAATCCGCGCGATTAAGCCCGACGCACTTATTTGTGTTGATCAGGAAGGCGGGCGTGTTCAAAGGTTTACTGAAGGTTTCATTAAACTTCCTGCATTACAGAAGATTCGAAAACTAGCTGAATTAGAGCCGGAGAATACACAGCAGATACTTAGCAGTTTGGCTTGGTTGGTGGCAGCAGAAGTTTTGAGTACGGGCGTTGATCTTAGTTTTGCACCGGTGCTGGATTTGGATGAGTCCAATTCAGTGGTTATAGGTGATCGATCCTTAAGTCCGAATCCGGAGCAAGCGGTGCAGTTGGGGCGCATATATTTAGAGGCAATGCAGACCGCGGGTATGGCAACCACAGGTAAGCACTTTCCTGGTCATGGCGGAGTAACAGGCGATAGTCACACCGAGCAACCGGTTGACAATCGAAGCTTCAAAGAAATTCAAAATCACGACCTTGTTCCCTTTACAGAACTTATGCCTCTGCTGGATGCCCTGATGCCGGCCCACGTAATCTATCCACAAGTGGATGCAAAGCCAGCGGGTTTTTCTAACAAGTGGATACAAGAAATACTGCGTCATGATCTCGGGTTTTCTGGTGTGGTTTTTAGCGATGATTTAAGTATGGAAGGCGCAGCGTCAGCAGGTAATGGCGTTGATCGAGCGCGAGCGGCGATAAATGCCGGCTGCGATTTGCTATTGGTGTGTAATGACCGACCTATGGCCAAACAAGTTCTGCAATGGATGGTTGAGGATAGGGTTCCCGGATCTGACGCAGCTATCTCGATGTTAGCTCGCAAAAGCTGGACGGACTCTGAAATAATAGAGCACAAAAACTACGCTTTAGCGGCGCAATTTATTACAAAAATAGAGGAGGCATCAGCCCGTGTTTGATCAGTTGGATAGCTACTTTCAGGACTACTGGGTTTTTTGGGTATTTGGAATCGTATTTGCGGTAGCCATAGTAAATTTTATTGTTGGCCGCATAACCAAGCAGCTGTTAAAACGAGCAGAAGGCACCAAGAACCTCTGGGATGACGCATTAATATTGGCCTTAAACCGACCCCTAGAATGGGCGGTTTGGTTATTCGGTATTAACTTTGCTGCTGCGGTTACCGCACAACTTACAGATACGGACTGGTTAGGGGTGTTAGGCACCATCAATCAGGTCGCATTGATCGTATTAATTGCCTGGACTTTGTTGCGCTTCTTAAAACGCGCGGAACGAAACGTCACCTCAGCAGACCATTTGCGCAAACCCATGGATCTAACCACGGCGCTAGCTATTGGAAAATTGCTGCAGGCTTCGATAATACTCACGTCGATTTTGGTGATATTGCAAACACTGGGATACAGCGTTTCTGGAGTGCTTGCCTTTGGCGGTATCGGCGGTATAGCCATTGGTTTTGCGGCCCGCGACATTCTGGCAAATTTCTTTGGCGCCTTAATGATCTATCTGGATAAGCCTTTTTCCGTTGGCGATTGGGTGCGGTCTCCAGATCAGGAGATTGAAGGGACTGTTGAGGATATCGGTTGGCGGCGCACCGTCATCAGAACTTTTGATAAACGACCGCTTTATGTGCCTAATTCAGTCTTTAATACCATAGCGGTAGAAAATCCCTCGCGTATGGCCAATCGCAGAATCTATGAAACTATAGGTATTCGCTACGATGACGTAGAAATGATGCCCAGTATTATCGATGCGGTTAAAAAGATGCTGCAGGAGCATGACGAAATAGACACCAGTCAAACCATGATTGTGAATTTCAATGCCTTTGGTCCGAGTTCGCTGGATTTCTTTATATATACCTTTACCAAAACTACGGATTGGATCTACTTCCACGAAGTAAAACAGGACGTACTTTTGCTAGTTTCACGAATCATTACCGACGCGGGAGCCGAAATTGCCTTCCCAACTCAGACTTTGTATATGGCGGATAATGGTCTGCCGCAATCGCCGATAGATTCACTAAATCGGCCCGAACCCAAAACTGGTTCTTAATGAAGGCAATAATTACGGGATCCGGATTCGAAGCGGCGAGCTTCGGCACAGTTGTAGCGGAGCATAGTCCTCAATCTTCGTTGGGAGCAGCTTCCGACAAAGTGGTTGAGCTGGAGAGGGGTTCTAAAAGATTTATGTGGTTGAGGCGTCATGGGCCCATAGGTGGCATTGCGCCTCATCGCATAAATTACCGAGCAAATATTCATGCCTTAGCTGAGTTGGGTGTAACGCAGATTATTGCTTTAAACACTGTGGGCGGAATTTCTGGGGAATGTCAGGCAGGTTGCTTTGTAGTGCCAGATCAAATTTTAGATTTATCTTGGGGTCGTGAGGCATCCTTTTTTGACGGAGAATTTTTGCCGTTAAAGCATATAGATTTTACTCACCCCTATGATCAAGACTTACGCCAAAAGTTATTGGCTAGTGCCGCGCAGCTATCCCTACCCATATTAGATGGTGGCGCCTATGCCTGTACGCGGGGGCCGCGCCTTGAGACGGCCGCAGAAATTATAGTTTTGAAGGGGCTTAGAGCTGATGTAGTAGGTATGACGGCTATGCCTGAGGCAGCTTTGGCCAGAGAGTTAGATATTGCTTATGCGTCCATCTGTCTAGTGGTCAATCGCGCTGCTGGATTGGGCGAAGCGGTATTGGAGGAGAAAGACTTGCGAGCTAAGGCGGGATTAATGATGGGTTCTGCAACTGAGCTTATAAAGTTGGCGATGGAGCTTTAATTCTATTTTTCTTCGGCTAACTGTTCCGGTTCGACTTATGGTTCAGGTTCCACTTCTAGTTCCAATTCGACAACAGGCTCTTCTACCTCAAGGATTCGAACCAGCATTCCGAGTTTGGGGTGATCCGCAAAATGAAACTCCTCAGAGCGCATTCTTCGGTTCATATCAATTTTTGTGATTTGTCGAACGGCTCTATTTTCCGTAATTACCGTTATTTCCGGAATCGGTAAATAGAGCTCTTCCATTTGAGCAACCGAGACCCTTGGCATGGGAACTTCGATAATGAAGGGCTCTTCCTCAAACTCTATCATATAGCTAATTTGCTGCATTTCCGGTGGCGCAATTGGTGACATAGGCGCATACAGAGGCTTGCCCTCGGTCATATCAGATCGCGCGGGTTCGCAGCCGAATGGAGGCTGCCACCAAGGTTCAAACTCCGGTGGAATTGCCAGAATATCCTCGTTTTCATCGAACGCTTCAGGAGGGGCAGGCTGCCGATATCTAAAGTGCTCGCAGGCGCTGTATAGGTTGGGCATTTCCGGCAACTGACTCAGGAAAAATACATCTTCTTCTCCTGCTTCCCCTAGCTCCACTTCAGCCGGCTGATAAAAATCCGTAAGCCAAAGGTCGGCAGTTACATGCAGAAAACGGGATAGATGCACTTTTAAAGAGCCTTCGAGCTCAAAGTGTCCATCGACCTCTTCACCGCCGGTGATATGTATCCAGGGCGCATCAGGCTCGTCAACTAAGGGCTGCTGCCACGCCTGATGCCAAAGTAACTGGTAACCATCAGTAACCCGAAAGGCATAGGCGTCGCCGTTCATATTGCGGTCGTTTATGGCGAGTTTGCGTAGGGCAGGGGTAACTTGTGATTCGGATTCGAACATTGCTAACAATGGTTCTTGCAGCGCCAGCTGGACTTCATCCGGCCAAGCTTCCTCAGTGGTGCCCTGCGCTATCAATTCTGGGAAATCTTGACGAAAAAACAGAAGCTCTACTTGGTACCAGGATTGGGCTAGGCTCGAATCACTGCACAGGAGCGCCGCGAGAACTAATAGTTCCGGTTTCATCAATTTAGCGGTATTACCCAATAGCATTAGGCATTCGCCTCGTTGGTTAATCCCTCTAAAAACCTTTGTAGAAAACCCAATTTGTTCTCCGCTGAATTGAAGTTGCCAAAAAACTGCAATCGACTTGAACCGCTAAACTTATATTGATCCGGGTATCTTTGCACCAGTTCAATCAATTTCATAGGATCTAGCGGCGGGTTTTCAATAAAAGTAACGCTACCGGAGGTGTCGCCAACGTCAATTTTGATAACTCCCAAAGGCGTGGCATCCAGTTTTAGCTTGGCCAGGGCAAAAAGAGTTTTGATCGGATCAGACAACAATCCAAATCGATCAATCATTTCAATCTGAAGTTGTCGCAATGCCTCTTCGCTTTTAGCGCCGGCAATACGCTTGTAGAGCTGCAATCGCGTATTAACGTCGGGCAAATAATCTTCGGGAATTAGCGCAGGTACACCTAGTTTAATTTCTAGCTGTTTTGTATCTTCATCTAGGTTAACCCTTTTTCCGGACTGGATATCTTTGACCGCACGTTCCAACATTTCCTGGTATAGCTCAAACCCGATAGCTTGAATCTGCCCGCTCTGGCTATCGCCTAACAGTTCGCCCGCACCGCGAATTTCCAAGTCGTGGGTGGCCAGCGCAAAGCCGCTGCCCAAATGATCCGCTTCTTCAATGGCAATTAGACGTTTCTCGGCATCTGCAGTAATGCTGCGTTTATCTGGCGTCAGCATAAATGCATAGGCTTGATGGTGAGATCGACCCACGCGACCTCTAAGTTGGTGCAGTTGCGCCAGACCAAACTTATCGGCGCGATCAATAATCATGGTATTGGCGGTTGGGATATCAATGCCGGTTTCAATAATGGTGGTGCAAAGTAAAATATCGAATCTTTGATGGTAAAAATCCGAAATAATGCGTTCCAATTCCTGCTCACGCATTTGACCGTGCGCAATAGCGATGCGCGCGGTCGGCACTAACTCGGTTATTTCCTGAGCGCGTCTTTCGATAGACCGAATTTCATTGTGTACAAAATATACCTGCCCCCCGCGCATTAGTTCTCTTTGGATAGCTTCCTGAATCACTCGGTTCTCTTGGGGCTGCACAAAAGTCTTAATGGCTAACCTTCGCGCAGGTGGCGTGGCGATTATGGAGAGATCCCTTATCGAAGCCATGGCCATATTTAAGGTTCTTGGAATAGGCGTTGCCGTTAGGGTTAGTAAATCCACCTCGGCTTTAAGAGATTTCAAAACCTCTTTTTGACGAACACCAAAGCGGTGTTCCTCATCTACTATAAGCAATCCCAAATCTGTGGTGTTTAGATCTTGGTGCAGTAATTTGTGGGTGCCGATCAATATATCCAGCTTACCCTCGTCGAAGTTTTTAATGGTGGCATCCTGCTCCGACGCACTCTTTAGACGTGATACCGCATCAACTTTCACCGGCCAGTTCGCAAAGCGGTCTCTAAAGGTTTCCAAATGCTGGCGTGCCAATAGAGTGGTGGGTACCAATATAACCACCTGTTTGCCAGCACTAGCGGCAATAAAGGCAGCGCGCATAGCGATTTCGGTTTTACCAAAACCTACATCACCGCAAATAAGGCGATCCATAGGTTTTGACGACGCCATATCTGCCTCTACTGCGGCGATACTGGTTAGCTGATCCTCGGTTTCTTCGAAGGGGAATTCGTTACAGAACCGCTGATAGTCGGCTTTGTCACAATTTAATGCCGTGCCCTGACGTGCCTGTCTTTGGGCGTAGACCTCTAACAGCTCGGCTGCAGTATCGCGAATTTGTTCGCGCGCTTTGCGTTTGGCTTTTTCCCATTGCTCATTGCCCAGTCGATGCAGGGGCGCTGTGTCGGCGTCAGCCCCTGAGTATCGGGAAATAAGGTCAAGAGAATCTACCGGAACGTAGAGTTTATTCTCGTTGGCATATACCAGAGCCAAGAACTCTTGGGCCGCACCATTGACCTTAAGGGTTTCTAACCCCATAAAGCGGCCAATGCCGTGTTCTATATGAACAACCGGAGCTCCGGGACGCAATTCCGTAAGGTTGCGAATAATCTCTTCGGAGTTTGCCCAGTTACTCTGGGTTTTACGTTTTTCCTGTTTCTGCTGCTTGACCCGTTCGTTTAATAGATCGTTTTCGGCAACTAGGGCTATTGAATGGTCGAAGGATGTCCAGCCAGAGGGAATCTCGCCAATGCATATAGCCAGCTTGTCGCTGGATTCAGTAAAGGCCTGCCAGTTATCAAAACTTGTCGGATGAAGATCAACTTCCTTTAGCGTCTCTAACATCAGTTCGCGACGCCCAGCCGATTCAGCACATATCAGTACTCGGTCCAACTGATTGCATAGGGATTTGAAGCCGGCAAAAGGGTTTTCCTGCTTATAGTGAAAGGCAACATCTGGCAGCGGCTTTGGTGCCGGGCCGCCTAGCTTCTTGCCGAGCCTGACTCGGGCAAATTCATTCTGTGCCGCGAAACAATCTGCCACAGAAAAATACAGCTGAGTTGGTTCTAGTAGCGGGCGCTCCAGATTTTCGGAGTATTGTTCCTTGCGGTGCAGTAATTGCGCCCAAAACTCTTCAGTAGCCGAAGTTAAATCCGACAACTGAACCAGCTGTGTTTCTCTTGGCATATAGTCGAGCAAGCTGGCGGTTTGTTCGAAAAACAGCGGCAGATAGCTTTCGATGCCCTGAGGTGAATAGCCCTTTGTGATGCTTTGGTAAACGGAGGAATTGCGAGGATCCGCTTCGAACTCCTGGTGCCAGCGCGTTCGAAAATCCTGAATCGATTGATGATCTAAGGGGAATTCCCGCCCCGGTAGCACATTTATTTCACTAATATTTTCTCTAGTTAGCTGGGTTTCAGGGTCAAAGGTGCGAATAGACTCAATTTCAGTATCAAATAGGTCAATACGGCAGGGCGACTTCATGCCCATAGCAAAAATATCGATTAAAGAACCGCGAATGGCGATTTCACCGTGGGTATTTACGGTTTCTGTAACTCGGTATCCGCGCTCAACCAAGGTACTGCGAAATTTTTCCGGCTGAATTTCATCTCCGATCTTTAAACAAAGGGAGCGACTGGTTACATAGTTCACCGGCGGTAAACGATGCAGCATATTGGCAATGCTGGTAACCAATATCAGGTTATCCCCACGAGCAGCGCGGTGCAGAACTTGCAGTCGTTCAGATATAAGATCTTCCGCAGGAGAAAACACATCGTAGGGAAGCGTTTCGTAATCACTGAACAGTGCTAACCGTGAGCGGGTTTTATTGTCCAGAAAAAAGCTAAGGGCAGACAGCATTTCCTGCGCTTCGTTTGCCGTTCTCGTAATTACCAGAACGGGCGCAGCGCCGAGGTTTTCACGAATAGCTAGAGCTGCAGCACTAAGTGGGAGCTCAGGCCAATAGGAAGCTTCTTTGGAATCTTCAGAAAAACTAAGGTGTGAGAACAGCTGTGCCAAGGTAATAGAGTGCAGAACAAGTGTAAAAAGAGGAGCCGCTATTCTAGCAGCTTGAGTTCGAATTTCCGGCATAAAATCCGGTTGGAATTAATAGCTTTTCCTTGAGTAACTTTCGTTTTTAAGAGGCTGTGCCCAGCACATTTCTTATATGTCCTATATCTTACCTTTTATTGGGGTCACCTATGGAAGTGAGCAAGCTCAGGCATTCTGGGAGTCACGCATTGAGCTGGGTGTCTTCCGTTCCGGATTTATAGAAGCTGTGGAGGCTTTGCAAGCAGAGAGGGCTTTGTCTGGGTCTGCCGCTCCAGAGCAATACTTTGAGGAAGTGTTCAAATGAGTTGGACTAAAACAAATCAAATCCTCCAAACCTCGGCCAATTTCGGAATTATATTGGGGCTGGTTCTGGTTGGGTTGCAGATTAAAGATACAAATAGAATCGCTACTGCGGAGTTTCTCTCGAAATCCTTTGATCAGAAAATTTCAGGTCTGGATCTCATTGTTGGCGATAACCTTGGCGCTTCATGGGCTCGAGCGGCCAACAACCCCGCTGAACTTACGGATACCGATTTAGTAACTATTAGCGCTTATCTGCAACGCCTCTGGTACCAAACTATACGGGAGGAAAATATTGCCGCGCTAGGCAATGAAGGTAGCGAGTTCACTGGAACGGCAACCGTCTGGGCAGAGCGAATATTGTCAGTCGAACCTGCGTATCGATGGTGGACCGCACAACAAGAAGGCCTATTGGTTGTTAATTTCGAACTAAGAGACGAAATTAATGCGCATTTGGTCAAATTGAAGGAAAAAAACTCTGAGCGTCAAAGTGATGTTATAGAAGCAATGCGAAATGGCCCCCTATACCCAGAATCAGTTTCAGATCAATTTTGATTCCTCAGTGATATTTAGTTACGAATGCCTCAGAGACGGACGATCCCGACTAGACTCACTACCCAGATGGCTATCAGTAGACAAATACTTACAAAGTAAATGCGATATCTGTTGCGCAGTCTGTTTGTGCCCAAATGTACGTAGCTGTGTATAAAACGCGACAGAGCAAACAGCCAAGCGCAAATCATTAGAACTAGTGAGTTGGTATCTGTTACATAAATCAGAATGCAGCTGATATAAAAAAGCGGTGGAATCTCAAGTAAGTTGGTTAGGTGGCGAGAGTTTGCACGGCAAGCTTCGGGTTCATCTCCCATGCTGTAGAGCCGGTAATACTTGTGGGATACCTCTCCTGACTTAACAGCAGCTACCCGCATAAGAAATGTTCTGAACAGCACATAGACTGTAAGCGCCAGCATCGGGAAAATCGGATAAAGAATGAGTTTGTCGGCCATAATGTTAGTCTTTATTTACAACTACTGATCTTATTGTGACACCGAAACAGATCATTTGGCTATCACCTCATCTGTCTTTATAATGCCGCGCTTAAACTGTCCTTTTCTGGAAGCAAAAATTGACCACAATTAATCGACCCGTCCCAGACGATTTTTTCAAAGATTGGAAAGAGCGTGAAGCCTTAGCTGAGTCCATGATTCCCGTTATCGGCAAACTGCATCGCGATAACAATGTGGCCTGTTATATCTACGGTCGCAATCTGATGAATCGATCGGTTATCGACATTATGAAAGCTCACCGGTTTGTGCGTCAGGTTGAGCGCAATGAGCTGTCCGAGTTCGAGACCTATCCGGTTTTAGAAGAGCTAGCGAAGCTGAACCTAGGTCCATCGCATATTGATGTGGGTCGTATCGCTGCTCAGTATATGAATGACGATCACGGCATGTCTTTAGCAGACTATGTTCGTCAGGAAGTTGGTGAAGCGGCCGACAATCCCTCAGATCCACTACCTAAGCCACAGCACGTTGTGCTTTACGGCTTCGGTCGTATCGGTCGTTTGATGTGCCGTTTGATGGCAGAAAAGTCCGGCGGAGGTCAGGCGTTAAGATTGCGCGCTGTAGTAGTTCGCTCTAGCAAAGATCCGGTTAAAGATTTGATTAAGCGAGCGAGCTTGCTGCGTCGCGATTCTATTCACGGCGGATTTAAAGGCACCATTCGTGTGCTGGAAGAAGAAAGTCAGTTGGTAGTAAACGGCAATGTAATTCAGTTTATCTATGCCAATTCACCAAGCGATATCGATTACACACAATATGGTATTCATGACGCAATCGTTGTCGACAATACCGGTGCATGGCGAGATGAGTCTGGCCTTAGTCAGCATCTTGAAGCCAAGGGTGTAGCAAAAGTATTGCTAACTGCACCAGGTAAAGGCGGAATTAAAAATATCGTATCGGGTATTAATCACGGGCTGATTGATCCGGAAAACGACAAAATAATCTCTGCGGCTTCTTGTACCACTAACGCCATTGTTCCGGCTCTTAAGCTGATCAATGACGAATACGGTGTGGAGCGCGGCCATGTTGAAACCGTGCATGCTTACACCAATGACCAAAATCTAACCGATAACTTCCACAGTGCTGAGAGGCGCGGACGAAGTGCGGCTATGAATATGGTATTGACGGAAACCGGTGCTGCTAAGGCGGTTGCGGTTGCGCTGCCAGAGTTGGCGGGCAAGCTGACGGGCAATGCTATTCGTGTGCCTACTCCGAATGTTTCCATGGCCATCTTGAATCTGACGCTTACCAATGCGGTAGAGCGCGATGCTTTGAACGAATTTATGCGCAACGCCGCGTTGCGTTCCCCTTTGTTAAAGCAAATTGAATATACGGATTCGCCTGAAGTGGTATCTTCGGATTTCATTGGTTCGCGTACAGCCTGTATCTATGACGCTAAAGCGACTATTACCAATGGCAATTCTGCGGTGATATATCTTTGGTACGACAACGAGTTTGGTTATACCTGTCAGGTTCATCGTGTGCTGGAGAAATTTGCTGGCGTTGATTACGCGACCTATCCTAAGAAGGCATAGGGCAAAGGTTCAAATACTTGATCTAAACCTCTTGAACTATAAGAAGGGCTGGAAATTTCGATTTTTCTGGCCCTTTTTCATTTCTGTAGTTATTAAAAAAGTCATTTACTTACAGTAAGTTGGGTTATTCGCCGATATGTGTAATTGACAAGTCAAAAGGGGTTTTCTCTCTGGCTTTTTGGGCTCCAAATCCCTATAATCGCGCGCTGCCGCTGGCGGCCCAATTCAGTGTCTTTTCAAGAACTGAATAATTGTCTAGATTAAGGCAATGCGCATAGGAATAGGCGTTTCAAAAGACTTCCATCCGATCAAACAAATGGTTTGAGTTTATGATCTCGATTAAGCGAGGCCTTAATGTGCCTCTCTCTGGTTCTCCTCGTCAGGAAGTTGGCGATCGGAAGCCGATTACGCAAGTAGCTTTGCTAGGCCAGGACTACATCGGCATGAAGCCGACCATGTTGGTTCAAGAGGGCGATACAGTTGCTCTGGGCCAAAAGCTATTTGAAGATAAAAAGAATTCGGGTGTTTTTTACACCGCGCCTGCTGCGGGCAAGATAGCAGCTATAAATCGCGGCGACCGCCGGGTATTTCGATCAATAGTTATTGATATTGATGACAGCGGCGAAAAGCGCAGCTTTAACACCCATGCTGAATCTGAACTAAGTTCTCTCAACGCAAAGGTTGTTGCCGACCAACTAATTGAAAGTGGCCTCTGGACAGCTCTGCGCACACGGCCTTACAGCAAAGTTCCTGCTGCTGGTTCACAACCTGCAGCAATTTTTGTATCCGCCATGGATACTAATCCGCTTGCTGGTGACCCCGCATTGATGATCAGCCACCATCAGACTGATTTCGCCGCTGGTTTGGCGGTTCTGTCTAGGCTGACTAGCGGATCTGTCTATGTGGGCAAGGCAGTTGGAAGCAGTCTTCCTGAAGCTGCCAACAAAAACATCAAAGTTGAAGAGTTTTCTGGTCCGCACCCCTCAGGGTTGGTGGGAACTCATATTCATAAGTTGTTTCCAGCGGCTGCATCGCGTGTTGTCTGGACCATTGGTTACCAAGACGTTGTCGCCGTTGGAATTCTTTTCTTAAAGGGTGAGCTTTGGGTGGATCGCTTGGTTTCTCTTGCAGGGCCGCAGGTTGAAAATCCGCGTCTTATAAAGTCCAGACTTGGTGCCAGCCTTGAAGAGATAACCAAAGATGAGCTGAAAGAAGGCGAGAATCGAATTATTTCTGGTTCTGTTTTGGCCGGCGCAGCCTCTTCATTTAGTACCGAGTTCTTGGGTCGCTATCAGGTTCAGGTAAGCGTGCTGCAAGAAGGCCGGGACCGTCCAATGCTGCACTATGTATTGGCGGGCAAAGAACGCTACTCAGCCCTACCTATCTATATTTCAAGCTTAGATAAGAAGCGCCAGTGGAATTTAACCACCACTACTAACGGCAGTGATCGAGCAATGGTGCCCATAGGCGCTTACGAGTCGGTTATGCCCCTAGATATATTGCCTACCCAGTTGCTAAGAGCACTGATAGTGGGCGATACCGAGACTGCCCAAGACCTGGGTGCTCTTGAGTTAGACGAAGAGGATTTGGCTTTGTGTACTTTTGTCTGTCCGGGCAAATACGAATTTGGTCCTATATTGCGGGACAACCTAACGCGCATCGAGCAGGAGGGATAAATGGGCCTTCGCAAATATCTCGATGACATAGCACCCAATTTTGCCAAGGGCGCAAAACATGAAAAGTGGTATCCGCTATACGAAGCGGTAGACACTATCTTCTATATGCCAAGCCGGGTTACCCACAAGGGTTCACATATCCGCGACGGCATAGATCTGAAGCGTATTATGATCACCGTTTGGGCCTGTACTTTCCCCGCTATGTTTTATGGCATGTGGAATCTGGGCTTTCAGGCCAATACCTATATCGAACTCAACGGATTGGCTGGCAGTGGCACCTGGCACGATATCTTTATCGGCATGCTCTCAAGCTATAACCCCGATTCCTGGTGGGATAACTTTTGGTACGGCGCCTGTTTCTTCCTACCTATATATATAACGGTCTTTGCGGTCGGTGGTTTTTGGGAAGTGCTATTTGCAACCATCCGCAGGCACGAAATTAACGAAGGCTTCTTTGTTACCTCGGTACTTTTTGCGCTAACTTGCCCACCGGATTTGCCTTTATGGATGGCAGCTCTGGGCATTAGTTTCGGCATAGTAATTGGCAAGGAAGTTTTTGGAGGTACTGGTAAAAACTTCTTGAACCCAGCGCTTTCCGGCCGAGCCTTTCTCTATTTTGCTTATCCAGCTTCCATGAGCGGCGATGCTGTTTGGACTGCAGTAGACGGCTTTACCGGTGCAACCATGCTCAGTGTGGGTGCACAGGAAGGTATGGCAGCTATATATGAGCAGATGACCTGGATGGATGCCTTTCTGGGCAATATGCAGGGCTCTATCGGCGAAACCTCTACCCTGATGTTGCTAATTGGCGGAGCGGTTCTCATGATTATGCGCATTGCCAGCTGGCGAATCGTATTGGGTACCTTTGCCGGAATGGTAGCTACTTCATTGTTATTCAATTTTATCGGTAGTGAAGATAATTCAATGTTTGCCATGACTTGGCAATGGCACCTCGTATTAGGCGGCTTTGCCTTTGGCATGATCTTTATGACCACGGACCCTGTCTCGGCAGCTATGACCAATGTTGGCCGGTTATGGTACGGCGGCCTTATCGGTTTTATGTGTGTGCTTATTCGAGTAGTTAACCCGGCTTTCCCGGAAGGCATGATGTTAGCGATTCTATTTGCGAATCTGTTCGCGCCCCTGATAGACCACTTTGTAATTAAGGTCAATATCAAAAGGAGGATGAATCGTGTCAAATGATACGGTAGGTAAAACCCTGCTAGTCGCCTTCAGTGTCTGTTTGGTTTGCGCCGTTGTGGTATCTACCGCAGCAGTCGCGCTTAAACCTTTGCAAGACGCCAATATCGAACGCGATAGACAACAAAATATATTGGCCGCTGCAGGCCTGTTAGACGAAGCTATGACGGTGGAAGAGCAGTTTTCTTCGGTTCAGGTGCGGGCGGTAGATCTATCTACGGGCCAGTTCACCGACGATATAGATCCGGCCAGCTATGATCACCTGAAAGCCGCTAAGAACTCTGATCTTTCCTCTTCATTTGCAGAGCTAAATACATCTGACATTGCCAAGATCGGACGCCGTGAGAACTACGCAGTGGTTTATCTGGTTGAAGACGCTCGCGGCCAGCTGGACAAAGTGATTTTACCAATTCGTGGATATGGGCTTTGGTCCACCATGCAGGGTTTTCTCGCATTAGAGGAAGATCTGAACACCGTGGCGGGCATTGGTTTCTTTTCTGATGGAGAAACTCCCGGACTGGGTGGCGAAATCAATAATCCCGACTGGAAAGCCCAGTGGATTAATAAAGAAGCCTTTAATAATGGCGCGCTTGTACTTGAAGTGATCAAGGGAGCTTCTGCACCTGATGCGGCTTCGACTATAGACGGACTCTCCGGAGCTACCTTGACTACCAAGGGAGTGGACAATCTAATCAAATTTTGGCTGGGCGAGAATGGGTTTAGACCATTCCTGAACAACCTAGAAGCAGGGGAGGCCTAAGATGTTTAAGGCTGTTAAGGAAGCTCTGCTCGATCCGATTTTTAATAATAATCCGATCGCATTACAAATCTTGGGCATATGTTCCGCTTTGGCGGTTACCTCAAGCCTGTCAGTAACCGTAGTAATGTGTATTGCACTTACCTTGGTAACGGCATTTTCCAACTTTTTTATCTCGGTTATACGTCACCAAATCCCGAACAGTATCCGCATTATTGTTCAGATGACTATTATCGCTTCGTTGGTGATTGTGGTTGACCAGTGTCTTAAAGCTTATGCCTACGATATTAGTAAGAGTTTGTCGGTATTTGTTGGTTTGATTATCACCAATTGCATCGTGATGGGTCGTGCTGAAGCCTTTGCTATGAAGAACCCGCCTGTTGTGAGTTTTATCGATGGAATCGGTAACGGGCTTGGCTACAGCGTGATGTTGCTGGCATTGGCCTTTGTTCGTGAGCTGTTTGGTTCCGGTAGTTTGTTTGGTTTTGATGTTATGCCTGCGTGGTATGTACCAAATGGTTTGTTGTTACTGCCACCTAGCGCATTCTTCCTGATTGGTCTTTTTATCTGGGCTTTGCGCAGCTGGAAAACGGATCAAGTTGAGGCGCCCGATTTTAAAATTTGCGCTAACTCAGAAGCTTCGGAGGCCCACTAATGTTTGAACAACTTTTGGGTCTATTTGTTCGCTCAATCTTTATCGAGAATATGGCTCTGGCCTTCTTTTTGGGCATGTGTACCTTTTTGGCTATATCCAAAAAAATTGACGCAGCTATTGGGCTTGGTATTGCCGTAGTTGTGGTTTTGGCAATAACGGTCCCAGTTAATAACCTGCTTCTTGCCTACCTGCTTGATGAGGGCGCTTTGGTTTGGATTAGTGAAAGTCTGGGGGGCGTGGATTTACGTTTCTTGGGGCTGCTTAGCTATATAGGTGTAATTGCCGCAATCGTTCAAATCATGGAAATGTTTTTGGATAAATACGTACCAGCCCTGTATGCGGCCCTTGGTGTATTTTTGCCGCTTATTACCGTGAACTGCGCCATTTTGGGAGCCTCGCTCTTTATGGTTGAGCGCGACTACAATTTTTCTGAATCAGTTGTATTCGGATTGGGTTCTGGCGTTGGTTGGGCTTTGGCTATCACAGCGCTTGCCGGTATTCGGGAAAAACTGAAATACAGCGACGTGCCCGCTGGCCTGCAAGGCTTAGGCATTACTTTTATCACTGTTGGATTGATGTCTCTTGGCTTCATGTCCTTCGGTGGTATTGATATTTAGTATCTGAATTAGAGAGATTTTGATGGATTTAGTAACCCTGACGATCATCGTTGGTGTAGCCATGTTTACCGCCATCGTATTGACGCTGGTGGCAATTATTTTGATTGCTCGTAAGCAAATGGTCAGTACGGGCAGTGTGTCCATTGTGGTTAATGACGAAAAAACTTTGTCAGTTCCAGCCGGTGGAAAGCTACTTAATACTCTGGCGGACGGCGAGCTATTTCTGGCTTCGGCCTGTGGCGGCGGCGGTACCTGTGCTCAGTGTAAATGCATTGTGCAAGATGGCGGTGGCTCGATATTGCCTACTGAAGTGTCGCACTTCACTCCTCGCGAGATTCGTGAAGGCTGGCGCTTGTCTTGCCAGGTTCCTGTTAAACAGGATATGAAGGTAGTGGTTCCCGAAGAGGTATTTGGAGTTAAACAATGGGAATGTGAGGTGGTTGCCAACGACAATGTGGCCACCTTTATTAAAGAACTGCATCTGAAGCTCCCAGAAGGCGAGAGTGTCGATTTTAAAGCGGGCGGATATGTTCAGTTAGAGCGTCCTGCCACTCACGTTAAATATCAGAATTTTGATATTGGTGAAGAATACCGGGGCGATTGGGAGCACTTTGGTTTCTTTAAAAATGAGTCGGTTACCACTGAGCCAGTTATCCGCGCTTATTCCATGGCCAACTATCCGGAAGAGAAGGGTATTCTGAAGTTCAATATTCGAATCGCCACTCCACCGCCTAGAACGGAAGGATTGCCACCTGGATTGATGTCCTCTTGGGTCTTCAGTTTGAAAGCTGGCGATAAGGTTAATGTATTTGGTCCTTTCGGCGACTTCTTTGCACGTGATACCAAAGCGGAGATGGTCTTTATCGGCGGTGGTGCCGGTATGGCGCCAATGCGCTCTCATATATTTGATCAGCTAAATAGACTCAATTCAAAACGTAAAATCAGCTTCTGGTATGGCGCTCGTAGCATGCGCGAGGCCTTCTATACGGAAGAGTATGACAAGCTAGCAACAGACAACACTAACTTCGAATGGCACCTGGCGCTTTCAGATCCTCAGCCTGAAGATAACTGGGAAGGCGATACTGGCTTTATCCACAATGTATTGCTGGAGAACTATCTTAAGGACCACGCGTCCCCTGAAGATTGTGAATTCTATATGTGCGGGCCGCCTATGATGAATGCGGCCTGTGTAGATATGCTGGTTAACTTAGGTGTAGAGCGAGAGAATATCCTTCTCGACGATTTCGGCGGCTGATTTCCACTCCTTATGCAAACATTTTTTCTCGTCTTCTTTGCCTTTCTAGTTGTTATGACAATTATGGCCGTCGGCGTAATTCTGGGCCGTAAACCCATTGCCGGTTCTTGCGGTGGAGTTGGTGCGGCTCTAGGTGAGGTAGATTACGAATGTGAACTTTGCGGCGGTGATGAAGCGAAGTGCGAATCTCTAAATGCTGAAAGCCCGGATGCCAGTCCGGCTGCAAAGAGTATTTTCTACACTATTGACTAGAGATTCTGGGCTGACTAAAAGGCTTGGATCGTTGTATGAGTGCTCGAAAGAACCAGTGAGCTGCTGGGCATGATATGCACAGAGTGCAATACCGTATTCCTTTCAAAGTAGACAGAAAACGCATCGTAATGCCAGATTGCTATTGGCGGTTCGCCAACGGCTTCGCTAATTTTTTCAGGTTGACCAAAGTTTTCCGAAACATCTGACATAGACATTCCCTTAAGAGGAGTGTCCAAATCGGCAATTTTTTGTGACCCGACGGGTATACGAACTTGCTGGGCAACGGCTGTGTCAGCAATTAAGTCGGCGATTAAAAATACGGTAGCTAAAAGTAGAATTAGTCTCATGACAATCCCCCTTTCTTCTGGAGTGAGACAAAGCCTATCCTATTTCGTACTATGTCAGTCACAGCTAGCGGCCGCCTCTCAGGTACTAAAAGTCAAAACCGCTAACTCATAGACACTTTTTTTGAGAACAGGTACTCAAGTTGATCGCAGCCGCGCAAAATCAGGGCATTAAATAGACCTATGAATGCAGTCCTTCCATTTATTGCCAAGCGCTATTTGAGAGGTCAAAGGCGCCACCGATTTGGTGGTTTGGTTGGTTTATTTTCATTTTTTGCTCTGCTGATTGGGGTTGCTTCCCTGATTTTGGTCTTGTCGATAATGAATGGTTTTAATACCGAGTTAACCGGCCGGTTTCTGGAAGTGTTGCCTCACATCACGGTATTTACAGAGTCTGGGTCTGAGTTTGAGAGCGAGATCGAGATCGAGAGCGATTTTTCTGCAAGATTAAGTACTCACCCGGAAGTGCTGGCAGTATCTCCAACTATGGAAGACTTCGTGCTGCTTACCCACAGAGATAGGCAGTTGGCAATTGCCCTAACGGCAGTTGATCCGATTCTCGATTCAGCTGTGGTGGATATGGAGCCCACCGTTGTTCTTGGCGATTGGCAAGATTTTGTTGGCCAGGAATATGGCATAGCCATTGGTATGCAGGCGGCAAATGCACTGGGGTTGGATATTGGCGATACGGTTCGCGTTAATTTTGCTCGCGTTCGGGTATTGCCCACAGGTTTGTATCCGATATCTAGAGGCTTTGTGGTGACCAGCATATTTGCTACCAATTCGCAGATAGATTCAGAATTGGCCATGGTTCGGCTAGAAGACGCCGAGCCTTTGATGCGAAATTCCAGTGCCGAATCTGGCTGGCGTATTAAGCTAGAAAATCCCCTATTGGCCGAGTCAGCCCTTAGCGAATACTCCCAAGATAATCAATATCGCCTGGTGCCCTGGCAGAGTCGCCTTCACGGCCTCTACGAAGCCATGAAAATGGAAAAGATAGTAGTGGGCGCCATGCTGGTACTGGTTGTGCTTGTGGCGTCATTTTCCCTAGTAGCAAGCCTTGTAATGACCGTGGCAGAAAAGCGTACCGATATCGCGGTGCTTAAAACCATGGGTGCTGACAGTTCTACTATTGTGGGTATATTTGTATTCCAGGCTTTGGTATTCGGTTTTGTCGGAATAGCATGTGGGGCTTTGCTTGGCACCGTTTTGTCGCTGAACTTTAGTGAATTAATTCGATTTTTTGAGTCGCTTTTTGGCTTTCAGGTTTTTGACCCAAATGTTTTCTATGTAAGTCAGTTACCCACCGATTGGCGCTTCTCTGATTTACTCGTTGTCTGTGGTGTTTCCGGATGCATAGCGCTGCTGGCCTCAATTGTGCCGGCCATACAGGCTGCACGTATTGCGCCCGCTGAAGCTATTCACTCCAACGGCTAGTGGATATTTATATGAATTCCTCGAGAGATAAATATTAATGGATAGGCAAGAACAGCTGGTATTAACCTGCTCTGAGGTGGTTAAAAGTTACCGCAGTGGGACTGAGGTTTTAACCATTCTCAATAACCTGGAGTTAGGCGTGAAAGCCGGAGAGATGCTAGCGATTTCTGGGGCCTCAGGATCCGGCAAATCTACCTTGTTAAATTTAATAGGCGGACTGGATGGTGCAGATTCCGGTTCTGTATCTGTGTGCGGCAGTAAAATAGAAGAACTGAATGAAAATCAGCGCGCTAGACTTCGAAATAAATACCTGGGTTTTGTCTACCAATTTCATCACCTACTTCCGGAATTCACTGCATTAGAAAATGTGGCGATGCCAAGAATGTTGGCGGGAGAAAGTTTAAAGGTTGCCAAGATTGCGGCGCTTCCCTTGCTTGAATCTGTTGGCATGGCAGATCGAGCCGATCACCGCCCGTCACAACTATCCGGCGGTGAGCGACAGCGTGTTGCCATAGCCCGGTCCTTGGTTACGGAGCCGGCTTGTGTGCTTATGGACGAACCCACCGGTAACTTGGATCAAGGCAATGCTGAATTGGTAATGGATTTGATCGCAGAGATTAATTCTCGCACCGGAACTGCAATCATTCTGGTAACTCACGATGCCGCAGTTGCCGGTCGCATGCAGCGAAGATTAAGCCTAATAGATGGCGGCCTTCTGGAAAACCCTTGAACGCATTGTTTATCGCTAGACGCTACGTATTCGGTGCTCGACTGCATCGCATGGGTAGCACCGTAAGTCTATTGTCAGTAGTAGGCCTTGCCCTTGGTTGCAGCATCCTTATTGCGGTCTTATCGGTAATGAATGGCTTCGACAGGGAGCTGCGCGAAAAAATACTAACTATGGTTCCCCATATTAGATTGTTGCCGGCAGGAGAATTGGCAGATTGGACGCAAGATTCAGTTTTTTTGGCTGATGACCAAGACATAGTATCCGCTACTCCCTATGCAGAATTAACCGGTTTAGTCCGATATCGAGGCGAAGCTGCGCCTTTATTGCTTTGGGCCATTGACCCTGTCCAAGAATCTGAACATGGCCAGCTTAAAAATCAACTCGGTGAGGAAGTTTTCCAACTCTTAAATCAGCAGGAGGGTTTGATTCTCGGAACTGAGTTGGCGGATATTTTAGGCGTAACCATTGGCGACAATTTAACCCTAATTACTCCTGATGGCGGTGCCGCTCAATTTGCCGGCTTTGAGGTGTTAGATATATTTTCTACCGGAACCGAGCTTGATCGGCGAATGGCAATAACCTCTTTGTCGACTTTGGGTCAAAAAGCTTTGTATGGCAGCGCTGTCAAGGGTATAGCCGTATATTCCAATCGTGTTTTTGATGCCTATACCCACGCCTATCAGATATTGGAGCAGTTACCGCGAGGTTATAGAGCCACTACCTGGACCTCGAGCCATGGCAATCTTTTTGAAGCCATTCAAATGTCCCGTTACCTAGTTGCGCTGATCGTATTTCTACTGCTCGGAATAGCTGCCTTCAATGTAATTGCATCATTAATGATTACATCCGCTGACCGTCAATCAGATATAGCGATACTTAAAACCTTAGGAGCGGAAAGCAAATTTTTAGTACAGCTGTTTAGTCTTCAAGGTTTTTTAATCGGACTAATAGGGGCGGTTGTCGGAGCGGTATTAGGGGTGGCTCTAAGTCTTTCTCTTACCGATATTGTTGGGTTACTGGAGCTTCTATTAGACCGCCAGTTTCTGCAGTCAAATATCTATCCTCTGAACTATCTTCCTACTCAGCTAATATGGTCGCAGGTGCTAATTGTGAGCCTTGTGGCAGTATTACTTTCTACTTTGGGCTCTCTATATCCGGCGCTACGTGTGCTTTCGGTGCAGCCTGCGGAAACCCTACGGTACGAATAGTAGCTAAGCGCTATTTGATAGAGAGAACTCTCGGTCTGAAACAGATAAAAACGCTGGCACGCTGATAGACTGTCGACCACAAAGCTCCATATGAGATTCAAGGATGAAACTCAATCTTTACGCGATTCTTTTCGGTGTTGGTGTTTATCTGGTTTGGTTTTTGCCGATATTGCCAAATCTCTATTTTCTATTTTTTACGATTCCTTTGGCTTGTATTGGTCTGAAGTTCCCTCGGTTGGTACCTTTAGGCTATTTTCTATTGGGGCTCGGTTGGGGTATTTATCAATGCCACAATATCTCCAATTCACAAGTTCCTATAGCTCCCCAGGGTGTTGATGCACATGTCGTCGGAGTTGTTTCGTCTATACCTCAAGATCGTGGCATCTCCCAGCGGTTTGAGTTTCGCCTAGAGTCCTATCAGCTGGCATCGGATCCAATCGTTACCCACCTCCCGAAGAAGGTTTTAATAAGCTGGTATAGCTGGCAAGACCAATTATTGGTAGGTGATAGATTAGGTTTGGAAGTCCGATTGCGGCGGCCTCGAGGGCTTAGCAACTTCGGCCAGTTCGATTATCGGCGGTGGCTGCTGGGGAATGGAATAGACGCAACAGGTTACGTTCGCTCTGGTATAAAACTAGGAGTCAGTGATTCTTGGATAGATCGGATCAACCGGTATAGATTTCAGGTCTTCGAAAGCTTAGGAGAAATTGGGTTGCGCAACCCCGAGTTGATTTCAGCTCTCGGCTTGGGGATTCAATCTGAAATCGAACAAGATCAGTGGGATCTTTTTACCCGAACTGGTGTGATTCATTTGATGATTATTTCAGGCCTTCATATAGGTTTTTCCGGGTTAATTGGATTTTATATTGGAGGGTTAGTTTCAAAGCCGCTTCTATGGCTGGGGCTTCTTCAGGGAGATATGTTGCCAAGGGCGGTTGCCGCAATAATGTTCGCAAGCTGCTACGCTATTTTGGCCGGGCTATCGCTTCCTGTGCTTCGCGCTTTAATCCTGTTGCTTATTTTGCTTCTCTCTAGAGCCTTAAAGTTGAACTGGTCTGGTTGGACGGTGCTCAGCCTGGCTTTTGCTGTAATTGCCTTCCTAGACCCTATAGCGGTGCTCCAAAGCGGCTTTTGGATGTCCTTCGGAGCGGTAGCTGTGTTGGTTGTTTCTTTGTCAGGCCGCGCCAAACAAGGTGGCTTTATGGGCTTGATTCGAGCCCAAATTATGTTGTTGAGTGGATTTGGAGGGCTGCTTTTGTACCTGGGGAAACCCCTGTATTTTTCTGGTTTTATGGCCAACTTGGTGGCAGTTCCCTTTACGGGGATAGTATTGGTACCGCTAATTTTGTCGGGCATGCTTTTACTGCCCTTTATGCCGAAGCTTTCCGAGCTATTACTTAAACTCGCCGATATGGGATTAGAGCTATTACTCGAATTCCTGAGAATTCTATCCCAGCTGCCTTTACCGGTTATTCAGCCTTCGAGCTGGCCTGTTGCAATTGGCTTGTTGATTTGTGCCACAGGAATATTATTGGTTGCAGTGCCTTCGATATATTTACGACTAGGCCTTAGTTCGATTTTGCTGCCTCTTGTGTTGGGAATAAAGACTGAGACTCCAGAGTTTTCCTTGTTGGTTTTTGATGTTGGTCAGGGAACTGCAGTACTGATTGAGCAGTCGGGGTATAGATTGCTCTACGACACAGGCCCAGCTTTTAGTCCGCAATTTAATGCTGGTGCCGATATTCTGCATCCACACCTGTCAAAGACTTCTACTCATCTAGATGCTCTGGTTGTTAGTCACGATGACTCCGATCACTCTGGAGGCCTCTTTCCAATACTAAATTCTATGGTTATTGATGAGATTTATGTCGGTGGCTCCCGTATTTTTGAATCCGGGGTAGATGTTTCGGCAGTGCATTGCAGTGCAGGGCATACTTGGCAGGTCGGTCAAGTCAGGTACAGCTTCTTGCATCCGCCGGATGGGGACCGCCAAAGGTTTAACGAGACAACTAGTGACAATAATCAGCCCTGCGTGCTGCTTATTGAATTTGCTGGAAATCGCATACTGCTTGCCGGAGATATTGAGAAAACTGTGGAATTCCAGATTCTCGAAATATATCCAACTTTGGCTAATGTAGATCTTCTTTTAGTGCCTCATCACGGCAGTGGTACCTCGTCCAGCCAGAGTTTTCTATCTAGGCTTAGCCCTGAGATAGCAATAGTTTCTGCCGGCTACGGCAATTCTTTCGGGCACCCTAGAAAGGACGTGCGTGAGCGCTACAATCAAGTTGGATCAGAGTTATATTCAACGGCGGAACAGGGGGCTCTATTGTTTGAGTGGTCATCTTTGACGGGCAATAACACTTTGAGAGCCAGTAGAAGTATTTACCGCTATTGGTGGCAGGAATAGGAATCTTAGAGATTCTGGTCTGAACTAGATAAACTTCCCAGAATCTTCTTGCTGTTCTCAGAGTGGAAAATGACAGGCACTAGTTCAAATCGATTCTCCTTAATTGATTCAGTTCGTGGGTTTGCTGTGTTGCTGATGATTATTTTTCATTTCTGTTTTGATCTTCGTTACTTCGGATTTGTTGATTGGAATGTACCAAACGGGCCAGGTTGGTGGCAGTTTCGCTATCTAATTATTAGTCTCTTTATCGGTACTGTGGGCATTAGCCTTTCCTTGGCGCAGGGAGCTGGATTTCATAAGAAATCCTTTCTAGTGCGTCAGGGAAAGCTACTAGCAGCTGCGGCAGCAATTAGCCTAATGTCCCTGTTTATGTTTCCGCAAAGCTGGATCTACTTTGGCATTCTTCATTTTATTTTCGTTGCCAGCCTTATTTGCCTATCTTTAGTTCCTCGGCCTCGGTTGGCTTTGGCCCTCGGCTGCCTAATAGTTTTGGGGAATATGGCAGGGTATTTCCACCCATATTGGCCCTTTGTTTATGCGGCGGAATACCTTCCGGCTTACACAGAGGACTATGTGCCCTTTTTCCCTTGGCTCGGCGTCTGTTTTATTGGTGTTTATCTTGGCAGTCTTATACGCGGCCGACAGCCTGGCTTTTGCCGAATTTCTGAACCCACAACGGTATATATGGGGCGGCATGCGCTGGTTATATATCTTATCCATCAGCCGCTATTATTTGCGGGTTTCTCAGCCTATATTTGGCTGCTTTCGCTCTGACTCTTGTCCTACTGGATAAAAGTCGCCTTTTACGCGCAAATCCCCGAAAAAACTGTTAAAATTCTAGTCTAGATTGGGGGCAAAAAAGGGTAGTCAAATCATTCGTATTTTTGATGATGAATTGGCTCATATTTATTGAGCTGTCTCCCGCTAAAAATGACGAAGGCCTGAACACAGGCACATACTATCAACTACGAGGAAGATCCTCTCCATGGGTGAGCTAGCCAAAGAAGTATTCTCGATAAATATCGAGGAAGAGTTACAGCAGTCCTACCTGGATTACGCAATGAGCGTGATAGTAGGTCGTGCGCTTCCAGATGTTCGCGACGGGCTTAAACCAGTGCATAGACGCATCCTGCATGCAATGAATGAGCTGGGTAATGTCTATAACAAGCCTTATAAGAAATCTGCCCGGGTAGTGGGCGATGTCATCGGTAAATACCACCCCCACGGCGATTCTGCTGTGTACGAAGCTATAGTGCGTATGGCGCAACCCTTTTCATTGCGTTACATGATGGTAGATGGTCAGGGTAACTTCGGTTCTGTAGATGGTGACCGCGCTGCGGCAATGCGTTACACAGAAATTCGAATGGCTCGCATTGCGCAAGAGATGCTTGCAGATCTTGATAAAAATACCGTCGACTTTGTCGAAAACTACGATGGCACTGAACATATCCCTGAAGTATTGCCGGCTCGTATTCCCAATCTCTTGGTGAATGGATCCTCCGGTATTGCGGTTGGTATGGCGACCAATATCCCTCCGCATAATCTGACTGAAATAATTAATGGCAGTTTGGCGTTGCTGGACAATGAAGAAATTGGCATCGATGAATTGATGGAGCATATTCCTGGGCCAGATTTCCCTACTCACGCGATTATCAACGGCCGTGCAGGCATTCATTCGGCCTACCACACGGGTAGAGGGCGCATATATGTGCGTTCAAGAGCCGAAGTAATTGTTGATGAAAAAACCGGTCGCGAAACTATTCTGGTTCACGAGCTTCCTTATCAGGTAAATAAGGCGCGATTGATAGAAAAAATCGCTGAATTGGTAAAAGAGAAAAAAATCGAAGGCATTTCTGAACTTCGAGACGAATCCGATAAAGATGGCTTGCGTGTTGTTATCGAAATGAAGCGCGGCGAGTCTGGCGAGGTAATTCTTAATAACCTATACGCTCAAACTCAGATGGAAACCGTATTTGGTATTAATATTGTTGCTCTTGCTGATGGGCAGCCGCAGACGTTAAACCTTAAGCAGTTGTTAGAGCACTTCCTTAAGCATCGTCGTGAAGTAGTTACTCGCCGCACCTTATTCTTACTTATGAAAGCGCGCGAGCGCGCGCATGTATTGGAAGGGCTGACTATTGCCATTTCTAATATCGATCCGGTAATTGAGCTGATTCGCAAATCGCCAAATCCTGCCGAAGCGAAGCTTGCGCTTATTGCTAATGGTTGGAATCCTGAGGCTGTAGCCGGCATGCTCGAGCGAGCAGGTGCTGATGCATCTCGCCCTGAAGGCTTGGAAAAAGAATTTGGAATGCGCGGTAAAGAATACTTCTTATCTCCAGATCAGGCTCAGGCAATATTGGATTTACGCCTGCACAGACTAACGGGTCTCGAGCACAACAAATTAATTGAAGAGTACAAACTAAAACTCGAAGAAATTGAAGAGCACTTGGGAATTTTGGGCGATAGCGATAAGTTGGTTGCGGTTATACGTGAAGAGCTGGAACTTGTTCGTGAAGCATACGGCGATGAACGCAGAACAGAAATCGTAGAAAGCCGTTTGGATCTAACCCACGAAGACTTGATTCCTGAAGAGGATAGGGTGGTTACGCTTTCTCATGGAGGCTACGCAAAAAGCCAGCCACTTGCAGATTATCGTGCACAACGTCGTGGCGGTACCGGTAAGTCAGCAACAGCGGTTAAAGAAGAAGATTTTGTTGAGAAGCTACTGATTGCCAATACTCACGACACTATTCTGTGTTTCAGTGATATGGGTAAAGTTTATTGGCTTAAAGTATTCCAAATTCCAGTTGCCAGCCGCCAATCTCGTGGTCGGCCTATGGTGAACTTGTTGCCATTGGATGAAGCAGAAAATATCACCTCTATCCTGCCGGTAAGCGAATATTCCGATGACAGATATATTCTTATGGCTACCGCAATGGGTACCATTAAAAAGACGGTATTGTCAGCTTATGCGCGTCAACGAAGTGTTGGCCTAAAGGCGGTTGAGTTGGATGAAGGTGATCATCTGATAGGAACAGCAATTATCGATGGCGGATCCGATGTAATGTTATTTGTCGATTCCGGTAAGGCAATTAAGTTTAATGAGCAGGATATTCGTACCACAGGACGTGTTTCACGAGGTGTTCGTGGTATTCGCGTTAAAGATGATCAACAGGTTATCTCCTTGATGGTTCCGGATCCTGAAAGCAAGGTTCTGACGGTTACAGAGAATGGCTATGGTAAGCAAACCCAGGTCTCTGAATTTTCTACTCAGGGTCGTGGCGGGCAGGGCGTAATAGCTATGCAGTGTTCTGATCGGAATGGTTCCCTTGTTAGTGCTTTGGAAATTATTCCAGGCGATGAGGTGATGCTGATCTCTGACGGCGGTACAGTTGTACGTACTGCTACAGATGAGATATCAACTCTGGGTCGTAATACTCAGGGCGTTCGGGTTATCCGCCTGAAGAAGGAAGAAAAATTGATTGCTGCGGAACGTATAGCGGAATCAGAAGAAGAGGAATTTCCTGAAGAGGGCTCTGAGGAGTCTCCAAAAGTTGAGTCTCCAGAAGTAGAGTCTCCAGAAGTAGAGTCTCCAGAAGAAGAGTCTCCAGAAGAAGAGTCCCCAAAAGATGAATAGTAAGGACGAGCTCGCCGTATTACGGGAGAGCATTGACAATATTGATGATCAGCTTGTTAAGTTAATTAGCGAGCGGGCTGGTTGTGCCTCTGAAGTAGCTGCCATTAAAAAGAATTCTGATTCTAGTTCCGGCCCTGATTCAGAATCGGGCTCTGATTCGGGTGCTGTTTTTTATCGTCCAGAACGCGAGGCTCAGATTTTGCGCCGAATTATGGAGCAAAATAATGGCCCCCTCGATGATGAGGAAATGGCTAGATTATTTCGTGAAGTAATGTCGGCTTGTCTGGCGCTTGAAGAAGCCACTAAGGTTGCTTATCTAGGCCCTGAAGGAACTTTCACACAGGCCGCTGCTCTTAAGCATTTCGGCCACAGCTCAGTTACCCAGCCGCAATCCACTATCGAACAAGTTTTTCGTGAGGTGGAAGCGGGAGCTTGCCATTATGGTGTGGTTCCCGTTGAAAATTCTACCGAGGGAATTGTTACCCACACCCTTGATAGCTTCATAAATTCTGGTTTGAAAATCTGCGGTGAGGTTGAGCTTAGAATTCATCACAATCTAATGATTGGAAAAAAGACCGATGAGTCTGGAATTACGCGGGTTTATTCTCATGCACAATCTCTTGCGCAGTGTCGTCGCTGGTTAGATGCAACTTATCCATCCATTGAAAAGATTGCCGTCAGCAGCAACGCTGAAGCTGCCCGTCGAGTGCAAACAGAATGGAGCAGTGCTGCTATTGCAGGTGATATAGCTTCTGAACTGTATGAATTGCAAATCATTGCCGAGAATATTGAAGACCACCCCGACAATACCACTCGCTTCCTCGTAATAGGTGGTGTGGACGTTGGTGCTAGCGGCAACGATAAGACCTCGGTAATGCTGTCCGTTAAAAACAAACCAGGTGCTTTGTTCAAGCTACTTGAACCCTTTGAACGTGGAGGTGTTGATCTCACTCGTTTGGAATCGCGACCCTCGCTTTCAGAGAACTGGAACTATGTCTTTTTTATCGATTTTAGAGGACATATCTCCGACCCCAATGTGGCATCTGTGCTAGCGGAGCTTGAAAGCATAGGCTGTGCAGTGAAAATTTTGGGTTCCTATCCGGTTGCTGTGCTTTAGAGTACATATTTTCTATGTCTGATCCTCTTGCAAGACGCCTAATCGTTATTGGCCTTGGCTTAATTGGCGGTAGCTTGGCTAAAGCGGCCAAAGAGCGCGGCCTAGTTAGCCAGGTAATAGGCATAAACCGCAGTGCAGATTCACTGGAATATGCGCTAAATGCGGGTGTGATTGATCAAGCCTTTCAAAGCGTTGAGGAGGCTCTCGCCGATTGCACTGACCAAGATATTATTTTGCTTGGCGTACCGGTTTTGTCTATGGGTCCGGTTTTACAGAAGGTTCACGATCATCTAATGGTTGATGCCACCATTACCGATGTCGGAAGCGCCAAATCAATTCTGGTAGAGCAGGCAAAAAGTATCTGGTCTGAGATGCCCAGCAATCTTGTGCTGGGGCATCCTATTGCCGGTTCAGAGAAGTTTGGAGTTCAGGCTGCTGACGCTACCTTGTTTGAGAATCATCGAGTAATTCTGACGCCCACAGGGGCCGAATCAGATAATCATCTTCAGCGAGTGCGACAGCTTTGGACTGGAGTTGGTGCAGAGGTGGATGAAATGTCTGCTGAACACCATGACAAAATCCTAGCCGCTACCAGTCATCTTCCACATATATTGGCCTTCACCTTGGTAGACCAATTGGCCAGTATGGAAGAGCAGACGGAAGTTTTGCGCTATGCCGCAGGTGGATTTAGAGACTTCAGTCGTATTGCGGGTTCTGATCCAATTATGTGGCGCGATATATTGATAGCCAACCGCGAATCAATTATCAGTCGTATCGATGAATTTGAAACGCATTTGGAAAAACTAAAAGTCGCTCTAGGAAATTCTTCTCCAGAGCAAATACAAGAAATTTTTGAGAGAGCTCAAAAAACCCGTAACGGGTTTCTGCATAAGTCGGACGAAAATTTGTGAGTAATGGTAGTAAAAAATTCCGGGTTCAGCCTGGAGGTTCCTTGTCGGGAAATTTTGATATTCCTGGCGATAAATCAATTTCACACCGATCTATTATGCTCGGCAGCCTTGCTGAGGGCGTGACCGAGGTTAGTGGTTTTTTGGAGGGCGCGGATAGTCTGGCTACTCTTGCAGCATTTAGAGATATGGGCGTTCAGATAACTGACCCGATTAATGGCACTTTGACTATTGAGGGCGTTGGATTACATGGTCTCAAGCCGGCAGTGCATGCCCTTGATGTCGGCAACTCGGGTACTTCAATGCGGTTACTGGCCGGTATCTTGTCAGGCCAAGCCTTCGACTCAGTATTGACCGGCGACGATTCTCTTTCTAAAAGACCAATGTCGCGGGTAGCTGCTCCACTGTCTTTGATGGGTGCACGGGTTGATACCGATGCCGGTGGAACTCCTCCATTGCATATTCAAGGTGGTAAAAATCTTGTTGGCATTGAATATGCTATGCCAATGGCCAGCGCCCAAGTTAAGTCCTGTTTGTTACTTGCTGGCTTGTATGCTCAGGGTGAAACGGCTGTTATCGAGCCGGCAGCGACTCGCGATCATACGGAGCGAATGCTAAGAGCCTTTGGGGCTGATGTAGTCACGAATGATTCTCGAGCAAGTTTAAAAAGCGGCCAAGCGTTGAAGGCAACCAAGATTCAGGTTCCGGCGGATATCTCCTCAGCAACATTTTTTATGGTCGCCGCGGCTATAGCTAAGGATTCAGAGGTTTGCCTTCGCAGTGTGGGTGTTAATCCCACTCGCGATGGAATTATTCATATTCTGCGACTTATGGGAGCCGACATTCAGTTACAAAATCAAAGATTACTCGGCGATGAGCCTGTAGCGGATATTTTGGTTCGGTCCAGCCCTCTACAGGGAATAGATATCCCCGAGAATCTTGTGCCCCTCGCTATAGATGAATTTCCAGCGGTATTCATTGCGGCTGCTTGTGCTTCCGGAACTACAAGGCTAACCGGAGCAGAGGAATTAAGGGTCAAAGAGACAGATCGTATTCAGGTTATGGCTGATGGACTAAAGATATTGGGCATCAAAGCTAAGGTTCTGGACGATGGTATTGAAATTACCGGTGGGCTGATAAAGGGCGGAAAAGTAGATTCTTGCGGTGATCACCGCACGGCCATGTCTTTTGCCATTGCGGGCCTGCGCTCGCAAAAGCCGATAGAGATTCTTGACTGCGACAATGTAAGTACTTCTTTTCCAAACTTTGTTGAGCTGGCTGTTGAAGCTGGTTTGTCGATCGAGGAGCTTTGAATGCCCGCCATTATCACCATTGACGGACCCGGTGGCTCAGGCAAGGGCACGGTAACCTGTCTGGTTGCTGAACAGTTGGGCTTTAGATGCTTGGATAGTGGGGCGCTCTACCGAATTTTGGCGCTGGACTGTATCCAGAAGGGCGTTGAAGCTTCGCAGGTAGATATTATTGCCAAGCAAGCAGGTTCATTAAAAGTTGAATTTGTTAATGGGAAAGTGCTGCTTAAAGGCGAAGATGTTACGGACGCCATTCGCGGCGAGGACATAGGTGAAGCGGCTTCAAAAATCGCCATACACCCTGCGGTTCGAGAGGAATTACTACATTTTCAGAAGTCATTTGCTGTCGCTCCGGGTTTGGTTGCCGACGGGCGTGATATGGGTACTCAGGTTTTTCCACAGGCTGAGCTAAAAATTTATCTCACAGCTAGCGCTGAGGAGCGCGCCAAAAGGCGTCACAAGCAGTTGATAGCCGCTGGACAAGGTGGTAGTCTGCGCGCCCTCGTGGATGACATACAGGCTCGAGACCAGAGAGATATCGGTCGAGAAACTGCTCCACTTCGCCCAGCCGAAGATAGCATCCTTATAGATTCCACGGGAATGACCATTGAAGAAGTGGTCAAACAGATCCTAGATCTCTGGCACAAGACTCACTGATTAGTCTCAACCAAGTTTCTAAAAACTGTTTTTAATTTGCGCTCTGAATTAGTCGCCCAAACTGGCTGATTTTTGAGCTTATTTAACTAGACTATCCGTGGGCCGGATGGATGAGCAGTTAACTGCTCTTATATATAGGTAATCTAATGAGCGAAAGCTTTGCTGAACTCTTTGAAGAGAGTTTAAAGTCCATAGACATGGCATCCGGTTCAATCGTAACCGGCGTAATAATCGACATTGATAAAGATTGGGTAACTGTTCACGCAGGCCTTAAATCTGAAGGTGTTATTCCTAGAATAGAATTCCTCGACGAAAGTGGAGAGTTTAAAGCTGCAATTGGAGACGAAGTTCAGGTAGCCCTGGAAACTGTTGAAGACGGCTTTGGTTTAACTCGCCTTTCTCGTGAAAAAGCCCAGCGTATTGAAACTTGGACCGCTCTTGAGAAATCTCAAGAAGCTGACGAGATCGTTAGTGGCTTGATAACCGGTAAGGTCAAAGGTGGCTTTACGGTTGATATTAAAGGTGTTCGTGCATTCTTGCCCGGCTCTTTGGTAGATGTGCGCCCAACTCGTGAGACTACTCACCTTGAAGGCAAGCAAATCGAATTCAAACTCATCAAGCTTGACCAAAAACGCAACAATGTTGTGGTTTCTCGTCGTGCGGTTCTTGAATCTGTTAACAGTGAAGAACGTGATGCTCTGCTGGAATCTTTGGAAGAAGGTGCAGTGGTTAAAGGCGTAGTTAAAAATCTTACTGACTACGGTGCCTTTGTTGATCTCGGTGGTATCGATGGTCTTCTGCATATTACTGATATGGCATGGAGACGGATCAAACATCCTTCTGAGATGGTTGAAGTTGGTCAAGAAATGGATGTACGCATCCTTAAGTTTGATAAAGAACGCAGCCGTGTATCTCTCGGTCTGAAACAACTTGGTGATGATCCCTGGGTTAATGTTGTTGAACGTTACCCTGAAGGCGCCAAAACCAAGGCTAAGGTTACTAACCTTACGGATTATGGTTGTTTCGCTGAATTGGAAGATGGCATTGAAGGTTTGGTTCACGTATCTGAAATGGACTGGACTAACAAAAATGTGCACCCATCAAAAATCGTTCAATTGGGTGATGAGATAGAAGTGATGGTTCTGGATATTGATTCAGAACGTCGTCGCGTATCTCTAGGCATTAAGCAGTGCACTATGAATCCTTGGGAATCTTTTGCGGTTGAAAACGTTAAAGGCGACAAGATCAGTGGCGCTATCAAGTCTATTACCGATTTTGGTATTTTCATTGGCTTGCCTGGTGGTATCGATGGATTGGTTCATCTTTCTGACTTGTCTTGGAGTGAATCTGGTGAAGACGCAGTTCGTTCCTTTACTAAGGGCGATGAAGTTGAAGCCATTATTCTGGCAATTGACGGCGAACGTGAGCGCATTTCTCTAGGTATCAAGCAAATGTCTGAAGATCCATATTCAGATTTTGTTGCTGCCAATGAGAAAGGTTCTATTGTGAAGGGTGTGGTAACTGAAGTTGATGCCAAAGGCGCAACAATAAACCTTGGCGATGATATTGAAGGTTACATCCGTGCTTCTGAACTGTCTCGTGACAAAGTTGAAGACGCATCTACTGTACTAAAAGTGGGTGACGAGCTAGAAGCTAAAGTAATCAACGTTGATCGTAAGAGCCGTCAATTGAATCTGTCTATTCGCGCACGCGAAATGGACGATGAGAAAACAGCACTACGTGAACTTCGTGAGCAAGAAGCGGCTCAAGCTGGTCCGTCTACCATTGGTGACCTAATTAAGGCCCAAATGGAAACTAAAGAGAAGTAAGGGAATAACCCCGAAGCGACAGGCTTTAGACTGTCGCTTCGGGAATCTCTCTGATAGAGTACCAAAATGACCAAATCTGAACTGATTGATCGTATTTCCTCTAGCCAAGATCACTTGCCGCCCAAAGATGTTGAAGCGGCTATCAAATTGATTCTTGAGCATATGTCTGAGCATCTCGCAGTAAATAACCGAATTGAAATACGGGGATTTGGTAGTTTTAATCTGCACTACCGCACGGCGCGAGTTGGCCGTAATCCAAAAACCGGCGATTCTGTTGAATTGGCTGGCAAATATGTACCTCATTTCAAACCCGGAAAAGAGCTTCGCGAGCGCGTAAATAGCAAATCCTAGGTTTTCCTATTATTTTTTTCCGGTGGTTTAGGGATCTAATTCGTAATTTTCTTTATCTTCATAAGTCTATGTCACGAGCCTGCAATGGCTTAGTTTGTTATTATTCTCTCAAACCAAACAGGCTACAGGCTTAAGAATGCGCAAGTTGGTCAAAATTGTCTTGCTGATATTGGCGATACTGCTCTTTGCAATCGGCTTCCGGTTTGCTGCGGATAATGCCGTTCCAATTAGTATTCAATGGTTTGCATGGTCCTCGCCAGAATTACCGACCTTTCTTTGGTTAATTGCCTCGATGTTCCTCGGTTTTCTGTTGGGTTATTTAGGATTTTGGGGCAAGAACCTGGCCCTAAGATTGAAACTTGGTCAAACTCGATCGGAACTTAAGCGACGGTCTACCAGTCAGAATCGAATTGTTCCCTCTCAATCGACACAGGCAAAATCTGCTGAATGAATGACGTCCCGCTTTTTCTGATGCTAACAACAGCTATTGCCATTGGTTGGCTGTTAGGTCGTTTCCAAAGATTGCCCAGTACCTCTGCTTCAAAAAATATCGCACCATATGGAGCGGGTTTCTTAGTTTCTGATGTTCCGGATCATGCGCTGGATTCATTCCTTGCCGCCCTTGATGTGAATAGTGACACGTTAGAAACTCATTTGGCCCTTGGTGCTATATACCGTCGTAAGGGAGAGATTGAGCGTGCTATTCGTATTCATGAAAACCTGCTCGCACGTAAGGAACTTACGAAGGTTCAGCACGACTTATCCGAATTTGAGCTAGCCACAGACTACCAAAAGGCAGGTTTGTTGGATCGGGCAGAAAAGTATCTGCAAAACCTGGTGGAATCTTCCCCGGCTTGCCGAAAGCCATCTTTGATGTCCCTGTTGGATATCTATCAGCAATCTAAGGAGTGGCGCAAAGCCGTTAATGTTGCAAATTTGCTTACCGAAGACAGCAGCGAGCGTCCGCTTAAAAAGGAAATGAATAGATTGCGCTCACACTTTTATTGTGAGCTTGCGCGATTAGCCATAACTGAACACGATTATTTGGGTGCTCGGCGTTCTCTTTCTCGGTCAGAACAGTATTCGGCTAATCATCTGCGCTCTGAATTATTACGAGTTGAGTTGGAATTGATTTTAGATCGGCCAAAAAAGGCGATTTCCGGTTTGCGCACGCTAGTTGATAAAGCTACGGTATTTCCAGACGCTATGATTTCGCTGCTAGAGCAAATGTCAAAAAGCCTTGCTGGGGAAAAAGAGTACCGTCAGCTGCTTGATTTTATTTACGAAAAATTTCCAGTACCTGATGTGGTTCGGCTTTTATTTTCAGAGCTTAGCAAAAGCGAAGGGCAATCTCAGGGCGTAAGATTTTTGCTCGACGAGCTTAGTCAGCATCCGAGCTCTGTGGGTCTCAAAGAGGCTCTTGTTAGTGGCGCTTATTCTGATGAATCTCACCCTCTGGTTCCCATTGTGAGCGCGCTTATTAGCAGAGAAGAACAAGCTGGTCGGTTATACCGCTGTGGATCATGCGGTTTTAGCGGTCATCAATGGCACTGGCAGTGCCCAACCTGTCATCGCTGGGACAGCATGACCTACGTTTCTGAATCAGGATTTTTTGGTGTTGATAAAGCCGGTTAATAGCTCAGGAGAAAAACCAATTGTAGTTGCTCTGGATTTTGATAGTCCCGACAAAGCGCTGCAGTTGGCCAAATCTTTGTCAGCAGAAGATTGTCGTCTAAAGGTTGGCAAGGAGCTTTTTACTTTGGGTGGTCCGAAGCTTGTTGAATCTCTACAAAGTCAGGGGTTCGATGTTTTCCTCGATCTAAAATTCCACGATATTCCAAATACCGTGGCTAAGGCCCTAGAGGCTGCAGTGCAGCTAGGCGTCTGGATGGTCAACGTGCATGCCTCTGGCGGCCGCAGAATGCTTGAGGCCGCAAGAGGTGCGGTTCCCGAAGGTGGAGGCAGTCCCTTACTTATTGCGGTTACCGTGCTCACCAGTATGGACCAGCAGGATTTGCTATCTATCGGTTGTACTCGAAGTCCCGAAGAGCAAGCTTTGCTGTTGGCAAACTTGGCCTATGAGAGTGGACTTGATGGAGTGGTGTGCTCTGCCAAAGAAGCGACAAAGATGAAGCAACAGATAGCTTCAGATTTTAAATTAGTGACTCCGGGTATTCGCCCGGCGCAGGCTGAACTCGGTGACCAAAAAAGAGTAATGACTCCAGCGGAAGCAATACAAGCAGGATCTGACTATTTGGTTATTGGTCGGCCAATAACTCTAGCGCAAGATCCCGCGGCAGCACTTGATGACATTTTGAGAACATTAAGCTAGGCATATTGACAGCTTAAACAGACCTATTGCTCCACTGCTATTTTGATGTAAGAATGGATTTGAACATCACTACTATGCAAAGGAGATGTAACATGTTCAAAAAGTTAATATTTGTTATAGCAATCACTCTGGCTTCTGGCCTAAATTCCCTTACTTTCGCTCAAAGCACCGCTGATTCAGCGCAGCTTATCGATCTCAATCGAGCATCTGCCGAACAATTGGCAGAGGCTTTGGATGGTGTTGGTATTGCGAGGGCTCGGGCAATTGTTCAACACCGGGAGAACTATGGAGAGTTCGACCAGGTTGAAGAACTACTGATGGTAAGTGGTATTGGCGACAGCATTATGGAAGCCAATCGAGACCGGATAATTGTCGAGTAGGACGTCCGTTCAAGGGGCTGCCGCATTTGCGGTGGCCTTTTATTTTTTACACTGTTAGTACTAAGCTGATAGATCGAACCAGCAGTCATAATTAGGAACCAGCGCCAAGCCAAATGGTGAGTTCATCACCAGGCCGAATCAAATTGGAGCCGCCAAGAGCATTCCAGACGCGCAGATCGGTCAGCCCAACACCGTAATAAATAGCAATATCGTAAAGAGAATCCCCAGACTGCACTTCATGAGTAATCTGTGCATCGCCGCTTGGTTGGGTCGGTAATTTAAGAAGTTGCCCCGGGTGAATTAAGTCAGAACTGCCAAGGTTATTTGCGGCTAAAAGCTCGCTGAGCCCCACGCCATAGCGTCTTGCAATAATCCAGGCTGAGTCGCCAGAGCGCACGGAAGCAACAGCAAATTGAACTGGCTGCTTAGTTTCTCTAGCGCCCGGGCTGGGTATTAGTAAATCGTCGCCCGGGTGAATCAAAATAGATTTCAGCTGATTGGCTTCGGTAATGTCGCGAACCGAGACACCCATACGGTCTGCTATCACACTAAGGTTATCGCCAGAGCGCACCTCGTAGTGAGCCCAAGATGGGCCGGTCACTACAGGTAAAGTATCAACTATCGCCAGTAATTCTTCGGCTTTTCCCATAGGCAGCAACAGACGTGCACTTTGATTTGGGGCAGTAATTTTCTGTGGGTAGTGGGCATTCAGGGAAAGCAAAGATTGCAGTTCCAAGTCGAGATGCGTGGCAACCGTTTGTAGGTCAAGCTGTCGATCAGATGCATAGATTTCAAAGTATTCCTGATTGGCCCAATCCGGTAGCTTAAGGCCAAAATCATCGGCATTCTTGAGTATATGAACCACAGCCAGAAGCTTTGGCACAAAAGAGGCAGTTTCGCTATTGAGTTTTAACGACCAGTAATCGGCTACGCCGCTGTTATTACGTATTGCTTTGCGAAGATTACCTTCACCGGTGTTATAGGCTGCGAGTACCATAAACCAGTCTTCATCGAAATGACTGTGTAGATAGCTTAAGTATCGTATCGCGGCTTGCGTAGACTGATCGACGCTGCGTCGCTCGTCGATCCACCAATCCTGGTTTAGACCAAGAGATCTTCCAGTGGCGGGCATAAATTGCCACAATCCCGCAGCTCCAACCCAGGAAGCCACATCGGGCCGATAGCCACTTTCAATAAAGGGCAGGAAGGCCAGCTCTGCGGGTAAATTATGGGCTTCCACCTGATTGAGAATGTAAAATAAATAGGGTTCGGCTCTACCGAGGATCGCTTCAAACTGATCTTGCTGTTGTTGGTATCTTTGTACCCAATAGACTACTGAATCCTGATCGACATATTCAGGCCACTGAAAATTACTGATTGCCCGTTCAAGCAGATTTATATCTTTCTGGATCACAAGCGGTGCTGCACTGGCTGCTTGAGGTGCCGGAAATAACCCTAGCGAGAGATCGGGATTTTGTTCGGCACCACGGTCCGTTAGCTCGAGCAGGGCAGCTTCATTCGGCTTCTCTATAGAAGATTGGAAATTTGAGCAGCCGACAAGGCTCAGTAGCAGGATAAGGATGGTGGATCGAAACAGCACAGTAAATCTTTATGGAAAAGGTTAGGTGAAATTATCCTTCCATTTGCGCAGCGCTGCAAAGCACTCTTGCGGATTTTGAGGCTTTTTCCCGAAATGATTCTCACAACTGCTAATAATTTCTGATTTATCGCAGCGAAGGAACGGATTAATGCGTTTTTCTAGATCCATACGGGATGGAACGGTTCGCAAACCTTGGTCGCGTAACTTTAAGCAATGCTCTCGGTGCGCGGCTGCTTCACCATTATTTGGCTCGACTGTTAAAGCAAATTTTAGATTATCCAGAGTGTATTCATGTCCGCAATAAATAAGGGTGTCGTCCGTCAGCTCCTTTTTCATCCTATTCAGGGATTCAAAAAGCTGTGCAGCGGTTCCCTGTTTTAGGCGACCACATCCTGCTGAAAACAATATGTCTCCGCAGAACAACATTGGAGGACCCTGCTCGGGAGTGCAAAGATAGGCAATGTGATGTTGAGTATGTCCATGAAGTTCGAGCACACGAAATTTTAGCCAGCCGATATCTGCTGTGTCGCCTTCACTCAGATACTGATTGGTTAATTTGAATGGCTCAAGCGCCGGGCCAAATACGGGGGTTTGCTGATTGATAATATCTTCAACACCATCCACATGGTCCCAATGGTGATGAGTTAATAGGATACCGGCCAATTCTTTGTCATTTTGTTTTAGCCAGGTATTCACGGCACTTGAATCACCAGGGTCGACAATCCAGACTTTTCGATCTATTTCCGTATGAAATATCCAAATATAGTTTTGGATACAGGCCGATATTGCAGATATTTGCAGCATAGAGGTGTTTCCGGTTGTTTCTTGTCCCATGGGGCGGCGATAATTGAGCCATTATGACATTTGCAATCAATAGTGGGTGGACCATTAAGTGAAATCAGGCTGGAGAAATCTTGTAGATGCGCTTTGGCGTCGGCCGGTTGCTACTTTAGATAAGTCAGCAAAGTCCTTACGGCGTTGGTTTGAATCTCCTCTGGGTTTGATTCTTTTAAGCCAACAGCAGCCCTTGATTAGTTCTCTCGTTGAAGAATATTCCAGTGAGACGCAGTTGTTAGTGAGCCCATCAGGAGCTGCCTTACTTGGAAAAAAAGACCCACAAAGTGATTCGGCGAATCGACAGTTACAAATTCAACTTTGCCCGGGAACTCGAAACTTTAAAGCCTGCAAAGATATGGAGTACTCGCCCTTAGTAGCAGATTTGGATGCCATTCCGATGTTGGACAATAGCGTGGACTTTGTCCTACTTCACCACACATTGGAATTTTCAGAAAACCCGCATCAGGTATTGCGTGAAGTTAGTCGTGTATTGGCTCCTGGCGGCAACCTCGTTATTGTCGGGTTCAATAGATGGTCGCTATTTGGCGTGCGACGATGGTTTAGTCAAATTACCGGAGTAACAGCGCCCTGGGCTCATCATCCCCTTTCTACGGGACGATTGATTGATTGGATGCATTTGATGTCTTGTGAACCTATGGGCGTCGCACGAGGTTTTTATGGTTTGCCGTTGCAGTACAGAAAAGGCATGCGGTGGTTCAAACGCCTCGACGATTGGCTGATGAGTATTGCTGCTCCATTTGGCGGATTTTATATGTTACACGCGACAAAGCTGTTGTTTGGTCGATCGCAACAGCGACGCGCTCGAGAGCGTGCTTCTGATCTAATTCGGTTACCAGTTTCTTCTCCTGCTGCTCGGGTAGGTGGGCATCAGCTTTATCTTGTTAAAAACCTTAAAGTAGAAAAAACAAAAAAATGAAATCAGTAATTCTTTATACGGATGGAGCTTGTCGAGGCAATCCGGGTCCTGGCGGCTGGGGTGTTTGGTTCCAGTATGGAAAGCATGAAAAGGAACTCTTTGGTGGTGAACCTGAGTCTACTAACAATCGCATGGAGCTAACCGCTGCAATTCGTGGTCTCGCATCACTTTCTAGCCCTTGCGAAGTAGAGCTGTATACGGATTCAAAGTATGTGCTGCAGGGCATTACTGAGTGGATGCCAGATTGGAAAAAACGCAACTGGAAAACGGCCGCAAAAAAGCCAGTAAAGAATGTCGATCTTTGGAAGCAATTAGATACCGAAGCCAGCCGACATAAGATCGACTGGCACTGGGTCAAGGGTCACAATGGAGATCCTGGAAATGAGAAGGCAGATGAATTGGCAAACCAAGGAATTGATTCCCTATGAGTCGTCAAATAGTCTTGGATACCGAAACTACTGGGCTGGAGCCTAGCCAAGGCCACCGCATTATTGAAATTGGATGCGTAGAGTTGGTAGACCGCAAACTAACCGGTCGTCACTTTCACCAGTACATCAATCCAGAACGGCAGATTGACGAAGGTGCTCAGCAAGTACACGGCATATCCCTAGAATCTTTGGCGGACAAACCAGTATTTGCACGTGTAGCGGAAGACTTTCTAGATTTTGTAGCTGGAGCCGAATTGGTAATCCATAACGCCCCCTTTGATATTGGGTTTTTAAACACTGAGTTATCTTTGTTGGGTGGCGACAAAGGAACTGTAGAACAACGATGCAGTATTTTGGATAGCCTTGTATTGGCTAGGCAAATGCACCCGGGGCAGCGCAATAGTTTGGACGCTCTCTGTAAGCGCTACTTTATTGATAACTCACAAAGAGACCTGCACGGTGCCTTGCTAGACGCCGAGCTTTTGGCTGAAGTCTATCTAATTATGACGGGTGGCCAGGTGGGCCTCGGGCTAGGAGAAGATGATGGTGCCGAGCAGGGCACTGGTAAAACGGGACAATCTATTCGAAGGCTGCCTTCAGACAGGAAACCGCTAAAGGTTATTCGCGCGTCGCAGCAAGAAATGGATGCTCATAAGCGCCGATTAGGCGAAATCAAAGAAGAAAGCGATCAGCTGGTATGGAATTTCGACGATTGAATAGGGTTTTGCGGCTTACTGCCATGCATCCCGCTGGTATCATAGTCAGCCTATATACATCTAAGTAATTCAACTAAATACGGTCCTATATGATTATCAAGCCAAAAGTACGTGGTTTTATCTGTACAAATGCACACCCGGTAGGCTGTGCAGCCAATGTTAGAGAGCAAATAGAGGTGGTTCAAAATAGCGGCTCCATCCAGCCCGGCAGTAAAAACGCCTTGATTATTGGCTCCTCCACTGGTTACGGCCTGGCTTCGAGAATTGCCGCCGCATTCGGATCCAATGCTGCTACTTTAGGTGTTTTTTTTGAAAAACCGCCCTCGGAAACTAAAACGGCATCCGCCGGGTATTACAACAGTGTAGCCTTCCATCAAGAAGCCAAGAGCGCAGGTCTATATGCCGAGAGCATTAATGGCGATGCCTTTTCCGATGAAATCAAACAACAAGTTATCGAAAAGATTAAAGCCGAGATGGGTAAGATTGACTTGGTGGTATATAGCCTAGCATCTCCAAGGAGAACTGATCCAAAAACTGGCATCACCTTTAATTCCACTTTAAAGCCTATTGGCAATCCGGTTACCAACAAATCATTGGATACCAGTAAAAATCTAGTGACCGAGGTTAGCTTAGACCCGGCTTCTGATGAAGAAATTGCCAACACCATTAAAGTTATGGGTGGTGAGGATTGGGAGTGGTGGATAGACGCTCTCAGCCAAGCCGGTGTATTGACTGAAGATTGCAAAACCGTTGCCTATACCTACATTGGCAAAAAAATTACTTGGCCAATATACGGCCACGCCACCATTGGCAAAGCTAAGGAAGATTTAGATAGAGCAGGCGAGGTACTGAACCGTAAGCTTTCTGAGTTAGGCGGGGAAGCCAGAGTTTGTGTATTGAAAGGACTAGTAACCCAAGCTAGCTCTGCCATCCCGGTAATGCCGCTGTATATCTCTTTACTTTATAAGGTGATGAAAGAGGCAGGGACTCACGAAGGTTGTATTGAGCAGATTAATAGATTATTTCGAGATGCTATCTATGCGGACTCTCCCGAGTTGGATGAAAAAGGCCACTGGCGCGTTGACGATTTAGAGCTCGATGAGGAAATACAGCAAAAGGTTGAAGCGCTTTGGGAAATAGTTAACTCCGATAATTTATTGGAGCTTTCAGATTATCAGGGTTATCAACAGGAGTTTCTAAAGCTCTTTGGTTTTGGCATTGACGGCGTTGATTACGAAGCCGATTTATCGCCGCTACTCGAGCTGTAGTGATTTCTTTCTGACTAGCGCCAAAAGACTCTGGTGTCCGTTTTGAATAGACCTGAAAATTTAGCCCATCCTATCTACTGGCCTACTTGGTTGGCGGTGGCGATAGGTTGGTTGATTGCCCAGCTGCCTTACCCGGTCCAATATTGGGTTGGTCATAGGCTAGGCGATCTACTCTGCTTGTTTCGTCCCAAGCGTGTTCGAATCGCTCAAAGAAATATCTCTGCCTGCTTTCCAGGGCTATCGGCGGAGCAACAAAAACTCATGCTGCGCAAAAATATGCGCGCGCTTGGGTTGGGTTTATTTGAAATACTAATTTGCCGATTTGGGGATTTAGGTATTCTAAAAAATAGATTTGAGATAGTTGGTGGCGAAAATCTGGAGCAGCAGGAAGAAAGCGGGGTAGTGCTCTTGGTATTTCACTTCTCGAACATCGAACTCTGCGCAGCAGCGCTATATTCGCGATATCCTCTCTTGGTTGTATACCGACCCCACGATAATCCAGTAATTGAATATACCCAGCGAAGACGCTGGTCCCCAGTTGCTGGTGGCCTGTCAGAGCTGGATAGGAAATCACATTTATTTGACCGCGCGGATGTGCGAGGCCTTGTTAAGGCACTGCGTCAGAATAAAAATATCTGGATTGCCGCGGATCAGGATTTGGGTAAGAAACGCTGTGTATTTTCCTCTTTTTTCGGAATACAAACTGCAACGCCTTTAGCTCCGGCCAAACTGGCAGCAGCGGGACGCGCCAAAGTATTGCCGGTGACATTTACTCGACCATCTAAAGATGAATATCGTATTGAGATATCACCGGCTCTGGAAAATTACCCAATCGAAGAAGATCTAGCCGATGCAGACCGCTTCAATCAGGTCGCTGAAGAAATTATTATGAAGGAACCAGAAAGTTATCTTTGGGCTCATCGCCGGTTTAAAACCCGTCCTCAAGGAGAGCCCGATTTCTATGAAAATTGTTAGAATCTTGATGCACAATTGCGCGAAAAAAGGCTCTGTATATATCTATCTAGGTAATCCAATTAAAACTGTTGTTATTAGTGGGGCACTTTTGCTTGTCGAAAGCGTCTTAGGTAATTAGTATTGTCGCTTTTCTGAGAGCACCCCTTCACATGATTCAAGGCAGCATAGTTGCGCTAGTTACCCCGATGTCCGCCAATGGCGATATTGACTGGGTTAGTTTAGACGCACTGATCAATTGGCACATAGATTCTGGTACGGATGGCATAGTAGCGGTCGGTACCACAGGAGAGTCGCCAACGCTTTCTGTGAATGAGCACCTGAGCGTGATAGAACGCATCGTTCAGGTTGTTGCGGGGCGTGTGCCTGTAATAGCTGGTACTGGTGCTAACTCTACATCGGAAGCCATACACCTGACCTCCTCGGCCCTGCGATTAGGCGCAGATGCATCTTTACAGGTAGTCCCTTATTACAATAAGCCCACACAAGAGGGCTTATATCAGCATTTTAAAGCAATCGCAGAAGCGGTTCCGATTCCAGTAATACTCTACAATGTACCGGGTCGCACCGTGGCCGATATGTTGCCAGAAACGGTAGCGCGATTGGCAGAGATTCCAAATATTATTGGTATCAAAGAAGCCACAGGTGATTTGCAACGTGGGCAGCAGGTGTTAGATATTTGTCCCGATGATTTTATAGTTCTCTCTGGAGACGATCCGACAGCGGCAGAGTTTATGTTGATGGGTGCCAAAGGGGATATCTCAGTTACTGCAAATGTCGCACCAGCGGAGATGGCAGCGCTTTGTGCCGCTGCTCGTGCGGGGGATGCTGAGACTGCGCGACGACTTGATAGTGACTTACAAGCTTTGCACAATGCACTTTTTGTTGAACCGAATCCGATTCCCGTAAAATGGGCAATGCATATAATGGGTCGTACACCCGCTGGTATAAGATTGCCTTTAACTCCTTTTTCCGAAGATGGCCGCGCAATTTTGCAGCCGGTTATGCAAAACATGGGTTTAATATCTGTATGAATAAAATTTTCATCATTTCGCTTCTGGGCACTTTTCTGAGCGGCTGTTCCTTTATTTTTGGGGATGACAGTCCGTTCCGGGATCGATCAGACGATTACCTTAAGTCCACTGCTATCGATGTAATTGCAGTTCCAGAAGACCTAGACCGAGACGCGCTAGGGCAGCTATATCCCGTTCCTGAGGCCGGAGACGTGCCCGATTATCAGCTGGATACGGAATTTGAAGTGCCGCGAGTGATGCCAAACCTGGATCAAGCTAATACTAGCGGTGTGAAGATTCAGCGCCTCGGAAATGACAATTGGATTTTAGCCTCGTCGTCTCCGGGTGAGACCTGGCCGCGGGTACGAAATTTTTTATCAGACAATGGAATGCCAACTGAATTCGCAAATGCCTCCACCGGTACCATCGATACAGGTTGGGTTGAGTTAAACGAAGTAGTTGGATTAGTTCACCAATTTCGTTTGCGCTTAGAACAGGGTGTTCAAATTAACACCACGGAAATCATAATCCAACAGAGGCAATACGCGGTTGATGCATTGCCACCTACGCTACCCAATTGGTTGGCAGAGGGTTCAGACGACGCCGAGCAGGAAGAATGGTTGCGAACTAATTTGGCGACAGCCTTGGCTACAGAAGATGTTACGAGTAGTGCCTCTTTATTAGGGCAAGAAATTGGTGCGGCCGTTAAGGTTGAGCTAGAAACACCGGAACAAGATAATCCCTATATGGTCATGCATCTAAACGCGGTGCGCGCATGGGCATCTATAGAATATGCATTGAATACCCGTAGCTTTAACCTTCTCGAGTCGGGCCTTGATGCTGGCATCGAAGATTCAGTGGTCCCTATATATCGTGCAGATGGCGATGTGTTAATTACTCACGAAGATTACTTTGAATTTTATGAAGATACGCCTGAAGACATATCCTGGTTTGGTAAGTTGCGCGGCAAACGAAACCCGGAACCGGGAGTATATAAACTCATTATGGTTGAAGAAGATGGAAGCCAGTTTATTCGTATCTACCATACGAACGGCGACCTAGTCGAAGCGCGTGAAGCCTATTTGGTACTCACTCGGCTGCGTAACAATCTAACCTAATAGAATTAATGGCAGTCTCCGAAATAGACCAAGAATCAGGAGTATAGATCTGTGAGATTGGCTTCGCTAGGAAGCGGTAGTAGCGGCAATGCTACTTTGGTAGATACCGGTGATGGGTTTGTCTTGGTTGACTGTGGGCTTAGTGCACGCGAGACCCAGAATAGGATGAGTAACCTGGATCTGTCGCTCTCGGATATTTGTGCAATATTAGTTACTCACGAGCATTCCGATCATATAGCGGGTGCATCAGCAGTAGCTTCCAAAAGTGGTGCACCCATATATGCCACCCGAGGAACCTCTCGAAAACTCAAGCCGAGCTGCCATATAATTCTTGCTGAGGAAGAGTTCTCTATTTCAAATAGTGAAATTCGAATCAAGCCTATCGCGGTACCGCATGACGCGAGAGAGCCTGTGCAATTTACCTTTAGCAGCAATGATATAAAGCTAGGTATATTGACTGATCTAGGTAGCGTAACGCCCCACGTTGTGGAAGAATTTAGCGGCTGCCAAACTTTATTGTTAGAGTCCAACCATTGTAGAGAAATGTTGCTTAACGGAGCCTATCCGGCTGCGCTGAAACGCAGAATTCTCGGTCCTTGGGGGCATCTCAGTAATGACCAGACAGCCGGATTACTAGCGCAGATAATTGAATCTGGGTCAGCGCCTTTGAACTTAATAATTGGGCATATTAGTAAGGAAAATAACAGCAAGAACAGGGTAGAAGATTGCTTAGGCAGTCTGGTCACAGGAATTGAATCTCTAGTATTTGCATCACAGGAAGAAGTGCTTCCATGGACCGAATCGGTTTGTACCGTTTAGGGTCTGTTAACCCCAACTAGGAATATATTTTGGAAAAGCGAGATGAGTTATACCGAGGTAAAGCCAAGTCAGTTTTTAAAACGGATGATGCTGATTATCTCGTTCTAGAATTTCGAGACGATACCTCTGCATTTGATGGAAAGCGACTAGAGCAGCTGGATCGAAAGGGGCGGGTAAATAATCAGTTCAATGCTTTTATAATGACTAAGCTTGCTGAAGAAGGTATAGAAACTCACTTCGAGAAGCTACTCTCTCCAACCGAGTGCCTGGTTAAGTACATGAAAATGATACCGCTCGAATGCGTGGTACGTAATCGAGCTGCAGGAGGTCTATGCCGTCGCTTGGGAGTAGAGGAAGGTGCCGAGCTCTCACCGGCTACTTTCGAGCTCTTTTTAAAAAATGATGAGCTTGGTGATCCGATGGTTAATGAGTCCCACGCAGAAACTTTTGGTTGGGCCAGCCAAGATCAAATTGAAGAAATGCGAACAATTACTTATCGCGTGAATGGAGTACTCAGAAAATTATTTGATACGGGAAATATGATCTTGGTGGATTACAAACTCGAGTTTGGAATATTTCAAGGCCGCATTTTTTTAGGTGACGAATTTTCTCCCGACGGATGTCGTTTGTGGGATAAGGATACGATGGAGAAATTAGATAAGGATCGTTTTCGTCAGGGTCTCGGAAATGTGATCGAATCATATGAGGCAGTTGGTCAGCGATTAGGGATGGAATTCACTTAACTTTTTTACTCTGTAAACCGGCTTGTCCCCTCGGCAAAAGCTCTGGTTAAAAAATAACCAAGGCATATAGCGCATTCCCTGCACAAAATCTCTATTCTTATGCACAGTTTCTGTGGATAACTCTGTGGAAAAAGCACGTAAATCTATGCTGATCGCCCAATATGACTGCTGCTGTAACGAATTGATCATTTTTTAACCAATATATTATATCTTTATAAATCAGTAAGTTACATATTCTGCAACGAAGAATCAATCACTTGTAACAACTTCTAATAATTTGCTTTAAGTTCCGATCCTTACTGTGGACAACGAACTCCCGGAAATTGGCAACGGACAATCAAGCCTGATAAATGCCACAGCAAAATACGGGCCAAAAAGGAAGTCTTTTTATGAGATTATTTGTAATTTCAGCAGTTGCTGGGGCTAATCAATTGATCTAGTGGAAGATCTTGCAAACTGCTGATCTGATTACAGCTTAGATTTGCGTCAGTAACATCGAGGGAGTTTAGGTTTACCAATTGAAATATAGCCTCGATATCCGCTAATGGGTTTCCTTTTAAACTGAGGTGTTCTATTCGGCTAAATTGATTCAGCCCCTCGAGCGTAACAATTCCCCCGTATGAACAATTCAACTGGATTAAATCTCGTGGGGAGGTGATAAGCATTTCTTCAATGTGTTGGACTAAACAGGTCTCTAATTGTGGATCGGCTACATCGAAATTAAGGTACATAGAAGGCGGCTGATAAAGCGCGTTATCGTTTAAGAATAAGCTATAGTTTGCGCAAGCACACAAAAATACTGTGGTTATACTGAGACCTAAATGTTTCATAAAATGCCCTTTGTTGTACGAAGTCCATTTCCGGGTATTTCTACCACTAGATACAATTAAGATTAGCATTTAATGATGACTAAGATCTGCCAAATTCACTCTGAACCCACTAATGAATTGTCCGAGGCGGTTGCCGCACTGAACCTGCCTCTATGCAAAAACTACCAAGATGCCTTGGATCTGGGGCATAAGCTTATCTTGTGTGCGGAAGGAGCTAAGCTTTCTCTTTTAAGCTCAACCTTAGGAAAACAAACTTACCTTGAAATAGATTTTGCCGGTGGAACCCTTGACCATCGACGCCACTACGGCGGTGGACGAAATCAAGATTTATGCAGAGCGGTAGGCTTGAATCGTCAACGAAATCTGCAAATTGCCGACGCTACAGCAGGCTTAGGGCGCGATGCCTTTATATTGTCCCTTCAGGGGGCACAGGTTAGCGCCTATGAGAAAAACCCTGTTCTGGCATGCATGCTTACACGAGCGAGACAGCAAGGCCTTGAGCAAGCATCTGTTCGGTCAGACACCGAATTGCTCGAAGTGTTGAACCGGTTGAACTTTATTTATGCCGATTCTAGCTCACAGATAAAACCGCAAAGCTTTGATGTCGTTTACATGGATCCCATGTTTCCCCAAAGAGAGAAATCTGCCAAGGTAAAAAAGGAGATGCAAATACTTCATCAGCTGCTCGAAGATGACAAAACTAATTCACAGCATATATTTGCTACTTGCTCGTCAGCGGCTCGATCTCGTTTAGTCATAAAGCGGCCTGCAAAGGCCCCTTTATTCGCCGACGAGAAGCCGAGTCATCAGATTATGGGTAAGGCTATTCGATACGATGTGTACGTTAAAGGCGCGCTACCGATCTAGCTTGGCAGGCGGACACAAAGAAGGGTAGTGGGTTAGTTATCTGACAGGCAGAAGTTCTTTCATTACCGACTGATAAACTTTAGACAGCTCAATCAAATCGGCGATAGAAACGCACTCGTTAATTTTATGGATTGTTTCGTTTATCGGGCCTAGCTCGACAACTTGCACTCCATAAGGCGCGATAAATCGACCATCGGAGGTACCTCCGGTAGTAGAAAGTTCGGGTACCCGGCCACAAACCTGCTGAACAGATTTTTCGACGGCATTCGTAAGCTCCGCTCTTTCGGTAATAAATGGCGCTCCGCTGTTCTGCCAGTCGATCTTATAATTCAAGCTATGCTTATCCAAAATTGAACAAACAATTGCCTGCAATTGCTCTGCTGTGGTTTCCGTGGAATAACGAAAATTGAATATCATGCTTAGATCGCCGGGGATAACGTTTGTGGCCCCGGTGCCTGAGTTGATATTGGATACCTGGAAACTGGTTGCCGGGAAAAATTCATTGCCAGCGTCCCACTCTCGAGCCACTAATTCCTGCAACGCAACGGCTATCCGATGAATTGGGTTTTCAGCTTTGTGTGGATAGGCCACGTGTCCCTGATGACCTTGAACTGTTAACCAGGCATTTAGGGACCCCCGGCGGCCATTTTTAACTACATCGCCTAATAATTGAGTAGAGGAGGGCTCACCAATCAAGCAGTAATCTATGCTTTTGTTTTGTTCCTGCAACCACTCCATTACCTGGCGTGTTCCGTGCACAGCCATGCCTTCTTCATCACTAGTTATAAGAAAGGCTAACCTGCCTTTAAATATAGGTCGCTCACCGAGGAAGTTTTCACAGGCGGTAATCATGGCGGCCAAGCTGCCTTTCATATCAGCCGCGCCGCGTCCATAGATGAATTGATCGTCCAGCTCAGCAGAGAAGGGTGTGCGCTGCCATTTGGTTTCGTCGCCAATAGGAACTACATCTGTGTGTCCGGCAAAGCAAAATGTTGGACCTTCGCTCCCAATCTCTGCCCAGAAATTGTCCACTCCATTCCAATGTAATCTTTCAATACGAAAGCCCAGTTTTTCGAGGCGCGCGCAGAGAATATCCTGACAACCAGAATCCTCTGGCGTGACGGATGCGATTCCAATTAACTCTTGAGCTAGCTGAATTGTTGGATCGGTGGACATGGTATTTGCGAGCATAAAATAAGGCCGTGAATTATATCATCCACGGACGCTTTCATTGAATATGGGGCTGATAATGTTTATTGCATACTGCGCAACATCCAAGCGGTTTTCTCGTGAACTCGCATGCGATCGCCAACTAGTGAGGCACTAGATTCATCTTCTGCTTGCTGAGCAATGGCTAATACTCCTCGAGCGGTCCGAACTACTTGTTCGTGCCCTGCTGTTAATATTTCAATCATTTCCTCAGCGCTGGGAACTCCCTCAACCTCTTTGATTGAAGACAAAGAAGCGTAGCTTTTATAGGTCGCCATGGCAGGCACGCCCAAAGCACGTATCCGCTCTGCAATTTCATCCACGGCGGTTGAAAGCTCCATATAGTGTCCTTCGAATAAAATATGAAGATCATGGAAGCGGGGACCCGTGACATTCCAATGGAAATTATGAGTCTGTAAGTAGAGAGTATAGGAATCTGCCAACAGCGCATTTAGGCCAGCAGCAACGGCCACTCGATCTTCTTTTGATATACCTATATTGATATCCATCTATTTATTTCTCTGGTTAATTTGATATGGACATCAATATAGCCGTTCATTCCAAGAGCTCGTTGCCACTTTGATGGATGAATCTCCCGAAAGCTGAACGCACTCATTTCTAATCGTCCCTTCACTAGTAAAATAAATTTAAAGAACAAGAGATTTTAGCTTGCTTGAATCAAAGGTATTTAGCCGTACAGAAACAGACGACGCTTTAATAAGTGACTCTAACTACAACCTAATAATAGGTGCAGTGCTGGCATGGGGGTTCCTTGTTAACTGGTTCATGGTAGGCAGCATCGACCCAGAGTATCTACGCAGCATTAATATGTTCGTTTTTTTTATTGGATATTTTGTATCCTGTTTTTTTGGCATTTATCTATTTACCAAATCGAATAAACCACTGACCAGCTTTATAGGCTATAACTTTGTGGTAGTGCCCTTTGGGCTCATTATCAATATGGTGGTATCTCAGTACGATCCTGAAATTGTGATCGAAGCTATTAAGGTAACTGCCGGTGTAACTCTGATCATGATGTGCTTGGGTACAATATATCCGGCATTCTTTAAAAAAATCTACGGCGGTTTAACTATCGCTTTGTTGGCTGTGATAGTTATTGAATTGGTGCAGGTATTTGTATTTGGCATCCATCACAACTGGCTGGATTGGGCAGTTGCGGCAATTTTTTGCGGGTATATCGGCTACGATTGGGGCCGGGCCAATCAAATCCCTAAAACATTGGATAACGCAGTAGACAGCGCCGCTGTCCTATACATGGATATTATTAATCTTTTTATCCGCATCTTACGAATAATGGGTAGAAGGTAGCCTCAGCTGAAACCGGGGGAGATTATGAGTCGACATGAGAAGATCAACTATCTGGAAATTCCTGCAACTAACATCGAAGCCGCGAAGCGGTTTTTTGCCAGCGTTTTTGAATGGAGCTTTCAGGATTTTGGGCCAGAATATACCGCATTTAGCAATGCGGGTATCGATGGCGGATTTTATCAATCGGATTTGACTGTATCGACGAAAAGCGGCAGTGTGCTCGTTGTTTTTTACAGTAATAATCTAGAAGAAACATCGGCAAAAATAGAGGCCGCTGGGGGATTAGTGATTAAACCTATATTTGAGTTTCCGGGTGGAAGACGTTTCCACTTTAGTGATACCAATGGTAATGAATACGCCGTTTGGTCTGATCTCGGAATTTAGCCTGCCATAGGACTAAATGAAATTGTATGGGTTTATAGAAACCTAGAGCTAAAACTATTAGAACAACAGGAAACACCATACTGTGGCACTTACTGAAGTATTTATGGTTTTGGGCTTTTTATTGGCGGCCTATTCAATTATTGCCAATGATGCTATCCAAACTCTTGGGACTTTCCTCGCGTCAAACGCTCATAGACCATGGTGGGTTCTATGGATATTCGCTGGTGTGGTGCTCGCGACCGTAGTTATTTACGGGTGGGTGTCGAACGGTGGCGACCCCGCTTACGGAAGATTAGAAAACTTTCCGGTGCCTGCTGATGGCATCACCTGGATGCATGCAGTTCCTCCTCTGGTTATATTATTTTTGACCCGATGGGGCATTCCAGTTTCTACCACTTTCTTAGTATTGGCGATATTTAACCCTGGCAATGTTGGCGATATGCTCATCAAGTCAGGGGCTGGCTATCTAGTAGCTTTTGTTGTGGCCATAGTGGTGTATCGCTTCGTTATTAGTAAAACCACAGAGTATTTTGATCGAACCATTAATGACCCGGTCTCAGGGTATTGGGTTACTCTTCAGTGGTTTGCGACGGCTTTTCTTTGGAGCCAGTGGCTCATTCAAGATTTGGCTAACATTTTTGTATACCTGCCCAGAGAAATCGGGCTCGGAGAGTTACTGCTTTCGGTAGCCCTTATGGTCAGCTTACTTGGAATCGTTTTTTACCAGTATGGTGGTGCAATTCAGCAGATTGTGACATCCAAAACTGGTACGCAGGATATACGTGCCGCGACTATAATCGACTTTATCTATGCAATAATTTTGTTGGTATTCAAAGAGTGGAGCAACGTACCCATGAGTACAACTTGGGTATTTCTCGGGCTCTTGGCGGGGCGACAGCTAGCCATTTCTATTCATATGTATATGCCGGCGTTGAACGAATCCGCAAATTTAGTTATGCGAGACTTACGTAAGGCGGGCATTGGTTTAGCAGTAAGCCTAGTGCTGGCATTTGGATTGCCGGTTATATACGGGATGGTGCATTAGATTTAGTTAGACATAAAAAAGGGCGCCGAAAGCGCCCTTTTTTATGTGACGAGAAATACCTATTTTTCTAGTAGTTGTATCTTGCCTGATTTGCCGTTCCATTCTTCAGCATCCGGCAACTCGTCTTTCTTTTGAGTGATATTCGGCCAAACATCTGCGAGTTCGGCATTTAATTCGATAAATACTTCTTCTTCTGCAGGTACCTCATCTTCGGAATATATAGCTTCAGCTGGGCATTCTGGTTCACAGAGCGCGCAATCAATGCATTCGTCGGGGTGGATTACCAGAAAATTTGGTCCTTCGTAAAAACAATCGACAGGGCAGACTTCTACACAATCGGTAAACTTACACTTAATACAATTTTCACCAACGATGAAAGTCATTAACTCTGTCTCCGCAGTGCGGCCATAACTAAAGGGCGCGCATTATAGCAGCGCTTTTGATCTGTAAAAAACAGATAAATAGCCAAATATTATTCAGATTTTTGATTGGCCGGTTATATAGCGGGAGTGTGAGTTAATATTTGTTTACGATTTCACTGCATATCAATACACATTGATGTAGTACTTTTCTCTCAATACAAATTTTGAGGCCACAGAAATGATTAAATACGGAATTCTGGGAGTCATTCTGATGCTGGTTGCAGCGGCAGTTATAGCTACATTTCAATCTGCAGATAGTTCTGTAGGGGTGGCTGATACCGTTGCTGAGATTTCCCTAGTAAATCTGGGTGAGGGTAATCTTGAACAGAGAATGGCCTACTTGGAGGACGCCGTTGTAAGCGAGCGTCAGAGCCGAATTAAGCTCGAAGAGGAAGTCGCAGATTTACATAAGCGCAACCAGGAGTTGGCAGAGCTTATAGCCGCTGTGCCAGTTGGCGGGCAAAATTTCCCGCGTCTGAGTGAGGATGGCACTCCGGTAGATATTGATTCTATTAGAGAACAATTTGCAGAACGCAGGAATGTAAGCGACGAGGATATCGCCACCCGGCAGATCGCAAATCTAGTGGAAGCTGGCTTCGATGAGTTTCAAGCTGAAGAAATAATGCGCATGACTGAAGAAGTTCAGATGGATATGTTAAATGCCAGATATGAGGCTACGCAAAATGACGAAAGGTTTGACGCGGGTGCAGCGCAACTTGAAGCGACTCAGAATTTTCGGGAAAGTCTAGGTGACACCGATTACGAAAAGTATCTGGTAGCCACTAATCAATCTACTAGTGTCAATATTCGAAATGTATTGGAATCTTCTCCCGCACAGTCCGCAGGGTTGCTATCTGGAGATGAAATAATTAGCTATAACGGCGAGCGTGTATACAGCAACAATGATCTAACACGACTAAGCAGCTCAGCAGATATCTCAGGTAATGTGCTTGTTGAAGTAATGCGAGACGGCTTACCTACCAGCGTTTCTATGCCGGTAGGTCCGATAGGAATTACCTCCGGCGGCGGTAGGGGGGGTAATCAAGGCGGTGGACGCTAGTCCAATAGGTTCTTAAGTTGGTAGACAAGTCCCAAGGCTTGCTTGGGCGTTAGATCATCAGCGGCGATTTCACCTAGTTTCTGTAAAGCAGGGTGGTTCGACTGAGAAAACAATTCGAAGTTTGCAGGGTTGCTGGTACTGGGCTCTGTGCCCTCAGTTGACGAAACCTCTTTACCTGATACCGAAGTTGCTTGGGACGAAAGCTGGGCCAACTTATGCGATCCGCTTTCGAGAAGCTTTAATTCCTGCCGGGCAAGCTGAATAACATCATCTGGTATACCCGCCAAACGCGCCACTTGAATGCCGTAACTTTGGCTAGCCGGTCCAGGCTCAATGCGATGCATAAAGACAATATTGTCATCTTTTTCTCGGGCGCTAAGATGCACGTTCTCCACACCTTCTAAGCTATCTGGTAAGGCGGTTAGTTCAAAATAGTGAGTAGCAAATAGCGTAAGACTCTGACGGCTAGTGGCTAGGTTGTGCGCGGCCGCCATCGCTAAAGATAATCCATCAAAAGTACTGGTTCCCCGGCCGACTTCATCCATCAAAACCAGGCTCATAGGCGAGGCGTGGTGCAAAATTTGCGCCGTCTCGGTCATTTCCACCATAAAGGTTGAGCGGCCACTGGCTAGGTCGTCTGACGCGCCAATGCGGGTAAATATCCGGTCTACAAGGCCTATGGTGGCAGATTTAGCGGGAACGCAACTTCCAATGTGGGCCAGAAGGGTAATAAGGGCAACTTGGCGCATATAGGTAGATTTACCGCCCATATTCGGACCGGTAATAATAAGTAATCGCCGTCCGGCGTTTAGTTCGCAGTTGTTAGCAATAAAAGGATCTCGGCTCACTCGTTCAACTACCGGGTGACGACCCTCAATAATCGCTATGCCGGGCTTACTTGCCAATACCGGGCGCACATAGCTGAGGCTGTGTGCGCGTTCCGCAAGATTGGCTAAAACGTCAATTTCAGATACAGCTTCAGAGGAGCACAGCAATTTCTGAAGCGGCTCGAAGACTAGTTCGACTAGTTCGTCGTAAAGTAGCTTTTCCCGAGCCAGTGTACGGGACTTGGCTGACAACGCTTTGTCCTCGAACTTTTTTAGTTCCGGAGTAATAAATCGCTCGGCATTCTTTAATGTTTGTCGGCGCTGATAGGTTAGGGGTGCTTTTTCAGATTGTGCTTTGCTAATTTCAATAAAGTAACCATGTACACGGTTGTAACCTACTTTTAGAGTGCTGATTCCGGTTTCTTTCCGTTCTCGTTCCTCCAACTGCACCAAAAAATCACCTGCATTGGAACTTATAGCTCTGAGTTCATCGAGTTCATCATCGTATCCGCTGGCAAGTACACCACCATCACGCACAGTCATTGGGGGATTATCGATTAGAGCTTTTAGTAAAAGAGCCTGAAGTTCAGGGTATTCAGATATGCGTTTGGCGATTCCAGCAAGTTCTTTGGATTTAGTGGCCAACAAAAGGCGATTCAACTCAGGAAAAACATCGATGGCCGCCCGCAGGCGAGTTAAATCTCGGGGTCGAGCAGATCTCAAGCCCACTCGAGCCAATATACGCTCTATATCACCTATAGCTTTTAGTGCTTCGGAAAGTGGCTCATATCGCCAGTTTTCTTGCAGTGTTTCTATTGCTTTTTGACGGGCTTGCAAAAGCTTCAAATTTCGACTGGGTCGATTTAACCATCGAATCAAAAGCCGACTTCCCATAGTGGTAGAACACTGGTCGAGAACTTCCACTAATGTATTTTCGCGTCCACCCTGAAGGTTAGTGTCCAACTCAAGGTTTTTCCGGGTGGGGCTATCAAGCACAACCTGGTCTTTGGGCGATTCCGACCGAATCGCCTGCAGGTGGGGAATCTCGTTGCGCTGGGTATCTCGGGCGTATTGCAGCAGACACCCAGCTGCGCGCAGTGCGCAGGGGTAGTCATCACAACCAAAGGCTTGTAGGGACGCCACTGCATATTGTTTCTTCAACAATGAAACTGCGGTATCTAGATCAAACTCCCAATCCTGTCGAGAACGAATGCAAGCACAATCGAGCTGGGCAGAATCTAGGGAGAGAGTATCTCGTATTAGTAATTCCGAGGGCTTTAGCCGAGCTAATTCGGCCTCTAAAGAGACGATGTCTTCCAATTCAGACAGACAGAATCGGCCACTACCCATATCTAGCGAAGCCAGACCAATCTTGTTTTGATCATTCTTTCCATCAATGTAGACAGCGCAGAGCAAATTATCGCGGTGGGAATCCAGTAAAGCTTCGTCCGTAACTGTGCCCGGTGTGAGTACCCTTACAACTTGACGTTCGACCGGTCCTTTGGAGGTGGCCGGATCACCGATTTGTTCGGCGATAGCAACTGATCTACCTAGCCGGACCAGCTTAGCCAAGTAACCCTCTGCAGCATGGTGAGGCACACCACACATTGGAATGGGTTCACCTGCGGATTGACCGCGCTGAGTGAGAGTTAGATCAAGTAAGTTCGCCGCTTCTTTAGCGTCCTCATAAAAGAGTTCGTAAAAGTCACCCATCCGATAGAAGAGCAACTCATTTGGTTGCTCAGCTTTGAGACGCAAGAACTGCTGCATCATAGGTGTGTGGTTGCTGGTTTCGGTACTTGCGGACATGCAGTGATATTAGCTTCGGTAAAGGATTTAGGCTAGCGCGCAGTTAAATAAAAAAACCCAGCTTGCGGCCGGGTTTAATAGTTCTTGAAACGGCAGAGTTAAAACAATGCTAAAGCAGTTCGAGAATCGCTTCAGCAGTACTTTTTTCAATGCTGCCTTGGTCAAGTTCGATAGCCTCTACTACTCCGTCATTGACGATCATTGCGTAACGTTGCGAGCGAACACCGAGGCCGCCAGCAGTAAGATCAAGCTCCATACCAATAGCCGATGTGAATGCACAGCTACCGTCAGCTACCAATAAAAGTTCATCTGCGTTTTGGGTTTCGCCCCAGGCACCCATTACAAATGCATCATTTACCGCTAGGCACACTATGCTATCTACGCCCTTAGCTTTAATCGCGTCGGCCTGGACAACAAAACCAGGCATATGCGTATTTGAACATCCCGGGGTAAAGGCACCTGGCAGAGCAAACAAAACTACTTTCTTGCCGTCAAAGATACTGTCGGTAGTGATTTCCTCGGGACCTTCAGCACCCATAGTTTTTAGGGTCAAAGAAGGAAGTTTTTCGCCGATGCTTATGGTCATTTGGTTATGTTCCTGTTCAGTTTGGAGATGAATGATTTTGGTCGGGCAGCATAGCAAAGATACAACCAGATAAGGATTGAAATTACACAGAGAACAAATCTACTGATAGCATAAAATATTTGGGCTCAAACAATACTGAAGGAATACTAAAAATCGACTTTTTAAGTCACTTCCATCCGGACACTTCTATTCGTAGTCTCGGCAGCGCCGATATGCAATGCCTGCCTACTACCTTTGACTTGTTGCTTTGGAATATGCAGAAATGCCGTGGCAAAGCGTGGCAGACCGATTTTCTGCAGCTTATTCATGGACGCCATTTACTGCTACTACAAGAGGCCGCGTTAAGTGCGGTAAATCTAGAAATATTTGATAAACACGAAGAATTTTTATGGACTATGGCCCGCTCCTATACGCGCCTGGCAAGTGGTAGAGAGACAGGTGTAAAAACTGGTAGCCGCTGTAACCCTTTACAAGCCAAAAGTTATAGATCTCCAAGCTTTGAGCCTTTTGCGCGCACACACAAAATGATGTTGCAAAGTTCCTATTCGATTTCTGGTTGCGCACACAATTTGATGGTACTGAACCTGCACGCTATTAATTTTTCCCGAATTGGAAATTATAAGGAGCATCTTTCGCAGATGTTTTCTGCGGCAAAAATTCATCACGGCCCATTGATATTAGCCGGCGATTTCAATACCTGGTCCGGCCGCCGGTACGATCATTTAAAGCAGGCTTGTCAGGAACTGGGTTTACGTGAGGCAGAGATCGCTAGGCGTTCACGGGCTCGGCACCTTTATCGGCACCTTGATCATCTCTTTTATCGCGGACTAAAGCTGGAAGAAGTTACTCTAGTCGATAAGGTAAGTTCATCGGACCATTTTCCCATTGCGGCTCGTTTTTCCGCAATTTGAGCGCTTTGACGCCGATTTAGCCTTAACTTTCTGCTAATCTGCCGGCCCAAATAGTAATCCAAATATTTATAGATAGACCAAGATGAACCTGTTCTCCAAATTCGAAACAATGGTGGATCCCTTTCCACCGGAATCGCCACAAACGCCTCCAGATTCAATTTATGCCTTCTGTAGGCACTATGTGCGAGGAATGGAGTGGGCGTTGGTTATTGTGGCTATTACAGGCGCGCTAATCGCTATTGCTGAAGTCGCTTTATTTGGTTATCTCGGTCAGCTTGTTGACTGGATGGGAACTGAAACTCCCGAACAGTTTTTACAAACACATAGCCTTGCATTGGTGTGGATGTCGGTACTGATATTGGTCATTCTGCCTGGACTTATACTGCTGGATGCACTGATAACAAATCAAACGCTGTTGGGGAATTTCCCAATGATTATTCGTTGGATGAGCCATCGCTATATGCTCAATCAAAGCATGTCATTTTTTCAGAATGAATTTGCAGGCAGGATTGCTACAAAAATAATGCAGACCGCTTTAGCGGTTCGAGAATGCGTTATGAAACTGGTTAATTTACTGGTTTATGTGAGCGCGTATTTTTTAAGCATTCTGGTTTTGGTTGCTCAATCAGATTGGCGGCTGGCTGTTCCACTGGTAATTTGGTTATCGGTATATCTGAGCGTTCTTAGGATTCTAGTTCCCAAGCTGAAAAATATAGCCGAAAAGCAGGCGGATGCTCGATCCTTAATGACGGGTAGGGTAGTAGATAGTTATACCAATGTAGCTACCGTCAAGCTTTTTTCTCATGCTCAGCGAGAATCTGCTTACGCAAAAGAAAGCATGCAGAAATTTCTAGGAACAGTTCATCCGCAAATGCGTTTGGCGACAATACTCGAACTTATTATTTGGACTAGCAACGCTCTGCTAGTCTTTTCTACCGCAGCGCTGTCTATTTGGCTTTGGATGCAGGGCGCTGTGACCGTTGGCATTATTGCCGTAGCCACGGCGCTGACCCTCAGATTAAACGGAATGTCACATTGGGTAATGTGGGAGGTCTCGTCTCTTTTCGAGAATATTGGAACGGTTCAGGATGGGATAAATACGCTTTCAAGAGAAGTTAGTGTTAAGGACGTCGAGAATGCTGAAGAGTTAACAACCATCGAGGGCAAAATCTCCTTTAACAAGGTGCTTTTTGGTTATGGCGATAATGCTCCGGTATTTGATCAGCTGGATTTGCATATTACTGCGGGTGAAAAAGTAGGCTTGGTTGGTCGTTCCGGCGCGGGTAAATCAACTCTGGTCAATCTGTTGTTGCGATTCTACGATTTACAGGGCGGCTCAATTGAAGTCGACGGCCAAGATATCGCTAAGGTAAGTCAGGAGAGTTTGCGCGCAGCAGTGGGAATGGTTACCCAAGATACCTCGCTTATGCATCGTTCGGTTCGGGATAATATTCTTTATGGCCGCGATGGCGCAACGGAAGAAGAAATGATCGAAGCTACGCGTAAGGCTGAGGCCTATGAATTTATTCAGGAACTTGCGGATATCAATAATAATGAAGCTTTTGATGCGATGGTTGGTGAGCGCGGCGTAAACCTATCCGGCGGGCAGCGCCAGCGAATCGCAATCGCACGGGTTATGCTGAAAAATGCACCCATATTGGTACTAGATGAGGCTACCTCAGCCTTGGATTCTGAGGCGGAAGCGGCTATTCAGAAAAGTTTAGATCTTTTGATGGAACAAAAAACCGTAATTGCTATTGCCCACCGACTGTCAACGATTGCCAAAATGGATAGATTGTTGGTACTGGATGAGGGCCATATTGTTGAGAGCGGCACGCACCAGGAATTGATAAGTCTAGGTGGAATATACGCCACGCTTTGGGCGCATCAGTCCGGTGGTTTTATTGGCGTCGATTAGATTCGCGTTGTAGTTCTCGATCCTGTTCTTTCTGTAAGCGGTTTTTTTCCATTGTTTCTAAGGATTCGGTTCCCAAATGGGCCTCACCTCGAGATTGAGCTAGACGAATTTGTTTTTCCCGCTCGGCATAGCGCTCGCGTTGCTCTGGGGTAACTTTATCGAAACATCTATGACAGCTAACACCCTGTTGGTAGTGTTGATGAGACTTGTCTTCTTCGGTAATAGGGTATCGGCAAGCGTGACATTGATCATACTTACCCTTTTCTAAACTGTGATTTACTGCAACTCTATCGTCAAATACAAAGCATTCTCCCTGCCAGAGGGAGTCAGACTCTTTAACTTCCTCTAGGTATTTAAGAATGCCGCCCTGCAGATGGAATACCTCATCAAAACCCTGTTCTTTTAGGTAAGCAGTGGATTTCTCGCAGCGAATTCCACCGGTGCAAAACATAGCTACCTTCTTGTGTTTTTCTGGATTGAGTTTTTCTTTTACGTAAGCAGGGAAGTCCCGAAAGCTTGTGGTATTAGGGTTTACCGCGTTTTCGAAAGTTCCAATTTCGACTTCATAGTCGTTGCGAGTATCTACTAGTAGCACTTCGGGATCGGAAATTAGCGCATTCCAGTCTGCCGGCGCTACGTAGGCTCCAGCGGATCGGTTGGGGTCAATCCCTTCAACTCCCATGGTGACTATTTCTTTTTTGAGTTTAACTTTTGACCGCAGAAACGGCATTTCCTGATGGAAGGATTCTTTGGTATCCAGTGGACAAAGTGCCGAATCGCATTGCAGGTGAGCCAATACCTTGTCTATGCCTTCGCGTGTGCCAGCAATAGTGCCGTTAATGCCTTCCTGCGCTAGCAACAGAGTGCCGCGCACTCGCTCGGCGAGCATCAAATCGAGAAGGGGCTGGCGGAGTGTTTCGAAGTGCTCCAGACGTACAAATTTATACAGAGCACAAACCACTATTTGTGACATGTTTTTCCTCAGCAGACCAGAACGTAAATCTGGTGCTTGTAAATATTTAGGCGCGCATTGTATGGAAAGAGATAGGCTCTCGCCAGCGGCAATCTATATCTGATTGATGCAGATCAGAGGCTGTTCAAAGTTGAGAAGCGGACCGTCCCTTTCTGCAATTCCAGCAATACTCAAAAGAATCGGCATTATTTTCTTGGCAAAAATTGCATGTCCACTCTTCAATACGGCTGTTGTCGTTGATCTCTGCGACAATGGCTTGTGCTCTCTCAAGATCTTCATCTTGCAACACCCAAATCTCGGGCCATAGTTCGAAATGAGGTAATTCGCCGCTTGCTCCGCCAATGAATTCATTTTTGATGGTACAAGCTATACCAGATTGCGCCAATAATTCCTTGGTATTGGCCAATATAAACGGGTTTTCGTTACTCAATAGTTTCTTCATTCCATGACCTCCCTATTTTTGTTTGGGTTCATGCATATACTCCAATTTAAACGCGTCGGAACAAGGCTTGGCAACAATTTCCATAGCAAACAGCCATCTGTCTGCCTAAAATGAGAAACCTTTCAAACTTTGAATACACAGAATGGCTGATTCCAGTGGAGCTCAAGCAAAACCGATGCTCTTTACCTTGGGTTACGGCAATCGCAGCCCGGTGCAACTATTTGACTTAGTTAAGGCGCGCGAATGTAACTATTTGGCTGACGTTCGCAGCGCACCATATTCCAGTTACCACAAAGAGTTTAATCGCGAAAATCTCGAGCGCATGTGCAGGGAGTATGGTTTGAAATACCTCTATCTGGGCGATCAATTGGGAGGTAAGCCTAATACCGATGATTTAGACGAACAGGGCCATGCAAATTATAAAGTAATGGCACAAAAGCCAAGCTTTATTGAGGGAATAGATCGATTGGAAATCGCTCAGAAAAAGGGTGTCTCCGTGGCTTTGATGTGCGCTGAATTACGACCAGAAAGCTGCCATCGCACAAAGCTTATTGGTGAATCATTGGCGGCCAGAGGTATAACTCTTTACCATATTGACGAAGCCAGCGAGTTGCTAGATCAAAGCGGCATCATGCAGAGATTGACTGGGGGGCAAGACGATCTGTTTAGCGGCTAATTTCTCAATCGAGGTGATCGCATTTAGTCTGGTAGATGAAGAATAAGAAGGACCCCATTGAAAAGGAACTATTAGTCGATGCTAAAGGGTCGATGCTAAAGGGTCGATGCTCTAGTCGATACTAAAGGAAAAAGAGAAAAAATATGGCCACCGGAATATTAGCGGTACTTGATGATGTGGCGATGCTGCTCAATGACGTCGCAGTTATAAGCAAAGTAGCGGCCAAAAAGACCGCGGGCTTACTAGGGGACGATTTAGCGGTTAATGCAGAGAAAGCCACCGGTTTTCACGCCTCCCGCGAATTACCGGTGATCTGGGCGATTACCAAGGGCTCCATGCTCAACAAGCTTATAATTCTTCCCTGTGCTTTCCTTCTCAATGCCTATTTACCCTGGATGCTAACGCCAATTTTAATAGTTGGAGGGTCATATCTGAGTTATGAAGGAGCCGAGCATGTAATCCATTGGCTTCTCCATCGAAAGCAAGAGCATACTGAAGAAAAAATTCAATCGGCCCCTAGTGAAACTTCCAAAATTAAGTCGGCGATTCGTACGGATTTCATACTCTCAATAGAAATTGTGGTTATTACATTGGGAACAGTAATAGGTGAATCTATTGCGATTCAATTGATTGTGGTTAGCTTTATCGCACTTCTAGCCACAGTTGGAGTTTATGGTGTAGTAGCGTTGCTAGTTCGAATGGACGACATGGGCTTATATTTACTGGAACGGTCGGTTAAATCTAGAAATGTGGGCAAAGGTATTCTGAGGTTTATGGGTCGGGGCCTGATTATTTTGCTACCAAAGATTATTCGATTGCTGAGTGTTGTGGGTACCATTGCTATGCTACTTGTTGGTGGCGGCATCCTGATTCATTACATAGAACCTATTCATCATTTAGTCGCTAGTGTTCCTTCGCTAATTGCAGATTTACTAGTGGGGTTCGCTCTGGGATCTTTGATACTTTCGGTGATGAATCTTTTTAAGAAAAGCATGACCTATGCTCAGAAACTCAGATAAATGTACCTCTTTGGGTGAAATTGGCGATGACCAAAACAAGGACTGAACCACTGAAGATTGCAATTTCAGGATCAATTTCTACTGGTAAAACAACGCTGGGTAAAGCTCTTGCTGAAAGTCTAAGTCTGCCCATTATAGAAGAGCAATTGGAAAATGTATTTGTGATGCCTAAGGGTGCCAGACGCGATATGAGGTTGCGGTTTGAACGCATAATGGAACTCTTGAAACAAAAAGAAAGTTGGAAGAGGAAAGTGCTGGGTTTGTAGCAGATAGATGCCCGCTAGATTTTCTAAATTTCTGGTTCGGGCTCTTTATACCTCAGTCCTTAGATAGCACCGAATTTGTTGAGCGCTGAGCTGAATATATCTTGTCCTATGATTATGTTGTGCTATTGCCCTTTGGAGTAATACCCATAACGCAGAAAGTGGACTCGCCGCTGTCGCAGCGCAATTTGGATAAATGACCACATTTACTGGGAAATGTCCGTATTCAGGGATTTGCCCGGCACTTTGTGCCCTCAGAAAAAATTATTGAGATCCCTAAAGAAATAATTGGAGAGCAGGAGGGGCTATCCTATGTTCTGGATAAGGCCAGATAATCAATAAAGGGCTAGCCTTTCGCATTGGCCAAAATAGTTATAACCGTCCGTAAAACTGACAACCTGTTTCGAATAGATGTTTTTACGGTTTCATCATCTTCATGATCTAACTGCCAAGTTAACAAGTCCAAGTCTCGTTCGACAATATCTCTCGGATACCAGCGAAAATCACAGCCGCCACATTTCCATCTATCGGGGTGAATATCGCAGATCCCCTCGGAATGCACCCAACTTTTTGTAGATACAACTTCTGGTGCGGCTTCCATGTCGTGTACGATTTCAAATACTTCTGTTGACTGGCATTTTGGGCAGGGCGGATTTGGGCTTTCTGAAGATTGCATTTTGTTAATCTAATTTCCTGTTGGCAGTGTAACGGACCGCTATTCGATACGTCTCATTTAGGACCGATGGCAATAAGCATGTCGGCTAGATTAACAAAATTTTTTAGTTTTGATTTTGAATTACGATTTTATCGGAGATAGATATGAAAAACGCAGCAAAAGTAATGGCAACAGCGGGTGCAGTTTCTGCCGCTTTGATGATGGCTACTTCTCACCAAGCCGTTGCACAAGATTTTGTTCCTGAGAAATGTTTTGGTGTTTCTGAAGCAGGAAAAAACGATTGTGCCGCAGGGCCAGGCACTAGCTGTGCAGGTACAAGCACTGTAGACGGCCAAGGTAATGCCTGGCTCTACGTTCCACAGGGTACATGTGAAAAATTGGTTGAAGGTTCGCTTTCAGCTACTGATATGAACATCCCTGGCTAAAAGTTGCTATGGCATGGCAGGTGCAGGTGGCGTTTCCTCCCCAAGGGCGACCCTTGCACCCCTGCCATGCATTTAGGCTGAATTATGAACACCTTATTACCCAAATCGGCTGGAGTTGGTTTTAAGCCGAAACACATTCACGAAGTGCTTTCTGGGCCTTCCGATACATCTTGGGTAGAAGTACATCCAGAAAATTATATGGGTGAGGGCGGTCTGCCCCACCAGAATTTAACTCAAGTACGAGCCAATATGCCCTTGTCTATGCATGGCGTAGGTATGTCCTTGGGTTCTGCTGATGGTGTCGACCAGGACCATCTAAGTAAATTGGTAGCCTTGGTAGATCGATATCAGCCGACGCAGGTTTCCGAACATCTTGCTTGGAGCCATTGGAATCAGGTTTTTCTGAATGACTTGCTTCCGATGCCCTATACCACTGAATCACTTGGTCTTGTCGCGGACAATGTAAGCCGAGTTCAAGATGCGTTACAGCGGCCAATACTGATAGAAAATCCCTCTTTATATATTCAATTTGAAGGAAATGAATTTTCAGAGGCTGCTTTCTTCAATTCCCTAGTAGATCGGACAGGATGCGGATTGCTGTTTGATGTAAATAATCTGTACGTTTGTGCAAATAACCTCAAGTTTAATGCGCAAGAATATCTTGACGAATTGCGTATTGAAAATATCGGCGAAGTGCATCTAGCGGGTCATTCCGTAGAGACGCTCGCCACCGGTTCTGAGCTTTTGATAGACGACCATGGCTCTAAAGTCTGCGACGAGGTGTGGTCGCTCTATCAAAGCTTGGTTCGAAGACTGGGCGACGCAATTCCTACTTTGATTGAATGGGATACAGATACGCCAGATTTTTCTGAAATGAATGCAGAAGCAAAAAAAGCGAACAAGGCAATGATGAGCGCTTTGGACCTGGATACCGCTGCATGACTACTTCATTGGCAGAAATACAAAAAACAATGGCTGAAGGGTTGCTGCATCACAAAAATGATGGAATTAAGCAGTTTTTGTCCGATGGGCAAGAAGATTTGGATGCCCGAATTTCCGTTTATAGAAACAATGTTTTTTACAGTCTTTCAAACGCCTTAGCCGATCTCTATCCAGTAGTGCAAGAACTTGTTGGGCAAGAGTTTTTTCGGGCTTTGGCGAATCGCTATGTGCGTATGTACCCTCCGGCTCAGGCGGCCATGGTTTACTTTGGAGAGGAATTCCCAGATTTTGTGGAACAAGACAAAGCCTGCGCTGAATTACTGTATTTACCGGATGTAGCCAAATTGGAATTGGCTCGACAGCGTGCCTATCACGCAGCTGACATTGAATCCCTTACCCCTGAAGCAATGCAGGAGGTCGGCGTAGATCGCTTACTCCAAAGTTGCTTAACACTGCATCCCTCTGTGCAACTACTTAGTTCGAGCTGGGCAGTTAGAAGTATTTGGCTGGCACATAAGGGTGATCAACCCAAATTTGAAGATATTGACCTTTTTCAGGGTCAGCAAAGTATCTTGGTTCGGCCAGCATACGAGGTTTTAGTTTGCGCGGTAGATTTGGCCGCAATGGCGCTGTTTGCCGAGATTGCAAAAGGCGCAGCGCTTGGTGCTGCAATTGAAACTGCTTTTGAGCAATATCCAGAGCTTGATGTGACTCAAGCTTTGGCGCTAGGCTTCAGCAACGGTTTTTTTACTGATATAAATTTCCAACAGGAATAGACCCAATGAATTTCATAAAAACAATAATTCAGATGATTGAAAAATACGCAAAAATGATCCCGGCAGATTTACCCCTGCTGGCAGCTAGGCTGGTTATTTTTACCGTATTCTGGAGATCTGTTCAGACCAAAATTGTGGGCATGACAGTTTTTGGGCAGCATTTGGCTTTTTGGAATTTGGGCGGTAGCACAAAAATTGTATTTCAATATGAATATGGAATTTCCAACGATTTTCTAATATATGCGGGAACACTAGCTGAATTTTTCTTTCCGTTGATGTTACTTTTTGGATTGTTTACTCGTGTTGGTGCTTTTGGCCTGTTGGGTGTTACCGCGGTCATACAGTTTTTTGTATACCCAGACGCTTGGCTGGGGGCACATATGTTTTGGGCAGTGCTTCTATTTATCATTCTGCGAGAGGGCGGTGGTAGAATTTCGCTAGATTATCTGATCACTCGAGACAAAAGCTAAACACAGGCGTTTTACCTGGGGGGTTGGCTCGAGCTGGTCGCTTTTAATAGGACTAGCTCGGAGCCTTTTTTAGTGAAAAAAATCTATATCTCGGCCGACCAGCTTCTGTCGGATTCCTATGCTTTAGCAGCTCAAATATTCGATAGTGGATTTAAACCCGACTTAATTGTGGGTGTATGGCGTGGTGGTGCACCAGTAGCTATAGCCGTACAGGAATACCTCGATTATTTGGGTGTGTATTCCGATCATATTGCCATTCGGGCTAATTCCTACAAGGGTGTTGATGATCGAAAAGATAGGGTTCAATTGGATGGTATGGAATACCTCTTCGACCGACTAGGCCAGAGCCGTCAATTGCTAATTCTTGATGATGTCTTTGATACAGGAAGAAGTGTCGAAGCGATTACTCGTCAGATAATTCAGAAAAGCGACAATGCCAAAACCCAAACTATTAAGGTCGCATGTCCCTGGTACAAACCCAGTAGAAATCTTACAGACCTACAGCCAGATTTCCATATTCACGAAACTGCGGATTGGCTGGTATTTCCTCATGAACTCAAAGGACTAACGCGAGAGGAATTGATCGAAGGCAAAGGTGATCTTGTTAAGAGTCTATTGGACCGAATTTAGCCGTTCATAGTCTTTACCATCGTTAACAAGACGAAAGCTTTTTTGGTAAGGCAAAGCGTAGTAATAACATTACACTCCTGTCACACACAATTTCCACGGCAACATCCATGAAGATTTTCCTTTCGCCTAAAGCAGCTGGCACCTTCACATTTCTTGTAATTCTGTTCGGATCGACAAGTGCACTGGCGCAACAATCAACCATAAACACCCAGCTTTGGGCCGACAATTGGTTTGAGTTTTATGTAGATGGTGAGGTCGTAATGACGGACCCAGTACCACTAATGACCGAACGATCTTTTAACGCTGAAGTATTTAGTTTTGAGGCAAATCTGCCTGCGCAAATTGCAGTGCATATCATGGACTTTAAAGAAGACGATAGCGGTTTTGAATATATTGGAAGCCGACGGCAACAAATGGGCGATGGTGGATTTATTGCCGAATTTAGGAATGACGACAATCAATTGATTGCAGTTACTGACAGCGACTGGGTATGTAAGGTGATCCACCAAGCACCACTAGACCCAAGCTGCGGTAGCAGCGCGAGCCCGGTTGATACTTGTCAGGCAAATATTTTACCTCAGCCGGCCAATTGGACATTAGCTTCATTTGACGACAGCGGTTGGAACCCGGCCGTAGTGCATTCGTTCCAGGAGGTAAGACCACACGGTGGGTATACTGATTACAGTTGGCAGTCTGAATCCCAGCTTATATGGGGAGAAGATTTAGAAATCGACAATACGCTCTTATGTCGATTTACTCTTAGCGAAGGGTAAACAGAATCGCGTGTCGTAATCCCTAAGCCAGTAAATTGCAATGGCGCAGGCCAGCATACTGAAACCAGAGAATAAGAAAATCTGGGGTTCGGAGTTCTCGAATATAAATATCTTGTAGCCGTTGAGAACTCTCGGGGTAATTACCGAGTAAATGCTTATAAGTAGGAAAAAACTACGAGTTACTCGCTTATATAGACCCAATATCAAGGCGATACAGAGCACCAATTCAAACAATCCGAAAATAGTCACAGCTGCTTCAGTCACACCATCAATAAGATAATGCCCGCGCATAATATTTACTCCGTGTTCAGGGTGAATAAATTTGGCAAGGGTCCATACAAAAAACACAATAAATACGCCAAAACGACTGGCTGCCAGAAACAAGGCAAGCTTATGTTCGTTTTCGTCATTGAGCTCGGATTCGGAGGGCTTGTTTTTATCAGCGAAGCAGAATTTGGTGTCTAAATCTCTTAGGTAATAGATCCCAAAACTGCAGGCCAAAAGGCAGAAACCAGTAAAGAAAAGAATGGTTGGATTGGGGGCGTCTGCGATTGCTGTGTAATACCCTTTAAGCACTTCCGGGACCGACACCGCCAGAAGGCTCAGAAATAGGAAAACCCCGCGTATAAAGCGCTTATAAAGCCCCAGTAGTAGCATAGTGGCCAAGGCCAGCTCGACAACTCCAAACAAAGTTATAAGAGTTTCTGAAATGCCTGATACAAAATAGTAGTTGGCCATCATTGCGACGCCGTGATCCGGCCGAACCAGCTTATCGTAACCCCAGGCTACAAAAATTATAAATACGGCAACGCGGCAAAAAAATAGACACCAACTTAGGCGTGTAGAAACATCAACACTCATATTCAATCCCCCTCATCGAAACTATATAAGTTTTCGACCAGCGCTAATACAAGAAGGGCCAATCAATATGATCAGCCCCTGTGGATACATTGCTTGGTATTATTACCTGCCGATTCTATCTTCGGGCCGTCTATTATTGTCTCCGCTGAATTCGGTGCAATTGTAAGGTTCGTAGGGAACCGCACTTATATTCATATCGGTTTGGCCTGTATAAGCACTATTAAGATACAGAGGGTCCGCTGCAGAGTAGGTGCCTTTTAGGGTTTTGGTCTCTTGGTTATACCAAAACCTTTCCGTTGCATGCATTTGGTCGCTATGGGGTACTCCACTAAGTGGGTGCAATACCCCAGGTAGAAAACCGATACTGTCTACCACTAGAGTTGATTCTTCCCAATACCCAATTGAATGGCCGCCTCTTGAGGGAGTTACATCTGCAGGGTGTTCATCCATATCTAAATGGATGGTTCGAACATAATCCATATAACCGTATTGCAAAATTACTTTGTCATCTTCCTGAGCAATGGAATTGACATGACTGTCATGGGTCCAGCCAAAGAAAATGTTACCTATATCGCAGTGGATACTAGGGTCATCATAGATTTGTTCATAATTGGCTTGAACCGCAAGGGCCGCCTCAGTCGAATCAATTTGTGGTCCGCGAGGTCCGCCGCCTCCAGCTCCAGGACCCTCAGCTCTAGGTCCGGCCGCTGCACCCTCAGATGGTGCCGCAGGAGGGCCGCCGCGACCAGCACGAACCCAGGCACCGCTTATATTTGGTTGCCCATTTTCGAGAAATTCTGATCTTTCCAGATCTGTCGCGGCGACAGTTTCCACAATAGCGCCAGACCTTTTATCTTCGGGCAGAGTATCTCTGCCGCCAATAACAGTTCCGTCTTCAAAGACGAAACTGGTCACAAAACACACATTGTCTTCCCGCCTGGCGGGATTCCCTACGATAGTTAGGTTTTGTCCGGCATAGAAAGTATCTTCATCGAAGCCTCTTCGCCCCATATTGGTAGCGGATGAAGATTCGCATCGCCACTCGGCTGTTTCGCCATTTGCGTCAGTGCCCTGAAAAAATATGTAGGCATGGGGATTTACAAATTCCCATTTGGTTACAGCAGCCTCAACAGATATATCCACACTGGTATCGAAATGCGGAGCGTTCGAGTGGTGAGCATATGTGCTTGTGGCAGAACATAAGGCCAATGCAGAAGACAAAGTAATAAAGCTGATCTTTTTCATCCTTTTCCCCAAAAGATTGGTCAGTTAAAACTAACCGAAATTTAATGTTTTGGGAGAATGCTTATATACGTAGAGCCTGTCTCCGGTTTTAACAATTGTTTACGAGATCTCCCCGGATGCCATTATCACCCTAATATTCACGGCAAAATTGATCTATAGCAGAGTACCGGTTTCCAATAGATAAAAAAGCCCTCACAAGTGAGGGCTTTTGGGGTGCGATCGCATTACTCCGGATCTATATGCATGGCTTCCAGAAACCTCGATACCATGTTGTAGGCAGACACAGTGACAGCAATCTCGACCATTTCCTGCTCAGAGAAATGCAGGGCCGCGGCATCATAAATGTCGTCGCCGACCTTTATTTCGCGGGTCATCACATCGGTCAATTGCAGTACCGCACGTTCACCATCCGAAAATACACTGGCATCCTGCCACTGTGCCATCGCGTCTATCTGTTCTTGAGATATGCCAGCCTTTATACCGATAGGCAGGTGTACCTCATATTCGTAGCTTGCATCGTTGAGTTGCGCTACCCGCAAAATTATCAGCTCACGCAGTGAGGCAGGTAGGCTGCTGTGATTACGCACCGCACTAAGCAATGTCAACCAGCCCTCTGCAAAGGCTGTACTGTGCATTAACGTGCGATACAAATTAAGCATTTTGCCACCGCGCTCAGCACGGATACGATTTGCCAATTCCAGCTCTGGGCCTTCCGCAGGGTCCAGCAGTGGCACGCGACCATTGCCCTTAGTATTTAAATTCATACGTCTATGACCGAATTTGTTGTACACATAATAACAAGAGCTGGTTGATATTATGCTGCTGGAATTTAACTTGCTCGCTAACTACTTGATAAAAAGCATTTCTTGATACTTTGGCAATGGCCATAGATCGTCTGCAACTAGGCCTTCGAGCGTGTCGGCTGCTGAGCGTACGTCGTCCATAATCCCACGAACTGTGTCCGCCAAAAATTTCATATGCTCTTCAGTGGAGGCAAAGTCATGCTTGGTTAATGCTGTACTTAATTCCGCTACCGAGGCCATCATGGCATTGGCTTGATTAGCGACAGTCTTGGCGACAGAGTTGTCCATTTCAATGCCCATATCTGACATGCCGGCATTGGTAACAGAAAGATCAGAAAGGTAGGTAATGGCAGCCGGGTAAATCAGCGTAGTCGCCATATCCACAACTAACTTGGCTTCTACCTCTATTGAGAGAACATATTGTTCAGAATAGACTTCGTATCGGCTAGCCAACTCAACTGGGCTTAGTACGCCGGTCGACTCGAATAATTTGACGATATAGTCTTCATTCAATGCGGGCAGTGCATCCGCAGTAGTTGGGATGTTTTTTAATCCGCGCTCTTCCACTGCCATTTTGTGCCAATCGGTTGAGTAGCCGTCACCGCCAAAGACTACATTTCCATGAAGTTCCATTAGCTCTTTCAGTACAGCAATAACCGCCGCTGCCTGATCTGTGCCTTTGCTTAGTTCGGCTTCTAGCTTTTCAGCAATCCAATTTAGTGAATCTGCCAGCATGGTATTCATAGCTACTAGAGGGCCAGATACAGACTGGGACGATCCAACCGCCCTGAATTCAAAGCGGTTGCCGGTAAAGGCAAAAGGTGAGGTTCGGTTTCGATCCCCTGGGTCGCGGGTAAAGCCAAGAATTTGAGACAAGCCCAGATCCATAACTCCGCCACTGGATGATCCGGTTAGCTTACCGGCTTTAATATCTTCGAAAACGGTTTCTAGTTGATCACCGAGGTAGACAGACAGAATAGCTGGTGGAGCTTCGTTCGCACCAAGTCGGTGGTCGTTGGCGGCTGAGGCAATTACTGCGCGCAAAAGCGGTCCATAAAGGTGCACGCCTCGAATTACCGCACCACAAAAGAGCAAGAAGTTTAAATTGTCATGTGGTGTATTGCCCGGGTCAAGCAAATTTCCTTGGGTAGAATTACCTACTGACCAGTTCACGTGCTTGCCAGATCCGTTAATTCCTGCGAAGGGTTTTTCATGTAAAAGTGCGTGAAATCCGTGTTTTTTGGCCGTGCTCTTAATTATCGTCATCATCAGCTGTTGATGATCCGCCGCTATGTTTGCGGATTCAAAGTATGGTGCAATCTCGAATTGAGCTGGAGCCACTTCATTGTGGTGAGTCTTGGCAGGGATGCCCAATTTATAAAGTTGATCTTCGAAATCCTGCATAAAGACCTGAACGCGTTCTGGAATCGCTCCAAAATAGTGGTCATCAAATTCCTGGCCTTTTGCTGGTGGTGCCCCAAATAGGCTACGTCCGGCAAGTAATAAATCGGGACGCGCGTTGGCAAAGTTTGCGTCTACTAAAAAGTATTCCTGCTCAGCTCCACAGCTACTGTTTAGGGGGGCGATTTCGGTTTCGCCCATTAGCCTTAGAACTTTTTGAGCCGCCTCATTCATCGCTGAATTAGAGCGCAGAAGGGGTATTTTTTTGTCTAGAGATTCTCCGGTCCAGGACATGAAAACACTAGGAATCATAAGGGTTGAGCCATTTGACGTTTCCATTACGTAGGCTGGGCTAGTGGGATCCCAAGCGGTATATCCACGTGCAGCATTGGTCATACGCAGACTGCCATTTGGGAAGGAAGAGCCATCCGGCTCGCCTTTTATTAGTAGGCTTCCTGTGAATTCAGTTATGGCATTACCATCAGGGTTTGTGATGATAAATCCATCGTGTTTTTCTGCCGTGATATTAGTCATCGGATAGAAGATATGAGAGAAGAATTTAACGCCTTTTGATAGGGCCCACTCCTTCATAGAGGATGCGACTAAATCTGCTGTGGCCGGCTCGAGAAGTACGCCTGTTTGAACGGTTTTTTTGATTTCCTTGAAAGCATTTTTTGACAGGGACTCTTCCATCTTTGCCAAGTTAAAAACATTGCTTGCCCAAATTTTGCTTAAAGGGTCAGGCGTAGTTACTGCAATCGGTTCGCGATTGGTAATCTGATGAATTGCCTGAAGTCTTGCTTCATTTCCGCTCATTTCGTTTTCCTTTGATTTCTGGGTTTTGAATTTGATAAAAGTTAATTATTAACTGCTCTAAAGCAAAAACCGGGCCAGTTTTGGCTGATTGCCTTCAAAATCGAAAGTAGAGATTGCTTGACGAAAAAAGACCCTCGCAAGGAGGGCCCAATATTTAGAATTATTATTTGAGTTTAGGCTGCTCTAACCATCTCCAATATTGCTTCGACTTCTTGGTCTGAGGCGGTTTGATGGCTGCAGCTACCTGAAACTATGCAGGTAAGTCCTATGTGTTTTAGGAAACGTCCACAATGTACACAGGCGCGCAGATGCGACCTAAATTTAAGTCGTTGCCAAAAATTCATTCTGCCTTCCATATAGTCCGTTGCGTATTCGGCTATATGTTTACAACTCAACATGATCCTGTTTCCTGATAACGGTCAATAACTTGCATCAGCTTCACTCTCGCCCGATGCAATAAGACTCTTACATTGGAGTCAGATAGGTCAAGAATGTTACGTACTTCTTCAAGCCCCTGTTGTTCGATTTCACGCAGGACAAATACTGCTCGTTGCTGTTCAGGTAGGCTGTTGGTGGTTTTTTCAATACATTCTTTCAATTGCGCTTCTTCAAGCAATTTATCTGGACTGTCTATATCCCATTTCGGAGGAGGTTTTGACCATCCGCCATCTGGATTAAACAGGTCTTCGGATAAACCGGAAAGGCTGGATTCAACGTCGGCAAAGGAAACTTGACGGGACTCTTTTCGAAGACGGGTTTTTGCACCATTCGACACAATTGTGAGGATCCAAGTCTTTAGGGATGATCGGCCTTCAAATTTAGTCAGGTTTCGATAGATTGATACCCAGGCTTCTTGCACAACCTCTTCAGCTTGTGCCTCGCCGATGATCCCACGGGCAACATATATCATTTGCCGGTGATGATGACGAACCAATTCACTAAAAGCATCTTGGTCTTGCGCCTTTAACAGCTGCAAAAACTCATCAGTGATTTCCAATTTAATTGCGCCCATTGTATTTCTAGTATGTCTGTTTTCTTATGGCTTGATTATAGAGAACAAAATAGAAAATATATCTAATCTTTACAGAATGAGACCTTTGCTGGGAAGAATATTTTGCTTTCAGGCACCAACAGTAGGCGCTTTTACGCGACGCCGCCTAGGAGTGAAATAGTTTTCGTGCAAAGGCCTCAGAATTATTTTTTTGAATTGATAGGGTATGCTCGCGCGATGGATGAATTAAAAGCAGAAATACAAGACGATGAAAACTGGATGCGCCTTGCACTGGAGCAGTCGGAGATTGCAAGACAGGCACAAGAAATACCGGTAGGCGCGGTACTAGTAAAGGACGGGGAGCTTGTTGCTCTAGGCTGGAACCAGCCGATCTCCAGTTCGGATCCTACCGAACATGCCGAAATAAATTGTTTGCGCCAGGCCACAAAAGCAATGAATAACTACCGAATTCCGGGTTGCGATATGTACGTTACTCTTGAACCCTGTGCTATGTGTGCTGGTGCCATGGTGCATGCGCGGATTCGCCGATTGATCTTCGGCGCCTATGAGCCAAGGGCGGGTGTCGCCGTATCACAAGCACAGCTTTTGGACTCTGAATGGCTAAATCACAAAGTAGAGGTGAAGGGCGGAGTGCTTGCAGACGAATGCGGAGAGGTACTAAAGGAATTTTTTAGAGAACGCAGATCTAACTAGAGACCTTTGCACGAAAGTTATTTCGCCCCCATGCGGCGTTACAAGCGTACCCAATCGGTCATTTATGTTTATAAACTTCCTCATTCCGTGCGCTTGTGCCTTGCCTGGAAGCAAAATCATCTTCCGTGCAAAGGTCTCTAACAGCTACATAGGCGATAGGGGGTTGTCTAAGATACTTTGAAAAGCGGGCCCTGAATCTTCAATTTCCCATTCTTCCTCATATCTCATTTCAATTTCCATTTCTTCGAGTTCTTTTTGCCAGGCATAAGAGTCCAAAATATTGTAGAAGTGGAAAATATTTTCCACATAGGCGTCTGCCTCAAGTCCACGTGCGTAACCGTGCGCAACCGTTTTGTAATGCACAGCTTGCTGAAGAAGCGGAAGCTGCTCTCTAACCTGATCCCAATAATCGGGACTTTTACCAGCACGCTGAGTCAGAATGCGTGCATCTTCTAAGTGCCCCATGCCCATGTTGTAAGCCGCTAAAGCCATCTGTGTTCTGTCTGGTTCGCCTATACGCACCGGTAATCGGCTTTTTAGGCTGATTAGATATTTAGTGCCAGCCATCAAGCTTTGCTCAGCATCAAGACGGTTAGTCACACCGTACTGGCTTGCAGTGGGGAGAGTTAACATCATCAATCCACGAACACCCGTATAGCTTCGAGCAGTAGCGTTCCAGTGAGACTCCTGATAGGCAACGGCTGCTAACATGACCCAATCTATATCGAATTGCTCGCCGACGCTGCGCAAGAGCGTTTCATACTCAGGCAATCTAGATTGGATTCTTTCTTTTAATACTAGAGAACTGGCAACATCAAAATTTTCATTGTTGCTAAATATCTCAGCAACAAGAGAGTCAAGATTGCCTGAGCTACGGTACTCGGATAGAAAGCCATTTAGCGAGTCCGCAAGGCTGCTATCGGAAGACTTTTGCAAGGCAAAGGCGACCGGGGATGGATCGTCTAGCTCCATGGCTTTTTCAACTCGAGGAAAGTAGGGGCGCTCTAGTTCGAACACGCTGGAATCGACAAGGGCATAATCCAGGGTTTGATCCTGCACACGCTCCATCAACTGGAACATTATGGTATCCGCCTCTTCTGTCCAGGAAAGCTCTGGATGCTGAGTTTGAAGTGATCGCAATAATTCGGAGTGTGAACTGCCTTGGATTGCCACTAAGCTCGCGCCTAGGATCTCATCAAGTGATTTCATAGGTGGCCGCGAGCTGTGCTGGATAAGTATTGCGGAGACGTCTAAGTATGGTTGGCTAAAAGTCACCTCTTCGCTTCGCTCGGGCGTAACCGTTAAGTTTGCAGCCGCAATATCAATTGCCCCGGATTGCACCTGTGCCAACATACTTGGTATTTCATCAACTACGCTCAGGTTAAGCTCCAAACCTAGGCTATCTGAAAATTCCTGTAGCACATAGTAGTCAAGGCCCCCGACTACATCATCTCGTTCATAATAAACTAGGGGCCCCAGCCTAAACCCCACATTAAGTTGCCCAGAATCCAATATTTGTTGGAGTAATTCAGGTTCACTTTGCTTGGTTTGTAGTAGCGCTAGAGAAATAATAGCGAGAATCAGGATTGCTCGAATGGCATTTCGTTTGCGAACAAGCAGCCCACTGGGGCCGTGCAAATGCCCGACCATTCGGTCTAGAGTGGATCGAGTTTTATGCCGCCAGTATGAGGGTCTCATTTGAGTTGCAATTGCCGCTGTGGGAAGAGAGATTTATTGAGTACAATCTCGCCTCCTTCATTAAAGCTTTGAATACTCATCGTCATGCTGATTCTTAAAGGTGCGATCGCACTATCCGATTCCCGAAAGGCAAAATTACTTACTGAATTAGCAGGCATAGAATCTGGCATAGAGGATATTGACGCACAATTTGTCTACTTTGTAGAGACAATTAGCCCGATCTCTAATGCTGAACAGCAGCAAAAACTGGCTGCTATCCTTGAGGGGCAGGCTGTTGAGCTTCCTCGGCTCAGTGCAAATCAATTATTGGTAATACCTCGAATTGGCACAATCTCGCCCTGGTCATCTAAGGCCACTGAGATTTTACAGCGATGTGGGTTAAATGAGGTTGAGCGAGTAGAGCGGGGAGTGCTTTATAAATCTTCGCAATCTACCGAAATCTCTTCGACTTTAGATGTCCATCTGCACGACCGCATGACCGAATCTGTGGTTAGAGATACCAATGATTTGGATCAGATGTTTAGTCATGCATCTCCTAGCCCTTTGAGCGACCTAAAAGTTCTTGATCGTGGTTTGGACGCCATGAAAGAGGTGGACCAAAAGCTGGGTTTGGCGTTGGCCGAAGATGAAATGCAATATTTGCTCGATAGCTACAAAGAATTGGGTCGAGAGCCCACAGATATTGAATTGATGATGTTTGCCCAAGCGAATTCCGAGCACTGCAGGCACAAAATATTTAACGCTAGTTGGACCATTGACGGCGTCGATCAGGCCAACTCTTTATTTGCCATGATTAGAAATACCAATAAGTTGGGTGGTCAAGGCGTTTTGTCCGCATATTCTGATAATGCTGCGGTAGTTGAAGGCCACCAGGCCAATCGTTTCTATGTAAACGGCGAAACCGGAAAATATGCTTTCTCCAACGAGCCGGTGCACCTATTGATGAAGGTGGAAACCCATAACCACCCAACGGCGATCTCTCCTTTTGCTGGCGCGGGAACAGGCAGTGGCGGAGAAATTCGCGATGAGGGTGCAGTTGGTCGCGGCTCAAAACCTAAAGCTGGACTTTGTGGCTTTAGTGTATCCAATCTTCGTATTCCGGGTTACATCCAACCTTGGGAATCGGAGGATTACGGTAAGCCTGATCGTATCGTCAATGCACATACCATCATGCTGGAAGGCCCTATCGGGGCTGCAGCTTTTAATAATGAATTTGGCCGGCCCAATCTTTGTGGATACTTTCGATCCTTTGAAATGGATTTTGAAGGGCAGAGAAGGGGTTACCACAAGCCAATTATGATCGCCGGCGGTTACGGAAATATTCGTGAAGATCACGTGGACAAGCCTCCATTTGAAGCGGGCTGCAACTTAATAGTCCTAGGTGGCCCTGCAATGCTTATTGGCTTAGGCGGTGGTGCTGCCTCATCTATGACTTCTGGCAGCTCTTCCGAAGATCTGGACTTTGCTTCGGTGCAGCGGCAAAACCCGGAAATGCAACGCCGTTGTCAAGAAGTAATTGATTCCTGTTGGGCCTTAGGGAGCAATAACCCCATTGCCTTTATTCATGATGTTGGCGCAGGCGGTTTATCCAATGCACTGCCCGAGCTAGTAAAAGATGGCGGCACGGGCGGTCGTTTTGAGCTGCGTTCAGTTAATAACGCTGAACCAGGAATGTCGCCAATGGAAATTTGGTGCAACGAAGCTCAAGAACGCTATGTTATGGCAGTTCGCGACGAAGATTTAGAACAGTTTGAGGCGATCTGCGAGCGAGAGCGCGCACCTTACGCAATTGTCGGAAAATCCATTGAGGAGAGCAAGCTCGAGGTTTCCGATAAAGAATTTGCTAACCAACCGGTAGACTTACCCATGTCTGTGCTTTTTGGTAAAGCGCCAAAAATGCACAGAGAAGCGCAATCTATAGCGATGCAAGAGACGGAATTTGAAAACTCTGGCATTGAACTAGAAGAAGCAATAAAGCGCGTGCTGCAAAACCCCGCAGTTGCCAGTAAGTCATTCTTAATAACTATAGGCGACAGATCTATTACCGGTATGGTTGCTCGCGACCAGATGGTTGGCCCATGGCAAGTTCCCGTTTCCGATGTAGCGGTAACCACTACAAGTTTCCAAGGTTTTGCCGGTGAAGCTATGTCGATGGGGGAACGCACTCCTTTAGCTCTTATAGACGCGCCCGCGTCTGGTCGCATGGCCATTGGCGAAGCAATTACCAATATTGCGGGCACGCTGATAGGTGATCTCAATAAGGTTCGGTTATCAGCTAACTGGATGTGTGCGACCGGACATCCGGGCGAAGATGAGAAGCTTTTCAAGACTGTCGAGGCGGTTGGCATGGAATTGTGTCCACAGCTAGATATTACGGTGCCTGTGGGTAAAGATTCGATGTCTATGCGTAGTTCCTGGCAGGACTCTGACGGCGATAAAGCTGTCACCTCTCCCACAAGCGTGATTATTTCTGCTTTTGCTCCGGTGCTGGATGTCCGCAAAACTTTGACGCCTGAGTTAGTCCCTGAACTGGAATCTGGGCTCTGGCTAGTAGACCTGGGGAATGGTCAAAATCGTTTGGGCGGATCTATATTGGGGCAGGTATACAGCCAGCTCAATGGAATATGTCCAAATCTGGATACCGCAGAAAAACTGAGTGGCTTTTTCAAAGCGATGCAGCAATGTTTGCATGAAGATCTAATTACCGCCTATCACGACCGAAGTGATGGAGGGCTGCTGACCACCTTGCTTGAAATGGGCTTTGCGGGTCATTGTGGTTTGCAAGTCGATCTGGAAGGCGACGATTTACTGGCGATGCTATTTAGTGAAGAACTAGGTGCAGTATTGCAAATAGGTCAGGCCAATCAGGATCGGGTACAGAAGATATTTGCTGAGCAGGGTTTAGAGGATTACATGCAGTTGATTGGTAAGCCAATAACCAATCAAAATATTGAATTCGCCTGGAATGGTAAGAATGTATTCTCCAGTTCTCGTGGCGAATTACAGCAGATATGGGCGATGACAAGCTACCGGTTGCAGGCCGAACGCGACAATATGGAGTGTGCGGATCAGGAATTTGCATTAATTACCACTGAAAATCCAGGGCTTAACTCGAGGTTAAGCTTTGATCCGGCGGAAGATATTACCTCACCCTATCTGAATCTTGCTGCGCGCCCAGCTATGGCAATTCTAAGAGAGCAGGGCGTTAATGGGCAGTTAGAAATGGCTGCGTCCTTTAATGCTGCCGGCTTTGATTCGGTCGATGTTCATATGTCGGACCTATTGTCTGGCCGCTATTCCTTGCAAGATTTCAAAGGGCTAGTCGCCTGTGGCGGGTTCTCCTATGGGGATGTGCTCGGCGCCGGCAGAGGCTGGGGTAAATCAATACTCTTCAACGCAAAGATGCGAGATCAGTTTTCTGAATTTTTTAATCGTTCGGACGCTTTCGCTCTCGGCGTATGTAATGGCTGCCAGATGATGTCCACCTTGGCTGAGCTAATTCCCGGAGCTGAACAGTGGCCGGAGTTTGTACAAAATAGATCAGAACAATTTGAAGCTCGTGTGGCATTGGTGAAGGTGGAAGAATCGCCTTCAATATTGCTGGGAGGCATGCAAGGGTCTGTAATTCCAGTGGCTGTTGCGCACGGAGAGGGCAATGCGCTATTTTCATCCGAAGCAAATCTTTCCGACTTAATTAAATCAAATCAGATCAGTCTGTCTTTTGTGGATAATTTTCATAAAATCACAGAAGCCTATCCCTCAAATCCAAACGGATCGGCTAAGGGCATTACCAGTCTTACCAACCAGGACGGCCGCGTAACTATCATGATGCCGCATCCGGAGCGCGTATTTAGGACAGTAACTAACTCTTGGTACCCAGCTGATTGGCCAGAAGAGAGTCCCTGGATGCGCATGTTCCGCAATGCGCGTAACTGGGTAGATTGATGGAACCTCTTATGCAGCTCGTATTAGTCTGCTTAGCCACTTTTTTGGGTGCGCTTGTGATGGGCGCTATTCCATTTATGCGTGCAGCTAATGGCGTTATGGGTCGGCTGGAGGATATGACGGGTCTTGCTGCAGGCTTTCTGATTGGTGCTGCCATGTTGGTTGCCATACCAGAAGGCATAGAAATGCTAAGCCACGCCGCTGAGATCGAAGGTCATCACGAAATAGAGGTATTTTCTGTTGGCATTGCGCTGATGATCGGTTTTCTCTTTATGATGATTTTGGAAGCTTTTGGATTTGGTCACGATATCCATGAAGAGCACCATGATCATTCCCTCGAGCATGGGCACGATCACCTCAATCACCCAACCAAAAGCGCAATGCCTGCAATTATTGGTTTGACTATCCATGCTTTCATTGACGGTATGGTGATAGCTGCAGCTATGGCTGAAGAATCTGCAGCACTTACCCTAACAATTGTGCTGGTAATAATGATGCACAAGTTTCCCGCGGCATTTAGCATTAGCGCCTTTAGCCTGCATGAACGTAAAAGCAGAAATCGATCCAAGTTAGATCTGTTGATATTCGCTGCGGCAACCCCGGTTGCCATTTTGATTTTCTGGAATTTATTTGTAGATGTAAGTTCTGAACTGCGAGGGCTTGCGGTACTTTTTTCTGCGGGGACCTTTTTATATATAGCGACTGTAGATGTGCTTCCTGCCATGCACGAGCGTTCGCGATCTAGGCGAATAGCTGGATTAGTCCTTATTGGCGTTCTTGCGATATTCCTGCTTACCAGTTTTGCTCATTCGGTATTGGATTTACACTAAAGTGTGAATGGTTGGCCGTCGCTTGGTCTGCCTTGTTGTATAAACTGTTCTAAGGCGACTTTTACTACTTTAAAGGCTATGTCATCCCAAGGAATATCCTCAGGGCTAAATAGCTCAACTTCTGATGATTCCGGTGTAGCCCCAAAATCCGCACTTTTCATTTGCGCCAGATACAGAGCGTAGATCTGTCCTATATGGGGTATGTCATACAGTCCATGCAAGTGAGATATCTCAACCTCGGCGAGAGATTCTTCGTAGGTTTCCCGTTTTGCTCCTTCAGCCATAGTTTCATCTAGCTCAAGAAACCCGGCGGGAACGGTCCAATAACCGAATCGAGGCTCTATATTACGTCGGCAAAGAAGAATCTTGTCTTGCCAGAGAGGGATGCATCCGACGATTACCTTCGGATTTTGATAGTGAATATGTTCACACTGATCACATACATGACGTGCTCGGTTGTCTCCTTCCGGTATAAGGGGCGACAATGCACCGCCACAGAGATTACAAAAATTCATCATAGGAAAGTATTGGTCATTAAACTAAGCGAAGTGAACTAACGTAGAATTCTAACGCATGAGCTTGTTAAGTCGTTTACTAGAACATTATTCAACCCAAAATATTTTGTCGGAGCTGATCAGCCCATTAGACGACAAGCTCGATTCTAGTGCCCGACCGGCGGCTGTACTGATTCCAGTGACCGATTTGGAGCATGCACCGGAAGTGGTTTTAACCCGACGAGCCAAGCATCTATCTACCCACGCGGGACAAATTTCCTTTCCTGGAGGCATGTGGGAGCCCCAGGATGCAGACCTTTCAGATACAGCGCTGCGCGAGTCTTGGGAAGAGGTCGGTCTAAATCGAGAAGAGGTAAAAATTGTGGCAAGATTCGCCCCTCGGGAATCTCGGTTTGGAGTGCAGGTAACTCCCTTTCTCGGAGTTATTCCCAGCGCCGCGAAACTAACGCCTTCAATCGAGGAGACCGATCAAATAATCTCTGTTCCCTTATTATTTTTTATGGAGAAAGAGCCGAGACGAATTGATTATAAGGAGCGCGGTGGCCGGGTATTAAGAATGCCAAGCTGGCATTTTGAGGATCATGAAATCTGGGGTTTAACCGCCATGATTATTGATGAAATGTTAGAGCCTTTGAGATAGATAAAATTGCCAAGCCATGAAGTGATAACTAGCCCCTGCGTCGGTATATGCCAGTTGGATAACCAAAAAGTTTGTATTGGTTGTTTTCGTAGTTCCGAAGAAATTACCTATTGGCGAACCTATAGCGAAGAAGAGCGTGAGCAGGCGTTGCAGAGAGTTACGCTTAGGATGGAGAAGAGCCCTCAGCGTTAAAAATCCATCTTCCGATACAAGCTACTGGCTTTGATCGGCCACTATTCGTGCATATCGCCAAGCTTTACAGCTTTCAATTAACTTGTCGCTAAATTCGGTGATTTCAAAACGAAAATTTTCATGTTCGAAGCTGACAGGCCCCTCCGGAATTGCTTCCAGCATTTCCACCACAAAACCACTTACGGTTTTTGGGCCGCTGGTAGGTAAGTTCCAATTCGCAATTTTGTTTAGATCTCTCAGACTAGCTCCACCCTGCAACAGATACATATCCTCAGAAACTTTGTGAATCTCATCTTCGTCGTCGGCCACAGAAGTTGTGTAGTCCCCAACTATCTCTTCGAGTAGATCGTCAAGGGTAGCTAGCCCCTCTACTTCACCGTATTCATTCACCACAAAACCAATTCGGTGCCGAAATTTTCTAAAATTTATTAGCTGCATGGATAGAGGGGTATTTTCGGGAATAAAGTAGGGCTTCTTACTAAAACGCTTGATGGCGTCCTTAGTAATTTGCTCTTCACCTGCCTTCATTAGACGATTCACTCGTCGCAAATGAAGAGTTCCAATTATGTTGTTGATGTCGCCCTTATACACAGGCAGTCGCGTATGGTCACTCTCGAGAATCGTTTGAATTAGCTCCTTAATATCCCTGTCTAAATCCAGACCAAAAATTTCGTTACGTGGAACCATAATGTCGTCCACTGTCATTTTTTCTAGATCCAGAATATTGATCAACATATCCTGATGTTCGTCAGGAATTAGCTGGCCAGCTTCATCTACGACGGTACGAAGCTCGTCTGGACTTATTTGTTCTTTGCTTAGGCTGGTAGGGTCAACACCAAATAATCGGACTATACGGTTGGTGATCCAGTTCACTATCAATACCAACCAGAAAAATGGCGATAAAGGATGCAGAAGCACTGCCAGAACAGCGCTGAAGGGGAAAGCTATGCGTTCAGGGTGCAAAGCAGCCAGGGTTTTTGGTGTTACTTCAGCAAATACGAGCATTATTAGTGTCAGCAGTATGGTGGTTAACCATATTCCCGCTTCTTGGCCGAACCAGCGGGCGAAGACAATACCGGCAATTAGTGCCGCCAGAATATTTACCGCGTTATTACCTATCAGTATTAAGCCTATTAAACGATCAGGTCGTTCAAGCAGGCGCGCAGCGCGGTTTGCACCAGTGTTTTGTTTGGCAAGGTGTTTAAGTCGAAATCGGTTTAGCGAGAGCATCGCTGTTTCCGAGCTCGAGAAAAATGCAGAAAGTACTATCAGAAAAACTAGAAGAGCTAGTAAAGCTCCGGTGGAGGCGTCATTCAACGCGTCGCGACCTCTGTGGATATGGGTTAGCCATGTTGTAGTAGTTTTTTTAGACTAGCAAGCATTTGCTTGTGCAAAGTTTAAAGATCAAAGCCTCAGGACTAAGAGCTTAGGATCCATTCCAAGACAAGTTTGCTGCCCACATAAGCTAATGTGAGAGAGGCGTAAGCCCCGAATACCCAGCGCATAACGCGACGGCCACGCCAGCCTTTTTGCCAGTGACCAATGCAGATTAGGCTATATATAACCAAAGCTAGAATAGACAGAGCGGTCTTATGGATCAGGTGTTGGGCAAAGAAATCTTCAACAAATATAAAACCAGTCAGAATAGAAAGGCCGAGCAGAATTGTTCCCCAAATCAATAATTCGTAGAGCATCGTCTCTAGCGATTCAACCGGAGGTATATGTTTTACCAAAGGGGTAAGTTTGTGATGCCTAAGACGAAGAGTGCTATATCCGAGTAATAGAGCCATTAGGGCCGCAACCGTAAAGGTGCCGTAAGACAGAATAGAGGTGGATATATGCAGGCCAGTTCCGGCGGATAGCTGCAGTAATTCCCGAGAGCTGGGGGCAATCAAACTAAAGATGGCTAGTAATCCGGCACTAGGCATCAGTACTAGTTGCACAGCCTGAATCGCAAAGCGCTGGCTGCTAAGGGTTACAAACAGTACTGCGGTCGCCAACATAAGAGAGATAGATTTAAGCAGGCTGAAATCAATTCCATCAGCTTGAATCATTAGCCCTGCCATTAGGCCTATTTGAGTAAGGCCGCCTACTAAGCCGAAGGCAAATTGGAAGCGGGGGTCGATTGGTAGGTCATTGCGTAGCGCCATAACCAGCCGCGTGCAGGCGGTGGAATATGCAACAAGACTAATGAATATAAGTAAATTGGTAAGCAAAGTGTTTTGTAGTCAGTTATTTAACAGCTTTAATTTAAGGCAGTTTGTCACAAGCTCCGTCGCCATGGAAGGCTCAAAACCGTTATACTCGCTCGCCCAAAATGAACTTCGATTTAGTTAAAAATGTTTGAGAATCTTCAAGAGCGTTTATCGCGCAGCCTGAAAAAAATTAGTGGTCAATCCAAGATCACTGAAGACAATATTAAAGACACACTTCGTGAAGTGCGTCTCTCGCTACTGGAGGCCGATGTTGCCCTTCCAGTTGTTAAGGTTTTTATCGACCGAGTGCGCGAAAGGGCGACCGGTCAAGAAGTAAGTACTAGCCTGTCACCAGGGCAGGAATTCCTCAAAATTGTTCAAGCCGAATTAGTAGATATTCTCGGTAATTCATTTGAAGGATTGAATTTGGCGGCCAAACCGCCGGTTGTTGTTTTGATGGCTGGCCTTCAGGGCGTAGGTAAGACGACCTCGACCGCCAAATTAGCGCTATATCTAAGAGAAAGAGAGAAGAAAAAAGTTTTAGTGGTTAGTGCGGATGTTTATCGTCCAGCCGCTATAAAGCAGCTAGAAACATTAGCCTCCGAAGTGCAGGTGGAATTTTTCCCCAGCGATATTAGCCAACAACCTCTCGCAATAGCCAAAAGCGCTATCGATCACGCCAAGAAGCAGTTTATTGATGTGGTTTTGGTGGATACCGCAGGCCGGTTGGCCATCGATAAGGAGATGATGGCGGAAATCGAATCTCTGCAAAGAGGAGTGAATCCCACCGAAACACTTTTTGTCGTTGATGCTATGACGGGGCAGGATGCCGCAAATACCGCGAAGGCATTCAATGAAGTTCTAGATTTGACTGGTGTAATTCTCACCAAAGCCGATGGTGATGCTCGAGGTGGTGCCGCGCTTTCAGTTCGTCAGATAACTGGCAAACCCATTAAATTTATTGGTGTTGGCGAAAAGACCGATGCTTTAGAACCTTACCATCCAGACCGTATTGCTTCTCGTATCTTGGGTATGGGAGACGTTCTCTCTTTAGTCGAAGAGATTGAGCGAACCGTTGATCATGGCAAAGCGCAAAAACTCGCAAAGAAAATCACCCGTGGCAAGGGCAAGGGCTTTGACCTTGCCGATATGCGGGATCAATTTGAACAGATGCGCAATATGGGTGGTATGGGCGCCATGATGGATAAGATGCCCGGCATGGGCAATATGTCGCAGATGATGGAACAGAAAGATACCCAGAGCCAGTTTAAGCGCATGGAGTCCATTATTAATTCCATGACTCCCAAAGAACGAAGCAACCCCGATATATTGAACGGATCGCGTAAGCGCCGTATTACTCAGGGATCTGGTACCTCAATTCAAGATTTGGGTCGCCTGCTAAAGCAGCACAAGCAAATGCAGAAAATGATGAAAAAGATGGGTTCAGCCAAGGGTATGGGCAAGATGATGAAAGCTATGGAAGGTGCCTCCGGAGGTCAAGTTCCAGGTATGCCAGGGCAGGCAACTGGGATGCCGGGAGCTCCGGGATTGCCTTTTGAACCGAAGAAAAATCCATTCCAGTAAGCCACATATTGCTTGTTGTTTTCTCAAGCCCAGAAAAATAACGGATTTGAGGTAAATACCGGTTTAAATCCGCGCCGTCTTTGCGTAAAATACGCGCCCTTTCGAGCAGCTAAGATAATTTTTAGGTTTTTCAATATCTTAGCGTTCTTATGACATACAAATTGAGCATTTTTTAAATGGTTACTATTCGACTTTCTCGCGGTGGCTCTAAAAAGCGACCTTTTTACCACTTTTCTGTGAGCGATAGCCGTAACGCCCGTGATGGTCGTTATCTAGAGCGTGTAGGGTTTTTTAACCCAGTTGCGCGTGGCAACGAAGAGCGTCTTCGTATCGATCTTGATCGTATCGACTACTGGGTTTCGCAGGGTACTACTCTGTCTGAGCGTGTTGCAGCTTTGGTTGCAGAAGCTCGTAAAGAACAACCCGCAGCCGCCTGATTTGGTTTAACAGGGCGGTGGAGTGGGGTTTTGAATAGCGCCTCCGCAAAGAATAAGACAGCCCGGGTCGGAGAGATTTCGGGCGTGCACGGTGTTAAAGGCTGGGTAAAAATTTACTCGGAGACAGCACCGAAAGAAAAAATATTTGAATATTCGCCTTGGTTGGTTGCTCCAGCTAAAGATGGACAAAAAGGTGCAGTAGAAAATACTGAGTGCGAAGTTCTCGAATGGAAAAATGCAGGCAAAGGTCTGATTGCTAAGCTAGCCGGCGTAGAGAATAGAGATCAGGCAGTAGCCCAGATCGGATCGGTTATCGAAGTAAGCACTGAATTATTCGGAGCTCTCGAAGAAGATAGTTATTACTGGTATCAATTGCAGGGTCTGCAGGTTATCAGTACTTATCAGGGTAAAAGAACTAGCCTTGGAGTAGTTGACAAGCTAATGGAAACCGGAGCTAATGACGTATTGGTTGTTAGGTCTGAGGATAACCAAGAACGGTTTGTTCCATGGACACCAGGCACGCATGTGCTTAATGTTGATTTGGACGCTGGCGAAATTGAAGTAGATTGGGATCCGGATTTTTAGAGTCGACAATCACTTATAGGAAGGGAGTGCAGAAAGTTGAAATTGGCACTTATTACACTCTTTCCTGAAGTTATAGATAACTTCGCTGATTATGGTGTTACTGGTAGAGCAGTAACCGAAAAGAAGATTGATCTGCGGTGCTTTAATCCAAGGGATTTCACCACAGATAAACACCGAACCGTTGATGATAGACCTTACGGTGGTGGACCTGGCATGGTTATGCGTTGTGAGCCCTTGAAGGCCGCGGTAGAAGCAGCTAAGGAATGGATGAAAGAAGATGCCGAGGCCGATTCTCGCGTAATTTATCTTTCTCCTCAGGGAAAAAGGTTGGTACAGGCTCGAACGGAAGAGCTAGCCACAGAAAATTTGATATTGATCGCTGGTAGATACGAAGGTATAGATCAACGAGTAATTGATACTCTGGTAGATGAAGAGATATCGATTGGAGATTACGTGCTAAGCGGCGGAGAGTTACCCGCGCTAGTATTGATTGACGCCATATTGAGGCATGTACCCGGAGTATTGGGACATGCCGATTCAGCAGAACAGGATTCGTTCACTGATGGCAGTTTGGATTGGCCTCATTACACGAGACCAGAGATATTTGAAGATCAGGCTGTGCCGGAAGTTTTGCTCAGCGGTGATCACAAAGTGATAGAGAATTGGCGGAGGCAGCAGGCCACAGCCAAAACTCGAAGAATGCGACCGGATTTAATTCTGAATCGTAAAAAATAATTTGCGCCCTTTTATTTAAGATTACCGGGCCCCAACAATTGGAGAAAGACGTGAGCGGCAGCAACAGTGTTATTGCAGAGCTTGAAAAAGAGCAAATGGATCGTGACTTCCCTGAGTTTTCACCGGGCGACACAATCGTTGTTCAGGTAAAAGTTAAAGAGGGTACGCGTGAGCGACTTCAGGCTTATGAAGGCGTAGTGCTGTCGATTAAAAGCCGCGGTTTAGGTTCGGCCTTTGTCGTACGCAAAATCTCCCATGGAGTTGGTGTGGAACGTACTTTCCAAACCTACAGTAAGCTAATAGATAGCATTTCGGTTAAGCGCCGTGGCGACGTTCGCCAAGCAAAACTTTATTACTTGCGCGAGCTTTCTGGTAAAGCTGCACGAATCAAAGAGAAGCTCGTTTAAGTCTTTTGACTTCATCTAGTGAGTATCTTAAAAAGGCGTCTTCGGACGCCTTTTTTATGACGGTTAATTCCTGCCCTCGTTTTCTGGCATGATTTGACTATGAGCAAAGACCATCCACCCTCAAATACTCAACCAATAGTTGAAGAATACTTGGACCATATCTGGGCCGAGAAGGGACTTAGTTCACATACGATTTCGGCTTACCGAAGAGATTTAACGGCACTGGCCAATTGGTTGGAAACCCAATCAAATAAACTAGAGAAGGCGAGCTCTGCGGATATTCAGGCTTATTTGGGCCATCGATACGCATTACAGCATTCACCTCGTTCCACAGCTCGACACCTATCCTGTTTTCGGGGCTTTTACTCTTGGCTAGTTCGAGAATCACGCATTCCAGTAAACCCAACTGAATTAATTGACAGCATGAAACTCGGCAGGCCTCTGCCTAAAAGTATGGCTGAGGCTGATGTTGAAAGGTTATTGGAGGAGCCTGATACAAGCATTGCTCTGGAACTGCGCGACAAGGCTATGCTAGAACTACTTTACGCAACGGGCTTGCGGATATCTGAGTTGATAAGTCTGACCATGAGTCAGGTAAACCAGCGACAAGGCGTAGTGAGAACTTTTGGCAAAGGTAGTAAAGAGCGGCTAGTTCCGGTGGGAGAAACCGCCCTGGAATGGCTGCAACAGTACTTAGAAGAAGCTCGCCCTCAGTTATTGCCGCCAGGCGCCAGCGATACACTCTTTCCTAGCCGACGTGGACGGGTTATGACAAGGCAGACCTTTTGGCATCGTATTGGCTTATATGCTCGCCGTGCGGGTATTTCTTATGCAGTTTCACCCCATTTACTCCGGCACGCATTTGCCACACATTTACTCAATCATGGCGCAGATCTGCGGGTTGTGCAGATGTTGCTGGGTCATAGTGACCTCTCTACTACGCAAATTTATACCCATATTGCCCGCGAACGTATGAAATCATTGCATTCTCAGCACCATCCCAGAGGCTAACTAGGGGCAAAAAGCTGGATCAAGGTGTGAACCAGCCCTAAGTTTTGCATTTCTTAACCTAAAACCGGGCCTGTTAGAGGTCTGATTAGGTCGAACTTGGGGGTAACTGAGCTACAATTGCTCCATTGCTAGAGCTAAAACAGAGCACCAAGCCATGAAACTTATAAAACCCGCATTAGCTATTGCCGCTTCTTTGGTTATTGTTTCGCTAAACAGCGACGCCCAGGAAGATACATCCTTTGATGTGATCCAAACGCAGATATTGGAGAGCTTGAAATCTGCACGTCCTGATTTGGAATATACCGATATCACGGCCTCGCCTATTCCCGGCTACTATCAAATGGTCGTATCTGGTGGAACGCTTCTATATGTTTCAGAAGATGGGTCCCACTTTTTTGCTGGAGAGCTGTATCACGTTGAACCTGGCGCATTTGTAAACGCCACTGAGGCTCAGCGCACTTCTGAGCGCCAGCAGCTATTAGCTGATGTTGACGAAGAAAGCATGATCATCTTCCCAGCGGTCGGTGAATCCAAAGGAATCCTTACAGTCTTTACAGATGTTACCTGCGGATATTGTCGCAAGCTGCATGAGCAAATGGCAGAAATGAACGAAGCCGGTATTGAAGTGCACTATTTGGCCTATCCGCGTTCCGGTATTGAGCGTGACGGCGCATTCACCCATGAATACACTGAAACCGTTAAGGCTTGGTGCGCAGAAGACCGCAACATAGCACTGACTGAGCTGAAAGCCGGCGAAGCTGTTGCTGGCGAAATCTGCGAGGATAATCCTGTGGCGGATCACTACGCGCTGGGTAGGGCATTTGGTGTTACTGGGACACCAGCTATTGTCTTGCCAGACGGAAGCTTGAACCCCGGCTATCGCACCACGGCAGATTTTCTAGCGCTTCTCGGTATTAGCGAATAATTTTGAGGTAAAGCCTCTGAAACCCTTGATATAGGGACTAATTGTTAAAAAGGCCGTGCTACAATGCGCGGCCTTTTTTTTGGTGAATAGAGGCCTTTAAGCGAGATCTCTTAGTCTCCAAATATTAGAAAAAATAACATACGAGCATGGGAACAGAAGTGGACAAAGTTAGAGTAGGAATTTGTGGTTTGGGTACGGTGGGTGGAGGCACTTTGCAGCTTCTCCAACAAAATAGCCCAGAAATCAGCGCTCGAGCCAGAATAGATGTTCAGGTCGTGCATATTGGTGCGCGCCGAGAAAAGCCAGAATTCGATCTTTCCGGTATCCGAATAAGTCAGGATATATTTGAAGTTGCCACGGACCCAGATGTCGATGTTCTGGTTGAAACTATTGGTGGCATCGAACCCGCAAAATCCTTGGTATTAAAAGCTATAGCTAATGGCAAAGACGTAGTTACCGCAAATAAGGCGCTTATTGCTGAACACGGCAATGAATTGTTTGAGGCTGCCGAAAAGTCTGGTGTCACTCTTTCATTCGAGGCAGCAGTGGCAGGCGCTATTCCTGTTATTAGATCCCTAAGAGATGGCCTGTCCGGCAATAAAATTAAGGAGCTTGCTGGAATAATTAATGGAACAGGCAATTTCATCCTTACAGAAATGCGCGACCACGGTCGGGCCTATGAGGATGTATTACAAGAAGCGCAAGACTTAGGTTATGCCGAAGCCGATCCGACTTTTGATGTGGAAGGAATCGACGCAGCTCACAAGCTTTGCATACTTGCTTCTATAGCTTATGGAATTCCCCTGTCTTTTGACGAGGTCTATACCGAAGGCATAAGCAAAATTCAGAAAAGTGATGTGCTTTTTGCGGAAGAATTAGGTTACAGAATTAAACATCTGGGTATCGCTAAACGCACTAAAAATGGGATTGAAGTGCGGGTTCATCCAACACTGATTCCGGAAGAAGTACTGCTGTCTAAGGTGGAGGGCGTGATGAATGCTGTGTGGATTGACGGCAATGCCTCAGGTCCAACGCTTTACTACGGAGCTGGCGCCGGCGCACTGCCTACCGCTTCTTCAATTATCTCGGACATTGTGGAGATTGCGCGTAGCCGCCAAGCGGGTTCAAGCGTGCCAGTACCTCCATTGGGTGTTGATCTGGCGAATCAGAAAAATATTCCGATTTTGCCTATTGCTGAATGCAAGACGGCTTTTTATATGTGTATAACTGCTGAGGATAAACCCGGCGTAATGTTGGCGATAACTAAAGTACTTACAGAATCTGGTGTGAGCATAGATGCGATAATTCAAAAGGAAGCAGAGAATGATTCTGGTCAAGTGCCCATAGTGTTAGTTACCTCCGTTGCTCTGGAGTCAGTACTTACCGAGGCGGTTGAGCAAATTGAAGCGCTAGAAGATATCGTTAAGCCTGTGGTTAGATTCCGTGTTGAGGCTCTCGAAGCCTAATTGCCGCATAGCTATCTTAAGGCTAGGGCAAAGAGAAATATAAATATGAAATACATTAGTACTAGAGGCGATGCGCCGGTATTAGATTTTGAAGAAGCTGTTCTTGCCGGATTGGCTAGTGACGGTGGTTTATATGTACCAGAGGAATTGCCGAAGTTCGACGCAGAACAAATCGCCTCCTGGTCATCTTTGAGCTACCCGGAATTGGCCTTCGAGATAATGCACCCCTTTATTGGCGATGCTTTGCCAGTGGATGAGCAAAAAAGACTGATAGAAGAGACTTACTCAGAGTTTCGTCATAGCGCCATAGCGCCATTGGTGCAGATGGATCACGAACTGTGGATCCTCGAATTATTCCACGGGCCGACACTGGCCTTTAAGGATTTTGCCCTGCAATTCTTGGGCCGGCTGCTTGATTACATATTGGAAAAGCGCGGCCAAAAGGTGGTTATTTTAGGCGCCACTTCTGGCGACACCGGCTCAGCGGCGATTGAAGGCTGCAGGCATTGTGAGAATGTGGATATATTTATTCTGCATCCACATAACCGCGTCTCGGATGTACAACGTCGTCAAATGACTACTATCCTGGAAGACAATGTTTTTAACCTTGCCATAGAAGGGAACTTTGACGATTGCCAGAATATTGTTAAGGCGGCCTTCGCCGATCAAGGATTTTTGCCTGAAGGACGACAATTGGTAGCGGTAAACTCTATTAACTGGGCGCGCATAATGGCTCAGATCGTTTACTACTTTTATGCGGGCCTAGCTCTTGGAGCACCTGCACGAGAAATATCTTTTGCTGTACCAACCGGTAATTTTGGAGATGTCTTTGCCGGATATCTGGCAAAGAATATGGGGTTGCCAATTGAACGATTGGTTATTGCGACTAACTCCAACGATATTTTACATCGCAGCTTGAGCGCAAATGATTATTCCAAGGGTGAGCTACTACACAGCCTCAGCCCAAGTATGGATATCATGATTTCCAGTAACTATGAGCGTTTACTCTTCGATTTATATGACAGAGATGGCGCGAAGCTAAAGTCTGTTATGGAAGAGTTCAATAAGGGTGTAGCGATACAACTGCCCGAACAGGCTTTAGATAGTGCTCGAGCTTTGTTCTCAAGTGCTCGTATAGATGACGAACAAACAATAGCTGCAATTGCTGAGCGGTTTGAAAGTACTGGGTATTTGATGGATCCACATACAGCAATTGGTTTTGAGGCGGGGCAACAGGCTCAGAAAGATGTTTCCGGTCCCATGGTATGTCTCTCGACGGCACATCCAGCTAAGTTTGCCGAGGCAATTGAATGCTCTGGTGTGGATACCAAAGTGGATTTACCGCACCACTTGAAAGACCTTATGCAGCGTGAAGAGCGCTATGAGGTTCTGGATAACAGCTTGGCATCTGTTCAGGAAATGATTCAGCGCTCTCTTTAATTTGAGAGCCTGAATTAATTGCGCAGGCTGAACCAATTTTGGCCGAGATCAAACAAAGAATTTTAGATACTCCACTTGATAGCTTCAAGGGCGACGCTCCTGGCTGGCTTAAGCGAGTATTACTTGTTCGTGGGGTTAGCGACTTTGAACAGCTAGATTCTGATTTATCACGGCTGCATTCCCCTAATCTGATGTCTCAGATGGATTCAGCAGTTGAGTTGTTAACCACAGCAATTCGCGAGAACCAAAATATTCTAATAATGGGTGACTATGACGCTGACGGTGCCACTAGCTGTGCTTTGGCGGTGCGGGCCCTTCGGGCAATGGGTGCCAAGTCAGTTGATTTCCTGGTGCCGGATCGCTTCAAATTTGGCTACGGCCTTTCCCCAGAAATCGTTGAGGTCGCTAGTCAACGAGCACCTGACCTTTTGGTTACTGTGGACAATGGCATATCAAGTATTGAAGGAGTTGAGCGCGCCAAGGCACTAAATATCAAAGTGCTGATAACAGATCACCACTTACCGGGAGATCAACTTCCTGCGGCTGATGCCATTATCAATCCGAACCAGCATGGCTGTGCCTATCCCAGTAAAAATCTAGCGGGGGTAGGGGTTCTATTTAGTTTGTTATTAGCTCTGCGAACCTCCCTGAGAAGTGAGGGCTGGTTCGAAGATTCACAGATTGCCGAACCCAATATGGGGCAGTGGTTGGATATAGTAGCTCTGGGCACGGTTGCCGACTTGGTACCCCTAGATGACAACAATAGATTGCTTGTTAGTACTGGTGTTAAACGCATCCGATCTGGCAAAGGAAACCCTGGAATTCGGGCACTATTCGAGGTGGCCGGGAAGCAATATCATCTAGCTCAAAGTACCGACCTGGGGTTTGTAGTGGGTCCCAGAATTAATGCTTCTGGTCGATTGCATGATATCTCCTTGGGTGTGCAGTGCCTGCTGACAGATGATGAGGATGAGGCGCGGCGTTTGGCAATGCAGCTACATGAAATCAATCAGGATAGACGTGTTATCGAGCAGCAAATGCGTCAAGAGGCCGAAACGGCGGTTGATTCTCTGGATCTGGACGAGAAAGAGCTGCCTTGGGGGCTTTGCCTATACCAAAAGGATTGGCATGCTGGTGTTGTTGGATTAATTGCTTCGCGGATAAAGGATCGTTGGCACCGGCCCACACTGGTTTTTGCTGCTGAGGGAGCAGATAAGTTAAAAGGTTCAGGGCGATCTATAAAAGGGTTTCATCTTCGAGATGCTTTAGAAGCGATAGCAACAAAGAATCCAGACCTAATAGAGCAATATGGTGGCCATGCAATGGCAGCCGGGCTGAGCATAAAGTCGGATCGCTATGAGGAGATTGTTAAAGCCTTTGATCATGAGGTCAAAGTCCGACTGGGTGAGGATGAGCTAATTGAAACTCTCCTAACGGATGGAGAATTACCCGCCCAAGCCCTTAGCCTAGTAACCGCAAAAATACTGGAAGAAATAGCACCTTGGGGGCAAGCATTTTCAGAACCCCTATTTGAAGGCGATTTTGTTGTTGAGTCTGCTCGAATCCTGAACGAAACGCATTTAAAAATGCAGTTGAAGTCTAGTGGAACGAAAAACACTATGGAGGCGATATGGTTTGGCACTCCAGCAGAATATATTGGCCTCAAATCTGGTGATAAGGGCAGGTTTCTGTATCAGCTTCAGGTCAATAGATACCGGGGAATGGAGACGGCTCAGTTAATGGTTCGAGGTTATCTTCCTAACTAGGTTAGAACGCTCTGAGAACGGCAGTAGGCTTCTGCTTCCACTTGATCAAGCCTTAGGCTAAAATCGCGCGCCATGAAAGACTATTCGACATCAAAATTGCTCAGTTCCTTGAGCCTTCTTCTTTTCAGCGGTTGTCGCTGGCGAGGCTAGTTTGTTGCGGACGCTAATTGTCCATCCTTTGCTAGCCCTATTGCCAACGAGAATCTGAGATGTCACCCGAACAATTTGCCAAATTTCAAACCGAAAACTATAGCCGTATACCGCTAGCTCGTCGTCTGCTCGCGGATCTGGACACGCCTCTTAGTGTCTACGCAAAGCTGGCCAATGTGCCCGGTACCTATTTGCTTGAATCTGTTGAGAATGTCGAAAATTGGGGCCGCTACTCCATTATTGGTTTACCTTCGGAAGAAACTCTCCAAGTCCATGGTAATAAGATTCGCCGAAGCCTTGCTGGGCAGGTTGTTGAAGAACTTGATCACAATGATCCACTTCAATATATCCGCGAATATATGCAAGCCTTCAATATTCCCGAATTAGAGTCGCTGCCCAAATATGCCGGCGGTGTAGTGGGATATTTTGGCTACGATGTTGTGCGCTATGTAGAACCCAGATTGTCCGCAAGTCAGCCGAAAGATGAATTAGGTATTCCGGATATATATTTACTGCGGTCGGAAGAGTTAGCGATATTTGATAATTTTTCCGGCACCATCGATTTGGTTGTGCACGCAGACCCCAAGCAAGAAGATGCCTACAAAAACGCACAAAAGCGTTTGGATGAACTTGAAGCACAACTTTCCGATACCAAAGTAAATCTATCGCCTCTGCATATGCATTCAGAAACACTGGATGAATCAGTGTTGCAGTCCGGTATGGGCAAAGAAGCCTATATGAGGGCTGTTGAGCGCATTCGAGAATATGTATTGGACGGCGATGCCATGCAGGTAGTTCTGGGTCATCGAATGACTATGCCCTATGAAGCAGACCCTCTAAGCCTTTATAGAGCGCTGCGAACGGTCAACCCCTCGCCCTATATGTATTTCTTTAACTTTGGCGAGTTTCAGGTCGCTGGAGCCTCTCCAGAGCTGTTGGCGCGTCTGGATCAAGAATGTGTAACCGTGCGTCCGATTGCAGGTACTAGGCGCCGGGGCCACAACCCAGAAGAGGATCTTGCCCTCGAACAAGAGATGAAAGCTGACCCCAAAGAAGTAGCTGAGCACCTTATGCTAATTGACCTTGGTCGCAATGACTGTGGAAGGGTTGCTCAAACCGGAACGGTTGAAGTGACGGAGCAAATGATTGTTGAGCGGTTTTCCCATGTTATGCATATGACCTCAAATGTAGAAGGGCAGGTTAAGGAAGGTTGCGACGCTCTGGATGTACTTAGTGCGATCCATCCCGCTGGCACCCTTAGCGGCGCTCCAAAAATTCGTGCGATGGAGATTATCGACGAACTAGAACCGACCAAACGTGGCCTCTACGGTGGCGCGGTGGGTTATATAGGTTGGAATGGCGATATGGACACAGCAATCGCAATTCGCACCGCGCTTATAAAGAACAAAAAGGTCCATATTCAGGCTGGGGCAGGCATTGTTGCTGATTCTCAGCCAGAACTTGAATGGAAAGAGACTATGAATAAAGCTCGGGCTTTGCTGCGGGCTGCCAGCCTAGTGCTTGGAGATTCGAAATCCAAGGAGTCACAGAAATGATTTTGATGATCGATAATTATGATTCCTTCACCTATAACGTAGTGCACTACTTGGCCGAGCTTGGCGCAGAGATCAAAGTTGTGCGTAACGATGATATTTCGGTTGAGCAGGCTTTAGAAATGCGACCGGAAAAAATTGTTATTTCACCGGGTCCTTGTACGCCGAATGAAGCGGGAATTTCATTACCCTTGATTCAAGCTGCTAAGGGGAAGATTCCGTTGTTAGGTATATGCTTGGGTCATCAAAGCATTGGTCAAGCCTTTGGCGGAAATATAGTGCGGGCCAAAAAAGTTATGCATGGCAAGGTCTCAGATATGCACCACGATAATCAGGGCGTATTTAAGGGCTTAACAAATCCATTTACTGCGACAAGGTATCACTCCTTAGTAATTGAAGCGGCGACCTTACCGGAGTGTTTAGAAGTAACCTCATGGACTCAGGACGAGAACGGTGAAATGGATGAAATTATGGGCGTTCGTCATACTGAATATGATGTTGAAGGCGTTCAGTTTCACCCGGAATCGATCCTTACTCAGCAAGGCCATGACTTGCTCAAGAACTTTTTAGATAGGTAGGTAATGATGCAGATTCAACAGGCTATATCTCAGGTAATTGGAGGAACCGATTTATCTCTGGATCATATGCAGCAGGTTATGCGGCAAATTATGACCGGAGAGGCCTCTGACGCGCAGATAGCTGGATTTCTTGTAGGACTGCGTATGAAAGGGGAATCTGTCGACGAGATTCAAGCTGGGGCGCAAATTATGCGGGAACTATCTACTAAGGTAGCTGCTGATCCGACTAACCTAGTAGATACCTGTGGTACCGGCGGTGATGGATCTCAATTGTTTAATGTCTCGACTGCCTCTGCCTTTGTAGCTGCAGCAGCAGGAGCTCGAGTTGCAAAGCATGGTAATCGCTCTGTAAGTAGTAAAAGTGGCAGCGCTGACCTTTTGGAAGCAGCGGGGGTGAAGCTTGATCTGAATGCGGAGCAAGTAGCCAAATGCATTGAAGAAATTGGCATCGGATTTATGTTCGCGCCAGCTCATCACGGTGCAATGAAGCATGCAATAGGACCGCGCAAAGAGCTCGCCACGCGAACCATCTTTAATTTGTTGGGACCACTTACTAATCCTGCCTCTGCTCCGAACCAGCTTTTGGGTGTATTTGACGATGCATGGTTGCGGCCAATCGCAGAAGTATTACGTGGATTGGGAAGTAGCCACGTACTGGTAGTTCATTCAGCCGATGGTTTAGATGAAATCAGCGCCTCGGCAGCGACCAATGTTTGCGAACTTAAGAATGGAGAGATTTCCGAGTATCAAATCTCCCCTCAGGACTTTGGCATAACGCCAGTTGAGCTTGAAAGCTTAAGTGCTATCAATCCTGAAACCAGTCTTGAGTTGGTTAAAAAGGGCATATCGGACCTGCACAGTGATGCGGCAAGCATTGTTAGCCTAAACGCCGGAGCTACGCTGTATGTAAGCGGCATTGCAGGCAGTTTGGCTGAGGGCGTATCTATGGCACAGGATGCCATCGGAAGTGGGCTTGGTCGAAACAAATTGGCGGAGCTGGTTAGCTTTAGTCGCTGTCTAAAAGATGTTGAATAATTAATGAGTACTATTCTCGACCAAATAAATTCGCGAAAGAAGGAAGAGGTTACCGAGCGGAAAAAAAATCGAACCGAGGCGGACCTGCTCGCAGGGATATCCGAGATCGGTTCTTGCCGTGGTTTTGAGAAAGCACTTAGAGCTAAGATTGCCGATGGGAAGGCAGGTGTTATCGCTGAAATTAAAAAGGCTTCACCAAGCAAGGGCGTAATTAGACCGGATTTTCACCCGATAGAGATTGCCAAAAGTTACGAGGAGGGCGGTGCGGCTTGCCTATCGGTTTTGACAGACAAAGATTTTTTTCAGGGAAGCGAAGATTTCCTTATTCAAGCTCGTAGCGCAACAAGCCTGCCGGTGATACGAAAAGATTTTTTAATCGATACCTACCAAGTTACTGAAGCCAGAAGCATTGGAGCGGATTGCGTGCTTTTGATTGTGGCTTCGCTAGACCAATGGCAGTTAATTGATCTGCACGCTTGCGCCAGAGAATTGGGGATGGATGTTTTGGTTGAAGTGCATGACGGCCCAGAGATGGAGCAAGCGTTGCAATTAAATGACGCAATATTGGGAATCAATAATCGGAATTTGCACAATTTTGAAACCAATTTGCAAACCAGCTTGGATTTGTTGTCAAATATTCCAGAAGGACCTTTAGTGGTAACCGAGAGCGGAATCAACAATCTAGAAGATGTGCAGAAAATGCAATCGGCGGGAATCCAAGCGTTTTTAGTGGGCGAAGCTTTTATGCGGGTGGATAACCCTGGGGCTGAATTAAAACGACTTTTTAACCGGGCTTGACGCCCTTTGGCTCAGGGCTGTGCTCTTTATGCGATCAAGGCTGCACCCTTTAATCGGGCTTGCGCCCTTTGGTTGAGGGCTCCCGATATACTAAATGTCTCTAGTTAATAGAGTCGGGTTTTGGATCTTCATCCGCTGAGCTATCGGGTTGTGGCGGGTATTTATTAGCGCCAAATACTATTACTGTCATGCCGTGCGCTTCGATCAAACCCATATCTTGCATATCTTTCATTATTCTTCCTGCCATTTCTCGGGAACAGCCTACGATCCGAGCAATTTCTTGGCGGGAAACTTTAATTTGAACCCCATCTTCCACTTCTATTGACTCTGCTAGACGGCACAAATCCATTAAGCAGCTAGCCACACGGCCCGTAACATCTAAAAATGCCAGATCCAGTACTTTGCGTGTGGTCATTCGGAGGCGATCCGCTACCTGCGTCTTTGGCAATGCTCCAAAAACGCTGGCAGGCTAGGCGCGCTGCTTGGACGCAACAGAGGGTTTAGAGTCCTGTCGGGTCCTGTGGGCGACGCTATTCCTTGGGCAAGAATTTTTTTGGCTTTCATGCATTCACAGTATTCTTTGCAAGTGTCAAAGTCAAAGAATTATATCCTCTCTAGAGAGTTGCCTAAGTCTATAATTGTCCAAGAAATTGAGTGACTTGTGATAGTCTACTCGAAACTTAATTGAGGTTGTACGGAGAGTCATTTGCAAGCAGAAATAACCTGGCGTGGAGACGCAAGTTTTGAAGCCAAGAGCGGCAGCGGCCATAGTTTAATATTGGACGGCCCGCCTGATCACGGTGGCAAGAACCAAGGGCCGCGGCCCATGGAAATGCTGCTTGTGGGAGTGGGAGGTTGCTCTACCTTTGATGTAGTCGATATTCTGAAGAAAAGCCGCCAAGAGGTTGAGAATTGCCGTTGTGAAGTTCAAGCCGAGCGTGCTGATGCAGTTCCTTCAGTATTTACTAAGATAAACCTCCACTTTTCCGTAAGTGGCACTAACCTTAAAGACGCGATGGTGAAAAGAGCGGTAAAGTTATCGGCTGAAAAATACTGTTCTGCTTCCATAATGCTGGAAAGAGGCGGTGTGGAAATCTCTCATAGCTATGAAATCCTATAAGAGAAATAGATTAGGGATGGAGCAGTAGTTGTGAGCGACGACGGAGTGATCCTTGCCAAGCCAGAGCTGCTCTCGGAAATCACATCGGATTACGCAACCACAGGCGTATCGCTTCGTCCGCATTTGATGTCCTTAATGCGAAAGCAGCAGCCCTTTGACAGCTGCTGCCCAGCCAGTAAACTCGGAGAAATAACCTCCGGTAGATTTGTTCGGGTAGTGGGGTTGGTTACAGGCAGACAGCGCCCAGGTACTGCTAAAGGGACGGTGTTTTTAACACTAGAAGATGAAACCGGAAACATAAATGTTATTGTCTGGTCGAAGATACAAGAGAATTTCCGGAAAGAGTTGATGACTTCTAGCTTGCTGTTGATCAAGGGTAGGGTAGAGACTGCGCAGGGAGTTACCCATGTAATTGCGGGGTCACTAGAAGATCGTTCCCAGGAAGTTGAAAATTTATGTGTGAAATCGAGAGACTTTCATTGAAAAAATTAACATTGAGAAAGTTATCTACAAAAAGAGCTATTAAAAGCGTCCTAGCTATCCTATTGCTTAGTTGGTTTAGTCCTGCGGCGCTCGCATGGAATACCGACGGGCACGTTTTAATAGTGGATCTAGCGGTAGGTGGGTTATCTCCGGTTAAAGCGAGAGAAGTAAACCGAATAGCTCGTACTCTCGAAACCACATTTGAGACAGATGAGCGACTGTTCTTGTTGAAGAACTATGGCACCGCCGCAGATCTCGCCAAAATTGCCTCTTTCCCAGATACGGTTCGGAATGTGCCTCTTGGTGAACTATTTGCCCAATGGGGGCAGGAAGTCCCTGAACCGCTAAAACATTTGTCGGATGCTGATACCGGTAGCTGGCATTACAACAACCGAGCACACTACATAGGCAGCGATGAGGCCCCTCAGTGTCAGGTTGGAAATGAAATTAATGTTGGTACTGTGTTCCCGCTTTTACTTGAGAGCTATGAGCTAGCCACCGAGGATGTAAGCAAGGCTATATTGCTGGCTTTTATCATACATATGGAAGCTGATGCGCATCAGCCTCTTCATACGGCTACAAGTGTAGACCGGCAATGCAACCATGATTTGGGCGGCAATCTATTTTGTGCCGAAGAACGGGGATTTACCGGCCAATGTGATACCACGCTGCACGGCCTTTGGGATGAAGCGGTTGGCCTTTTCGAAAGATATGACACATACCCCAAGCTGTATCAAAGCGTTCGCGGAGAACAGACTAAAGGACCTGCGGCAGAAGAATTGGATCCCCAGGTGTGGTTGGACGAGGGCTTTGGTGAAGCTCGATTTATATATACTCTAAGAGAAGATTATCGACCAGATGATCTCTATATTAGCGACGGGCAACATATCGCTTACACTCGACTGATGTTGGCGGCAGGTCGACTTACCACCATTCTTAACGACCTCTAATCTAAAGAGGTCTCAATCTAAAGTAAGTACTTTCAGAGTATTAGTGTTCCCACTAGTACCAATGCTATCGCCTATGGTGAGGATTAGTTGATCGCCAGCCTTTAGCAGTCCATCCGCTTTTAGCTTGCCCAGTGAGGATTTGATCGTGTCGGCAATATTGTCAAATTCTGCGTCGAATAAAACAGGTGTTACACCGCGAACCATTGTCATACGGCGCAGAGTTGAAATATTTGGTGACAGAGCATAAATCGGTATGCCCGATCGGATCCTCGACATTAGTAATGGCGTTGTGCCGGATTCTGTATGGCATACGATCGCTTTCATATCTTCCATATGATTAGCCGCATACATGGCTGCCATGGCAATAGTTTCATCGGTGGCACTAAATTTTCGATCAAGCCTGTGCTGAGAAATAATATTACTGCTCTCTTTCTCGGCACCAATAATTACTCTCGCCATCGCGGCTACAACAAGGTGAGGGTGTTTGCCGACGGCAGTCTCAGCGGAAAGCATTACCGCATCGGTTCCATCCAAAACCGCATTTGCCACATCAAAAACTTCTGCTCGAGTGGGTAATGGGCTTTCAATCATAGATTCCATCATTTGAGTGGCAGTAATAACCACTTTATTCAATTGCCTTGCGCGCAAAATAAGTCGCTTCTGAACGCCTACAAGCTGTGCATCGCCGATTTCTACCCCTAGATCACCTCTAGCCACCATAACCGCATCGGAAGCTAGAATGATGGCGTCCATGGCCTCCGGATTGGCAACAGATTCACTGCGTTCTATTTTTGCGACCAGGTGCCCGTGAAATCCCGCTTTGGCCGCCGAAGCTCTTGCGTATTGCATGTCTTCTGCAGATTTGGGAAAGGAGATGGCCAGAAAATCTATATTCAATTTGGCAACACATTCCAAGTCAGCCAGATCTTTTTCGGTGAGGGCCGGGGCTGAAAGTCCGCCGCCGGCTAAGTTAATTCCTTTGTTATTTGAGAGCTTGCCCGCCGTAGTTACCTTTGTTCGAATGCGTGAACCGTTTATCTCTTCGATATCCAGTTCTATGCGACCATCGTCCAGTAATAGCCGGTCACCGGGTTTGCAGTCTTTAGGTAAGTCATTATAGAGAACGCCAACCTCTGTTGAGTCTCCTGCTTTGGCGTCAAGCTCAGTGTCCAGATAGAAAGTCTGTCCCAGTATTAAATCAACTGAGCCATCCTTAAAACTCTGCACTCGAATTTTCGGCCCCTGCAAATCTGCCATCAAAGCAATATGTTGATCGCATTCAGCCGCAACTGAACGAACTAGCGCCGCTCTGTCGCCTTGCTCTTGCCAACTGCCATGGGAAAAATTTAGTCTAAATATATTTGCGCCGGCAAGGATTAGATCCTTGATTTGTTCCGCTGAAGAGCTAGTGGGTCCTAGCGTGGCAATTATCTTTGTACGGCGCGACATGTAGTTTCCTTTGGTGCGAGAATTTCTTTATTTGACTAGGGATTATCTGTGTAGCTCTTCAAGTATAGTGGCCTGAATTACAGAATTATTAATCCACGCAATTATATGTTTTTTTATTACATAAATCTTGAAAAAGTGTATGAAAGTTTCATTTTGTGTCAATGCTTGGGTTCAATATGAATTTGATCGACGATTTCTGTCAGGCAAATGGTTTAGGTCCGTCATTTTACGATACGGCGGATGATTATTATCTACCTTTGCTGGATTATTTAGTTCAGAAAAAGACTCCCAATACACTTATTTTAGGTATAAATGGAACTCAAGGTGCTGGCAAATCTACATTGGCGGAGTTTCTGGCTAGCGCGGCCGCTACACTGCATGGCTGGCGCGTAACTTGCCTTTCCCTCGATGATATCTATCTCTCTAAAAGTGCGCGTGAAAGCTTGTCTCGGGAAGTTCATCCCTTACTGCGGACGAGGGGAGTACCAGGTACACACGATCTCGATCTGGGCGTAGAAACATTGTCGCGGCTATGCGAACTGCAAGATGGTGAGACCTTACAGGTTCCCCGATTTGATAAAGCTGCAGATGACCAGTTGCCAAAGTCTGAGTGGTACCTGGCTGAGGGTAAGCAAGATCTGGTTATATTTGAAGGTTGGTGTGTAGGTTGCAGGGCTCAGCCAGTGGAAGAGTTAGATGAGCCTGTCAATGAACTAGAATCCAAAGAGGATCCAGACAAGCTTTGGCGTCGCCATGTGAATAAGTGCCATTTTGAATATGAAGAGCGTCTCTGGAGCAAGATTGAGATATTGGCCATGTTAAAGGTATCTTCTTTTGAGGATGTATATCATATGCGTAGCGAGCAGGAGAGAAGGCTAGTGGAGTCCTTAGGTAGGCAAACTGAGTTGTCAGACCCAGTAAAACTGAGGCGCTTTATTTCGCACTACCAACGAATCACTAATTACATGCTTGCGGACCTTCCAGCACGCGCTGATATATTGATGAAGCTAAATCGAGATCGGAGAGTATTTTCAATGCGGCCTGACCTAACCGCTAACACAGCTAACCAGATTAACTAAAATGCTAAGCGCAGATCTACATACACATACAAATTGTTCTGATGGACAGCTGACGCCAGATCAGCTTCTTGCTGAAGCCGTAGAAAAAGGCGTCCAGTTATTTTCCATTACCGACCACGATACGCTAGCTGCTTATAGGCAGCTTACGATATTACCGCCGGAAGGAATGAAACTGCTGGTGGGCATCGAACTCTCCTGTACCTGGCGTCGAATGACGATCCATATGATTGGTCTCAACCTCGATGCGGAGGCTGCCTCAATGCTGGAAGCCGAAACAAAACAAGGGCAGGCGCGAGCGCAGCGATATGAAAAGATATTGCAGAGGCTCACTAAAGCCGGATTAGATATCGATACAGAGCGACTTATTACACTTGGTGGCTCTTGCCCTGGTAGACCCCATATCGCGCGCTATCTATATGAAACAGGCCAGGTAAAGTCTGAAACCCAAGCTTTTGATAAGTATTTGGGACAGGGCAAGATGGGTGATGTTAAAGAGTGCTGGCCGGATCTTTCACAGGCTATAGATTGGGTTCAGCAGGCAGGAGGAGTAGCTGTTTTAGCTCACCCGATTAAATACAGACTGACTCGAACCAAACTTATTGAGCTTTGTACTGATTTTAAAGAAGCGGGTGGAGAAGGTATGGAGATAATTTCCGGGCAACAAAATCCAACACAAACTAAAACTCTGTCTGAGATTGCTCAAAAATTGGAATTATTAGGCTCGGTAGGTTCTGACTTCCACAAACCTGGGCAACCCTGGGCGGTTGTCGGAAAAGTGGCAGCACTGCCGCCTGGTGTTACGCCAATTTGGACACTGTTTGACTAGTTCAAATGCTCGCTTAAGAACAGGTGCATTTTAGTTATTGGCGGCGTTTCAATTTTCACGCCTATATAAGCCAATTCAAGACAGCGACCAAATTTTGACCTTGGTGAACTTAGTGCATTTTCGATCATGCCTTGGTCGTCGATCAATAGAACCAATTCTGCAGGGGTCTTCAATCTGATTAGATTGCAGGCTTCTAATTGCGCTGCGGCTGACTGAGTAAGGCTTTCGATAACTCTCTTTGTATAGTCAGGATTCAATTGTGCGGTCACTAGAGCGTCTATTTTCTGTGTCTCATAAACCTGATAATAAAGCGCATTGGCGGTAGCTAGTTTGAATGAACGGACGAGGGCTTCGGATTGTTCTAATACTTGATCGAGATCTTCTAGCCTTTGGCTGTCGGAACTGATGTGGTATTCGCGTCGGCCGTCTATAAATATTGCGTGTTGTTGTGCTAGCTCTCGGTCCCGAGATTTTATCAATATACCGTGTAATAGATCAGTAGAAAGGTCTTCAATTACTTCAATTTGCAAGTTGGGATTGCGGGACATTTGATCAACTCCGGCTTCCAATCGCTGGGCGGCTGAACGCTGATCACTAGAAGGGTAGTCAACTAACTGCAATACGAATTTACCAAGGCTGCCGTGATAGCTAATGTTCTTAACAGAGACGCGACCATAGATGCTGTCTTGCTCATAGAGCAAATTAGTTGGATAGAGTTTTTCTGGAAGAAGTAATTCGAAGTTGTCTATCTCCGAATTATAGATTTGAGGTTGAGCAAAGGCAGAGCTAATAAATATAAGAAGATAAAAAGCTAATAGCCTATTTGATCTAATCACCTATCCTCCAGTGGCGCTCATAAAGCGCAATATCTGCGTATCTTCGGGATCGAAGTAGTGACGCTCTGGCTTGATACCTATGGCTTTCAGAATGATGTCTTTTAGTTCTTGGTCAGATACACCATCTCTAAGCGGGCCTCTCAGATCGACGGAATGTTCATTGCCTAAGCAGAGTAATAAGCGGCCTTCAGTGGTAAGGCGAACCCGATTGCAACTACTGCAAAAGTTGTCAGACATGGGGGAAATAAAACCAATTTTGCTTTTGCTTCCGGCAACCCGGTAATAACGTGAGGGGCCGCCAGTGGATTCGGTAGATGGAGTTATTTCAAACTGTTGTTGAAGCTGTTCGCGGATGTTTACACTTTTATGTTGAGTGTCTGCTCGCTCGTGAGATGAAATATGTCCCAGAGGCATTTCTTCGATATAGGAAATATCTAAACCGCGCGCTACTGCGAATTCCGCCAGATCTATTACTTCATCGTCATTCTGACCGGCAAGAATAACTGCATTGAGCTTTATTGCTTGAAAGCCCGCTGTCCTAGCAGCCTCAATTCCACGCAAAACATCTTCAAGATCACCTACTCTTGTCATAGCGTTAAATCGATCCGCTTTAAGGCTATCGATACTGATGTTTATGCGTTTGATTCCTGCATTAGCCAGGGGTTTGGCAAATTTATCCATCAATACTGCATTGGTGGTCATAGTCAGCTCATCTAAGCCATCCAATGCGCTAATAGAAGCAGCAAGTTCGGTAATCCCGCGACGCACCAATGGTTCTCCACCGGTTAAACGTATTTTACTAACGCCCAGTTCCACAAAGGCCGCTGCGATTCGCTGCATTTCTTCAAGGCTAAGTACTTTTTGTTTTGGAAGAAACTCCATCTCTTCGGCCATGCAATAAGTGCAGCGCAGATTGCAGCGATCGGTAACTGACAAGCGCAGATAAGTTATCTGACGATCAAAGGGATCGATCAAATTGGTCATTGAATTGATAGAACGAATTTCATCCGCCCATTATGCCTGCGTCTATCCTTAGTGTCCGTGGCTAGGTATAGATTTTCTCATGGCAAACCCCATAGTTATTCGGTAAACAAGCGGGATTACAAAAAGTGTTAGTAATGTAGAGATACTCAGGCCGCTAACAATCGCCATGGCGACAGGCCCCCAGATCAAAGATTCACCGGCAAGCCCTACCGCGAGAGAAAACAGACCTGCTACGGTGGTTAAAGAAGTGATGATGATAGGAATTACCCTGCGCCGTGCAGCGTATAGAATTGCGTGATCCAAGCTCATACCTTGAACTAGACGGTCATTTGCCGCAGAAATCAAAACAATCGCAGCGTTCACTGCAATACCCATCAAGGCAACAATACCGTAGAGGGTATAAAGGCTTACTGCGTTGCGTGTAATCAATAGACCAATGATTACTCCTGTCATAGCTAGGGGTAAGGTGCCAAAAATGATAATAAAGGGTTGCCAGTAGCTTCTGAATTGAGTGCCTAGAATGACGTAGATAATGCCTATACCCATTAAAAATAACCCAAGCAAAGCGCCCATTGATTCCTCGATATCGTCAAGCTCACCGGAAAAATCCAATGTGATAGTGGGGTAATCACTGCGTACCGTTTCCCAAAAGTCGACAATCATTTGATTGGCAGTAACTGTATTAATTTCTTCGGTAACGATGTCCGATTCCAGGGTAATAGTTCGCCTAAAATTGTAGTGGCGAATATTTTGCAGGCCCTGGGTGTAGGTGATTTCAACTAAGTCACCTAGGGCAACGGCCCCACCATTTGGAAGCGAAATTGTTTGCCGCAACAGTTGATCAATATCAGAGTGCACTTCCTGCTTAGCTTTTACTCGCACCATGATTTCTTCGCCGTTACTCTGGAACTGGCTAACCAGTTCACCATCTACATAGGCTTGCAGGGCCCTAGTTACGGTGGAGGGGGATATGCCTGCGCGTTGGATTGCTTCGCCGTTATGCTTCAAGACAAGCTCTGCATTTCCCGCCCGGTAATCCTGGGTGATACCAGTATATAAATCGGTTCCACGCATATATTCTTCAATTACTCTGGCAGCCTTTTGAATCTCCTCGAATTCATCCCCAATTACTTTTACAGCCACTGGCCGTTCAACAGGCGGTCCGTCTTCCAAGCGTAAAATCGATATTGTGGCAGGGCCTTGATAACCTTGGTTTAACTCAGTTTCAATTATGTCAGCAATATCCAATACGTCTCGACCACCCTGATCAGAAGGCTTCAAGCTGATCATTACCTGACCGACGTTATCACCGAAGAGAGGCTCGGTTTGGGTGAACATTTGTCCTGCGTAGCTAGAGCTTCCCTGCAGTTCATTGTCTTGAAGCAGGGTTAAGGCCTTCTCTTCTGATTCCAATACAACCTGTAGGGTGTCTTCGAGAGTTGCATCTCGAGGCATTTCAACGTTGACATAAAAAAGCCTGATGGCGTCAGCAGCAAAGAAATTTATTCGTATTGGTCCCTGTCCGCCAATAACGCTCCAAATCAATATGCTGAAGGAAAAGGCCAGGATTGCGGCAACAGAACCAAAGGCTATCCAAGGATGTCGGATTGTTTTAACCAATGCCTGAGTATATTTGATGCGTACCAGCTGAGTTAATCGCGCGCGTTTGAGAGCTATACGCCCGGCGTTATGGGCGGTATTTTTCATGCTAGAAGTGTGCACAGGAAGCATCCAATAGGCTTCCAGCAAACTAAATAACAGAGCGACACAAACTGTTAATGGAATGACTCGCATAAAATCGCCTAGGATTCCCGGCAATAAAGTCAAAGGGAGAAATGCCGCAACAGTTGTTAGCACCGAGGTAGTAACAGGGGCAAATACCTCCTTTAGAGATTCGATCGCGGCGTCTAATGCTTGAGCACCTCGAGACATTCGATAGTGGATCGCTTCAACTACTACTACGGCGTCATCGACGATCATGCCAAGAGCGATCACTACTCCTAGTAGTACTGAGTTGTTTAGTGTCATACCCATCAAATAGAGAATGATAAAAGTACCGGCCATGGTGAAGGGAATGCCGATACTGGTGAAAATCGCGATGCGAGTTCCAAGAAAAAGCCAGGTAACCAGAAGTACAAAGATCAATCCGATTAAGGCGTTATTCTGCATCAGACTCAGAGCATCACGGATAGAAGTAGTCTGATCATCAAGCAAAATAACTTCGATACCGGTTACGGTCGAAAGCTCATTTTTGCGTTCCACAAATACTTTCAGTGTTTCAATTAATTCGAGAACATTGGCGTCTGCAGTTTTGGTGATGGTCAAATTAACGGCAGGTTCTCCGTCGTATCGAACTAGTATCGAAGGCTCTTCCGTTGTTAATACAATGTCGGCAATAGCGCTGAGTGGGATAACTCCCTGAGCGGTAACAACCGGGTAATCAGCTAAAATACTTGGATCATTGTCTGTACCCTGCAAGCGTATTACCCACTTGCCATTCTGGGTTTCCAGGTCGCCTACTGATACATCCTGAAAGTAGCTGCGCACAGTATCCGCGATATCTCCCGGAGAAATACCCAAGCCAGATAAGCGGTCTGGAAAAAACTCTACGTGCAGTTCAGGTGCATACAAACCCAGAGCATCGGCAGTGTCTACGCCCTTAATGCGTTCTAATTCGTCACGGATATTTCGTGCAGCTCGGCGGAAGCCTTCATCACCTCCCAAGCCCCGCAAAACGATTGTGGCGGTCGGGAAACTGTTCGAGCTGGTGATTTCCAGAATATTTGGATCATCTGCATCGTCTGGAAGTTGATCGGTGTATACGTTCTGTACTTCGCGACGCAGATCAGCAACGCGTTTATCGAATTCTCTATCATCCAGCTGGTTAAATCGGACCAGAATGTTCGAGGAACTTTCTCTTGAGGTGCTTGAGACAAAATCAATATCGCTGACTCTACTATTGATGACATCTTCTATGGGATCGGTAATCCGTTTCTCTACGTCCGTCGCAGAAGCGCCGGGCAGTATGGTCAGGATGTTTATCCAGTTGAAATTCATCTCTGGATCTTTTGCCCGCGGTAGTTGGGCAAAAATAATGGTGCCAATTATTAGGACTAGTCCAAATACTAGATTGGCCAAGACATGATTACTGAGGAACTTGCGGAACATAGTTATTCTGCCGATTCGGTAGTCAGGCTGTCACCATCACTAAGACCGGCATAGCCTTCTGTCACTACCAATATATCTATGGGCTCAGTCACAGGATTCATTCTTCCGGGCTGTGCGCCTTCGATGGCTATAAATTCAGCACGGTTTCGATTTACTACGAAGTAACCAAGATTGCCATTTCGTTCCACTAAATAAGAAGAAGGTAAATGTGGTCGAGGATCCTGCCACCGGATTTTTCCAGATGAGCCGGGTAATGCGCCTTGTCCGGTAAACTCGAGACGAGCTTCGCGATTACGTGTGGCGCTATTAAGGGCTTCAACTAAGTTATTTAGCTGAACCGGATAGGAATTTCCGTTGGATTCAAATTGTAGTTCTAGCTCATCGGAAAGCTGGGCGGCATCATCAGCAAATATCTGCGCGCTAATCTCCAATGCTTGTAAGTCCAGTATGCTCGCAACAGGCGTTCCTGGTGTGGCTAACTGGCCAACACTAGCCATTCGGTCCAATACCAATGCATCAAATGGGGCTTTGATATCGCAGCGAGATTCTTGCAGACGACTAATATTTAGGTTTGCACGAGATGATTTTAAATCTGCAGATAATGCATTAAGTTCGGTGCGAGATGAATCAAGATTCTCAATAGAAATCAATTGGTTAATAACTAAAGTTTGAGCTCTTTCTAGGTTGGATTTCGCCAATTCATAGCGAGCCTCGGTGCTTTCTAAGCTCGCTTCGGCGGCTTCTCGGCCCAATTCATATTCGGCGCAATCTAGTTCTACTAAAACTTCTCCCGCTTCAACCAGATCTCCGACCCGGACTGGAACATGTTCAATTTGCGCGGTAATTTGCGCACTCAATAAAGGCTGATTCAAACTGATTACTGTTGCCGGTGCAAAGCGATCGGGGTAGGTAGCCAGGTCAGACAGAGGCATGACAGATACCTCGGTTTGCGCGTGAACTGAGATGGTAAAACTATATAGCAGAATACTGGCTAGACTTATTTTCTTCACGAGGGATCCAATATCAAAATAGGGGTAATTTGTGGGCGCCATTATAGGGCTTGTACATGACCATTTCTTAGACATTTGGCTACAAAATAGCGCACAGATAAAAAATTAAAGTTGATTAGATAAAAAATACTGTATATAAACACAGTATGTTGTTAGCTTATCCTAAACTAAAAAACTCTGCACCCTTGCAGCAAATTATGCGCCGGCCAGATCTCTGGAAAGGCCGTAATGGGCCTGTGGTACGAAGTTCTTCAGTTTCTACAGGGTATAAAAGGCTGGATGAGCGGTTGCTACATAAGGGCTGGCCCCTTAAAGGCTTGATTGAGTTTCAGCAGCAGGCTTTTGGCAATGGCGAATGGCATTTACTATTGCCCGCATTACGGGCGCTTCTGCAGGAGGAGCCTGGTTACCTGGCATTGATTAAGCCGCCAGCTATTCCCTATTCGCCAGCGCTGGCACAGCAGGGAATTGACCTGACCCGAGTACTAGTTATCGACCCACCACAAAAAAAGGATTGGTTAGTAAGCGTACGAGAGGTTTTAGCGGCTAATTGTTGTGTAGCGCTATTTTGCTGGGAGCCGGAACAGCGGCTGCTTTATCCGGAGCTACGCAAGATGCAGCTTGCCGTTAGCCAGAGCAGTACCCTGTGCTTTTTACTACGTTCTGCTTCGGGCTCTTCGTATAGAACAAGGTCTAATCCAACTCCTAATCAGACAAGGGCTAGGGCCTATTCGGCATCTCCAGCAGTGCTTAGGCTGGCGCTGCAAAATCAGGAGACTGGTTTAGAAGTACAAATCGATAAACAGCGGGGCAGTTACCAGCGTGGCAAAGTACTTCTGCCTTGGTCTTCTTATGTGCTCCAACAGAGTTTTACGGATAGCAAAGCTAGCCTAGAGGAACGAGCTAACAATATTCTTTTATTCAATAGGAGTGCCTGATGCTTTGGGTTGCTATTAGACTTCCCTGGCTGCCTTTAGAGGTTTTTGATACTCGTAAAAGTGCCAATGGCTGTTTGGCAGTGGAGCAGAATAAAAGAGTGTTGATGGCCACCAACGGAGCCACATCCTTAGGCATTAAGTCGGGCATGAAATCTGCCATGGTGTCGGCTCTGGTCTCTGACGAAAACGGATGCGACTTGCGTAGTCGAGACCCGGAAAAAGAAACTGAGGTGCTTAATCGGTTAGCTTCTTGGGCTTATAGCCACACGCCATATATCCAACGTTATCAAGAAGATACACTTTTATTGGAAGTGTCTCGTTGCCTTCGCTTGTTTGGCAGTGTGGAAAACCTAATTCAAGAGTTAAGCGAATCTTTGGATCATATGCCCTATAGCTACCAGCTTGGTATGGCGCATACAGGAAAGGGCGCTTGGTTGTTGTCCTTTCAAAATCATGAGTTGCGCGATAAAGATAGCCATACGGTATTTGTTTCACGATTACGAGAATCGCCTCTGGAACTTTTAACCGAGCAAGAGACGGCTGTTTCCGGCCTTAAAAAAATGGGGTTAACGCAATTAGGCGAGGTGGCTGATCTTCCCAGTGCGGCTTTGGGTAAGCGGTTTGGCCAGGCATTTCAGACTTATTTGCAAGAACTGATGGGCGGTGGGGAGAAGCCACCGACAATTTACCAAGCCAACGAACATTTTTGTCGCCAAGTACCCTTTGCTTGGCCAGTAGTGCGTACGGACTTATTGGAATTGCCAGCTAAACAGCTATTACAGCAGCTAGTGGATTATCTGGTACGCCAGCAACTGCAATGCCAAGAAATTTGTTGGCATTTTTATTCACCCCAAGGCGAAAAGCACAGCATTGAAATTGGCTGTGAGCGAGTACATCGGCACTGGGAGCTATTGTTTGATCTAACGCGAATTCGCCTTGAGCAACTGCAATTAGATTTTGAAGTAGAGATGTTGGAACTGGAATGCTCTAAAACCTCACCGGTAGACCTTGGTAGCGAAAGCCTCTTCGCTTGGGAATCAGCGCGAATTCAAGGAAATGTCGAGTCCTTGGTGGCGAAATTGCAAACCCGCATGGGGCGTAAGCAGCTCTACCAGGTGCAGGTTAGGGCTGAGCACTTGCCTGAGTTGGCGCAGACCATGCAATTACCTTTTGATAGCGAGAAAGCCCAGAAAGAAGCGGTTCCGAGAGGTTCTCGTCCTTGCTGGTTATTGTCTAAACCGCAGCCCCTAAGACGCAGCGGCAATCTGCTTTACTGGAATGATCAGCAGATCAACAAGACGCTAAAGATTATTGATGGTCCGGAACGCATTGAGGGTTATTGGTGGAGCCAGCCCGAAGCGAGGGATTATTTTATTGCCCGTCGAGACGATTCCGTGAACTGCTGGGTCTATCGAGAATTGAATGATAAACAGAACTGGTATGCACAAGGTGTATTTGCGTAACAAGCACGCTCTGGGGCGGATTGCAGCGTTGTGTCCTCGGTTGTTCCTTGCCTATCTATCCAAGCATCAGGAGTTGTATTTAGGCCCCGTTGAAGCTTGCCGACTGGAGAGTGATTTATGGGGGTTAAGCGCACAAGGACGTGCGCGCAAGTGCGTACCGAGCAGGAGGCGAGTGAGCACGACCCGCAATAAATTACTCGGAAGGAGGGACGCCGGAGGCCAAGCGACCCGGGGTGCCCTTTCTTTTGGTTCTTTACGCTGACCAGCGCCGTCCTTGGCGCTGGGCCTTCGGCCGGTCTAAAGCCCGTCCAAATTAGCTCCGGCAAATTTGTGGGCACGCAAAGAAAAGAACGCCCCCACGGCAGTGAAAATGCATTGAATCACTAAGGAGCAAGCAGGAATAACCAAAACAACCATGAGGTAGTCATTCAGGCATAAATTTATGCAATACGCCCAACTCCATAGCCTTAGTAATTTTTCTTTTCTGCGCAGTGCCTCACACCCACAGGAGCTTGTTGAGCAGGCCTATTTACTTGGTTACAGCGCAATTGCCATTACTGATGAGTGTTCCTTTGCCGGCATCGTTAAAGCCCATGTGCGGGCCAAAGAGCTAGGTATAAAGTTAATTATTGGCAGCGAGTTCTATTTGCGTGATGGCTGTCATTTAGTGGCAATAGCGCCTAGTCGTCTGGCTTATCAGGAGCTGTCTGGTTTAATTACTCTAGCCCGGCGACGCATGCCGAAAGGCCAATATCAATTAGAGCTAAAAGACCTACAGTTCCGCTTAAAAAGCTGTTTTTTGATCTGGTTTGCGGATGTTCGAGATGAACAGACTAATAGCTTGGCGAATCAGTTAGGTCGCATGTTTCAAGGACGGATATGGATAGCTTGTAATAGGCAGCTTCAGGGCGGTGAGGCGGAAGATATAGTCCGGTTACAAGAGCTTGCAGTTTCTTACGATCTTCCCCTTTTGGCCTGTCCTCAAATACGAATGCACCATCGCTCCTGTAAGCCTTTGTTAGATGTTTTAACGGGCATTCGTTTGAAGCGCCCGATTCAGCAGTTGGGTAGCCTGTTAAGCGCTAATGCCGAGTGCTGTTTAAAGTCGCTACGCATTTTAAACAAACGTTATGCACCAGAGTTGTTGAAAGAAAGCATGCGTATAGCCGATCAATGCAATTTCAGTTTGGATGAGCTTAAGTATCAGTATCCGCAAGAGCTGGTTCCCAAGGGCTATAAGCCCATTCAGTACTTGCGCCAACTAACAGCGGAGGGCGCAACTGTACGTTGGCCGCAGGGTGTTCCTGAAAAGGTGCAAGCAACTCTTGAACACGAACTTCAGCTTATTGAAGAAATGCGTTACGAATATTATTTTTTAACCGTGCATGATCTGGTTCGTTTTGCCCGGGGCCGGGGCATCCTTTGTCAGGGGAGGGGGTCTGCGGCAAATTCGGTAGTTTGTTATTGCCTACAGGTCACGGAAATATCGCCGGAAATGATCAATATGTTGTTTGAGCGCTTTATTTCTAAAGAGCGCGACGAACCGCCAGATATAGATATCGATTTTGAGCATCAGCGCCGCGAAGAGGTTATCCAATATATATACAAGAAATACAACCGTAAACGCGCTGCTTTGGCTGCGACAGTTATTACCTACAGATCTCGTAGTGCTATTCGTGATGTCGGCAAAGCCTTGGGGCTGGACCCTCTATTAGTTGATGAATTGGCTAAATCACTAGCCTGGTGGGATAGATCCAAAGACTTACAGCGACGTATGGCTGAAACCGGTATGCAACCGCAACAACACATCATGCAGCTTTTTTTTGATTTGGTGCATCAGATATTAGGTTTCCCTCGCCACCTCTCCCAGCATGTAGGCGGATTTATTATTACCCAAGGTCAGATTAGTGATTTGGTGCCTCTGGAAAACGCGGCTATGCCGGATCGCACTCTTATCCAGTGGGATAAAGAAGATATTGAATCTATGGGATTGTTGAAGATAGATGTACTGGCTTTAGGGATGTTGTCCGCCATCCGCCGAGCACTAGAGCTGGTATCCAGCTATGAACCCCGTATTTCCAAATTATCTGATATTCCCAAAGAAGATTCTGCCACTTACGCCATGCTCAGCCGTGGTGACAGCATCGGGGTGTTTCAGGTGGAGTCTCGCGCCCAGATGTCTATGTTGCCGCGGCTAAGGCCAAAGAATTTTTATGATTTGGTAATAGAAATAGCCATTGTCCGCCCTGGGCCGATTCAAGGCGATATGGTTCATCCCTATTTGCGAAGACGCGATGGTATAGAAGAGGTTTCTTACCCTAGTGAAGCCATCAAAGAAGTATTGAAATCCACTTTAGGGGTACCTATATTTCAAGAGCAGGCAATTCGTATGGCTATGGTAGCTGAGGGTTTTAGTGGTGGCGAAGCTGATCAGCTGCGACGAGCTATGGCGTCTTGGGGTAAGAACGGCAATCTGATGAAGTTTGAACAAAAGCTTATCGATGGCATGTTAGAAAGGGGTTATTCACAAGAGTATGCCAACCGTATATTTGAGCAAATAAAGAGATTTGGCGGTTATGGTTTTCCCGAAGCGCACTCCGCAAGTTTTGCGCTGCTTTGTTATGTATCTTCCTGGCTTAAATGCCACCACCCAGCGGCTTTTTACTGCGCTTTATTAAATAGTCTACCTATGGGGTTCTATTCAGCATCACAGCTGGTTCAGGATGCTCAAAGGCACGGTATTAGGGTATTACCCCTTGATGTGCAAAATAGCACTTGGGAAAACCGCCTTGAGATTAAATTTGAGGGCAGCCAGAACTTATCCGGTTTTCGATTAGGTTTGTGTCGAATAAAAGGCTTATCGAAAGAGGTAGGTATGCGCGTTGAGCAGGCTAGGGTAGATAGACCCTACGCTTCAACTGAAGAACTAGCGAGGCGCGCCAAGCTAAGTAAAGCCGATTTGGAGCGGCTAGCTTCTGCCGATGCCTTAAATAGCATCGCCGGTCATCGATATCAGGCCCGCTGGCAAGCGGCGGGAGTGGAACCAGAACTGCCACTGCTTAATAATGACTCTCAATTAAATTAAAAAACCGGATCTAAGGGATAGCATGCGAAAACCTATTGTTAAATTTTTGGCGCGACATCCGATAGCCGCCTTGGTTGTAATGACCTTTTGTTTTCTGATGTTCGGCTATTTTTCAGTAAATATATTTGTAATCCTGGAAGCTAATATCGACCTGATAAATCGCTTTGGGTTTCGGGCGTTAGTTGATGGAGCTGCGGTACAATTTGCCGCCATTATCCTAAGCGCGTTCGTTTGCGTATTTTTTTATAGCGCTTGGAAAGTCTGTGAGCGACTTATAATTGAATGGGTTACTCGAGACGTGGAATTAGGAGAATAGCTATTAACAAAAAGCTAGTTATCTTAGTATCCCTAATTCTTGTTTTGAGCCTAATTGGTTATCTTGCTGTTAGTCGCCAAACTGAAGGACGCTTTGCTGTTATGACCCTAAAACTTGGAATTGAAAATGGCCAGCTAGTCGCTTGTCCGAACCGGGAAAATTGCCGCAACAGCGACGACCCTCAGGATAAATTCAGGGTGTCAGCTATTGATGATCGCGAAGGGAAAAAGTGGGGCTTAATAATTGATGTGATGGCATCTCTTCCGCGAACTCGACTAATTAAGCAGGAAGCTGACTATCTGCATTTCACGCAAAGCAGCAAAGTCCTTCGTTTTGTTGATGACATCGAATTCCACAACAGACCAGAGTCGGGGCAAATAGCTATTCGCTCTGCCTCTCGGCTGGGTTATCGCGACTTCGGTGTGAATCAGGCGCGCCTTGATGAAATAGCTGAGCTTTTAAAACAAGCAGAGTGAAGGCAGTTTGCAGGCCCAAAGCCTTCACATTAATTGACAAAAATTGCGTTATTTATTGTCTGAAATATGATTATTATCCTCGCTAACTTATCAATTTCACTTGAGGGATAAATTGAAAATAAATCCAACAGTACTTGCGGCGATTTTTACATCAAGCATGTATTCCAATGTATACGCACATCATTCATCTGCGCCACACTTTGATAGAGATACTGAAGTGGTAGTGACGGGGGTGGTCACCGAACTCAAATTTGTGAACCCTCATGCATATATATATTTCGATGCTGAGCAAGATGGCGAATTGGTAAATTGGCGTTGCGAACTGTCTTCTGCAAGTGCTCTCGGACGACGCGGATGGACGGAAACTAGCTTTGTCGTGGGTCAGCAGATTACTGTTAATGGCGCTCCCGCCTGGCGCGAAGATAATGTTTGTTTTCTCAATCAGATGACCTTAAGTGATGGCACTGTTGTACAAAGAAACTCCGATTTGACGGAGATGCAGGATGTTGTTGCTGCAAATACCATTCCTCAGCAAGAGCGCGCTAAGTTCTTGGCAAGCGGTCAGTCAAATATCGAAGGTGCTTGGGTAACCAGATCCTTTGGTGGCGGGAGCGAGGGCATTCGCACTCGGTTTACTGCAACGGCAGCGGGTGAAGAGGCTGTTGGTGATTACGATATGGCATTTGACGATCCCATATTGCGCTGTCATCCCGTGAATATATTTAATGGCTGGAACCACGATCGGCATATCAACGATATTTCAGTAGAAGGCGATCTAATTATCATCCAATACGGATTTATGGATTTTGTACGTACTGTTCATCTTGGAATGAGTGAGCATCCAGAAAATGTTCAACCCAGCACTGGAGGGCACTCAATTGGTAAATGGGAGGGGGACACACTAGTGGTGGATACTGTTGGATTTGAAGAGGGAGTACTGCGTCATCAGAGTGGTATGAAACACAGTAGTCAGATGCAGGTGGTTGAACGATTCCATGTTGATGCGGAAACAGGCTATTTGTTGCGAGATTATGATGTGAAGGACCCGCCGTACTTAGTCGGCGAGGTTAGTGGTCAGGATTTAATGTCGCCTTCGGATGCACCTTATTCACCCTACAATTGCGTTGAGCTTAGCGGCGAAAATAATATTCGCCAAGAATAAGATGCTACAACAGCAATAAAAAAGCCGCCTTGAAGGGCGGCTATTTTATTGGATCTTATATTTGAATCAAAATGCAGAAATAAAACTATGAACGCGCGCCGCATTCACTCCTCGGTCACCACGACCGATTCGAGAATGTGAGCGGATATCGACAATGCTGCCACTGCCGCTGGCTGCAACCCGAATAACTACGTCATCTTCAAAGCTAAATACCCGAGTGGAAGATACTGCCTCGATTAATCCAGTAGATGAGTCTTCGGCGACTAGCTCCCAACCCATATCATCAACAACATCCAATGCTCTGTTAAATGCCTCGTCTTTAGAAAGTGTTGAACTAATAGGCTTAATATCCGGGAATGCCTGAGCCTGCAGCTCAGGACCATTGGCCGGGTATGTCAGGGTATTGCTTCCTTCAGGGCGAATAGAAGCGACTGCGCTGAATAACGGCGGATTTTGCGTATCGGTTGAAATATCATTTAGCGGCGGAGCACGCGGGCCGTCATTTGGCTCTGGTAATGTTGCATAGTTGATACTGACCGGTACAAGAACTAATAGAAGTGCCAGGGTGCTAATTGCCTGTGAGAGCTTTTGCTTTTTTATAAATGCGTAGATCAGGGCAATTGCTGCGAGAAGGCTAATCCATCGACCGTAAGCCATTGCCTTGGCAATTAGTGCTGACGCCGATCCAAATGTGATGGATTCCCAGCCGGCTCTTACGCCAGTTATTGCATAGAAAATAGTACCAATACAAAGAACGGATGCTGCTAAAACTAGATACGCCCAAAGTTTTGGACTCTTTAAAAAAGACATGGAAATTCCCCCAATTAATAATGTTCGAGATATTACAGTGATAAGGGGGGCGGGGCCCACCCACTATAGAAATGTTTACTCAGAGAAATGAAGAAACCCTAGATACAAAAAGCCCCGGATATACCGGGGCTCTATCGCTTGATTAGAAAGTACTAATCAATATTAATTCAACTACCAATTAGTCGAAGTTCATCTGCAGAGTTAGTCCGTAAAGGGATTCACCGTATGCGCTAACATAACAACTGTAGTTGAGTGGTGCTGCGCCTGGGCCCCATATAACACTGGAACAAGCGAACTCGTCAGTAAGGTTGTTAGCCCAAAGAGAAGCTGTGTATTGTTGATTGTCTCCGAAGCTATAGTCAGCGCGTGCATCCAAATAACCATGACTCGCTGATTCATCTCGAGCAGCAGCTTCTTGTACAAAGGTATAGTACATAGAGCCGGTATAACGATAATTAAGGGACAGATCCAATGAATTATCCCCTACTGGCAGAGTATACATACCGAACATGGTGGCGGTAAGTTCAGGAGTATTAGTAACTTCTTTACCTATCTGCGCTTGAGAGCGAGGATCTAATCCGGTGATGTCGGTTACTTCGCTGGAGACAGTGCCAATGTTGCTCTGGAAATACCAGCGTTCATCTGGCGCCCATTTAAGCTCTAGCTCAACGCCGCTGAGTTCGATCTCCGGAACATTTACGATAGCTGGAATACCACCGTAGCTCTCAAATAACTGAAGGTCTTCCCACTGATAGAAGAAGTAGGAAGCGTTCAACTGCACAGTATTATCAGCGTAGTCAGCTTTATAGCCAATTTCGTAAGCTGTTAAAAATTCTGGGTCAACGGGATCATCACCAGTAGAAAGCGCGCGGTTATCATATGAACCACCTTTAAAGCCGCGAGAAACACTGCCCCATAGCAAAGAGCCGTCATCGAGGCTGTAGTCAAAACCGTATTTCCAACCCAATTCAGAAAGTTCCTGGACAGGAGAGTCAGTATTGCCTGTTAGTCGTCCGGGTGTGCTGTCGGGACAATTTGCGGCACGGTAGTCTCTATCTTGATCTCCTAGGCCAACAACTGTTGGGTGAAAGCCGCAGACAGTACGAACCCAGTTGCCATTGTCCGCAGATAGTTCGTCTTCGGTAAATCGAATACCGCCGGTTAAGGTTAGCTTATCCGTAATTTCAGCATCCATTTGGAAGTATGCTGAAGCAGCGCTGTATTCACTATTGATATCAATACCTGGACGGACACCCATTGCACCGGCTCCGCCGACGTTTCCAACCCAAGTGTCTTCAGTAGATTCAGACCCGCTTAGATAAATTCCGCCAAGCCACTGAACCACACCATCTCCTGTTGAAGTGAAGCGGAATTCTTGCTGCCAAGTTTCCCAATCGCCTTCTCGAGCTGCATGAAAGCCAGTGAGCTCGACACCGTTAAGCTCTTTCGTATAGGTTTTATCGAAAGCGGTTAGAGATGAAAAATCGAAATTATCAAATGAGTAGTCAACGGTAAGCCTGATCCCATCCCACTCTGAGTTATATACATCTTCGGGGCTTTGATAGGTGTTGCCAAGTTCAGTCGAATAATTAATTAGTCTATTGAAAGGGCCACCAGCTGGATTATCAATCACCATACCGGTTCCGGCGTCATACTGAGCCTGCAGGAATGGCCGTGCGGCGACATCGGCTGCTGATGCCATAACAAAATTGTTATCTGGGCCAGTCTGATCTGAAGCTCTACGGTTTTCGAAATTCGGATCAACCGTGCCATCAGCCAAAAGGTTGCCGCTTAATTTTCCGGGTAAATCCTCACCTTCGATTTGACCTGTTGAGATAGTAAGGGCCGCAGATGCATTACTGCCATTGTCCCAAACTAAGTTCAATCGTGCACCGCTGCTGTCATAGGCGCCGCCAGTGGGGCTGCCGTCTACGAGGTTAGTCCAAACGCCATCGAAACCATCTGAAAAACCGGATATTCGACCAGCGATGTTGTCACTAATATCGAAGCTTACTGCTCCTTCAGCGCGCGTTCTTCCGCCGTTGCCGGCTCTAAGGTTAAGGTTTCCGCTAGTGCCGTCACCTGGACTCGCTTGATTGGTATGCCATACCACAGCTCCACCCGTGGTATTTCGACCATAGAGCGTATTTTGTGGGCCGCGCAGCAGTTCTACGCGTTCAATATCGTAAACACCAATTGCGCCAACAAAAGGCGAAACCATTGATACATCATCAATATAGGTGCCTACAGACTGCTGACCGGACAGATGCACGTTATCGGTGCCTACGCCTCGGATAGCAAAGCCCGTATTACCAGCGGAGTTTTGGTTGGTGCCTATATTGGCAAAGACTTTTTCGAGATCATCAGTTCTGGTTACATCAAATTGATCGAACATGTCGCCTGCAAGTGCACTCACTGAAATAGGCACGTCTTGCAAAGATTCTTCACGTTTTTGCGCCGTAACCAAAATCTCTTCAATCTGCGCAGAGGCAGGTGCGGAGATAGCTAAAGCGGTGACTATTGGTATTAGATTAGATAAGCGTCGATATGACAGCATATTTGTTCCCCTCTTATGGCGTGTTGCCAATTATTTATGTTTTTAACTTAATGACTACGAAGCAGCCAGAGTTTCCCTACCAAAATTACCGACCAAATTGAGCTTTCTAATTTGAAGCTTTATTGGTCGAATTCAAGATTTATATTTGTCAGCCTTCTCCATCGGGCACAAGAAGATATTACCACACCTACTTCGAGAGGGGCGTATTGCCGCGATTCCGACTATCACCTTCGACAAGTCTATGGATATCGATTTAGGTGGTGTGAAAGTTACCTTAAATTACTTTGGTCCAACTCACAGTGACAACCTGATCTCCATTCATATTCCACAGGATGGCGTACTCTTTGCCCCAGATTTAGGGCGTCCGGAAGGTCAGTTACCGAACCCGGATTTTCGTGACATGGAAGTGGATAATACTATTGAAGTTCTAGGCATTCTGGGGCGTATGGATAACGTCGATATAGTCGTTCCCGGGCACGGTTCACCGGTATCGACTCAAGCCTATTTCCGCCGGTATAGACAATACCTCGCGACACTAAGGGAGCGTGTATTGACGCACATGGTAGAGGGGCTTTCGCTTTACGAAATCCTGGAAATTCTCACAATGGATGATTTCGGGGACTATACAAATCTGGAGCAGAATCTCGAACCAAACATCATTAGCATGTATGACTACCTATACCGTTACCGGGAGCCAAATTTCCCGAGCGGCTTACCGATCAGAGTGCCACAGTAAACTCTGACTGAAGGGCTCAAGTCCTTGGATAACTGAGCTTCAATAAAAAAGGGATCTAGCAATTTGTGCAAGATCCCTTTTTTAATTCATTGAGATAGCTTGTCAGTCTGCTTTGGCAATTGCCTTTAACAGCGGTAGTTCAATACCTGACAAATATCGGATCAGTGCTCCGCCCGCAGTTGAGACGTAGTCAATTTTGGATATATCCGTGTATTTATCAAAGGAAGTAACGGAATCACCTCCACCAATAACACTAAAACCATCTGCGTCAGCTACGGCATTCCAAAGCGTCTTAGTGCCTTTTCCAAACTCTGTATCTTCATAAACGCCAGCTGGGCCATTTACAAAAATTGTTTGTGCCGCTGCAATGGCTTCGCAGTAATCGAGGATGCTTTGATCGCCAATATCGCAGATGTCTGCGTCATTAGGGATGCTATCCAAAGATACGTTGGTCCGTTTGCCGTCCACTTTTACTGCAACATCCTTGGCATAAGATATTTTGTCACGATGTTGTTCGAGGAAGTTTTTTGCCGGAGCGACGTACTGCTCAAAGCCTTTGTACTTGATAAAACCGTAGGAAGATTCACCAATATCTACGCCGTCGGCAATCATAAATATCTGCCCGACGAGACCCGTCAATAGCAACTTGTCTGCGGAGCCGTCATTCAAAACCTGTTCGATCATGCCAAAGGCATCTCCAGCTCGGGCGCCACCTAGAATATAGATGCAGGGGCGGTCAGGGCTGTCGGTAATAGCTTGTAACGCGGCGAGTTCTTGCATCAACAATCTGCCAGCGAAGGAGGGCAATACTTGTTGAAAACCGACCATTGAAGGCGAGTTACGGTGCGCAGCTGCAAAGGCATCGTTGACGTAGAAATCAAAAACTGGAGCCAATCGACGAACTAGATAGCAGGTCGCCATATCGGCAGGTTCTTGTTTAACCACGTCTTCAAAGGTGGATGCTTCTTCTGTCAGGTAACGAATATTGTCTAAAAGAAGAATATCTCCATTGCCTAAGTTCTGGATTTGCTCAACCGCAGCAGGGCCAGCGATGTCTTCAATAAAGTCGACGGGCTTGCCCAAAGCTTCAGCCAAACGAGCAGCATGCTCTTTAAGACTAATCAAAGATCGGTAGTCAGTGGTATCGCCTTGGTGGGCAATAATTGCCAGCTTGGCACCAGCATCTGACAAATCTCGAATAGTCGGAATGCTTTTCTGAATACGATTGTCGTTAACGATTAAACCGTCGCTACCGATTGGAGAGTTGATATCTACGCGAAGCAGAACTCTTTTTCCGGAGAACTGCCCTTCATCGATAGAACGAATACCATTAATAACGGCCATTAATTAGCCTTCCGCGCTCATTTTCAGGTATTTATTCGTCTCAGCTACGCCTTCTGCGCCAGTTGCCTGCATACCCATGCAAGAACGGATTGCATCGATAGTTTCAGGAATGGTGATAGCTTCTTGAGGAATATTGATTGAGAAGATCAAATCGTCGCCAGATTTGGCAACACATTCTTCCCAAACACCAACTTCATACATATCAGCGCGCATATTGCCTTTATCGCGGGCGTAGCGGAAAAATGCACCGTTGGAGTCAAAACCGTCAGCGATTTTAACTACCTTCATGCGAGGGTGAGTCTTGAAGAGCTCAATGGCTTCTTCAGGCGAAATGTCTTCTTTGGTTTTAGCAACAACGCTAATGATGTGACCGTGAGTTACCGGGGTATGAATCAATACGCCAGTACAGTCTACGTGCGGCATGATAGTCATCAAATCAACCGCTTGGTGATTTGGAACGGGTTCAATCATCAGGTTATTAGTCAAGCCGCGAAAAGTATCACCGGGATCAGCCACACGACGGATAATGGTAATTGCCGCTTTTTCTACACCTACTTTGCGATCCAACCAATCAATGGTGCGGATAAGGCCAGTAGTATTACAAGAAGTCAGTTTTAGGAAATCGGCGTCGGTGCCTTTTTCATAATTGGCGTAGCCGTGGAAGAAAACGTCAGCGATGCTGTTTTGCTCTCCACCCTGGAATATGGCTTTAACGCCATGCTTGATATACAGCTCTTTGTTTTTTGCGCCGATACCGGGGCCAGTGGCGTCCAGTGCTATATCTACCTGACTTAAAAGGTCATCTATGCCACCAGAAACAGGAATGCTTGCTGCTTCCAAGTCATTTTCCATACCTGGAACTGCGCAGTAGAGATCATATGGCATGCCACGCTCTACCAAAGCGCGAAGCGAAATTGTAGGTTTAACATCAGCGATGCCCACCAATTCCATATCATCCTGCAGGGCAACACCGTCTGCTAAACGTTGTCCAATTACTCCGTAACCAATTACAGCAACTTTAACCATTTCATTTTCTCCAAGTGAGTTTCTATCTTAATTCACCGCAGCCTTATAGTCGGATGCGGCGAAATTGATGATTCGTATCTGCGAAGTACATAATATTTAGTGATATGAAAATATCGACAAAATAGGGGTAATCGCAAGAATCAGCGATTATATAGGTTTTTGCTGTCCGGAAAAATGGGGTAGAGCAAGTCTTTCATAAGAAATTTGCGCTATGGGAATAGGGAGTACGCATGTACTCCCTATTTGGCAACAATCTAAAAGCTGTAGCGGGCCCCCAAAGTTAGTGCGCGTCCGGGTTCGGGTGCAACTTCACGAGTTATTGAAGTAGAGTTGCGAATTTCCTCATTACTTAGATTGGTGCCTTTAAAAAACAGGGACCAGGCATCTGTGTTGTAACTAAGGTAAGCATCTACACGGTTGTAATCAGAGGTCTCTTCCTGGTTCTCACCAGGGCGATCTTGCTTGAATGCATGTACAAGGCTGAGATTTGCAATCCAGTTATCCTGCTCATAATTCCAGTTTGCTCCGATTCTTGCAGGTGGTATACGCGGCACATCGCCAGTTTCATCCAGTTTGGCTAAAACAAAGTCGCCCCAAAATCGCATGGAGTGCGAGTCTAGTAATGCGAAATTTATCTCAGCCTCCATGCCGGTAAATTTTGCATCCTGCTGCTGCCAGGCAAAACATTCAACAGCTTCTTCGGCTTCTTCCGGATCATCGAAGTTCGCTTCCTCTGTGCAGGTAGCCAAACCCAAGGCGCCAAGATCAGCCAAATCATGGTTAAACAGGAGCTCGGTATCTTGCTGGAATATGTAGTCTGAGAAACGGTTGTGATAGAGCGTTGCACGCAATTCAGGTGTGAAATTACTCTCGGTAAAACTTGATACCCAGGTAGCTTCGAAATTTAGCGCCTTTTCAGTCTGTAAATCGAGGTCGCCCACTTCATAAGTGCTTGTGGCTACATGCTCTCCATCAGAAAGGAGTTCTTCTACAACTGGCGCGCGTTCAGATCTGGACAGAATAAAGCTGATACGGCTGTTATCTCCTAATGGATATAGGAAGCTTACGCTAATATTTATACTGCTGTGATCTATATCACTTAGTCCATCGACTTCAATATTTTGGCTATCGATGCGGCCACCCAACTCTAGTGTTCCAGCCCCTAATTGGGTTTCTTCAATTACAAATAGACCGATACTTTCAGTAATGGAATCGACAACAAAGGCTTCTTCACCAAAGGCTGAAAAGTCACGATAGCTATGTTGAACGCCTAGAGCTCCCAGCCATCCGTTGCTGGTTTCGTGAGTTATTTCACCTCGAAATTCATTGGACGTTGTATCGAAGGTAGTACCAATTTCGGAAATTCCATCAGCAATTTCCAACTCCTTGTGGCCATAGTCGGTATAGCTAAAGTCAAAATTTGCCGCTATCCAGCTGCCGCCTAAATCAGGGAAGCTCAGTTTGCCTTCATAGGAGGTTTGCTGCATATCTATGCGCACAAACTCCTCTGGTTCTTCTATTACCGCTGCGCCGGAATGGTCTTCGTCTTCGTGATGGCCGTGTGCACCAGCGGGTACTCCATAATTATTCTTTAGGTCAGAAATACTAAACCCCGCCATCAGATTGTCGTTGATCCATGAAACGCCAATCCCGTAAGAATCCGCCTGACGATCTGAATTGGCGATATAGCCATCGGTCGTTTCTGCGGGATCATCAGCTTCTAAATCAGCCAAGCCGGGAATTGTCACATCGCCTGAGTCGCGACTGACCAGGTCTAGATGCAGACCTACATTGCCAAGGCCTGCGTCGAACCTACCTACAAAAACGGTTTCGTCATTGTTATCTGAATATCTTGTTTCCATTGCCCCGCTGAATCCTTCGGATCGCTCTTCGTGGATACGGTTGTTGATAACATTAACTACTCCTCCTATTGCGCCGCCGCCAAACCGCAGTGTCGCTGGCCCCCTAAGGATTTCGATTCGGTCGGCCAGCATGGCTTCTGTTGCGACCGCATGATCAGAGCTGGTATCTGATACATCGCCGACACTAGTATTATTTTGTAATACTTCGACGCGTTTTCCGGATTGACCGCGAATTACTGGAGTTCCAACTCCAGGACCGAACGAAGAAGAGTGCACTCCCACTTGATTTTGAAGGGTTTCTCCTAGGGTTCCAGCGACCTCTCTTTGCAGATCTTGCTGATCCAAAATATTTACCGAGCCGACTACCTGTGCCTCGGTTTTTGCATGAGCGGATGCAGTAACTATGACTTCTTCGAGCTCGATATTGGCAGGGGAGTTCTGACTCCACCCATTAAATGAAATAAATAGGCTAATTAGACCGACCAGATTGTTACTAGATACTTTGTTCATAAATTCTCCTGAAATCGGCGCAGCCGATAATTCAAAATACAAATGGCGCAAACACATAGGTTTAGCGCAACTAAATAACAGAAATTTGTATTAGGAGAGAGTAGGTGGGGCGCGCGGCGAAGGTTTGTATCGCGCCGGGCTAAAAACAGATTGGAATGAATAGTTAGTCGTTTGAAATTGAGTAACTATGGAATATAGGCTTGGTCCTTCGGTGGCATAAGCTTGATCGAGCGGCGCGGCATGAAATGCACCACAGGATTCATAACGTTCGGACTCAGAGAAATCTATGCTGTGCACATGAGACGCAGATGCCGCTGTCGCTGCTACTAATAGCAGCGCAAGCAATAGACTATGCATATATCTGATTTGTCTTCTGTACATATAAATATTTTCCCTAGCGGTAAAATACTAGGGCAAAGTTGTTGCAGTAGCCAGCTCCGTTTCGAATTAATAGAGCTTTAGACAACTAGTCTTTCAATCGTTTGTAATTCCTGGTGAAAGCCGCCGTGCCACAATTACTTGGCCACGATTAATTCCCTTTGGCGGCATGCCTGAATCAATGAAAAAAAATGGATTGAGGTAGCCGGGTGGATGGCTGAAACAGAAATACCAAAGCTATTTTTTAGACGCGAACCGACTCAGGGTATAGAAGCTGCAATGCTGGAAAATACTCGCAGTTTTAAGAATCAGACAGAAGTGGCAGTGTTTGGCGGGCACTATGTTCAGGAGATATCACCCAATGCCATAGGTCGATCTTTGGCAGATTGGATTTTAGAAGAAATTTAAATAGGTAGACCTTTATAAGGGGTAGTTGAAAATGGGTGTTTGGCTAATTGTGTTGGTTCCATCCGCGGTATTCGGCATTCTGTGCACCATCTTTATCAAGAAAAAGTGGGCCATATTTGTTTCCGGCCTTGTTCCCTGGTTCTCCGTACTGGCAGCACTTCTATACAGCGTTTATGTGGTTCCCTACGAAGCAATGGATGCTTCAATGTGGCCGGTTGCGCAGTTTTTTGGAGGCAATGCAGCTGCCTTTGCAGGAGTTATGAGCTACCTATTGGGCACTAATTTAATGGGTAACAAAAAGAACAAAACTGAGGGGAAGGTTTAAAACTGATTCCCTGTTTAAATTGCCTTTACTTTCTGCTCAGGGCATTTGGCGCAGCGGTAAATAGTAACTAGTTTTCCTTCCTTAGAATCAAACTGCTTTTCTTGATAAATCTCCCACTTATGAAAGCCATGCTGGCACAAGCCCAAATTCTTAGCCCTCTTTTTCTTTTCCTTCTTAAATGAGATTAGCTCTGCGGTCATTTGAACTGTTCTAGCCTCAGTTCTAAAGCGTGATTTTCGGAACTAAGAGATATTTGATCAGTATCCAGCATCACTTGAATACGCATACTGCGTTCGGCAACTTCCGATAATGCCTTCGAATGGTCGTCACTAATATTCCATACGCTAAGGTTTTTAATGCCCGATAGCTTGGGCTGGTTCTGCTGCCACCAAATTTGAGGAGCGTTGCCACCATAGGTAAGCAAGCTAACTGTTTTTGACCTACCACTGGCCTGACGTAAGCGTTTTTCGTCGGGTTGCCCCAATTCTATCCAGTGATCTATTTCGCCACTAAGTGACTTCTGCCATAGATCAGGTTCATCGTCGGTAGAAATTCCTTTGGTCATCTCTAGAAGATCGTCGGCATGAAGTGCAAACATCAAAATACGCAACATCATGCGTTCATCGGTTTCGGATGGATGCCGTGCAAGGGTTAAATTATGAGTCTGGTAGTAATGCCTAACCAG
>Ga0302116_1000003_pt1:185000-194360 | contig 194360 bp, 200 predicted proteins | sample AG5_SCM_MG_FD_203124 | JGI IMG/M metagenome (GOLD analysis project Ga0302116, IMG submission 203124) | Marine microbial communities from Western Arctic Ocean, Canada - AG5_SCM | ecosystem: Environmental > Aquatic > Marine > Oceanic | place: Canada: Western Arctic Ocean... | reverse complement strand
TTACAGCACACCTTCAACGGCTTACAGAACGCTCCTCTACCATGCGTGTAAACACGCATCCGCAGCTTCGGTTCTCAGTTTAGCCCCGTTAAATCTTCCGCGCGGGCCGACTCGACTAGTGAGCTATTACGCTTTCTTTAAAGGATGGCTGCTTCTAAGCCAACCTCCTAGCTGTCTGAGCCTTCCCACATCGTTTCCCACTTAACTGAGATTAGGGACCTTAGCTGGCGGTCTGGGTTGTTTCCCTTTCCACGACGGACGTTAGCACCCGCCGTGTGTCTCCCGCAATTGCACTCCTCGGTATTCGGAGTTTGCATCGGTTTGGTAACCCGGGATGGGCCCCTAGCCGAAACAGTGCTCTACCCCCGAGGGTGAGATGCGAGGCGCTACCTAAATAGCTTTCGAGGAGAACCAGCTATCTCCCGGCTTGATTAGCCTTTCACTCCGATCCACAAGTCATCCCCCCATTTTTCAACATAGGTGGGTTCGGTCCTCCAGTTGATGTTACTCAACCTTCAACCTGCCCATGGATAGATCGCCGGGTTTCGGGTCTATTGCATGCAACTAAACGCCCTATTAAGACTCGGTTTCCCTACGCCTCCCCTAAACGGTTAAGCTTGCTACATACAATAAGTCGCTGACCCATTATACAAAAGGTACGCAGTCACAGAACAAGTCTGCTCCTACTGCTTGTACGCATACGGTTTCAGGATCTATTTCACTCCCCTCACAGGGGTTCTTTTCGCCTTTCCCTCACGGTACTGGTTCACTATCGGTCAGTCAGGAGTATTTAGCCTTAGAGGATGGTCCCCCTATCTTCAGTCAACATATCACGTGTGTCGACCTACTTAATACGGCAATAAGTTTGTTTCGTGTACGGGGCTATCACCCTGTATCGCTTTACTTTCCAGAAAATTCCACTACAAACAAATTGCTCGGCTGGTCCCCGTTCGCTCGCCGCTACTAAGGGAATCTCGGTTGATTTCTTTTCCTCCGGGTACTTAGATGTTTCAGTTCCCCGGGTTCGCCTCGTTAAGCTATGTATTCACTTAACGATACCTGCAAAGCAGGTGGGTTTCCCCATTCGGAAATCCTAGGTTATAGCGCCTGTTGTCGGCTCACCTAGGCTTATCGCAGACTTCCACGTCCTTCATCGCCTCTGACTGCCAAGGCATCCACCGTATGCGCTTAATCGCTTGACCATATAATGCCAAACGATTGAACGTTGTAACGATATCAAATTAAAACAGGTGTCATATAGAGACACGCGCCTTGATACAGTATTCAGGGTACTACCGTGAAGATAGTAGTACCCACTCAATTATTCACCTTGTTAAAAAACATGACTCGAAGGTCATTTGACTCAAAGGTCAAACATCAAAACCATCTATTAAATAATGGTGCTGATGTTTGATCTTTTCTTGATCGGACTTGGTGGAGCTTAGCGGGATCGAACCGCTGACCTCCTGGATGCAAACCAGGCGCTCTCCCAGCTGAGCTAAAGCCCCTTTAATGTTCAAAGCCAGATCAAGAGGGCGCGCATTCTACACAATATCTGTAAATGAATACCACTTCTTTTTTGCCTTTAAATCAAAAAAATTCGCTGGTGCTACAAATCCAAAATTTCTCTCGCCATTCGCGCCTAAAGTTGGTGGGTCTGGGTGGATTCGAACCACCGGCCTCACCCTTATCAGGGGTGCGCTCTAACCAACTGAGCTACAGACCCAAATTCTTGCGTACACACCCTTAAAGGTATATATCAAAATCTTTTGAATCCCACCTTTCAGCCTAGAGTCATTTTGACCGCCAGCTCAGGCACAGTAGATTGAGAAATCCGAAAAAAAATGCCTTTAAGCGAATTGCCTAAATGCATTCATATCCGATCAAGTTCGTCATATTTAAAGAGCTATCGTGGAAGCCGTCAGCCATCCTCGAGGGCGCGTATCTTACACTCAGATTAATTAGAGTCAAGGAGTAATCCAGCCTTATTTTTAGGGCTGTTTGGTGATAGATTTATTTTGCCGAAACGCTAGAGAATTACACCAGATCAGACTAGTCGAATTGATAGCCCAAAAGCTCAACATCGCGAGCAAAATGTGCGGCCACAAGATCTACCACGTCCTGTTCATAGTAAGACTTATAGGCATCACGGTCATTGGCCTTACGCTTGTGCGGTAAAGCTTTAACCGGCAGTTCCAGCTTATCCACAACGGCAGCAAAGTCTTCAGCAAGGTTTTCGTATCTACCTATAAAGTTAGCTAGTAGATTCCCATGCAGGTCGACTAGGTAATCGGCCTGCAGGGACAGAGAGGTATCTATGTGGTATTGGTATGGCCGTTCGGGATTAAACTTCCATCGCATAAATTCATTAAAATTACCTATGCCCCTCATGGCATCCGGTCGCTCGCGCTGGATATGGTGAAAGGAACTTACTTGAAGGTCCCATGGGTTTCGGACAAAGGCAAACTTGTGCAGTGAATCAAAGAAGGGGCTAGGCAGCATTTCCTTTGCCGCAATAATGTGCGCATGACGAGGAAACTTTAACCCAAGCTGATGCCCACTGAATCCGCTTAGTTTGTGCGCAGGAAGCATTAAGTAGTATCGCGGGTCGCGCCAGCGCAAACCATTCAGTGCGGCACGCACGCTAGTGCCACCAGTTTTGGCTATGTGCACAAACAGAAATTTGTATTTATGAGAGAGGAGCATTTAGATCCCTAAATAGGTCAGCTGAAACACAGAAAAGCAAAATTATTAGCCAACGCAATTTTATCCTGACAGAAGAATTAAGAAAACTCTTCATGCACTTGCCGTAATACTTCGTGCATAAACCATACGTCACTGCAGTTCCTTCCAAGAAGCTTTAAGTTTCTGCACTTATCAGTAACCTCGCCAATCAAATTGGCTTTTGCATTCTCTAGCGATTTAGTAAGCACTGGAAAGCCTTGCGCAATCGGCATAACTATTCCATACATAAGTTGAGAGTTTTCAGGGAATATTGACATATCAATCAATTCAGAAAGTGATTTTTCAATAAGGCCATCCGCCTCGAGTGGATCATCTGACAAAACTTCAATCGTTACCCGGTGACGCCCTGTCTCAGCCGCCAAGTCCGGCTGCAGGTTTGTATAGAGCGTAACGCGAAAGGGAGAATACTGCTTGTCATAGCAAAAGAAGAAGTGGTCATCGGCTAAGGGTGCAGCATCGACTACCAAATGTATAAGTGACGTATACCTAAGTTTGGGCGGCCCTCCCTAATTGGACATCTATACTACCCCAGACCATCACCGAATGGGCTGCTATTCTCGGCATAGGCTCTACGTATCCTATTGAATGCAAACTGTTAGAATGAATACTACTGCCGCTAAACCCGATATATGAATATTCTCATAGTACGCCTGAGTGCCATCGGCGACATAGTTATGGCGTCCGGGCTTCCCGGAACCATCAAAAAGCCAAACCCCAGTTCACGTATAACCTGGCTATGCCAGGCTGAATGCAAAGACCTGCTTAAGGACCACCCGAATGTGGATCAGGTAATTGTTTGGCCGAGAAAAGAATGGCAAAAGCTCTGGAATGAACGAAAATTTTTACAATTAATAAAACAGATTCGTCAGTTCCGCAAATTACTTAGGAGCGAAAGCTTTGATCTTGCCTTGGATTTACAGGGCCTTCTTAAAAGTGGTTATCTAACTTGGCTTAGCGGGGCAACTAAACGGATAGGCCTAGGGTCCTCAGAAGGCAGCCAGCTGTTTATGCATCGAGTTATTACAAGAGAGGGTGGCAACCAAGACTTAATAGGTTCCGAATATCGCTATTTGGCTGCTGAAATGGAATTTGATACTCATAGTTTTGATTTGCAACTTGGAATATCGAAACAGTCTGAAGAATCCAGCAATGCCTTGCTCGGTGAAATGAGAGACGGGCCGTATTTAGTTATCTGCCCATTTACTACCAGGCCACAAAAACATTGGTTTGATGATTACTGGCAATCTACAACAGCTCAGCTACAAGCAAGGTTTGAACTACCGGTAATTCTTCTTGGTGGCCCTGGAGATATAGATTCGGCACAAAAACTCTGCCAGGACACTAAAATTATAAATTTGGCGGGCAAAACCAATCTACAGGAGGCGGCTGCAATTATTGGCCATTCCGCCGGTTTGATTGGCGTCGACACTGGCCTGACCCATATGGGCCACGCCATGAAAGTACCAACACTTGCCTTATTCGGTTCAACACGCCCTTATTTAGAGACGGGTCTATCAACCAGCAAGGTTATATATCTCGACCTGCATTGTGCACCCTGTCGTCGTAATCCTACCTGCGATGGCCGGTTTGACTGCCTTAGAGAAATCACTCCAGATATGGTACTGCAAGAATTCTCTCAATTAAGAGCCAAGCCATGAGAGTTTTGCATATTGAGATGGGCAAGAACCTCTATGGCGGAGCTCGTCAACTTGCCTACTTAATAGAGGGACTAAACGATAAAGGCGTTGAAAGTATTTTATTCGCACCTACCAACTCTGCTATCGCGGAGAATATCTCAGCTCTGGGCAATTCGGTGATTGAATTTGATTATCGTGGCGACTTGGACGCCAGAATGGCCTTCGTTGTAAAACGCGCGTGCAAAGAGTTCTCAATCGATTTGGTACAAGTGCACAGCCGACGCGGAGCCGATATTTGGGGTGGCCTAGGTGCGAAATGGGCCCAAGTACCGGCAGTTCTTTCTCGTCGAGTCGACAATCCCGAAGGGCGTTTAAGCGTGGCTTTGAAGTACCCACTATTTAATCAGGTGATAAGCATTTCTGAAGGCATAAAAACAGTGCTTGTAGACAATGGCGTAGGCACTGAAAAAATCACCTGTGTGCGCAGCGCATTTGTGGCAAGCGACAGCCAGAACCCGATAGGTCGCCCTGAATTCTTGCAAAGGTTTAGCCTTCCAGAAGATAGTTTAGTAATGGCGACGGTAGCCCAACTGATCCCGCGCAAAGGACATAAGTTATTAGTCGAATGCTTAAAAGAGCTTGTTAATAAATACCCCGACTTGCAGGTGATATTTTTTGGCGAGGGGGCAGAGAGAACTAATCTGGAACAGCAAATTAGTAGTTTAGGATTAGCCAACCATATACAACTTGCTGGTTTTCAACCGGACTTGAACATCCTAATAGGAAATGTAGATATATTGGCCCACCCGGCCTATACCGAAGGTCTAGGGGTGTCGTTAATTCAGGCCTCTGCGGCGTCAGTTCCAATAGTTGCCAGTGAAGCTGGCGGCATGCCAGAAATAGTTCGCGATGGAGAAAATGGATTACTTGTTCCTCCTGGAAACAAACCAGAACTAGTAACGGCAATTGATCGCCTTGCCGGTAGCCCACAACTGCGACGGGAAATGGGGTTAAGGGGAAAGGCAATTGCCGAACAGGAGTTTTCGGTTCCAGTAATGGTGGAAGGAAACCTAACGCTATATAGGAAAGTACTAAGTATTTAAGGGATAATAATCGCCGAATCACCGGGGAATTAATTTTGACACTTTCGTTACCTGATTTTAGCCATACCAAGATACTAGTTGCTGGCGATCTGATGCTTGATCGCTACTGGACGGGTTCCACCAATCGCATATCTCCCGAAGCGCCAGTACCAGTGGTTCACGTTTCCGACAGCGATGATCGATTAGGAGGGGCAGCGAACGTAGCTCTCAATCTGGCAGGCCTTGGCTGTGAGGTAAACCTTCATGGAATTACCGGACAGGACGAAGCGGCAAACCAACTGGAATCCCTAGCCGTTAAAGCAGGATTGAATTGTTTTTTTGATAAAGCGAAAGACAAGCCAACCATTACAAAATTGCGCATCATTTCTCGGCACCAACAACTGATTCGCATGGATTTTGAAGATAGCTATAGCGCACTGGATAAAAGCAGCTTGTTATCAAGTTTTGAATCAAGCTTAGCCGGCTGCTCAGCCGTAGTGCTTTCAGATTATGGCAAAGGCAGCCTGTCTGAATGCCAAGCAATGATTCAGGCGGCCCGCAAAAACAATATTCCGGTTTTGGTTGATCCAAAAGGCACTGAATTTGAAAAATACCGAGGCGCCACATTAGCCACACCAAATCTTAGTGAATTTGAACAAGTAGCAGGCACCAGTAACTCCGATGAAGAGTTGCTAAGCAAAGGCGAGAAAATTCGCGGCCAGCTGGATTGGAATGCACTTTTAATTACCTTGGGCGAGCGCGGAGTTGCTCTTATAGAGTCTGGGCAAGAACCCTTGCTAGTTCCCACTCAAGCTAAAGACGTATTTGACGTTACTGGTGCCGGTGATACGGTAATTGCAACGCTAGCGGCGTGCATCGGTGCCGGTACTGATCTGGCAATGGCAACCCGTATCGCAAATCTTGCCGCGGGCATTGTTGTCGGAAAACTGGGCACAGCCACAGCCAGCCCCAAAGAACTTCAATTAAGTCTCGGTTTGGAGCATAAACCGCAGAAAGGCATCCTTAAAGAGACCGAATTACTGCGCACTATCGAGCTCTGTCGTTCTCGGGGTGAGACCATTGTTATGACCAATGGGTGTTTTGACCTTTTACATACCGGCCACGTACGTTATCTGCAAAAAGCAGCAAGCTTAGGCGACCACCTTCTTATTGCGGTAAATACCGACGCTTCAGTCAAACAATTGAAGGGGCCTACTCGGCCTTTGAATAAAACCCAAGACCGAATGGAAGTATTAGCCGCACTTGCCTGCGTAACCTGGGTGACAGAATTCGGGGAAGAGACTCCCCAGAGGTTAATCAGCGAAGTATTGCCAGACATTCTAGCAAAGGGAGGCGACTACAAAGCCGAAGAAATCGCTGGCTATGAGGAAGTAACCGCCGCTGGCGGCAGAGTCGAAATTATCACCTTTGAGTCAGGTTATTCCACCACTGCCATTCTCGACAGGGCAATAAAGTAGCTCTACTGCAGCATATGCTTTACTGCAGTAGACAGATCGTCAAATACCACGGTACCTGCAGGTAATTCACTATTTATTTCCGTAGAACTTCCCTTGCCAGTTCGTACCAGTACTGGCTGCATCCGGTGGGTAAGAGCCAGCTGTAAATCTTTAAGGCTATCCCCCACCATCCAACAATTTTCCAGGCCTAACCCCAACTGCTCACTAATCTGATTTAGAAGGCCAGGCTCTGGCTTACGGCAATCGCAGCCTTCACCAGGCTGATGCGGACAGTATGTAATCAGATCGATATCCATATCCGTTTTCTCGGACAGAAGATCACGAAACTTTTGATGCATTTCGGCAAGAATGTCTTCGCTGAAGTAACCCCGCCCTATTCCGCTTTGATTGGTAGCAATCGCTACTAAGTAGCCCGCTTCTTTCAACTTGGCAATAGCTTCTATACTTCCCTCAATGGGAATCCACTCATCGGCGCTTTTAATATAATTATCAGAATCGAGATTTATAACTCCATCTCTATCCAAAACCACAATTTTTTCTGTTTGCACTAAATCAATTAGCTCCGATCGGTATTGAGTTATTTGGTATTACTGGGTCTGAAACCTATACATATCGGCTACCAACGCTTCGCGACGCACTTCATAGAGAAGCCAATCTGAATATTCAGGCAACATCACTGATTCCAAAGTTTGCTCCAAGTCCTGCCCCGCAGCGATAGCCGAAGCCACACCTGCCTCTGTCGCCCGTAAAAGATTCGCAAACTCTTCGACATCTGCCTTGGTACCCACAAGCTCAGAATGCCCTTGAACGATAGTATCGAACTCCAAGGCCGTTACGGTCGATATCGCCGCCTCATAATCACTAACCGGATATCCCGATAGAAAACCTGTCAATCCGCCAGGAAGTCTATTTATCTGTAGAAAGTCGACGGCAAATACCACTCTATCTTCGGGGAACAAGATTACGGACATATCATCTGAGTGAGCCGGTGGGCTGTGATGCACCTCTACCCTGCTATTACCCAAACTTATTGTCAGTTGATCCTGATATGTTAAGTCCAGGGGACGAATGGTCACATTGATTTCTGCCGCTTCCAAGACGCCGTCTTGGTTGGTATCGACTCGATCAAAGCTCGCTAGCGTGCCGCCGGCGGCTTCAGATAATTCGATTACTCCATTGCCATTGGTATCCATCGGGGCTGAATTACTTGGAATTTTGGTCAGATTGGTGGCCATGTTTTCGTGGCCAACGAAGGTCGCAGTATCTGCGAAGACTTGTCCACCTGAAGCGTGATCAGGGTGATGGTGGCTATAAATTACATACTCCACCTCGGAGTTAAATCTCTCCAGAAGCTCAGCCTTTAACCACTGGGCGAAGTCCTCCCTGATCGGGTCAGCCAATATTATCCCTGCCGAAGTTACCATCAGCACCGTGGTATGGCCGCCGCCCCCACCTAATCCCGCACGGTAAACATTTCCCGATACATTTTCCAAAACAAACTGCGGTGGCGGTGGAGAATCCGCCGCGGGTGAAACTGCAGAAATTTCTTCTTCTTGTGCGCTGCAGGCAGCTAGTAAAAGAACAAGTGTAATCGCATTGAGAGGCAAAATCCTGCGAACATTAAAATTGGTTTTCATGCTTCTATCCTTTTTAAAAGGTGGCGGCCAGATTACTCCTTCAAACCGAAATATTGCAAACCGACTGAAAATATAGGGGGTTGGTTAGTTGGCACTGTCCACTGCGGAACAAAGCGCATGTCCGAGGAAGGCGTGGGCTTCCTGGATACGAGCGGTACTATCAGATGCTACGCACAGATCTACATCTGCCAGTTTTGACAATGCTCCTCCGTCCCTGCCCGTTAAGGTAATCACCTTGCAACCCAAAACCTTGGCTTGCTCAACCGCCTTGATTACGTTGCGACTGTTGCCACTTGTCGAATAACCAATCAACAAGTCACCGGAACGCGCCAGCCCCTGAACTTGCCGTGAAAAGATACTTTCGTATCCATAGTCGTTACCCACAGCAGTTAATATAGAAGTATCTGTAGTCAGAGCAATTGCTGGCAAAGCAGCCCGCTCGGTTTCGAAACACCCCATAATTTCTGCAGCAATATGTTGCGCATCGGCAGCACTCCCACCATTACCACAAAGCATAATTTTGCCACCGGATTTTAGACAGTCCACAACCGCCGCTGCAGCAGCCTCAAACTGAGGCAATAGTGGTTCGAGGGACTGCATTACCTCTTGATGTTCTAGTAGCATTCGCTTGAAATCGGACAAGAATTCTTCCTAAGTAAAAGATGCAGAGATAATAAGGCCGAAGCCCGCATATCTCAATGAGGGATATCTCAACAAATTGTTAGAGTGCTCGGATCAGCCAAAAGCGCACTTGCGTATCAGGTGCAGACTCAGAGACCCC
>Ga0302116_1000003_pt1:0-180000 | contig 194360 bp, 200 predicted proteins | sample AG5_SCM_MG_FD_203124 | JGI IMG/M metagenome (GOLD analysis project Ga0302116, IMG submission 203124) | Marine microbial communities from Western Arctic Ocean, Canada - AG5_SCM | ecosystem: Environmental > Aquatic > Marine > Oceanic | place: Canada: Western Arctic Ocean | collected... | reverse complement strand
TAGCCTTGTGCTTGCAGACTAGATGACACAAAGGGAAAGAGCCCAACGAAACTCAAAAGCACTATTTTTTTCATATTATTCTCTAGCTTTTTATATATAGGATTCAAAGGTGAGAGTGACCGCGTCCCTACATATCACCTGATATCACCTGATATCACCTGAAACAACAGGATTACCCCAATCATAACCCCGAGAAAAACCTATTTACAACTACGCATCGCGAACTTAGGCCAGAATCCCCTACAATGTCGCCCTTAAAAAAGTAATAAGTGCGTATTTTTACGCATTTCCCAAAATACCGGAGTAATCATAATTGGAATCCTTCGTAATCGGCCAGAGATGGGTGAACGACGCAGAACTGCAATTGGGCTTAGGAACACTAATATCCCACGAAGGTCGAACCATTACCTTAATGTTCGCCGCAGCCGAAGAGACACGAACCTATGCAACACATAGGTCACCCCTAAGCAGAGTACGTTTCGAAGTTGGCGAACAAATCAGGAATCAGGCCGGTATAGAAATTACTATTGAGCTGATCCAGGAACATCAGGGGCTCTTCAGCTATGAAGGCCAAACCACTAGCGGTGAACTGCTCACAATTCACGAGGGAGGACTGGACCCACATACCCAGTTCAATTTGCCTAATCAGAGGCTGTTTACAGGCCAAATCGACAGGCCATCGCATTTCGAGTTGCGCAGAAAAACTTCTCAGCTTGCCGATCACCTAGCTCATTCTGAGCTCCGCGGTCTAACCGGAAGTCGCACTAATCTAATTCCTCACCAGCTTTATATAGCTAACGAGGTAGCTAAACGTCACGCACCCCGAGTATTACTGGCGGATGAAGTTGGTCTTGGTAAAACCATCGAAGCTGGATTAATTTTAAATTATCAACTTACTTCTGGCAGGGCCCAACGTGTTTTGATTCTTGTACCAGAAACCCTGATTCATCAATGGCTAGTGGAGATGCTGCGACGCTTCCACTTGCACTTTAGCCTGTTTGATCAAGACCGAATTTATACGGAAGATGAAGAGATCGATTCTGAAGAGAATCCATTTGAAACAGAACAGCTGGTTATCTGCAGCATCGATTTTTTAGCCGAGAACCCCGAAGCTCATCAACTCGCTTGCGATGCTGAGTGGGACCTATTAATTGTCGATGAAGCACACCACCTGGAATGGACAGAAGAATCCGTCAGTACTGAATACCAACTTGTTGAAGAGCTATCTCTGCGCTCAGCCGGTTTATTACTGCTTACTGCAACTCCGGAGCAACTCGGAAAGTCTGCTCATTTTGCTCGCCTACGCCTATTAGACCCAAGCCGTTTCCACGATTTCGAGACCTTTGTAGAACAGGAGCAATCCTACGGCGCGATCGCGGACATGATCGACCAACTAGAAGAAACGGAATTAGAAGATCTGGCCAAAGACAGTTGGCAAAAGAAGTTAACTCAGTTTGATTCAGAACTAGCAGAAGAAGCAAAGCGGTTGGCCAATGAACCGGATGCCTCCGTTCAGGACCATCGTGAATCCTTGGTAGACCACCTATTAGATCGCCATGGTACGGGGCGAGTACTATTTAGGAATACTCGTAATACTATTAAGGGTTTTCCCAGTCGCACGCTAAACACCTACGCTCTCGAATGCCCGGACGCATACTTGCTGGATCAGGAAACGAGATCCGAAATACCTCTAAAAGCCTTGCTGCATCCTGAAGTGCTCTATCAACTAAGCGACGAAGACGGGGGCAGCCAAGGCTGGACTAGCTTCGACCCAAGATTGAAATGGCTTCTGGAGTTTCTTGCAGCCAACCGCAAAGAAAAGGTGTTGGTAATTGCTGCCAGCGCAATGACAGCGCTAGATATTGCAGATGCCATCCGCATGAAGACAGGAGAGCCTCCCGCAGTATTTCACGAGTCTATGAGCATCGTAGAAAGAGACCGGGCAGCTGCCTATTTTGCGGATACCGAATACGGTAGCCAAAGCTTGGTATGTTCAGAGATTGGCTCAGAAGGCCGTAATTTTCAATTTGCACATCATCTCGTATTGTTTGATCTACCTCTGAACCCAGACCTACTTGAGCAACGAATTGGTCGCCTGGATCGCATAGGTCAAACCGAAACAATTAAAATCCATATGCCCTTCCTCAAAGGAACCGCACAGGAATCTCTGGTATCCATATACCACCAGGGCACAAACGCTTTTGAAAATATCAGTGTCGCCGCCCTTAAAGTGTTTGGCGAATACCGTTCTGAAATAGAAGCAAGCCTTCGTGAGAATGGAATTGAGAGTGGAAGTAAGAGTGGAAACAAAAGTGGGAGCGCGGACAACCTTATTACCCAACTTCGCAGCCGCCACGACGAGCTTGAACGCGAGATTCACGCCGGTAGAGATCGTTTGCTTGAGTACAACTCTTGTCGACCGGGCCAGGCATCACGACTAATGGATCAGGCTCTCGAGCAGGACAATGAGTCTGAAGTTTCCGCGTTTATACAGGAGTTCTCAGATATATTTGGCGTAGAACATGAGATTCAAACAAACCAAACCGTAATATTGCGGCCAAGTGAAAACATGATGGCTCCGCTACCGGCCTTGCCAGACGACGGCCTAACTATTACCTACGAGCGGGACATTGCCTTAGCGCAAGAAGATGTGCACTTCATGACAGCGGAACATCCACTGCTCATACAAGCAATGGACAGCATCCTTACAAGCGAGACTGGAAGCACTTCTCTTGCATCCATCACTTACAAGGGCGTTCCAAAGGGCACACTGCTAGTTGAATGCATTTTTACTATCGAAGGTATTTCCGGTCGAACCAACCAGTCAACAAGGTATCTAGCCAGCACCAGCATTCGCACATTGATAGACGAGCAAAAACGATTGCATACCGGGTTAACTAGTGAATTGTTAGAGAAGCACAAGCAACCGGTAAAACGTTCTATCGCAGCAAAAATTGTCGCTGCTCACAGACCGGCAATTGAAGACCTACTAGATACCAGTAAAAGGGTCGCATCTAAGTACGCCGAAAAAATTCGGCACCAGGCACTAGAAGCCGCCAAAGAAGATATGCAATCCGAAATCGAACGGCTACATGCCCTAAAACGCGTAAATTCAAATGTCCGCGACGATGAGATCGCTCATGAGGAAGAACTACTAACTCAGACAATAAAGACTCTGGAAAGAATCGATTTCAAATTAGACGCCATCCGTATTTTGGTAAATACTTAGGGAACCTCTGAATAAGTCTATAGCGTCTCTGCGTGATCTGAAATCGGTAGCTGCTAGGCGCGGATCGAAGTCAATGGCCTTAGTCCTTAACAAGATTCGCAACGACGCAGATGCCTGTTTCAGAACCTGCCCTACGGGGCTTTCAGGCATTACGCCACTCTTTGTTGCCCCTTTTCGACAGGCAGGCGCATGCCTTCAAAGTGGCGCCTCGATTGACCTAATACCTGAAAGCCAGAGATGCCATAGACTTATCCAGAGACTCCCTAGAGCTTGTAGAGGTGATAACTCTTCTTACCTAAGCGCACTACAAAGTAGGCTTTGTGAAGGGCATTCGCGGCGGTGAAAATTTCTGGAGCCGCCATATTTTGCTCCATTCCAATGGCATTGCCATTCACCAAAACGGCGTTGCGCTGCAGTGCGTCCTTCACCTGACTGCCATTTTTAGCAAGTCCAGACTCTACAAACAAACTGGTAAGAGGTTGACCTTCCAGCTCGCCGAGTTGCGATGCTGGTAATCCATCAAGCTCCAACTGCTCACAGTCCGAAGCTGTTAGAGAACCAAGTTCCCCGGAGAACAGCGCTTGGGTTATGCGCTGGGCTGCGGCTAGGGCTTCCTCTCCATGAACAAGCTTAGTTACTTCGGCGGCCAAAATTGACTGCGCCTTTGGCTTGCCTTCCGCTTCCTTATCAAGGCGTTCAATTTCAGTGATTTCGTCAACGGACAAAAAGGTGAAGTACCTCAAGAAGTCGTAGGCGTCAGCGTCAGCTACATTTAACCAAAACTGGTAGAAACTATAGGGAGAGGTTTTAGCAGGATCTAACCAAACCGTTCCAGCCTCGGTTTTTCCGAACTTTGTGCCATCGGCTTTGGTAATTAGCGGCATGGTCAATCCAAAGACTTGGCCGCCATGCATGCGCCTGGTTAAATCAATACCACCGGTGATATTGCCCCACTGATCCGATCCACCGATCTGCAAGGTACAACTGTGTAACTTGTAGAGCTCAGCAAAATCAAAAGACTGTAAAAGCATATAAGAGAACTCAGTAAAGGATATGCCGCTGCCGTCTCGGTCAATTCGCTGTTTTACGGATTCTTTTTGGATCATGCTGTTAATTGAAAAGTGCTTGCCTACATCGCGCATAAACTCGAGTACAGGCAGGTCTCCAGTCCAATCGTAATTATTGGCCATAATGGCGGCATTCCCGCAATCAGAGTCGCCTTCAAAATCAATAAATTGTTCAATTTGCGCACGTAATTTTGAACACCAAAGATCTACCGTTTCCTTTCCGTTTAACTGGCGTTCAGCTGCTTTAAAACTAGGATCACCAATTAGTCCGGTAGAGCCACCCACTAAAGCAATAGGGCGATGGCCAGCCAGCTGAAAACGACGCAGCATAATCAAAGGGACCAGGGTACCTATATGCAAGCTGTCTGCGGTTGGATCAAAGCCACAATAGACAAGCCGAGACTCTTGTAAATGCTCGTCTAATTCTGATTCCGCGGTGCGCTGCGCGATTAGCCCACGTGCTTCGAGATCCTGTAAAAGGCTTTTACTCATTAATTGGCATCCAATGCTGGTAGTTATGAAACCACCAATAATTCAAAGAAACGGTGGTTTGGGCGGCTACATTAGCCGAATCCCTTGGAAATTCAACACTTGCGACCCAAAAACCTAGCTCACAGAATAGCGATATTCTTTTGTGTATTTTTTTATTCTTAATTACAATCACTTAAACCAGCAATCACGAAACTTCATGAAGTCTCAGGCCACCAAAATTAAGAAGCGAAACGAAATACAATATTTCGCTGTTTTTGCGCGCCACATTGAAACAGTTATGCATTTGCTCACCCCCCATAAATTAAGAATAGCGGCCGGATTTGCCGGAGTAGCAGTTATTGCCCTATTCGCTCTGGTAGTCCAGGGGTTTAGCACCGAGAGCCTCTCTACCCAGTATGTATCTTCGCAATTAGTGGTTCCGTCCGAAGAAAATCTGCCTAGCCCAATTGCAATACCACTGCCGATACCAACCAGTTCAGAACCGGCAATGCTTGATCCTTATGCAGATTTGGAGCAGCAGGTTACTAAGGTTCGTTCGGGTGATTCTCTCTCCCTTATCTTTGACCGAGTCGGTTTCACTCCAAGACAACTCTACGAAGTAGTATCTGAGTCTGAACACGGGGATGAACTGGGTCGTCTCTACCCGGGAAAGGAACTAACCTTTTATTCTGATAAATCAGGCGACCTACTTCACCTTGAATATCGCGTCAGCGCCCTCGAGGCATATCTGGTTGATAAAACCGAATCGGGATACCAGTCTCTTCATGAGAAACGTACGCCGGAGTCTTATTCGGTTTTAAAAAGCGGTGAGATCCAATCTAGTCTCTATTTAGCAGGTTTAGATGCGGGCCTATCCGACAGCTTAATTATGGAACTGGCCGGAATATTTGGTTGGGATATCGACTTTGCCTTGGAGATTCGAAGAGGCGATACCTTTAGTGTGATTTATGAAGACCAGTATCTGGACGGGGAAGCCATCGGCCAGGGAAATATACTGGCGGCGGAATTTACTAATCAGGGACGTAAATACAGAGCCATACGCCACACAGATGATGAGGGAAGAAGCGCTTATTACACGCCAGAAGGCGAGAGTATGCGCAAGGCCTTTTTACGCACACCCGTTGATGTATTCTGGATCAGCTCTCACTTTGATCCTAGCCGCAAGCATCCGGTATTGAATACCATTCGCGCTCATAACGGCACAGATTATGCCGCCTCTACAGGTACACCCATTCGCGCCACAGGCGATGGAAGGGTTAGCTCTGCGCGCTATAGCCCAAGCTACGGCAATGTTGTTGAAGTTCAACATGGGCAAGATTACAAAACTCTTTATGCTCATATGAATGGATTTGCCCGCGGCATTCGCGCTGGCACCAGTGTTCAACAGGGGCAAATAATTGGTTATGTCGGCATGACCGGACTAGCCACAGGGCCGCACCTGCATTTTGAATTCTATGTGAATGGTGTTGTTAGAAACCCGGTAACTGTTGACCTTCCAAATGGCGCACCGCTATCTGCAGCTCAGTTCTCCAAATTCGAGCAAGCATCTGCTGAGCTGATACAACTACTAGACAATCCCGCGGTTCAATACGCCGAAGACTCTTCGCTTCCGGAAAATCGAAGCTAAGAATATTCATGCCCTCCAGTCGTAATATATTTCTAGGTTTAATGTCCGGCACCAGCGTTGACGGCATTGATGCTGTAGCAATTGACCTTACCGATGATTCTATCGCCCACAATGAGCGAATATTAGGTCACTGCTCTCTTCCCATTCCCTCAGATATAAAATCTCGGGTAATAGCTTTGTCTTCAGAAGCCACAGATTCATTGTCTGAAAACCTTGAACTGGATTTTTTGCTGGGGCATCTATTTGCAGACTGCGCTTTCGAGTTAATTAACAAACTCGAACTAAAGGCTTCGGACATACAAGCCATAGGTAGCCACGGTCAAACTATTCGCCACAAACCTCCCCTAGCCGGATCTACGCAAAACCAATCTAGCTACAGCCAGCAAATTGGTGATGCCAACATAATTGCCGAGCGCACTGGAGTAGAAGTGGTCGCGGACTTTCGAAGGCGGGATATTGCCGCCGGAGGACAGGCCGCACCGCTATTACCTACCTTCCATGCCCATTGGTTTGGGGAATTTGAACAACGCAAAGTTGCAGTAAATATCGGCGGCATGGCAAATATAAGCGTGCTAGAGAGCGACAGATGTACAGCAGGTTTTGATTCTGGACCCGGTAACGCATTAATGGATTATTGGTGCGAAAAAAATACCGGCGCACCTATTGATCTAAATGGCGAATGGGCTGCCCAGGGCAATATGGACAAAGCCCTACTGGACCAACTTCTGTCGGACCCCTACTTCCAACTACCCGCTCCAAAAAGCACGGGGCGCGAGCTTTTCAATGTCCAGTGGCTAGAACAAAAGCTTACAGAAGATATCGCACCGCAAGACGTGCAAGCGACCTTGCTAGAACTAACGGCGCAAAGCATATGCGCAGCTATCAAGCTGTATGCACCAGTGTGTGGAGAGATCATTCTCTGTGGTGGTGGGGTTCACAACACAACGCTTTACCGCCGCATTGAAGCACTAGCGAAGACACAAGTAACAAGTTGTGCCAGTTATGGATTACAGCCAGAGCAAGTCGAAGCTGCGGCCTTTGCATGGCTAGCCAAAAAGCGATTGGAAAATGAAGTTGGTAATTCGCCGGCGGTTACTGGGGCAGAAGGATATCGGGTGTTGGGGGCAATTTATTCGGCGTAATTCGCATTCATCCGTAAGAATGTCATCTGTTAGATTATTCATTTGTTACTTCTAATATTTCTGTAAATTTAACCATTTTCGTTGCCACGGGGGCGTTCTTTTCTTTGCGTGCCCAAAGCAAAGAACCAAAAGAAAGGGCACCCCGATCGCTTGGCCTGACGGCTACCCTCGCTCCGAGCTATTTATTCGGGTCGTGCTCACTCGCATCCTGCTCGGGTCGCACTTTCGCGCACGTCCATGTGCGCTCAACCCCAATAAATATCTCTCCACCCTGCAAGCTCAAACGGAGCCCTGAAAACGGGACTTTTATCTAAGGTTTTGTGTTGTGTTTTTGGGTTTGTGAGCGCAGCGATTAGATCGCGACTTGGAGGCGCCGAGAAGCACAGTCTTTATCCGTTAAGAGCGAGGAGTGTCTGAGGGGGCCGCAGGACACCGAGTTGCCGAGCTTAGGATAAAGACGAGCATCGCAGGGAACCCGCAACGCGGGCGCTGGAATCGGAGCAAATGCTTTTGGGTACTTTTGGCGAAACAAAAGTACCGCCCCCGTGGCAGCGGAAATGGTTAAATTTTGCTAGAAAAAAGAAAAGAAGATATTACAACCAAATCGAGCCTGTCACTCAGACAGAAAAAGAAGCCCCACACCCGCATGTAGTACTAGCATTAGGATTGGTAACCACAAATCTCGCGCCTTCAAGACCTTCTTGATAATCAAGCTGAGAACCAACCAGATACTGGAAACTCAGAGAATCCACCACCACCGAAATGCCATCTTTATTAACTAAGGTATCGTCTTCGTTTTGAGTTTCGTCAAAAGAAAATCCGTATTGAAAGCCTGAACATCCGCCGCCAGTTACGAAGACTCGCAACTTAAGCTCGGGGCAGCCCTCTTCTTCCACCAGAGCTCGCACTTTGGCAACAGCGGAGGGACTTACATTAATGGGAGTGGGTGTATAAACCTCGGCAGACATATCTTCTAACGCAGTGATTCTGAGCGCAGAATTCTCTCATTACCTGAGTATTTTAGTCAAGTATTCGCTAGAACCTTATTTACGCCGTTATCCATTGCCTCAGTTATGCCGGAGCTGGGTTTGGAATCTTTAGATGGTCCAGAGCGATGCACCATATTGCCGCTAATTTGAGCGCCTTTTTCCATTTCAATTAGCCGATAGTGAACACTGCCTTCTACAACCGCCTTGGCCGCAATATAAAGCTGATCAGACGCGTAAATGTCACCACTCACACGCCCATTAACAATAACTCGAGGAGCCTGAACCTGGCCTTCAACCACTCCTTGTTCCAAGATAGCTACTTCTGATTTCGCGCCCTCGTCAGCAGCAATATCGCCTATTACGCTGCCTTCAATATTCAGATACCCGGAGAAATTTACCTTGCCCTGTACCGAAGTATTCCTTGCAATAAGGGTTACAGATTTTGTGCCGCTATTTTTACTTGAACTGTCTAACATTTAGTTTCTCTTATCTACTAGCCGGAAAGGGCCAGTCGTATGTTTCTGTAATTGAGCCGCTATTCGCGCTCGCTAAATCCACTTCTACCATCCATTGCGTAGGCGTAAATTCTGAAGGTAAATATATGATTCCATCCATCTGTTGGAAAAATCTAAACCCGAGGGCCAATTCTGCGCCTCCATCGGTCAAGTCCGCTAGTCCCAAGTTTGTATACTGGTTCTCATTTTCCGAAATTACTTGAAGCCTGACCGCACCATTTACCCTCGGATGATCTTGAGATTTTTGTCCAATTACTACGGCATACCTATAAAGGCCGGGGTCTACCATGGATACAAGCTCAGCAGATTGAATAAAAATGCCCTGACTATTCGAAGAAGGCTCCATCAAAGATAAATAGAACTGAATTTCGGACTGAAGCAGCTCATTGCGTTCCCGCCAATTAACTAATTCGTTTTGCAGATGCAGCTGCGCCTCCTCATCCATAACTGCCGCCATTATCAAATTGGCATTTTGCTGTTCGGAAAGATTTAAATCAGTGCGCAGTATCGCCAGCCTAGTTAGTAAATCAGTATTCTGATTCTCCAATACTCGCTGGGTTCCACCCAGATACCATTGAGTTCCGTAATAAGCAGTAACTGGCAGAGATAAGATAAACAGCAAAAAGGCAAATCGCCGATACCAACGATGCCAAATATTTACGCGTACTACGTAAACTCGCTCGGCATGAATTCGGTGTCGTCTAGGCATAATTATATCTAACCGGGAAGCATCGCCGGCGCACTAAGACCAGCAGTTTCATCTAAATCAAACATCAGGTTCATGCACTGTATTGCTTGCCCGGCAGCACCTTTGGTCAAGTTGTCTACCGCAGACAAAACCACGATCCGATTACCTCGAACATGAATCGCCAGCTGACAGAGATTTGTTCCCTTAACAAAACGAGTCTGAGGCTGCGACCCAGCTGGTAGCACATCAACAAAAGGCTCATTTTTATACCGCTCTTCAAATACAGCCTGAATATCAGCGCCTGTCTGAGAGCCAGTGCCGGCTAATTCAGCTACCACTGTAGAGTGAATGCCTCGAATCATCGGAACTAGATGCGGTAGAAACAAAACTTCGGCCGGCACATCAGATTCTTTTTGCACATCTTTCAATCCCTGAACAATCTCAGGTTCGTGTCGGTGTCCCGCTGTCGCATAAGCCTGGAAATTTTCTGAAGCTTCGGACAGCAAATAGGGGACCTTCGCATTTCTGCCACCCCCACTAACGCCAGAGCCTGAATAGGCAACTATGCTCTGCGGATTGATCAGTCCATTTTCCAATAAGGGAATCATGGCCAACTGCATGCTAGTCGGATAACAGCCCGGGCAGGCAATTAAACTTGCCTCGGCTATGGCGGCTCTATTTACTTCCGGCAAGCCATAAACAGCTTGCTCAATATATTCTGGGGATTGATGCGGCTGACCGTACCACTGCTCCCAAAGCCCTTGATCTCGAATTCTAAAGTCGGCGGAAAGATCAATAACCTTGATTCCTTCGGCTGCTACTTCTTTCATCATTGCCTGAGCCACACCATGAGGCGTCGCAAAAAACACCAGATCAGGCTTGGCCTGAAATAAATCAGCCGGTTCTGAAAATGCGAGGTCCAAATGCCCTCTTAAGTTAGGGAACAACTCTGTAACTGACTTGCCAGCCTCCGAGCGAGAACTAACCGCAACAATTTCTACCATTGGATGACACACCAGCAATCTCAGGAGCTCTGCTCCTGTATATCCGGTACCACCTATAATTGCGGCTCTAATCACTTACGCGCTCTCGGTTTAGCTTAAAAGGCCGAGCATTATCCCTTAACAGGCGGTCTCTGACCATTAGCGGCTCATAATTGCTAGAATGTCGCCTCGCTTAACTCAGACAGGCTATTTCCTTTGGAAGGTTCACCTTTTCTCGCTTCAATATATCTTTGGCTCAAAGCTTTTCATCTAGTTGCGGTTGTCTGCTGGTTCGCAGCTCTCTTTTATCTGCCTCGTTTGTTTGTTTATCACAGCATGGCGGAAGACGAGATAAGCAAAAAACGATTCATAATTATGGAGCGCAAGCTCTACAACGGTATTGCCACCCCGGCGATGATAGCCACCCTCTTATTGGGCGCACTTATCGTTATGGCAGTGCCTGGCTTAATACAGGGCAATTGGTTTTACGCAAAAATATTTCTGGTAACCATATTGGTGCTTTATCACATCTCCTGTAGTGCACATATGATGAAGCTGGCCCTAGGCGAGAATACAAAGTCTCACTTATATTTTCGTTGGTTCAATGAGTTCCCCGTTGTCATACTTATCCTCATCACCATCCTGGTGATCGTAAAACCCTTTTAAGCCGTATTTATAGGTCGTCGATTAATGTCAGTTTCAGAACAGCTTTTTAAAGAAGCTCAGCAATATATTCCCGGCGGCGTTAATTCGCCGGTTAGAGCATTTCGCGCAGTGGGTGGAACTCCCATATTTTTCGAAAAAGCTAAGGGCGCATACCTCTACGATGTGGAAGGTAAACGCTATGTAGACTACGTATTATCCTGGGGCCCGATGGTATTGGGCCACGCGCATCCGCAAGTAATTCAGGCGGTCGCAGACAAAATTCAAGACGGTCTTAGCTTCGGCGCACCAACGGCCATCGAGTCTGAAGTAGCCAAAGAAATCTGCAAATTGGTTCCAAGTATTGAATTAGTGCGCATGGTTAACTCCGGCACCGAAGCCACCATGAGCGCCATCCGTTTGGCACGCGGTTATACCGGCCGCAATAAGCTAATTAAATTTGAAGGCTGCTACCACGGTCATTCAGATAGCCTATTGGTTAAAGCCGGATCCGGTGCACTTACACTCGGCACTCCTAGCTCTCCTGGAGTTCCGGCCGGCACCGTAGAACACACCATCAACCTGCCTTATAACGACCTAGACGCCGTGTCCGATTACTTCGCCAAGTCTGGCGATGAAGTCGCCTGCGTAATTGTTGAGCCCGTTGCCGGCAATATGAATTTGATACCTCCGGTGCCGGGATTCCTGGAAAAGTTGCGTGAGCTTTGCACAGCTTCTGGAGCCGTTCTTATATTTGACGAAGTAATGACGGGGTTTCGGGTTAGCTTGGGCGGCGCACAGGGGTACTACGAAATCGTTCCAGATTTAACCTGCCTCGGTAAAGTAGTTGGCGGCGGAATGCCGGTGGGCGCTTTTGGCGGAAAACGAGAAATCATGGAAATGATCTCTCCTCTGGGTCCGGTCTATCAAGCGGGCACTCTGTCTGGAAACCCTGTTGCTATGGCCGCTGGGCTGGCAACACTCCAACTGATTCAAGAAGAAGGGTTTTACCAAAAACTCACAGACAAAGTCGATTATCTGATGTCGGGGCTGCGTTCAGCAGCGTCTAGCCATGGCATACCGCTGTCTACCAATCAACGTGGCAGCATGTTCGGATTTTTCTTTAGTGAAGAAGAACAGGTAACCAACTACCAACAGGTAATGGCTTGCCATGACGACCGTTTTAAATCCTTCTTCCGCCAAATGATCGAATCGGGAGTCTATTTGGCGCCAGCTTCGTACGAGTGCGGATTTATGTCAGCTGCACACAGTCAGGAAGATCTGGATTTTACGCTTGAGCAGGCAGACCGAATTATGGGGTCGCTGTCTTAAGGAATTTATTTGAGGCTTTCGAGGGCCCTTGCCGTCTCGGTTCCCGCTTGAGAGATAGCCAGTCCACGTTCTGCATATTGACGTGAAAGAGCTAGATTCCCCGATAGGCGGTGCGACTGCGCCAACAGCAAATACACTCTGGGGTCATAGCGATCAATACTCATGGCGCGCTCTGCAGTCGTAACTGCTCGCGGATAATCTCTTTCGGATAAATAACGCAGGGCCAAATCAACCAGCTGATCCAAGGCCGGATTCTGGTTACTCTCGACTACTCTCGGTTCTTGTACCACTACTCGTGGAGGCTCAGGAATGTATTCCGGCTCTGCAGGTTCCAATACAGGAGAAACCACCTGAGGACTGGACGGCGCAGGAATAGAAGCACTTGGAGGGCTTGTCGCACAGCCCGCCAATAAAACCGCAAATCCTAAACCTAGGTAGGTAACACCTTTCATATTATTCCCTAATGTCTAAATTCTTTTACAGACCTAAGAATCTAGTTAGCCAGTTTTCTGTTACGCCTGTCCCATCACAACGTACTCGCTGATCGGGTTCGCTGCCATAAGCATAGGGAAGATAAACAGCATCGGTGCAATTGTCATCAGTTCTTGCGTTAGATTCGGGATCTATCCAAAAATATTCAACATCCGGCGGACGCACATAGTTTATAGATTCAGCGCCAATGGCTCGAAAGGTTGAAGACCATAACTCCAATGCCCCGGTTGCACCGGTAAGTGGCATCGCCTCATTGTCATCGCGACCGACCCAAAAAACACCGAGGTAACGCCCATCATATCCGGCAAACCAACTATCCCTGGAATCGTTGGTTGTGCCGGTTTTACCCGCCAGAGCCGTATTCGGAAAACGATCGATTAATGATTTGCCGGTTCCTTCCAGCATAACCACCTGCATGGCGTACTGAATCAGATGCACATAGGCCGGATCGACACGCTGTTCTATTTCGCGAACTGGAATATCTGCCTGCTCGCCCGTTGAATCATAGATTCCCTGAATAGTAGTTAGTGGCGAATAGAACCCGTCCGCAGCAATACTGTGAAAGAAGGTCGATACTTCTAGCGGCGTGAGTCCACCCGCACCCAATAAATAGGCAGGAAAATCTGGCCAGTCGGTCTCTACGCCTAAAACCGCCAAGGTATCTATTACCGTCTGCACGCCTAACTTCAATCCCAATCGAGCAGTCGCTAAGTTGAGCGAATTTGCCATTGCAGAGTAGAGGGCGACAGGGCCCCTCGCCAAGCCGTCGTAATTTTGCGGCACCCAGTTTTCACCATTGGGTTCTTCCAGAATAAAGGGCGCATCTTCGATCATGGTAGAGAGCGTATATTCATGAGAACTCTGCAAGGCCGTCAGATAAACCACCGGCTTTATCAAGGAACCAATAGCCCTGTCGGCAAACAGCGCCCTATTGAATCCATCAAATTTTGGGTCTCGCCCGCCTACTAAAGCGGTAATTTGCCCACTGCCAATGCGAGTAAGCACGCCTGCCGCCTGCAACTTACCCTCTTCTATGCGATAGCCGGACTCAAGGGATTGCACACCTCTGCTAATACTGCTTTCCAGTTGATTCTGTAGCCAGGGGTCCAGAGAGGTAAAAATATCGTAGCCTTCGTTCTGGGTATCAAGGCTGTCGTATTGCTCGTCAAGTTCATCCAATACAAGACGCATATAACCCGGAAAAGGATTTAGGGACCGTAATGGCCTATCTACGGTGTTTAGGGAGCTCCCTTGCAACGCGATTAGATTAGCCGGATCAACAATCTCGGCATTTGCCATCAACTGCAAAACCACATTACGCCGTGCTGTCGCTCGATCGGTTCCAGACCAGGGATCGTAAAAGCCTTTCAATATGCCTACCAAAAAGGCAACTTTCTCGACCTCAAGCTCTTCCAGCGGCTGCCTAAAATAGTACCAACTGGCCATGCCAAAACCATGAATTGCTCGATCGCCGGACTGCCCTAGAAAAACTTCGTTTATATAAGTTTCCAGAATCTCGCTCTTGCTGTAATGAAATTCCAACAGCACAGACATCAATACTTCTTTTACTTTGCGGCTAATGGTTTGTTCATTGCCAACGTAAAAGTTTTTCACCAGCTGCTGGGTAATAGTACTTCCGCCACCAACAATTTCACCGGCAAACAGGTTCCCTAACGCAGCCCTGGCAATGCCCCGAATAGAAAACCCATAGTGTTCGTAGAAGGCACGATCCTCGACCTCAAGCAGCGTTTCCACCAGCAAAGGCGGCACACCTTCAAGAGCAACCGGCAGCCTGTCTTCAATGGTGTCGGGGAATACGCCACCTATACGTAAAGGCTCTAAACGAACTATTGCCAAGGGCGCAAAATCAGCATCGCTCAGGGCGATTATTTGCTCTCCGGAAAACTCCACCATGAGCAACTTGGATTCTTCTACTTCATCCCAGAACTCAAATCCGCGCGCAAACAGCTGCACTCTATTATTGGCGACAGAAAACTGTCCTTTGGATTGCGCAGAACTTACCCGCCGATAACCAAGCTGTTCCAATTCCCAGATCATTTCACTTTGGCTAACAGAAGCACCCGCAAATAACTCGAGAGGTCGGGCATATATATGTGAAGGCAAATCCCATTTCCGGCCACTAAATTCAGCGGTTACGCGAAAATCCAGCCACAGCATATAGCCGACCAAAACCAGCAGGCAGATCAGACCCAGCTGATAAAAGAATTTGAATATTTTTAGGGCGCGCGCCATCGAATTAGCAAATGAAAAGTCAGGGGCTATTCTAACTCAGCCGACAAGATGAAATAATCGCGCCCTGCAAAAAACACAATTCATCACAATTTGAGCCCAAATGACTAAAAAATATAATGTTGCCGCTATCGGCGCCGCACTGGTTGATACCGAAGTTCTAGTAACAGACCAGGATCTTAAAGATATCAATTTAGAAAAAGGGCTAATGACGCTCTCTGATGCAGCGCAACAGCAAAAAAACCTGGCGCATCTACGAGAGCATATTGATACGGCCAAAAGAGCATGTGGTGGGTCAGCAGCAAACTCTATGATTGCGGCCTCGTTACTGGGAGGCACCAGCCACCTAACCTGTCAGGTTGCAAATGATAAGGACGGCGACTTTTTTCTCTCAGATTTAACTAAAGCAGGTGTAGCCTACAACCGGAACCATCAAAGCCGCGAGGGCATAACCGGCACATGCTTGGTACTGATAACCCCTGATGCAGAACGCACCATGAATACCTGCCTGGCTATCAGTGAATTTCTGAGCGTTGACAATATTGAAGACGAAACCATCGAACAGTCCGATTGGGTCTATATCGAAGGGTACCTGGCAACATCAGAGACCGGCAAAGAAGCAGCGCGCAAGGTAGTTGAACGCGCTAAGCAAGCTGGAACTAAAGTGGCATTCAGCCTTTCCGATCCGGGTATTGTTGAATATTTTGGCGATGCGCTTCGCTATATAGCTGAACCGGGTATTGATCTTATATTTGCCAACGAAGATGAAGCCAAAACCTTTACCAAAACAGAAGATTTTGAATCCGCCGCAGAAGCTATAACCGGTTTTTGTACCGAATACGCAATTACTCTGGGCGCCGAAGGCGCAGTTGTCGGCAATGCGGACAGCCAATGGAAGGTTGCTAGTGAACCAGTCAAGGCTATCGACACCAATGGTGCCGGCGACGCTTTTGCCGGAGCCTATCTTGCGGCAATCAGCAAAGGTGAAGAAGCAGCATCTGCTGCCGCTTTTGCCTGTAAAGCCGCAGGACTTGTTGTTAGCCAAATGGGCCCAAGACTAAGCCAAGCCGACGCGGAAAAACTGGTCTCTTAAGAAATAGCTTCCCAAAATCAGCCTCCCCCCTTTTTGTCAGCATTCATCAGAAAGGGTAAAGTTGCACAACTTCCCAGGGGGGACTTATGAACAAACCACATCGATTCCGTAATACTACATTTTGCTGTCTTCTGGCAGGCACTCTATTTGTCGGCACGCTTGCTGGCTGTTCAGCCGGCCCAGATACTGACACTAGTGTCGACACTCCGACAGTGCCCCTTGCTGAACTACATACCGGCTCCTTTCAGATTCTGAATGCGTTTAGTGCAGTAGGGTCTTCCTCAAAAACCGCTCAATTAATTTGTCGAAAGATCTAGTGTAAAGAATCTAGCTTAGGCTTAGTCTCTAGCGTTCCTGACCGTATTATCCAGTTTGGAATCCAAATCTAGAGTGCCGAACAATGAAAACGCTCCATCCAATAAAAGCATTGGTTTTAAGCACCATTTTCTTTGTCTCCTGGGCTGCCCAAGCTCAGCAAGAACCCATGACCTTTCTAACCTCTCACGGAGCCCAGGGCTCTTCAGGAGCAGCCGCGCTAATAATGGCGCCAAAAATCGAAGAGTACCTGCAACGCCCCCTAGTGTTTGAACACAATCAGGGTTCCAACGCCGCCATAGGCTATCCAGCCGACGGCAATACCATGCTGATGTCGGTTATTGGCATTATGACCCTGCATCCGGTTCTGCTTGCCGACTTCGATATGGATCCCCTCACCGATTTAAAACCCGTAACTCGGGTAACTACAACGCCTGATTTTCTTATTGCGCGGGCTGGTCTTGGGATAAATAGCATTGAAGAATTAGCGGCATATGCGGCTGAATCTGAAGAGCCTTTGAGCTACTGGCATATCGCGCCAACAAGCATTCACCGGGTCGAATTTGCCGCTATTTTTAATGAGTTCGGTATTGAGAACGTCACAGTGGACAGAACCGTCGGAAACGGACCGAACGGTGCGATACAAGCCATTCGGGACAGCGAGCTGGATCTTCTCGTGCTTACCTCCCCTTACACGGTTCCAATGATCGAAGACGGCTCTGCCGTGCCACTGGCGGTTATTCACCCAACTAGGCTGACTCTCTATCCTGAGGTTCCTACTCTACTGGAGATGGGCGTAACCACTATGCCTAACGGTTCCTGGGCCGGTCTGTTTGTTCCCGCAGGGACTTCTGATGAGGATGTTGAGGAAGTGTTCAATGCGCTTAGGTACGCCACTAGCGATGCCTCAGTTGTTAAACAAATTAATGACCTGGGCATGGAGGTCGATCTAAACGAATCTCTAGAGGAATTTGTGGAGTATCTAATATCAGAAACTGCCCGTCTTAAGATTGCGGTAGATACCTATCAGGTTGGTACCGACTAAATTCAATAGTTAGTCCGGGGGGACTAGATTATGACTAACAGAACTACTACATTTCTTGCGCTAACTCTGGGCATATTTGCCTTTGCGCCCGCCGCTTTGGCAGCGCCAAATATCCTGCTAATTATCGGCGACGATATGGGCGTAGAGACCATGGCGTCTTACGGCTTAGCGGAAAACACTCCTTCGACTCCGGTTCTGGATGAGATGGCCCAGCAAGGGGTTCGGCTCAACAATTTCTGGTCGCAGCCGGTCTGTTCGCCAACTCGAGCTACCATTATCTCGGGGCGCTACGGATTCAGAACCGGTGTAGGTCGACCGGTAACTAATTTTGGTCCTGTCCCAGAAAACCCAGTTACCTCTGGCGGCGGTGGCGGTGGTGGCGGAGCTGCGAACAATCCACTACGCGGGTTACCACGCAACGGTCTTCCGAGCAGTGAATTTGCATTACCGGCAGCCTTGGCAGCCACTACCAATCCAGCCTATGCAACTGCGGCTATTGGTAAATGGCATCTGGCAGATGCCGAGAACGGTTGGACCGATCACATGAACCTGGTGGGCTTTGATCATTTTTCCGGCGGCTGGGGCGGTAGTACTGAGTCCTACCACAGCTGGAACAAGCTGGTGAACGGAGAGATCAGCTTAAAAACCGGATATGCGCCCACAGATAAAGTAGACGACGCTATCTCTTGGATCGATGACCAAGGCGAGAACCCTTGGTTTATGTGGCTTGGCTTTAACCTGCCGCATACGCCACTGCATACGCCTCCTGACTACCTCGATTTTGAGCCTGAAGAAGGCTTCACAGATATGGAAGATTACGACGCCATGATCGAGACCATGGATCAGGAGATCGGACGGTTGCTTAACGCCATGGACCCTGCAGTCCGCGAAAATACCTATGTGATATTTATGGGTGATAACGGCACACCCGGCGGGACTCTTAGAGCTCCTGTGCCTCAAGGTCGTGGCAAGGGAAGCGTCTATAGGGGCGGCATTAACGTGCCTTTTATTGTTACTGGTCCTGATGTTGCTGAAGGCGGTGTTTCCGAAGCTCTGGTCAACTCAGCAGATTTATTTGTAACCATTATGGAATTGGCGGGGCTGAATCCCGATGAAGTCATCCCTGAAGATGTAATCACCGACTCCGTCAGTTTTCGCAACACGCTGTCACACCCATCCGCTCCATCTAACCGGGATTGGATTTTTGTCGACGAGTTTTTTGGCAGCTTTGCCGGTGTAGAAACCGCCAACTATGCAATCCGCAACGCGCGCTACAAGCTACTTAGAGCTGGTGGCGAAGAGCAGTTTTACGACTTAAATAGCGATCCATGGGAAGCTGTTGATCTTCTAGACACTAAACTCTCTTCTGCGCAACAGGCCGCATACGATGAACTGAAAGATCAGGTGACAGAACTTCGCGCCGGAGGCTGATCTAGCAATTTAGGTTATTCCCCTTCTACCGCCGCGGTAGAAGGGTTTTACATCATTCCAAGCATAGCCCCGGAAAAAATCGCTTTTAATTCTCCGATCTATTGATAATAATGGAAAAAGATTAGTGGGGGACTACATTATGTTTAAGCAAATATTTGCCATAGCTCTTCTCGTCTTAAGCCCGTTTGTAATATCACAGGCTCAGACCACCAGTTATTCCGCAGTACCGGGCCAAAAAGGTGGCCAGGACATGTTCGGGCCATACGAAGTAGTTCAGGATTGGCCACAAGATCTCGCTGCCCTACCCAATCATGAGGGCTGGACCTACGGCTCTGGTCAAGGCGTCTTTGCCGAGAGCCCGGATCGTATCTTCCTGTTACACCGCGGTGAATTACCCAATATAGAAGCGCCCGCACAGACCGTTTATCCAGAAGCAGGCCCTGCCCTTTCTTTCCCGGTAGCTCAACTTCCATGGCGCAACGCATCCGTTGGACCAAGGTCCAGCCTTCCCGGTGCATTGGACGGAGACGACACCGATAGAGGCGAAGCCGGAATCGACCACAACTGGGAACATTGCTTAGTGGTGGTCAACGAAGAAGGCACCATTATTGAAGAATGGACCCAGTGGGATTACCTATTCCGTCGTCCGCATTTTGTGACCATAAATCCTTACGACCCTGAGAAGCATGTCTGGGTTGTTGATGATTATCGACACGCCATCTTTAAGTTCACCAACGACGGTTCCGAGCTAGTGCAAACCATTGGCACACCCAATGTGTCGGGTGATGATGGAGATCACTTCTATCGCCCCACCTTTATGGCCTTCCTTCCGGACGCCATGTTTGTGGCCGACGGCTATGCCAATACCCGGGTCGTAAAGTTCGATCACGACGGCAATTACCTAATGGATTGGGGCCAAGCCGGTAACCCACCCAATGAAACCCGCCCTGGCTATATGAACAACGTGCACGGCGTCGCAGTTGATGCGCAGACCAACCGCGTATTCGTAAATGACCGCGCAAATAACCGAGTGCAGGTATTTACCGACAACGGCGAATTTCTGGACGAATGGAGTTTTGGACCCGAACCTACCGACATTCACCTCTTCTATATAGGTGCGGACAACATACTCTGGGCGGCCGACAGGGCCACTACCAAAATTCTTGGCTACGATTTAGACGGCAACTTCCTCTATTCCTGGGGCACCTTTGGCAACTTCCCCGGAGCCCAGTGGGGCGTGCACGGTATGAGTGTCGACCAAGATGGCAACTTCTACGTGGCTGAAGTCGGCAATGGCCGAGTACAAAAGTACGTTCCAAGGCCCGGCGCGAGGCCAGAGACCATCATTGGCAAACCTGTTTATTCGGCTTGGGAATAGACCAAAAGCAGCAACACACTAGGGAGATTTTATGAAGATCAATAACTCACTAGGGCTTATTGCATTAATTTTAAGCACCTCAGTTTCCTACGCGCAGTTACCACCCGCATCCATTGCCACTATGTCTATGGACAATGTAGCCAGCCATGGTTATTTCTATGTCGGTGGCGACTATGTTGGCGAGCCCGGACAAGAAACCATGGGCGGCGCAATGTATGTCGAAGTCATGGTGCCCAAAGAAATAAAGCACCCCTACCCCATAGTATTTATGCACGGCAACGGACAAACCGGCGTTGGGTTTATGCAAACTCCTGACGGCCGACCCGGCTGGGCCTACGACTTTATCGATATGGGTTATGTGGTCTATGTTCAGGATTACCCCGCGCGCGGCAGATCACAGTATGTACCGCATATAGACGGCGATTTGGGCATGCGCAGCGTTGCTACGGTCGAAGCAATATTTACTGCCACTGGTGAAAGGGCAAATTACCCCCGGGCCGATCTGCAAACTCAATGGCCGGGCACAGGATTAATGGGTGATCCGGTTATGGACCACTATATGAGATCTCAGGTGCAGTACCTGACAGCCAATCAAGACCAATTGACGATCGACGCCAATGTTGCTCTGCTGGATATGATCGGTGAACCCGTAATTTTGTTAACCCATTCCCAAGGAGGCCGCTTCGGTTGGATCATCGCCGATCAGAGGCCTTACCTAGTCAAAGCCATAGTTACCTCGGAGCCCGCGGCACCACCCATTCACGGCGTAGACTCAACCAATATTGAATATCGAACTACTGGCGGACTGCCATGGGGTGTGAGCAATGTACCTATTACCTATGACCCTCTAATCACCGAAGCCTCAGAACTTGAAGTCGAACTGCAAGCGCAGGCCGAGGGCCCGGACTTAATAGCCTGTTATCAACAACAGGAACCGGCACGACAGCTTATAAACCTGACTGAAATTCCGGTGCTGTTTATAACCGGCGAAGGCAGCTATCACCGCATATACGATCATTGCCTAGCTAACTGGCTTAACCAAGCCGGTGTCGAAACCGAATATGTCCGCCTGGAAGACGCGGGTATATACGGCAACGGCCATATGATGATGCTGGAAGAAAACAGCCTGGAAATCGCGGAATATATTGGCGGTTGGCTGGAGACCAATACACCCTAGTAAATTATCAACTGTAAATAAAATGTGGAACTAACTCCTTAGAGGGAATTAGCTCCAGATAGCTGTGTCCTACCTAATAAGTTCAAGAGTATTAAGCTCAAGAGAACTAGGTTATAGAGGAAACAGTTATGAACCTTTCCAAATATTCAAAATTTTTCTATTTGGGTTTTCTGGCCATTGTGCTGGTTGAACCTCTGTCCGCAATTGCCAAAACAACCGTTGCCGAAGCAGCAGACGCAGAGCCACAAAGGCCTGCTGTTATTCACTTTGCTAATCAGGGCGGCATTAAAAACTGGAACGCCATAGACAGCGACACCCTGCAAATTCAGGCACGCAACAATCAATGGTTCGAGGCTGAAATGTTCAGCTTCTGCTACGGATTAACATCTGCAAACGGCATCGGGTTTGTCACTGAACACGATGGCAGTTTGGATAAATATTCTTCCGTGGTGGTACGCGGTGAAGAGTGTCACTTTAAATCTTTTGAACAAGTTGATCTTAGCGCTGAAGATCAACAAACCGAATCAGCAGCAGAGGTATCTGCTAAATAACGCGCTCCCCCTAGTGTTATTAGCTGAGTGTGAGGAATATAGGCGTGGCAGTACCCCCCTGGGCTGCCACGCCTTTATTTTTTCTTCCTAAATACTTTATCTGGTTGCTCTTATCTCGTTGCTTTTATCTCGTTGCTCTTATCTAGTTAGAAAGCGACTCGCCGATTCAGGATCGCATTTACTCAAAAACATCTCCGTATCCGGAGAATAAAATAGGCTTCTTGAATGGGTCATTGGCCCTGTCAGGTATACAAAATCTTCCAACATAAACTCCGCTTCAAGATGAGTCCCTGCATCGTTTAACCGATAGCGTTCAATCACATGTTTGCTAGTACTTGAAGGCACGCCCGTTTGGTAGGGCGAACGGTGAAAGGGGAAATTAGTGGTGTCCACTACCAAGGTATCTTCATCCCACCAGCCAATAGAATGGCCCGTTGCAACTAGCTGATCGCTGCCGGGGTGTGACCGGCCATCCATATATACCATTCGTTCCTCCGCATCGCGTTCGCTGCGGATAATAATCAGGTCTTCATCTTCCCTGATCTCGATCTCAATCATGTACAGATTGCTAGACACAAAACCGCCCGGAGTCGGCCGCCCAACGCAGGAAGAATTAGGGTTTTCAGCGGATAAAGGATCAAAATCCGCTGCAGCCTGCCGCGCATTATCGTTGAGAGACAAGAGCGCAATAAAAAAGCCGTCGTAGCCGCCGGGATAATCGGGAAAAGAGGACGCATCGGCTATCCATTGTCCGTGGACACTCTCAGCAACCGCAGTGCCATCAGGCTTATTGACGGTTCTGCCCAAGGCACCGCCATCGTCCTTTTCCAGAGATTCCAATATGCCGTAGGGATCTCCATTGAGCCTAGTGTTTGCCATGATGGTAACTCTGTCGCCGGGCGCCACATAATCAGATGACCAGCCCCGCCGTTGAGAAACACTTACGGAACCCATCTGAATTTCCCATTCAACCGGTACTCCCTCGTCCATTACTTCCACCAGAAGATATACATGGGGGTTGCGCCAATTAAACTCGGTAACTACCCCGTTAATGGTCTCCATGGATTCCATATTCATGCCGACATCACTGTGATGAGCATGTGCGGGCATAGCGGCAGCAACAAAAACAACTGTCAATATAGGTATACAGAAGAACAAATTTAACTTGATCATTTTGGGTCGATTCAGATTTTAGTTGAACGCATTCTAACTTATATTTCTGTGATGAAAAGCGACCCGGTATGCGCTCACCGCGTTAAAATATTCGTCGAAAATAAATAATTCAGTCTGAGGATCACCATGCAGGACAGAACAAAATCTATTTTTTTCCAAGTTATATTTGCAGTTGCACTCATTGCGCTAATTCCACTGTTCGGCGGTCTCGGTTCTAAATTGGGATTATGGGAGCCGATGACCGGCTTTCGAATGACTATGAACTATATGAATTATTCTGCTGTGGCGGCGCTTGTCATATTGTTTGTGCTGCTTAAATGCCTTCTCAAAGACCTTAAAAAGACGGTGATTTCCTTTGCTGCATTAGTCGCGTTTTGCATGGGTGGATATATCTATGGTGTCAATCAAGAACCCGCAGATTGGACAGGGTTGCCGGGTATACGTGACGCCACTACAGATATGGTAAATCTCCCGCAATTTGAAGCCTTACTTGATGCCCCAGGCAGAACCAACAGCTTTGAATATACCGAGGAAACGGCGAACAGACAGCGCGCCAAGTTTCCCTGGATTCAACCAATCATTACCGAGTTAAGTGAAGCTGAGGCTTACGAGAGGGCAGTTAGTGTTGCCAGCGAACTCGGTTGGGTGGTTACGGGTAAAGATGCTTCGCGGGGAAGATTTGAAGCGACGGACTTTACCAAATGGTTCCATTTTAATGACGACCTTGTGGTGCGCATTACCTCTGACGCAGAAGGAAGCCGAGTTGACCTTAGAAGTTCGTCGCGGGTAGGTGGATCTGATCACGGCTTAGGCGCCATAAGGATTATGAAATTTACAGAAGCCTTTAACGCCGAATAGTTGGAGTCGGATTTTCCAAAAATGAACACTAAGCAAAAACCTGCTGATCCGGCCCTCTGCCCACTCTGCGGGAATGACAATGCCTGTGGCAATTTGCAACCCAAGGATGGCAGCACTTGCTGGTGCGCAGACTCCGACCTAATTTTTCAGGCAGAGCTTTTAGACCAGATTCCCGATGAGGCACGTGGCAAAGCTTGTATTTGCCGTGCTTGCGCCACTGTCCTAAGCTAGGTGAACTGGAAAGGTACCACCAAATTGAATTGGAGGGATTTACAGCCCTTTGTTTGAAGTTTAAGTATTTTTGACAATTAAAATGAGAGATAAACAGAATGACGGACAATGATTTCCAACAAATCAGTACCGATTCACAAGAAGCAAAAAATGTAGCCTTATTGGCCTGGGTAGGTACTTTGTTTTTCGGATTTGTTTCTGGTCTGCTTTTCTATTTGCTTAAGAACGATGACGAGTACGCAAAAGACCAGTCAAAGGAATCTCTTAATTGGTCTATTACCATGATGCTTGGCTATGCAGCCGCAGGCGTACTTAGCGTTATTGTTATAGGCATATTTCTATTTCCGGTGATCGGTATATGTCACTTGGTCTTCTGCATCATGGGTGCTGTTGCCGCTTCAAAGGGTGAGGCCTTCCGGGTTCCCTTCGCGATTCGCTTGATTAAATAGACCGCTAAGCGAGTATCAGCATGATTGAGATTAAGCGTGCAAAGGATCTTGCGCTTTTACGTCGCCTTGCCCTGGATTCACAGGGCTTATTGCAGACTCAACCCTATGGAACTGGCTTAGCGGGCGCACGCAAAGCAGTTAACCACCTAGGTTATGTGCAGATCGACACCCTGTCGGTGGTGGAACGAGCACACCATCATGTTCTTTACTCCCGAGTGCCTAAGTTCACACCAGAAATGACCAATCAATTGTTGCTGAATGGCGATGTTTTTGAGTATTGGTCACACGCGGCGGCCTTTCTACCTATCGCGGATTTTCGCTTCTCCCTGCCCTACAAATTGGCCATTAAAAACGACCAAGTCCATTGGTATAAAAATCCTGATCAGAAGCTTATGACTGAGCTGTTGGCACGCATAGAATCAGAGGGCCCTACACGATCTCGAGATTTGGACGATACCCGCGAAAACCGCGCAGGCTGGTGGGACGTGAAACCTGCTAAAAAGGCACTTGAGCAACTGTATATGCAAGGCGACCTAATGGTCTGCGACCGCGCAGGGTTCCAAAAAAAGTATGACCTAACTGAGCGCGTATTGCCGACTGGTATAAATTCACAAATGCCCAGCATAGAAGAATTTGCAGAGCATATGGTGGATCAACAGTTGCGTTGTCATGGGTTTGTTTCGCTCAAAGGCCTGACTTACCTGCGCCGTAATCCTGAACTGCGCAAAGCGGTGAAAGCTTTGGTAGACGAAAGATTAGCGCAAGGAACTTTAGAACAGGCACAGCTAAGCAGTAGTGAAGTATTTATATTGGAACCGGGTGCACTTGAACGCACCCTTCCCCGCTTAAGCAACCGCATGTTGATTCTTTCGCCCTTCGACAACAGTGTTATTCAACGGGACCGGCTCAAGTCAGTGTTTCAGTTTGACTACCAAATAGAATGTTATGTGACCGAGGCCAAACGCCAGTACGGTTATTTTAGTTTGCCGCTACTTTTTCGCGATGAATTTATTGGCCGTATGGACTGTAAAGCCCATCGAAAAACCGGTCACTTGGAAATCAAGTTTTTGCATTTGGAGCCACACAACTTTGATGATGATCTTGTGATTGCGGCATTTGTAGAAGCCATCGCTGAGTTCAATAAGTTTCAGAAATGTGACTCTGTGTCATTGACCAAAGCCCATCCAAAAAATCTAACCGAATCATTGCGCAGCGCACTAGAACCCTTGGGGCAATAAGCTCTGTGAGTGAATCTACTTGGACTATAGATACCTTTATTGCGCCCGTCTGTAATGAGGATATTGAGGTTTTGTATCAGGATGACAGCATCCTATTGATCAACAAACCCAGTGGATTGTTGAGTTTGTCTGGTAAAAACCCATTGAATAAAGATTCGGTGCACTTTCGATTGGTTCAGGATTTTCCCTCGGCTAATTTGGTGCACCGGTTGGATTTTGGCACTTCCGGAATTATGTTGGTGGCATTAAATAAAGCAGTAAATGGAGAACTAACCAAACAGTTTCAGGAACGCCAGGTATCAAAAACCTACACCGCTTTGCTGCATGGTCATATGAAAGAAGACAGCGGAACTATTGATTTCCCTATCGCTAAAGACAAACCCAATTTTCCACTGATGAAAATTTGTTTAGAGACCGGGAAACCAGCGGTTAGCGAATATGTCGTGTTAGAACGGCTCTCAAACCCCGACCTGCTGAATCCAGACATAAGTCGTGTTCGCTTTACCCCTATCACGGGTCGCACGCATCAGTTGCGCATACATAGCCAGAAAATAGGCCACCCTATTGTGGGTTGTGACCTGTATGGTTTATCTGATGATGATGCTGCTGCTCCATTGATGGATCGCCTAATGCTACACGCCACTACCTTGGCATTTACTCACCCGGTTTCAGGGCAGCGGATGGAGATGGAATGCGCGCCTTCTTTTAAAGCACTAAAAATCAATTTAGCAGGATCAAATTATGAATCTGGATAAGGCAAAAAAACGAATCGCGAAGCAAGTTAAAAGGGGCTTCCATGGCTATCCTATGGTTTCGCTGGAGTACTTTGGCAAATCACAAGACTTCGCAACAGAAGTCGTTATTTCGTTCACTCTAGAAGAGGACGCTGAACAGCAAGAGCAAAAGTTTGTAAGTGAAAATGACATTCGAGAAGACGAAACTGTTCAATCGACCCTAGTAAAGATAATTGAACGAGCGGACGCTGCGTCAGTGACTGAAGTCGATGGTGTTTCGATTATTATTTAAGCATAAGTAGCAGGAATAAGAGGATAAGTAGGGTCAGATAAGACTTATCTACCATTAGCGGAGGTACCAAAATGAATAAAACACTTTTCTTTCATGAAGAAGTTCTCTTACTAGCATTTAAAGACCAAAAAGGAACTATAGATTTTAGAGCTGGCAGTTTTCTTAACGTAATTGCTGGCGCCATTCTTGCGGAGCTTCTACTAAGTTAACGAATCAGCATTGAAGATACGAGAGGAAAACTTGTCGATGTGATCGATGAGACTCCCATGGAGGACTCAGTTATCAACGAGGCCCTTCTTCTAATGATTAATTCAAAACGTCGAAAAAACATTCAGGCTTGGGTAACCAAACTAGCGACCATGCCCAAACTTAAAGAAAAAGTAGCTAAGGGACTTTGCAAGAAAGGTATATTGAAAGAAGAAGAGACAAAAATATTGTTGTTATTCAAGTCGAATAGATACCCGGAAGTAGACCCTCAACCAGAACGGTAATTAATTGAAAGAATAGAAAAAGCCATATTTACGGAACAAGAAGACGTGGATATAAGAACTATGGTATTGGTGTCCCTGACCTATCAATCAAACCTCTTATCAATCCCTTTTACAGGAAAGGAACTGCGTAAAAATAAAAAGCGAATTAAGAAAATCATCGATGGAGAGCTTGTTGGAAAGGCTACGGGCCAAGTAATTCAAGCCATACAATCTGCGGCAGCTATTGCGGCAATAATGCCCGCTATTACCTCAGCTTCTACCGCTTCCACTTCGTCACACTGTTGAAGATCAGGCGACACCAATATGAGCGATGAAAACCAATACCTACACGCCGCTGAAGACGGCATTACGCGATGCTGGTGGGGCAAGGATCATTTGGATTACCGCGCCTACCACGACGACGAATGGGGCCGCCCTGAAACCAACGACTTCCGGTTGTTTGAGAAGATTTGTCTCGAGGGATTTCAGTCCGGGCTTTCCTGGTTAACCATCCTGCGAAAACGCGAAAACTTTAGAACCGCCTTCGCAAATTTTGATTTCAATGAGATATCTTCATTTGATGAAAATAGTATCGATGAGCTGCTTCAAAATAAAGGCATTGTTCGCCATCGGGGAAAAATTGAAGCCACTATAAACAATGCCCATCGCGCCATAGAAATGGTTGATGAATTTGGCAGCCTAGGCGCTTACGTCTGGGGATGGGAGCCCACATCTCGTGAATCCGATGCCGGAAAAGCTGCTCATACTCACCCTATTCCCAATACTACAAAAACCTCTGTGGCCCTAAGCAAAGATTTGAAGAAACGCGGCTGGAAGTTTTTTGGGCCGACAACGGCCTATGCCTTTATGCAGGCTATGGGATTGGTAAACGACCATATGGAAGGCTGCGTTAGTCGAGAAATTTCTTATGCAGCGAGACGGGATACACAGGTTCCTAAATAGATAACCCATGAACATAGAATACCTCGCAGATCACCCCCAGCATATTGCCGAACTCGCGGCGCTGCACTTTGCCGAATGGAGTTACCTTAACCCCGGTGAAACACTCGAACAGCGCATTAACAGACTAACCAAAAAGTGCCAGCGCTCGGCAGTTCCCTGCGCCGTGATCGCAGTCGAGGGTGCAATTCTAGCTGGCTCGGCTGCGCTGGTTCCAGCAGACATGGATTCACGCAAAGAACTAACGCTATGGCTGGCGAGCGTCTACGTAAAGGCAGAATATAGAAAACAGGGGATCGGTTCCGCCTTAGTTAGACGCATTGAAGAGGAAGCTAAATCAATTGGTACCAATACGCTGTATCTCTACACCCCAAGCGAAGCACCGCTCTACGAGGGCTTAGGTTGGTCCACAATGGAAGAATGTATATATAAAGACACCGCAGTGACCCTTATGAGTAAAGCCCTGTAAAAGCTGCTTATATTTCTTCTTTAAGAAACTGATTTGATCTGCCACTCAATTCCCCATTAGATGGATACAAGATTAACTAGGGTCAAGAACTGTAAAGCGTATAGACCAGTCGATAATGGAAAGGTAGCCTCGGCTCAAATCAGAACCGACTTCAACTAGGGGCCTCTTGTGAAGATCAACACCAAATTTCTCGCCGTTGCTGCTGCCAGCTTTTTCGTCGCGCTATCAGCCAATGTAAGCGCGCATCATTCTTTTGCCATTTACGATATCGACAACAAGATTTCTCGCTCTGGCACGCTAACTTCAATTGAATTTGTAAACCCCCATATTCTTATGGAGCTTGAAGCCGTTCTGGAAGATGGAAGCATTGAGCATTGGGACGTAGAGTCTATGCAACCGGCACGCTTTGACCGTATGGGTAGTGATCGTGAATTTGTGCACGTCGGCGATAAAGTCACCATGCTGGGTTGGCCCGTGCGAAGCGGCCAGGATGAAATGGCTCTCAGTACCATCGTCCGTGAGTCAGATGGAGAACAAATGGTTATCGTTGAGGAAATCAGACAAGGCCGCGCGCGGGAAAACCTTCCTGAAGTTACTATTAAGCGCGACTAAAGATTTAAATTACCGGGAGGCGGAGTCTTCTACTTCCTGCCAGACCCGTAATAGGTTTTCACCCCAAATCTTCCGAATATCTTCTTCAGAGTAGCCACGGATCACCAATTCTTGGGTAACAGCTGATGACTCACCAATATGATCCCAACCCTTAATGCCACCACCGCCGCCAAAGTCGGACGAGATCCCGGCGTGATCAACGCCCACCAGATTGACTACGTAATCGATGTTGTCGACTAGGGTTTCTATTGATGCACGAGGAAAATCGGCATCCAACGCTGCCAGGCGCATGCGGTATTCTTGCTTGGCTTCTTCAGTAGTGCCGTTCCCGGCAACAAAGCCCAGTTCTTCGCGAACCTGACTTATCGCTTCGCTATTCTCTTCGCTAACGGGACGCATATAGCTATCAAAGGCTACAAGTTGAATTACGCCGCCGCTTTCGGCAATGGCGACAATTTCTTCGTCGGTAAGGTTACGAATATGGTCATAAAGCGCTCTCACTCCCGAGTGAGACGCAATAACCGGCGATTTTGAGTAGGCTGAGGCCTGTAGGGTGCTCTCCCGGGAGGTATGGGATACATCCACCATTATTCCGAGCGCATTCAATTCATCGATTAACTGCTTGCCTAGGGCACTCAGGCCTTCATGCTCAGGCTCAACATATCCTTCTGCACCAGCGCGGCTGGCCGAGCTGGAACCAAAATCGTTATGACCGAAATGGGTGAGGGATACATAGCGTGCACCACGTTCATAGAACTCCTGCAGATACTCCAGATTGGGCCCAAGTGGAAAAGCATTTTCGACGCCTATAGCCGCTACAAGTTTTCCCGAAGCGAGAATATCGCGCACTTCATCGGGCGATCTTGCTAAGGCAATTTGCTCCGGATAGCGATTTAGCATGCGTTCGATTCCGGCAAATTTATCCTGAGCCTTGCCGTACGCTGATTCGTATTCTTCAGCAGTTACCGAGGTCTGACCAACGTAGACAATAAAAAATCCAGTATCTAATCCACCACTGTGCATTTTCGGAAAGTCGACCTGCATGGGGCCATCTATTCCCGGGTCTGCGAGATCTGAGCCTAGCTGAATAGGAATATCTATATGGGTATCTACGGTAACCAGAGACTGGTGCAATGTTTCCAGAGCTAGCTCATAGGCCTGAGTCGCATTTGTTACCCGCAGCCGGTCGTAGAAAGTCCAGTTGCTATAGGCTTGCATATCTATCGAGTCAGCAAACTCTTGGAGGCCTATGCCATTCGAAATAGCCGCGTCCGCCGCGTTTTTTAGTCTTTGAAAGTACTGTCGATAGCTTGCGAGATCCTCTGGTAAACCTATATCCCCATGGCCGGGAACAATGCTCGCCGCGCCAAGGTCAATTAGCCGATCGAGGGATGCGAGCCAATCTTCTAACGGCGCTCCGTTAAGACTTCCCGGCAAGCGATTGAAGTTAATCCAATCCACTACATAAGCGGCATCTTCGTCGGTAAACAACAGAATACTACCGTCGTTAGAATGGTTATTGCCGGCATAGACCATCTGCACTTGGCTACCACCAAGGGAAACAGTAAGGCTGTCTGAATAAGTGATGCTTGGCAGCACAATATCAACGTTAATCTCTGCACCCACCAGTTCGTCGTCACTGTTGGCATCCAACCTATCGAAGTTGGCCAAAGTACCGCCTGCGGCTTCGCTGCGCTGAATTCTTTGATCGCCGTTGGCATCGGAGAAAACCAGATTACTCTGTAAGGGCGCGGACAAATTGGTGAGCATATTCTCGTGCCCAACAAATACCGCGGTATCTGCAAACACCGCACCGCCAGAGGCGTGATCCCAGTGATGGTGACTGTAGAGCACATAGCGCACAGTCGAATCGAAGCGTTCGGCTAGTTCATCTTTCAACCAAAGGGAGAAACCTTCGTTTATAGGATCCGCCAGAATGATGCCTTCAGGGGTCACCAAGAAGATAGTGAAATGGCCATCGCTTCGGGCCCGGTATAGATCACCGGAGATATGGACAATTTCATATTCGGGAGCGGTGGATGGCGGGTTTGCAACTTCTATTTGGCTGCAGGCAGACAGCACTAGTGCTGTGAGCAGGGCAAAAAACCAGTTGTTCATGGGCAATGCACTCTGAAGGAAAGCATTGCGGAGTATAGAGAAAAAAAGGGGCTCAGTTGAGCCCCTTTGATATTAATTCCAGCTGTCGGCTAACTCGCCACTGTTGCGCAACACATACATTCCAGTCGCTCCCGAGGTAAAGATGTTTCCTCGAGTATCGATCAATACTTCCTGAGTAATGGAAATAGGCATATAGCCTGACTGCGAACGCTTAGGAGTCGCTGGGTCACCTGGAAGGAACCAACCAACTTCCTCCGGCAATCGCGGTTCGTTAACGTCGTATACACGCACGCCCGCATTAAAGTAAGCCAAGTGAATTAGGTCATTAGGCTGCATCACATCTTGGTTATGAATTTCATTGTTGACGTTGTGTGGACCAAAGCGTCCTGGACGATCACAGAAGTTATCCCAAGCATAACCATCCGGTACTTTTGGAATCGGAAAGGTCGACATCATGTAGGGCTTAGTAGGATCGGCGTTTTGCACCATGATATTGGCGGATATGGACTCACCACACATCTGAATTTTCGGTTCGCCATTTACATATATTAGGCCTTTGTCCCAATAAGGAATTACCGAGTGAACCGACTGAGTTACGTTGTTCACAAAGGGTGGAGTGATTTGCAATCTACCAATCACTGTTGGGTTAGATTTGTCACTGATGTCTAGAGAAACTAAATCTGGTGTAAAGCCCAGCACCGCAGTATTTCCGTCCGGGCTAATAATAGCGGGACCGTGAAAGCTTGGTATTAAGCCATCTTGCCGAACTTCACCCAACCGCTGACCAAATTGCGCCCACTTGCCCACTTCTTTAGGATTTTTAGGATCGCGAACATCGAGAATCTTAAAGATTTGCGCGCGATAACCAGGCGCACTTGCTGAAAGATAGGCATAGCCATCATGAAGAATATTTCTGTGTACACCGTAGGCGCCTGTTTCCCAGTGAGAGAGTTCAACGGGATTTACCGGGTCACTGATATCAAAAAATATTACGCCTTCGAATTTCAGCTTATCTGCCGCAACTTCCTCAGACTGAAACTCTGACATAAAGTTGATCGCATTTTGAGTGTCAAACTGGGTCAACTCCCTAGACATACCAACCATCAGCAGATCACCTTGTGCGGTAACCTGAGACATGTTGCCGTCAATGTCATAGACAAGATCTTTGATAACAAATGAGTTGGTCGGATCAGTAACGTCCATAATTCTCAATGAAGGCGCAAGAATAGGTCCATGCCCTGGCTGAGTTTTTGCTATCGCGGTATAGAGATACCAACGACCGTCTTGTTCTTTAATGGTGAACTTGCCCGCGTAGCGATCTTCGTAATCGAGGAAGCCTATTGGCTCAACATTGTGTGCCAGCCAGCCTTCAGGAATAGGATCTCCGGCTAAAGTGTTAGCGCTCCAAAATGCGCAAGCACACAGGGCGCTTGCGAAACCTATGCTAATTATGTTCTTCACTTTCCAATCCCCCTTGATGAATTTGAATTAATGTTAGCACAGGGGAATTGGGCCGATTGTAAAGAAACTAGTACTCAACCACCTCGTATTCGATATCGTCCTGATCGTTGAAATAGAAGCGTCTGCCGGGGTCATAGTCGCCGTGATTATGGGTTTTAATGCCCAAGGCCAATACGCTTTTTTCGACTTCATCGAGATCATTCACCACTACGGCAATGTGGTTTAGACCACCCAGGGTTACATAATTATTCGGGTGGTCTTCACCTACTTTTTCCGGTGAATATAACGCGAGATAACTATCTTCAGTACCGACATGAACAGTTCGTCCATTGTCCATGGAGGCACCATGCCAGCGCACGTGCCAGCCAAAAAGTTTAACCAGTAAATCGGCAGTTTTATCCGGATCAGACACCGTGACATTTACGTGTTCAAGAATTGCGTTGCTCATTTCAGTCTCCTGTCATTAGTTAGTTTTACTTGACGAGGGGCACTATAAAACCTCAAGCTTTCTTGAGGTCAAGGTTAATTTTGATCATCAACTTCTTGACTTTCAATGGAGCAGGAAAACTATGGCGCATCTAAGCATTGGACAGGTGGCGGAAAGAACGGGATTATCAGTCTCAGCCATCCGCTTTTACGAAACTCAGGGTCTGGTTCGACCGATTCGGAACAATGGTAAACAGCGTCGCTTCCGTCAGTCGGATATTAGGCGGTTGTCTTTTGTACTTATCGCGCAGCAGCTAGGATTTCCGTTGGAAGAGATTTCTGAATTACTTAAATCACTGCCAGAAAGCCGCACTCCCACAGTTAAAGACTGGGCCCGCATAAGCACCTCGTTTCGCAAGGCTCTGGATCAACGCATCGAAACCGCAATACAGATGCGTGACCGTCTTGAGGGCTGCATCGGTTGCGGATGTTTGTCTCTAACCAAATGTTCGCTCTATAACCCAGAAGATCGTGCGAAAGGTTTTGGCGCCGGTCCGCGCTACCTAATGGGTGACTCACCCTAAACATCTCTTCAGATAGACAGTTTCCATACCGCGAAGCAATCAGACGGAGATGTTAGTCAAACTTTTTGGCCTTTGCCTTAGCCCAAATATCCGAAGGGGGCTTTGATTCAGTTCTGGGTTGAGCCTTGTTTTTAGGCGAACGTTCATAAGTATTAGTACGAGCGCCGCTGCGCTCTCGATCATGCTCAGCGGCCTTGCGTTCACGTTTTTCTTGTAAGCGCTCAGCATCTTCAAAGCTTAGCTGCGCAGGCTCTCCCGGAGTTTGATCCTCAGGAATAAGTCGGGCTCGTGGCGGCACTTCAAATTGTTCGCTAGAACAGCGCGGCAAGTTTTTAAACTGATACAGGTAAAAAGTTTCGACCCTCTCTCGCGCCCAATCCGTTTTTTTCAAAAACTTAACGCTAGAAGCAATATCAGCGTTTGTTTTAAAGCAATTGAGGGCTAAGTAAGCATACAAAAGCTCGAACCCGTAGTGATCAACTATCTCAATCAGCATGTTCTTCAAGCTTAAACCGTGCAGGGGGTTATTTTTGTATTCGATCTCGTCGCTCATCCTGGTCCGCTGCATCTGTAGTTATAGCGGACAAGTATACGAGCATTAGCCAGATGACAGAACAAGCTCTGCAAGAGCAAAACAGGCAACCAAGAATGGTGCCCGCTCTGATTTCTAGAAAAACCTTGTTGTGGCTATCTTTGCGCCCTTCCGATAGACACCTCTCATACCGCACAGTAAGATGCCGCCTGTTCTCGGGGCGGGGTGTGATTCCCCACCGGCGGTGATGGCTTTTGCTTAAGTCCGCGAGCGCTCTTTTGTACCTATACATAAGAGGTCAGCAGATTCGGTTAAATTCCGAAACCGACGGTTAAAGTCCGGATGAAAGAGAACAAATTGGCGACTATTGTCTAATTCGACTACTACTGTCTGATTCAATAGCGTGCCTTTTTGTGTCGCCCTGAATTTATTCCTTTTCCTTCTAGGAGATAGCTATGAATCAGGGTTTCGAACCTGAAATCCCCAACCTCCGCGTTGCTTTTATCAAAGCGGCTTGGCATCAAGGTATTGTCAATAAAGGCTATCAAAGCTTCGTCGAAGAACTGGGCCGCCTCACTGAGGGCACAGCTAGTGTTGATACTTTTGACGTTCCGGGCGCTTTTGAAATTCCGCTACTGGCAAAAGATCTTGCCAAAACTGGTCAATATTCCGCCATTATCTGCTGTGGACTTATTGTTGATGGCGCAATTTATCGCCATGAATATGTCGCTGATGCGGTTATATCTGGATTGATGCAAGCTCAGCTGGAGACTGGAATACCTATTCTGTCGGTGGTTTTAACGCCAAAAAACTTTAACGACTCTGACGAGGATGCAGATTTCTTCCCGGACCACTTCAAGATTAAAGGACAAGAAGCAGCGGATGCCTGTGTATCCATACTGGCAACCCGACAATCCATCCCTAGTTAATAGTTATTGAACTGACTGCTGCCCACAAAGGCTTCCGCTTTAAAAAATATGTGCGCTCTTTCGGTCTGATGCACTAAAGTCTAGGTATTGATCCAGACCATTGATTTAGACAAGGTCAAAACAAGAGGAGCAAACCATGGTGTCACCGCGAACAATTGTTAAAGCCGATTCAGATGAATCTTCACTTCGACTGGCCGTGCTTATCGATGCCGACAATGCACAGGCAGCGGTAATTGAAGGTTTACTAGCTGAAGTAGCGCGATTCGGTGAAGCCACGGTAAAACGCATTTACGGCGACTTTACCTCTCCTCAACTTGGTTCTTGGAAGAATGTGCTTCAACAATACGCCATTAAACCGGTTCAGCAATTTGCCTATACCACCGGTAAAAATGCTACTGACAGCACCATGATTATTGACGCGATGGATTTGCTCTATACGCGAAAGTTCGACGGCTTCTGTCTGGTTACCAGTGATAGTGACTTTACCGGGTTAGCCATGCGTATTCGGGAAGAAGGTCTAACCGTGCTTGGCTTTGGTGAACAGAAAACTCCAGCAGCGTTCAAGAACGCCTGCCACAAGTTTATATTTACCGAAGTATTACGCCCTTCCCGTGCCAAGAAGGCAGCAGCCCCAGCGCCAAAGGATGAGAGCGCCAAAGGCTCGGAAACTAAAAAACCGAGCGCACCTCGAAAGTCCAAACCGACCTTTCCAAAGCAGTTTATGTTGGATGCACTTGAGCAATCGAGTGATGATGCCGGATGGGCAATGCTTAGCACCTTTGGTAATTATTTGACCAAATTGCAGCCGGATTTTGATTCAAGAAATTTTGGATATACCAAGTTATCTAATTTGGTATACGCAAAATCAGCTCTTTTTATCACTGAGGAACGCACCCAACCTGGTACCAATAACAAGCAACTCTACGTGCGCGCTAAATAAGATAGGTGACGCTTAAGCTCTAGTTGCCGCCTTTATGTTTTCGGGACTCATTCTGCACCCGCTTATGATATTGGCTGGTACTTTTACCCGCAGCGCGCCGCTCCACCATGCTAGCCGCGTTAAAGGCCTGTTCGCGATCCAACTTGCTGTAGTTTTCAAAGCGCCGTTCATCTAGCTCACCATCTTCAATAGCTTTTCTAACTGCACAACCTGGCTCCGTCTCGTGCCGGCAATCATTGAATTTACAATTTCTGGCAAGCTCTTCTATATCGGCAAAGGTCGTAGCTATGCCTGCTTCACATTCGGAAAGCTGCAGCTCCCGCATTCCGGGCGTATCAATAATCATGGCACCGCTTGGCATAGATAGAAGCGATCTGTGGGTGGTGGTATGTCGACCTTTTTCGTCGTCATCCCGAATCTCACCGACGGCCTGACGCTCTTCTCCCAAAAGCCCATTGGTCAATGTCGACTTACCTGCCCCTGAAGAACCCAACATAGCCACGGTCTTACCGGGTACGCACCAGGGCAACAGTGCCGATACGCTATCTGTATCTTTTGAGTTAACCATCTCAACGCAAAGTAAATTATCCAGCTTTTGCACCTGAGCTTTTAGAGCGTCAGGGTCTGGGCAGAGATCCATTTTGGTTAGTACAACAACGGGTTCAGCGCCTGCATTATTTATAACGCTTAAATAGCGTTCAATGCGGTTTAAATTAAAATCATCATTTAGGGAGCAGACAACAAAAGCCGTATCCACATTTGCTGCAAGCAGTTGCTCGGCGACTCTGTGGCCAGCGGCCTTACGGCTAAAACTGCTCTGCCTTTCCATTACCCGCATCAGACGCCCATCAGATTCAAGCAGAACCCAATCGCCAACGGTTAGTTCCGGCGTAGAACTGGTGATGGGCATTGTTATATTGCCCTTCTCGGTAACCAGCTCGATTTTAGATTTGTGTTGTTCAACAACCCGCGCGGGCGTTACTGAATCCCATTCCTCTAGGCTTAGTTGCTGTTGGAAGAAAGGTTGCCAGCCCATCTCAATGAGAGATGTTGGGCTAGTCACGCAACCTCATAAGAGCCACTAATAGCTCTTTCTAACGGGCATATTGATATCAATAACCTCGCCATTGGCAAAGCTGATTTGCATATCAACGGAATCACCGGCAAAGGCCTCTTTATCGACACCCATAATCATCAGATGTAGGCCGCCTGGTTGCATATTGATACTGCCACCGGCGGGCACAACCAATTCATCAACCTTATCCATGCTCATCATGCCGCTGCTTATAGCGGTTTCATGTAACTGCACCATTTGCGCTGCGGAGGAGTTAAAGCTTTGCAGAACCTGATCTTGATCGCCTGAATTGCTGATACTTATATAGCCGGCAGAAACCTCTTGCCCGGGAATCAGGGCAGTAACATATGCAGACTCGATATTTAGTAAGGGATCTGCTGAGCTATAACCACAAACAAGCAACCCTGCTACTAATAAGAGGGCTGTAATGATTTTTGGTTTGATAGGACTCATGGGCGGATTATAGTCGAGCGGGCAAGTAACAGGACAAGGAAAAGGGTAAAATTCCGATCCAAGTTTCAATTAACACCAATTACGCGCAGCATTTTATGGCAAAGCATCAGAATTCTCATCTTAGCTCTCGTCTCTTCCTAGCCTTATTAGTCTCTATCGGGGCTTATTGCCTATCGATTACTTCTTCCTCAGCCCAGACCGACGGCGCTTTTGGTGGAAACAGCTTTTCCAGCGTTCTCGAAGAAAGCCCCTTTTTGCGCGTTGGCGATGCATTTATCCCGACATTAAGGTGGGACCTGGATCAGCAAGCGCAGCTTGATTGGTACATCGAGCCAGACTACTACCTCTACCGAGCCCGATTTGTGTACCAAACAAATAGCACCTCGGAAGTTACTGCCAGCTATCCAACTGGAATTACCAAGTTTGACGAGTTTTTTCAGGAGGACTTGGAGGTTTACTACAGCAATCTGCTTATTGACCTGGATATTCCTGAAGATACTGAAAAACTATATGTGCAGTTTCAGGGTTGCGCTGAAGCCGGACTTTGTTATCCGCCTACTTGGGTAGGGTTTGATATAGATACCGGCACCGGATCGGCAGGGTTTATGGGAGAGCTGCCTAGTGGACCACCCCTTCCTTTGGCTTCAGCCTCAGGCCCGGTCGCTACAGCGCTGGCCGCAAACCAAGGAACCGATGCATCCGATGAAGGATTACCCATTACTTTACTAATCGGATTCTTTGCTGGTTTAGCCGTTTTAGCTGGAATAGTCCTATTTAGCTTCAAAAAAGGTAAATAATTCTCATTTACATATTGTTCTCACTTAATTCTAAATGATAATATGTCTCATTCGCATTTAGACCAAGTAGTGATTTACACAATATGGCCATTAAAACGCTTCCCTTATCTGGCACTTTTGCCGCTTTCTGCCTGCTTTTCAGCACGATTTTAAGTTCAGCAGCCCAAGCCGCACCAACAGAATCCGAACTGGAATCAGTTGGCGAACGCTATCTGGAGCTCGCCTCTGCGGCATTTAGTGCTTCTTTAGATGAAGCACTGTTGATGCAAAGAGCAGTTGAGGCATATTTGCTCTCTCCTAGTGAAACAACGCTTCAGAATGCCAAAGATAGCTGGACTACAGCACGCAAACCCTATGCGGAAATCGAAGCCTTTCGTTTTGGCAATGTCATTATTGATAACTGGGAACCTCAGCTAAATGCCTGGCCTTTGGATGAAGGATTTATCGACTACGTAGATCACAGTATGTATTTCTACGAGCTAGGTAATCCAGTGGGGCAGGCAAACCTGATCGCCAATACCAGCCTTAGCTTTGGGCCACAAACACTCGACCTGACTGAACTAGATTCTGAACTTCTGGCTAGCTTGAACGAGCTTGGCGGTACCGAAGCGAACGTAGCCACTGGCTGGCATGCGATTGAATTTTTACTCTGGGGCCAAGATCTAAATGGCACTGGCCCAGGAGCCGGTAATCGCCCAATAAGCGACTTCGCTATTGATGCTGCAGACTGCACCAACGGTAATTGCGATCGCCGACGGGCCTATCTGAAGTCTGTTACCGAATTACTCATCGAAGACCTTGAATGGGTTATTACCCAATGGGATGCAAACTCTGCAGACAGCTATAGCAACGAATTTGCTGCTTTGAATTCCAAAGAACAGCTTCGTCGCATATTGTTTGGTGCCGGTAGCCTTTCCCTAGGTGAACTTGCGGGCGAACGCATGAAGGTTGCGCTCTACGCGAATTCCCCGGAAGACGAACACGACTGTTTTTCTGACAATACGCATTTCACCCTCTTGCACGATCAAATTGGTATTTCCAATGTGTTGATGGGGCAAACCAACTTCGCTGGAAACCTCAGCAGCGGCATGTCCGTAGTTGAGCTTTTGGAAGTACACGACCCTGCACTTGCTTCGCAACTAACGGCAGCTCTGAACAACACTACTCAGGTAATTAGCCTAATAGTTGATTCAGCTCAGTCCGGTGTGGCCTTTGATCAATTAATATTTCCGGGCAATGCTGAAGGCGCAGCTATGATCCAAGACGCTATTGACGCCTTGGTAGTTCAAACCCGAGCAATCGAAGCCTCGGCCATAGCCTTAGGTTTAACTTCGCTTGCCGCCAATACGGAAGGACACTTTTAGGATATGCGTTTTCGGTACCCATACATTGCGATTCTTGTTGCTGCGTCAGCTACCGCACCGGTATTTGCAGACCCTAGCCTGCCTGGCGGTGCTACCACCACTCAGTTTCAGGACGCAAACGCCTTTTCGCAACCGGCTTCTAACCTCGATTTAGAAGCCCGTATGAATTTTAGTATTGGCAACAGCTTTTTCCGTAACCCTTGGATAGCGGCACCCGCTACTGCCACTGCCCGGGATGGCCTTGGACCTTTGTTTAATACCAATAGCTGTCAGGGCTGCCATATCAAAGATGGCCGCGGACACCCGCCTCTTCCGGGGCAGGCTCAGGCAGTATCAACATTAATCCGATTGAGCATCCCCGAAACTGTTAGCACCCCAAGAGCTGCATCAGATGGAGTGGTCGCAGAGCCAACCTACGGGGATCAGTTGCAGGATTTTTCTGTGGCGGGAGTCGAGCCCGAAGCACGCATTCAGTGGGATTATGAATACTCAAATTTTGAAATGTGGAATGGATCGGTAGTTGAGCTGCGCAAACCCATTATTGAACTAACGCACTTGGCATACGGCCCAATGCACCCAGATCTAATGATCAGCCCACGGGTTGCTCCGGCAATGATCGGGTTAGGATTATTGGAAGCCATTCCCTCTGAAGACATTCTGGCAAATGCCGATCCAGAGGACGCCAATCAAGACGGCATATCCGGCCGGCCGAATACCGTCTGGGACGGAATCGACCGAGAACTTGTGCTGGGTCGTTTTGGTTGGAAAGCCAGCAAGCCGACAGTAGAACAACAAAGTGCCGCCGCCTTTTTTGGCGATGTTGGCATTACTTCAACTCTGTCACCCTCAGAAAGCTGTATGCCTGCGCAAACTAGCTGTGTAGAAGCGCCTGACGGCGGTTACCCTGAAATCAGCGATGAACTATTAGGGTTAGTGAGCTTTTACTCCCGTCACCTTGCGGTTCCAGCTCGCCCCGACGCGGCGGAGCCTGACGTGGTAGCTGGGGAACAAATATTTACCGAGGTCGGTTGCGCTGGCTGCCACAAACCAAATTGGCAAACAGGGCTTGTAGATAGCCCTGCCCTAAGCAATCAAACAATTTATCCCTACACAGATCTATTGCTTCACGATATGGGCGAAGGCTTGGCCGATAACCGGCCTGATTTTGATGCAACTGGCCAAGAGTGGAGAACCCCACCGCTTTGGGGTTTGGGTAGCTACCAGGTAGTAAACGGTCATACCCAATTTTTGCATGACGGCCGTGCTCGCAATGCGTTAGAAGCAATTCTTTGGCATGACGGCGAAGCTGCTGCGGCAAAAAATGAAGTGGCACAACTTTCCGAAGATAAACTAAACTCGTTGCTTCTCTTTTTAGACTCTCTCTAAAATGCAAAAAAATGCTTACCGACTAATCATTTCAGTTGCGATGGCCTCAACGCTTATCGCTTGCACATCAAATGAGCCCTCTCTTTCTCTGCACTGGAAAAACTGGGCCAATGCTCAAGTAGATTCTTGGCTCGAAAATGCCGCTCAAATGCTCGAAACCAATTCGAACTATTGCACGAGCTCAGCCGGAATTGATTCAGCCCAATCCGCATTCACTCAAAACCTAAGCCAATGGGCCTATATAAACGGCTATCCCTACAAAGCCATCGATGAGCAAGCTTTGTCTTTCTCTCTATATTTCTGGCCAGACAAACGCAATATGACGGAAATTCGCCTTGGTGCGAGAACCGAAACTGCAGAACCATTATCCAGCGATGCATACGATCAACTAATTGCCGCCGAGAAAGGTATCCCAGCTCTTGAATGGCTGCTTTATAAAGAAGATATGACCTTAGCCCAGCGCTGCAGCACCTTAGTAGCCGTTAGCGAAGTCTATTTAGCGGATGTGACCGCATTGCATGAATACCATCAGACCGCGCCTGTGGTTCTCGATGAGTGGGCTACGGATTCCGAAGTTATTGCAGGCCGTTCAATCGCACTCAACCTGCTTTACGCGCAGGTATCCCGCCTCGAATCCCATTTGCGACAAAGCAGAGACGATGAAGGGCTTTGGATAAGCTATATGGCGGAAGGCTGGCGTTCGGAAAATACCTGGCTGGTATATAGCCAATCCCTAACCAGCTTGACCGAGATGCTAGAGCACACAGGTCAGACATCAACTATTTCACCCGAAAATAAATCAAGGCTAGATGCTTATATCCAAGATGCCAAAAGCATATTGGTCGAATTTGATAAGTTAACCGCCCATCAACAAAGTCCAGACCCCTTAGACGACTTGCAAGTTCTTTTAGTAGAACTGGCGAATTTTCTGGAAAACAGTCTGGCCGAAAACTTTGGTATTTTGATTGGCTTTAATAATTTTGATGGCGATTAATGACTCTGCTTAAGCGTCGCGAATTTATTAAGTTTAGTGGCTCCAGTTTGGCTGCTCTACAGCTTGGCGCCTGCTCTTTTGGTGAACAAGCCTCTGGTGAACAAAACGTCCGTCTATATGGCGGCTTTCGAAGTTACGGAAATAAATACGGCGCGGCCTGCATAGACCAAAGAGGCGAGCTGATCTGGAAGTTGGATACGCCGGCACGTGTGCACGAAGTATGTCTTAGTGATGACCTATCTACCGGCGCAGTAGTGGCTCGACGACCCGGAACCTTTATCCAATTATTCAGCCCTTCCGATGGCCAAGAATTAGGCCAGCTCAGAGCGCCCGAAGGCCTAATATTTGAAGGTCACGCACTGTTTCGAACCAACAGCCAGGGTCAAGGCGAACTTTGGGCAACAGCCTCTCCGATCCAAACAAGCGAATCCATACTGCTGAAGTACAGCTTGACCAATCAGGCTGAGCAGCCTGAAGAAATTTCAATTGCAGGGCTTGGTCCTCACCAGATGCTGTCGCAATCGAACCAGATTGTTATCGCTGTGGGCGGATGGAAATCCGAAGGACGCACTATCCTGAATGCTGATAGCTTTGAATCTGGGCTGGTATTTTTTGACCCTGAATCTTCTCTGCGTTCCTTTGTTCCTGTACCTACTAAACAGTTAAGTGCTCGCCATTTAGATTCTGATGGCAAAAACCTTTGGGTAGGTATGCAGCTCGCAGACCCGGCTCCAACTAAAGACGCTCTGCTATACCGTTATTCTGCATCCAAAGGCTGGCAGGTGGCAGACCAACCTAAATCCGGCTGGCCGAGCTTTAACGGCTATATAGCCAGTGTGGCTTCATCTGCTAACGAAGTAGTCGCCACTTCCCCTCAGGGGCATATCTATGGCCGCTGGGACCACCAGGGACAAGCGATCGAGTCAGTAAACTCCTTGGATATATCGGCAGCTACTAGCGTCGATGGAAACTGGTGGATAAGCAGCGGCCTTGGCGAAGTCTCCCGAGTTGGCAAAGATATTCCCTCAGGAATATTTTGGGATAACCATTGGGTGGGCCATTCGGTATAGGCTCTCATACATTCTCATAAGTCGACATATAAATTTATATTTGGCATTTTTTAGCGGAAATTTGAATGAAACCTCTACTAGGTAAAGTTGCACTTGTTACGGGCGCAAGTCGCGGTGTGGGAAAAGGGATTGCACTTAGCTTGGGTGAAGCGGGCGCAACAGTCTACATAACAGGAAGAACAGTCGAGGAAGGTGAATCCGATTCGTGCCTATCTGGGACAATTCATCAGACCGTTGAAGAGGTAAATAGATTGGGTGGCGAATGTATAGCTATCCAATGTGACCATCGCATTGATTCTGATGTTGAATCCGTGTTTAAACAAATTGGTGCAAAGCACAAGAAACTGAATATTCTGGTCAATAATGTTTGGGGTGGATACCAACACTTTACTGATGGGACTGAGGTTTGGAATGAAGAAGGATTTTGGACTTCACCAATTTCCCGATGGGATTCTATGTTTCAGTCAGGGGTTCGAGCTCATTATGTTTCCAGTGTACTCGCTGTACCGCTATTACTTTTGCAAGACGAGGCCTTGATAGTAAATCTCTCGTTTTTCGCGGCTCAACGAAACGACAAAGGTGTCGCATACGGTGTTGCTAAAACAGCCACTGATCGCATGGTGGCTTGTATGGCGGAAGAGTTACGAGAACACAATGTTGCGGCTGTTTCTCTCTATCCCGGAATTGTGCGCACTGAATCCGTAATGAAAGCTGCGGAACACATAGATTTGTCCAATTCAGAATCACCTCAATTTATTGGGCGAGCAGTTGTCGCACTTGCTACCGACGCTAATATTATGGAAAAAACCGGTCGTATTCTTGTTACCGCACAGTTGGCCCAAGAATATAAATTCAAAGACATAGACGGAAAGCAACCACGCCCGTTAACTGCCGAGGACATTTAGTTGTGCCCAGGGGCGGAACCGAACCCCCGACACGAGAATTTTCAATTTAACGGGAGCTTTTCCTTTATCCAATTAATTCAGATACTTACGATTTTACCGCCTTCCTCGTATAGGTTCTCATGTATTCTCATGAGTAGACAAATAATAAAACCTAAACTAAGCGGAGAACGTACAAAGTGGCAAAGAGTTTGGATTTCGGGAGGAAAGGACACATGAATAAACAGATTTTGAGTTGTCTATTTTTGTTCGCCTCGGTGGCGGGCTGTGCAGGTTTTGGTCAAATTGACTGTCTGTCGGCTGACTGGTCGCTTGTTGGTTTCGAAGACGGCGAGAGCGGAAAACCGGTTTCTGATATCGGAGACTATCAAGAAGCCTGTTCAGCACAGAGCTCAAATATGGATCTCAATGCTTACAATGAAGGCCACGAAGAGGGGGTGAGGGTATATTGCCAGCCCGAGAATGGTTTTGAGCTCGGTCAAAATGGCGCTGAATACTCGGATGTTTGCCCTGCAGACCTTAGTATCGCCTTTCAACAGAAGTACATAGATGGTTCAAGATTTTATCCCTACTACCGGAATATAGGCGAACGGGAAATGATCATTCTGAACAACACGGCAACCATGGGAAGTTTACATGGCGGTATTGGTAGCGCTTCCCTCCGCATGGGTACCCCCGGGATAAGCGAATCTGAGCGCAATCAACTTCGGCAGAGCATCGATTCGATGCATTCCCAAATTAGAACGCTCGAGTCAAACAATCAGCGTTTGGAAACTGAAATTGCTACATGGGCGACACAACTGAGAGAATTAAAAACTAACTCGGGCAGATAAATACAACCTGCAAATCAGCCAGATATCTAATAAGTCGCGAGGATTTTCAATCCTCTGCTCTACCTAGTACCAATAACCGCGGTTTCATAGTCAGTTCAAGTAGAAAAACCTACGATATTTATCCGGTCTCATTGCATTTTTGGACTAAGTTAGCTTTACTCCGAAACCTCTTTATTCCTTAAGCATGCGTAGATCACTGCAATGGCTAATATTCTTGTACTTCACGGCCCCAACCTAAATCTTTTGGGCACTCGAGAACCCGGCGTATACGGCGCGGTAACTCTGGAACAAATCAATGAGACTCTAGCTGAGGCTGCGAAAGCCGCTGGGCACAGTCTTACAAGCTTCCAAAGCAACGCTGAGCACGAGCTAGTGGATCAGATCCAAGCGGCACAGAATCAGGTGGACTACATAATTATTAATCCAGCTGCTTTTACTCACACAAGCGTTGCTATGCGCGACGCCATGTCAGCTGTTGCTGTCCCCTTTGTTGAAGTGCACATTTCTAATGTGCATCAGCGCGAAGAGTTCAGACACCTTTCTTACTTCTCCGGCATTGCTGAAGCGGTACTCTGCGGCTTTGGGCCAAAGGGTTACGAATATGCGCTCGACCATGTTGTCGACCAACTAGCCAAATAGGAAACGTCCAACTCGATGGATATTAGAAAAATAAAGAAACTTATCGAAGTATTGGAAGATTCCAATATTGGTGAAATTGAGATCCACGAGGGCGACGAATCTGTGCGCCTGACCCGAGCAACAAACGACAGCGTGCCATTTCGCGCTGGCGAGGAATCGCAGAAAAAACCAAATCCACAAAGTTAGGGTCAAGTAAGTGCCCTGGTTAGAATTGCGCGTTGAAACCACGGAACAAGAGTATCAAGCCATTGAAGACGCGCTATTTTCGGTGGGTGCACTTTCCGTCACAACCATCGACGCCAAAGACTCTCCTATATATGAACCCGACCCTGATCAGCCACCAATATGGCCCGATCCCATATTAGTCGGCCTGTTTGACAGTGAAGTAGACAGCTCCGCTGTTCAGAAAGCGTTTTTAAGTTTTTGCGATATAGCTACATCTGATATCCGCTGGGAAATACTTGAAGACAGGGTTTGGGAAACCGAGTGGATGGAGCATTTTAAGCCCATGTGTTTTGGCGATAACTTCTGGGTATACGCTGAAAAGGTAACTGAACCGACAGCCGAGCCCGGAGCTACCACTTTGCTTTTGGACCCGGGTTTAGCTTTTGGCACCGGAACTCACCCCACCACTGCCCTCTGTCTTGAATGGGTGGTTGAAAATGACTGCTTGAACAAAAACATTATCGACTACGGATGTGGAACGGGGTTACTGGGAATAGCCGCCATGATGCGCGGTGGCACATACGCTTCATTTGTGGATATAGACCCACAGGCATTAACGGCAACAAAACAAAACCTTGAACGAAATCAGATTGACGCAGACAAGTACGATATACGCCTGCCCGCCTCATTTGAGCGAGAACCTGCCGATATTCTGCTGGCAAATATTTTATCCGGCCCCTTAGTTGAACTGGCAGAATCTATCGCCCGATTGGTCAAAAATGGCGGTTCTCTCTGCCTTTCAGGCATATTACACAGCCAAAAACAGGAAATCCTGAACGCCTATCAGCCCTGGTTTAACAATTTATCAGTTAAACAAAGCGGCGATTGGCTTAGAATTGCAGGAATCAGATCAGAAGTGACCTTTCAACTTTAATTATGCCTAAGAGTAAATACAGCTGTGAGTGAATACGGTTCGGTAACCCAATGCCCTCACTGTAAAACCTCATTCCATGTGGGACCCATTCAGCTGGAAGCAGCAAATGGTGCTGTGCGCTGCGGTGGCTGTCTGAAAGTGTTCGATGCGCTGGAGCATTTTGTTGTTGAGCAAAAACCATTATTTGGTGGGAAAGTTGAAGATGGGGATGCCGAAGCTGGGACTAAGACCGAACCCGAGCAGGAGTTTTATAACCCTCGCGCCGATGATGACGAAGATATTCTGGCCTTCAATCAGGATTCTGACGAAGACGAGATTGTTGAAGAAAACGCTGAAGAAATAGAAGCGGCTTTTGATGAAGAATCAGCTAAGGCTTCTGATGAAGATGCAGCTGAAGCTCCTGACGAAATTCTTGATGACACTCTTAATAGGGATGTTGAAGACAATACAGATGAAGAGCTGAACCAAGAATTCTCCGATGCCGATGCCGCATCGGAGACTATTGAAGAAGTCGCCGCGACCGCCGAAGAAGATTATGAAGACCAAGATCAGGATATCTCAGATATCTTAGAGGAGTCCCTGGCTGAACTTGAAGACAATCTAGCGATTTCCAGTGGCGAAGATAGCCCAATTGCAGAGGATGAACCCGAAAGTAGGTGGGAGTCCGTTGTGGCGGTACGTCCGGGGTCTGAAGAAGAACCGCTGCTATCAGATCTGGCAAAGCCGGAAGAAAACGAGGAAGAAAAACTCGCAGAACAGCTATTTGTCGGATCCAAGAACAGAAAAGCTTATAAGAAGATAAGCACGCCTTGGACTATCTGTATTTCTATTTTATTTGTGGCTCTATTGGCTCAAAGCCTTTATTGGCAACCCGCTTCCCTGCGGGAAATTGATTTTTATAACCGAGTTTCAATTAATTACTGCGCACTATTGCCCTGCCGCGAGTTGGTCCTTCAAGATCTTTCGCAACTTTATGTATCGGGCATAGTCCGGCCTTCAACTGAATATAATAATTCTTTGGCCGTGCAGGTTGAGCTGCGCAATAGGGCGGAACTTTCTCAGCGATTCCCCCATATTGAACTGGCATTCACCGACTTACGTGGAGAAAAAATATCTCTGCGAAGATTCAGCCCGCAAGAATATTTGCGCGCCGAAACCGCGGGGCGAACCATGCTTCAACCCTTCCAGCGAATACAGATTGAACTGGAACTTTATGATCCGGGTGCGTCTGCGATAAGTTATGAATTTAATCTGCTTTATTTGAATTGACCTGCCGCGGGTCTGGCGTAGAATTACCCACCTTTTTAAGCAGTTAATAAACTATAAAAACCAATGTCTTTTTCTATCGGTCCTTACAAAATTGATGCCCCAGTATTATTGGCGCCTATGGCCGGTATTACGGACTTGCCCCTGAGGCAGGCCGCTAGAAATTGGGGCGCTGCCCTCACCTATTCCGAAATGCTGACATCCCAAACTAGCCTTTGGACAAGCAGTAAATCTAAAACCCGTTTACCTCAATCTGAAGATCCGCTTCCACGACCAGTTCAAATAGCCGGATACGACGCTCAAATGCTCGCAGATGCGGCTAGTGCCTGTGAACAGCTAGGCGCTGGAATGATTGATATCAATATGGGCTGTCCCGCCAAAAAAGTATGTAAACGTGCCGCTGGAAGCGCCCTCTTGCAGGACGAAGCGCTGGTTGAGGATATTTTGAATACCGTTGTAAATGCCGTATCCGTTCCGGTTACTTTAAAAACCCGGACCGGCTGGAGTACAGAAACTAAAAATGGTTTGCGCATTGCAAAGATTGCAGAGCAAGCCGGAATACAGGCGTTAACCGTTCACGGCCGCACTAGAGCCTGCAAGTTTTCTGGCCAGGCCGAGTACGACACTATTGCTGAAATCGTCAACAGCATAGATATACCGGTAATTGCCAACGGTGATATAAACACCGCAGAAGATGCCCAAGCGGTACTGAGCCATACTGGTGCTGCCGCGGTAATGATTGGCCGGGGAGCCCTAGGCCAACCTTGGATATTTCAACAAATTCGTGATTACCTGGATGCCGGTATTGGTTCAAACTCTGCATCCCCTGCTCCGGAATTCTCCGTACAGATAGAAACCATGGATAAGCATCTAATGGGAATTCATCAGCTGTACGGTGAGGTGCAGGGAGTCCGTATAGCGCGCAAACATATGGGCTGGTACATCGAACGTATGGATAGCACCGGAACCCAGCGTAAATCCTTTAATAGCCTTCAAAGTTCAGCTTCTCAAATAGAGTTTCTTCAGTTGCTGGCCATACAGGAACCCACAAATAGAATGATGGCAGCATGAGCAAAAAATCCAAGTCTGAATTAGGCGTAAAAAAGACCAGTAAAAAGAATAAGTCCAAAAAATATATGGCCTTGTCTGAATGCGTAACCCAATCTCTCGAGCAATACTTTGAGCATCTGGGAGAGGAAACCCCTTCGAATTTATACGACTTTGTGCTCAAAGAAGTTGAAGCACCAATGCTGAAATCTGTCCTTGAACATACCTCCAATAACCAAAGCCAAGCCTCTGAAATACTAGGCCTTAATCGCGGCACACTGAGAAAAAAACTAAAGCAATATGACCTCCTCTGAAAACAAAACTGAGCTAAAACCCATTCGCCGCGCGCTTATCAGCGTATCTGATAAATCTGGAATTGAAGATTTCGCCCGTAAGCTAACCGCCTCTGGCGTTGAACTACTTTCAACGGGTGGCACTTATCGGCTATTGAAGGGAGCTGGAATTTCCGTAACAGAGGTTTCTGATTACACAGGTTTTCCGGAAATGATGGATGGAAGAGTGAAAACGCTGCACCCTAAAGTTCACGGCGGAATTCTTGGCCGTCGGGGTATTGACGATCAGATTATGCAAGATCACGGCATCGACGCTATCGATATGGTAATTGTAAATCTTTACCCCTTTGAAGCTACTGTGGCCAAACCTGACTGCAGCCTTGAAGATGCAGTGGAAAATATAGATATCGGCGGCCCGACCATGGTGCGCGCGGCTGCTAAAAACCATAAAGATGTAACTATCGTTGTAAATAGCACCGACTACGCTCGCGTATTAGCCGAGCTGGAAGAAAATGAAGGCCAGCTGAGCTATGAAACTCGTTTCGATTTAGCCATTCGTGCTTATGAGCACACCGCTGCCTATGACGGAGCCATTGCGAATCATTTTGGCAAGCTGGTCACAGGCGGAAGCGAGAATTTTTCACGCACCTTCAACCTTCAGTTCGCTAAGGGCGAAGACTTACGCTATGGAGAGAACCCTCACCAAAGCTCTGCTTTCTATCGGGAGCAGAATCCCGCCGAAGCTTGTATCGCCACTGCTAAGCAACTTCAGGGAAAAGAGCTTTCTTACAACAATATCGCTGACACCGATGCGGCATTAGAGTGCGTCAAACAGTTTGACCAACCCGCCTGCGTAATTGTTAAGCACGCAAATCCTTGCGGCGTATCTGTAGCCGAGAATATTGGTACTGCTTACGAGCAAGCCTTTGCTACCGATCCTGAATCTTCTTTTGGAGGCATTATCGCCTTCAACCGTGAGCTCGATGCAGATACTGCAAGAAGCATTGTCGATCGACAGTTTGTGGAAGTGATAATTGCGCCAAGCATTAGTCCAGAAGCATTAGAAATTACCGCAGCAAAGAAAAATGTTCGAGTGTTGGCCTGCGGTGAGTGGCAAAACGAGAGCACCGGCTTTGAATTTAAGCGGGTAACCGGTGGATTGCTGGTCCAGCAGAGAGATACCGGCGTTATTGGCGAATCGGATTTAAAAATTGTAAGCGCTAAACAACCTACAGAAGCGCAGATAAGAGACGCGCTCTTTACCTGGAAGGTTGCTAAGTACGTTAAATCCAACGCTATTGTGTACGGAAAAAATCTGAGCACTATCGGTGTTGGCGCAGGCCAAATGAGCCGCGTAAATTCAGCTCGAATTGCGGTAATTAAAGCCGAGCATGCTGGTTTAGAGGTTGCTGGAAGTGTAATGGCTTCTGATGCATTCTTTCCCTTCCGTGATGGCATAGATAACGCTGCAGCGGCCGGAGTAGCCTGCGTAATTCAGCCCGGCGGCTCAATTCGGGATGACGAGGTAATCGCCGCTGCTGATGAGCATCAAATGGCGATGATCTTTACCGGAATGAGGCACTTTCGCCACTAGGCGAAGCAACTCACAAGAAGTTATTCTCGAAATTAGACCTAAAAACTTAATAGTGACGACCTAAAGTAAATGAATGTACTTGTTATTGGTTCCGGCGGACGCGAACACGCGTTGGCATGGAAAGCAGCACAAAGCCCATTGGTAGAAACCGTATATGTTGCTCCGGGCAATGCCGGTTCGGCCGCAGAAGCTGGCATTGAAAACATTGATATAGCTGGCGATGACTTTGAGGGGCTGATCTCCTTTGCACAGTCCAATACCGTTGGCCTGACCATAGTAGGACCAGAAGTACCTCTGGTAGAAGGCGTTGTTGATGCTTTTGAAAAAGCCGGTTTGCGCTGTTTTGGCCCATCGGCCAAGGCTGCTCAGTTAGAGGGATCTAAGGCCTTCACTAAAGATTTTCTGGCTCGTCATAATATTCCTACAGGCTTCTATCAAACCTTTACCGAAGTCGACCCCGCCCTTGCTTACCTACAGAAGCATGGCGCACCCATAGTGGTTAAAGCCGACGGTTTAGCTGCAGGCAAAGGCGTGATAGTTGCAGAAACTCTCGATCAGGCAGAAGAAGCCGTCAAAGATATGCTTTCTGGAAACGCCTTTGGCGATGCAGGTTGCCGGGTAGTTATTGAAGAATTCTTAGATGGTGAAGAAGCCAGCTTTATTGTTATTGCCGATGGTAAAAACGTTTTGCCAATGGCCACCAGCCAAGACCACAAACGCATAGGTGAAGGCGATACCGGACCCAATACTGGAGGCATGGGTGCCTATTCACCTGCACCCGTAGTAACCCCGGAAATTCACCAGCGGGTTATGGATCAGATTATTTATCCCACTTTAACCGGCATGGCCGCTGAAGGAATGCCATACACAGGTTTTCTCTACGCAGGCTTGATGATCAACGCCCAGGGGGAACCTAGGGTGATTGAGTACAACTGCCGTTTCGGCGATCCTGAAACTCAGCCCATAATGATGCGACTTCAATCCGACCTGGTCGCTCTGTGCAATGCGGCTTTGGATGGCAACCTAGATCAGGCAGAGGCGGAATGGGATAACCGGGCATCCGTTGGCGTAGTGCTAGCAGCTGAAGGATACCCAGCCAGCTATGAAAAAGGTCGCGAAATTTCTGGTTTGGGTGATATCGAAAATTCCGATCAAAAAATATTCCACGCCGGAACGGTTGAGAAGGATGGAAAGATACTAACCAGCGGAGGTCGGGTTCTTTGTGCCACTGCCCTGGGCTTAGATGTTGCTGAAGCCCAGAAAAAAGCTTACGAATTGGCCGACAGTATTAACTGGCAAGGCATGACTTTGCGCCGTGATATTGCTTGGCGGGCCATTAACCGCTAGAATCCCGCCTCTTCCGTTCTTAATAGTTCTGGAAGGCAATCCTGAGGGGTGGTTTCGACTAATGCGAAGCCTGAGAATTCAGCAAAGCTGATAAACCCTTTGAACCTGATCCGGTTAGCACCGGCGTAGGAATAGGAATATCTAGCTTTATAGCAGTTCCTCCCTATAGCAGTGCAATCCGCATCTTTTGAATATATTCAAATTGAAAACTAGGGAATCAAAATTCATATGGCCTCTTTCCGTCTCGCCCAGATAGCCTGCATTGCTGGTCTTCTGGTCAGTTCGACAACATCTGCTCAAGTTTATATCGAAGATATTATTATTCAGGCTGAGTTTCGCCCTATCAATTTGATGGAAACTCCGAACAGCATTAGTCTTATATCTGCTGATGACATATCAAATCGTAGCGCCAATTTCCTTACGGACGTTTTAGGCAGCACACCAAATCTAAACTATTCCTCCGGTGCATCACGCGGCCGATTTTTTCAGATACGCGGTATCGGAGAGCGCAGCCAATTTGTTGACCCACTCAACCCCGGCGTTGGCCTGATGATAGACGGTATTGATTACAGCACTTTGGGTGCTGCAGCCACGCTGTTTGATATCAATCAGGTAGAGGTTTTGCGCGGTCCGCAGGGAACTTTATTCGGTGCCAATGCGCTGGCAGGCTTAATAAATATTACCTCGAATGACCCTTCGGAAAATCCGGAAGTAATCCTCACCGCTGGTATTGGCGATATATCTGGCAACGAAGGTGCCGCCGATAGCTCAAACCTAGGTCTAATATTAAGTGGCCCATTGTCGGACTCAATAAATGGCCGATTGGCTATTCAAAATAACAAAAGTGATGGTTTTGTAGAGAATGTATTTTTGGGGCGAGATGACACTCAAAATATTGATGAACTAACGGCTCGAGGCAAGCTGAATTGGCTCGTTTCTGATGTTCTGGACATCAGTATTACTGCAATAAAGTTGGATATCGACAACGGTTATGACAGCTTCACTCTCGACAACCAGCGCGAAACTATTTCAGATGAGCCTGGCACCGACGCCTTAGATTCTTTTGCGCTCTCGAGTCTGGCAAAGTTGGAACTATCTGGCACTCTGGACCTGGAAGTACTGCTTTCCACAGCGCAATCTGACTCGGAATATAGTTTTGATGAAGACTGGGTCAATTTAGGGCTTTGTGGTGGCGCAGATCCTGCGGATTGCTACTGGTACTCAAGCTTCGATGAATATTTGCGCGATACCAGCACAGATACTCTGGATCTGAGGCTAATTTCCGAGTTACCACCCAACGGCATAGGCTGGATACTAGGTTTATACGGAAAAAGCCAAAATGCCGACCTTACCCGAAACTACAAATATTCAGACCCTTTTACGCCCGAATCCACGACCGCTTTCTCAAGCGGTTACAAGTCGCACAATACTGCTGTTTACGGCGAGATAACTCTGCCCACCGCCACCACCGCCACACAGTTGCGTATAGGCATGAGAGTGGAAAATTTCAACTCTGATTACAGCGATAGTCTTGCCCAGTCTACGGATACTGACGAAACTCTGGTGGGCGGACATGCCACCTATGAAGTAAAAATACTCAACCAACACTTCGCCTATATTCGCGTTGCACGGGGCTACAAAACCGGAGGAGTAAATGTTGCCCAGGGGGCAATAATTCCTCTGGAATATAAAACAGAATCTTTGCTGAACTATGAGTTCGGCCTAAAGAGCACCTTAGACTCAGGACTGAACAGCCAGCTTTCTTTCTTCTATCAGGATCGCCGCGACGCGCAGGTTAAGCAGTCCTTTGTTGATTGCCCCGCAGGTGGTGGCGGCTGTTCATTTGAAGACTTTGTCGATAACGCGGCAGAGGCGCATAGCTTCGGGATGGAGGCAGAAGTCTACTTGTCGGTAAACGATCGCCTCAACCTAAGCGCCAGCCTGGGCCTGATGAAAACTGAATTTGATGAATATCTGAGCTTAAGCCATATCAATGCCGAAGAAATCGGTGGCGCAGTTATACCCTATGACATGTCTGGAGAACCTCTAGCCCAATCTCCAGAGTACCAATTCAGCCTCAGCGCAGATTACTCCTTATCCGATAATCTTGGCCTTTGGGTTTCTGTAGATTCGAAAGATCAGTTTCGCTTTTCCAATAGGCATTTCGCCAAATCGGAAGCTTACACATTGCTCAATGCCCGCCTAATGTGGAATGCCAGCGATGATATCGAACTATCTTTGTGGGGCCGAAATCTAACAAATGAGGACTTCACAACTCGAGGCTTTGGTTCTTTTGGAAATGACCCAAGGGATGGCTACACCCCTGATAACTATTTTCAATTTGGTGAGCCGCGCGAAGTTGGTCTGTCCGTTAAATATCGGCTATGAGCCGTCCTGATATAGCCGGAGTACAAACTCCGGCCATTTCCCAAAGGAAAAAAACATGAGAATTTCTGTTGAAATGAGCCTTTATCCACTACACAGCGACTACGTGGATGAAATACTTGGTTTTCTAGATGCACTAAAGAAAATTGAAGGTTTAAGCATTAATACCAATACCATGAGCACACAAATCCACGGTGAATATGACTTGGTTATGTCCTCTATTACTGAGTGTTTAAAAATACCTTTTGAATCTGGCATTCCTATGTCTCTAGTTACCAAAATTCTTAACCTGGATCGCGAGCATTCCGTTTTAAACGACTAAAGACGTTCTGATGCTCATAATTGATCTAATTCTCGCGCGCCCCTGGGAAGCAGTTGCTGTAGTTCTAGGCATTGCCTATGTTGTGCTCGCTGCGCGCGAGAATATTTGGTGCTGGCCAGCGGCTTTAGTGTCCACGGCAATTTTTTCCTGGTTGTTTTGGGATGTCAGCCTGCTGATGGAATCTGCGTTGAATGTCTACTACCTCTTTATGGCGGTATACGGCTGGTGGCAGTGGACTCGGGGATCAAAAGATCATAGCCCTCAGATGATTCACTCTTGGGGTGTTAAACAGCACCTGATTAGCATCTCTCTGATACTAGTTTTTACCATCGTCTCCGGCATGCTTTTGAGTCGCTATACACAAGCGGCCCTACCCTTCCTTGATTCTCTAACCACCTGGGCTGCCGTGGTGACCACCTATATGGTGACGCGCAAGGTTCTCGAAAACTGGCTGTATTGGGTCGCTATTGACGCCGTTTCGGTCTATCTGTACTTGGACAGAGAGCTGTATATGACCTGCGCTCTGTTTATTGGCTATAGTATTGTCGCGATATACGGGTGGTACAGTTGGAAGCGTATTTTTAATGACACACTTTCTAATGACACACCGGATTAACCGGCTGGTCGAAAAAAGCCAGGAATCTGGTTTTTTTGCAGATCGAGCCATCGAAATCGGCGCCCGCATCGAGGGGGGCACGGTGAACCAGTGCTGGGTTCTAAGTTGCGAGAAGGCGATGTATTTGGCACGGCTAGGTCGTGATCTGCCCGAGGAATTTTTAAGCACTTGGAAATCCGAATTACAGGCAAATCAAATTGCAGCCAATGCAGGTCTTACACCAATGCCTTTATTTGTCGACGAGGGTTCTCTCGCGGCGATTTATCCTTGGTGTGGCGAGCCTCTTAGCTGTATCGAACTTACCGCGCCTCTGCTTAGGGAAATTGCTGACAGGCTTTCACTTCTGCACAGCATAGTCGCGCCCATACCCAAGATTAGCTATCGACTAACTATAGAAAACTATTTGAGTATTATTGGCGGGAATCCTAGTTGGATTCGGGAAGATAAAATCGAGCTTGAGGCTCTGCTTGAACAAACTGATGCCTGGGATCAAAGCGATGAAGTGGTTTTCTGTCACCACGATCTAAATCCCGGAAATATTCTCTGGGATGGCAACCGCTGCAGCTTTATCGATTGGGAGTATGCGCGCCTGGCACACCCTTTATTTGATCTAGCATCTCTGTCAAAACACCTCGAACTTTCAGATAAATATCTTGAACTACTTTTAACTCACTACCTGCGTCATAAGTATTCGATTGAGCAGGTTCGAGGTGCTGAAACTGTGGTTATAGCTTTGGAAAAACTTTGGTTAGAAGCGGCGCGATTGAGCCTCTTTGATAGTGACGATTCCAATTGAATAGAACTGTTAGAATGAAGGCATGACCAGTAGAAATTACAGCGGTATTGATCAACTAATAGAATGTGCAGATAACGCGCTTTTAACACTGTTCGCCCGCCCCAAGGGCACAAGAAAATCTCCCTCTAGTTCTCTTGATGAGCCACGGCTCAATGATGAAGAGCGAAAACTTTCCGCTAGTTTGATGCGAGTTAACCATACGGGAGAGGTCTGCGCACAAGCCCTGTATCAAGGCCAGGCGCTCACAGCAAAACTTCCGGAAATCCGCGAAGAGATGGAAACTGCTGCCGCGGAAGAAATTGATCACCTGAATTGGTGCGACGAGCGGCTAGATCAACTACAGAGTCATACTAGCTATCTAAACCCTTTGTTTTACGCGGGTTCCTTTGCTATTGGCGCTATCGCCGGGGCAGTATCTGACCGCATTTCCTTGGGTTTTGTCGCCGCTACCGAAGATCAAGTCTGCAGTCATTTAGAAAGCCATTTGGGTCGCCTTCCACAAGCCGACCTTAAGAGTCGCGCTATCGTAGAGCAAATGCGAATTGATGAAGAACAGCATCAGGCTGCTGCGCTGCAGGCGGGCGGCATTGAGTTTCCACCTGGGGTCAAAAACATCATGACTAAGGTCTCTGTTGTTATGACGGAAACCAGCTCCCGAATTTAACTTTTCTCTAATTTCGTTCCAAATCCGCTCCAAATTACATCCAAATTTGCAGGACCAAATTCCCGCAAGAATTGTTACAATTGCATATCCATTAAATCTACAAGAAATCCTTATGAGCAAAGCAACAGCACGACATATTCTAGTAAGTGACGAAGCGCAGTGCCTCGATCTAAAAACTCAAATTGAGCAAGGCGCTGATTTCACTGAAATTGCAAAACAGCACTCAAGCTGCCCCTCTGGCAAAAACGGCGGAGAATTGGGTGAATTTGGTCCAGGCCAGATGGTTCCTGAGTTTGATGAAGTGGTTTTTTCTGCTGATCTAAACCAAGTACAGGGTCCAGTTAAAACTCAATTTGGTTATCATCTTCTGGAAGTCACTAGCCGCACATAATCCAGAAGCACTAATAGATATGTCTGAATGGCATCTCTATCTGATTCGAACCAGTTCCGGTGCTCTTTACACTGGTATTAGTACAGACGTCGAAAAACGATTCGAAGCGCACCGGCTAGGTCGTGGTTCGAAGTTTCTACGGGCTCAAGGCGGTTTGGAACTGGTTTACCAGTGCTCCATTGGCGATAGATCATTGGCATCACAGGCGGAATATCGCCTAAAGCAGCTCGAAAAATCCAGTAAAGAAAAAATTGTTATCTCTGTGCCGAACCGGGATAAGCTCCTACGTCTGCTTGATTTGGCTACCTAGATATCGCTTGGCATAAGCCTCAAATTCGACTAAATTGAATCTATAGCTTTCAATAGTTTTTACATTCAAGGAAATACTATGGATAACAAATTAGTCCTACTCATTCTTGCAATATTGCTTCCACCGGTAGCGGTTTTCTTAAAGTCCGGAGCTGGCAAAGACTTAGCCATCAACATCGTTCTTTGTCTTCTGATGTGGCTGCCGGGTATAGCGCATGCCCTTTGGTTAACAACTAAGTAGCTTTTATATTTGTTTACCCACAAAAAAGGCCAGTGTTAAACACTGGCCTTTTTTTATATTTGGTTATTATCTAATTAGATTAAAGACCAACTACATTTTCCGCTTGTGGGCCTTTTTTGCCCTGACCAACGGTAAATTCTACTTTTTGGCCTTCAGCGAGAGTTTTAAAACCGTCGCCTAGAATGCTTGAAAAGTGAACGAATACGTCGTCCCCGTTTTCTTGTGAAATAAAGCCGAAGCCTTTTGATTCGTTGAAGAACTTTACAGTTCCGGTAACTTTGTCTGACATAGTACTGTCCTGTCTGTTTGTAATTTAAGGTATTGCTGAAAATTGGTATAACGTAAGAATTACAGGACGAGGTAGTACATGAAACTTCGAAACGCTGAACTCAGGGTAAAGCCGATTTTCTGGCACGGATGACTATACAAGGATGCGTTGCTCCGTCAACAGCTTTCCCACAGATATGCCATTTGTGCACCAATATGTGGCGTTTTTGGGTCAAAACAAGCTATTTTCGGCCGTTTTATTTCACCGTTATACAGGTGCATTTGGCGTCATGAGCGACTTTGTGGGAAACACTTCCAAGCATTAAGCTAGAGAAATCGCCCATTCCGCGTGTTCCTATTATTATCATATCGGCATCGACTTCCTGTGCGTAATCCAAAATTGCCCTTGCTGGATCACCGCGAAGAACCTTGTCACTTAGGTCGGTTGCACCGGCATCGATGGCGATGGCTTTCGCTTTTTCTAATACCTCAGCGCCATACTCTTCCAATCCGCTGTTTTCAATATCAACAGGCACCGGGATAGTGCTCATTGCAAAGATATCTTCGACCAAATAGGGCTGAGTGATGTATATGAGCTTGAGCTGCGCCCTATAGTGCACGGCCAGATCAGCGGCAAAATCCAATGCTTTCTTCGATTGTTCAGAACCGTCAACGGGAACCACCAATATTTTTTGCATAACTAGACCTCACTCAAATCCGATTTTTGATTAGAGGTTTAACTTAACAAACTGGCGGAGAATGACATTGACCAGAGTCAATCAAGAGCCTTTTTTTGGAGAGCAATAATTGAAGCGGATTTAGAGGGTTTTTCGAAAAATAAGCGCATCTTCAATAAGGCCGCTACTGTGACGGTAATAGCCTTTACGCTCGGCAAGGGATTCAAATTGTAATTTTTGATAGAGATTTATCGCCGGAATATTAGATCGTCGAACTTCCAGGAAACAATGCTCCGCGGATTGGGGAAGTAATAAAAGACTAGACCGAAGCAAACCTTCACCATGACCCTTACCTTGCTGGCTCTGAGTCACGCCAATATTTAGCAGTTCTGCTTCGGGGCCAGCGCAGATATAAGATGCAAAGGCTATTATTTGTTCCTGTTCTTCGAGAACCCAATTCAGGTAGAGGGGATTTCCACAGCAGGTTTGCCATTGCTCAAGGTTCCAGGGCGATGGATTAATCTGATGATGTATCTCAGCAATTTGCGTCAGATGCGCAACTTGCATCGGAGATACTTCTATAGATTCGGAGGCCTCAGATTTCTCAGTCACTTAAGAAATCCGAAGATCTCTAAGGCTTTGCCATGCGATAGATTTTAAGTAGGGTTTATCCAGCATATCTGCCAACGCTGGTACTAAGCGAAATTCTTTTAAATCGGTCTGGGAGGGTATTTTCGATCCCAGAATATCCTCAAAAACGCCCTCGATTTCAACAAATTGCTTTTGAGACTCTTGGCCAAAAAGGATCAAAGTCATGGCCCCTTCACATTGCTCCCCACGGCCAGCGACAAAGCTCGCCAGAAAATCCTGAGCCTCATTTTCGCTACTGGGCTGTGACCCCACCAAAGGCCAATTGCCGGTTCCCCGATCTACTTTTTCCGTCCGTGACAATGAACCAATGATTGCACCAAGCAGTTTGGTTTCTTCAGCGGTTTGCCTCTGTGAAGCGGCCGTCAGGAAAAGCAGCTCGCCAACCTGATGCCACAAAAAGTAGAGTGGCTCTGCTGGTATTGAGGTTTCAGTAATAGAAGTTGATGCCGGTTCAGGGCTTTTTTCCGTAGCTGCTTCTCTTTCCTCTGGAGCTAACTTTTGAGGAACGGGCTGCTGAGAATCAGGTTCTTTAGAATCAGAGTCTAGTTCGGTTTCTATGCGCGGCACTTTATTTGTTTCTAAGGTGACCGGTTCAACGGCTTCTTTTTTCGCGTTTGCATCCAGATCTTTATTCGATTCTTCATCTGGAGTATCAACAGATAAAGACTCCTGAGCGGAATCAACTTGCGACCGATGGACGTAAAGGTCTACGCCCATCGCTTGCAAGTAATCCGCCCGGAGCTTATTCACTCCTTACACGCCTTCCAGCTGCGGATGGGCTTTACCTTCGCCCAAAAGCAAATTTAGAGCATGTATATAGGCCTTAGCAGAAGCCAATAGAATATCCGTATCCGCACCCGTGCCATTCACAATTCGACCTGCTTTTTGCAGCCGAACCGTTACCTCACCCTGGGATTCAGTTCCCTGAGTAATAGCGTTTACAGAATACAGCTCCAAATTGGTGTCCGACTTGGCGACCTGCTCAATGGCTTTAAATATTGCGTCTACCGCACCGTCACCTTCAGATTCAATCTGAACATCGCGCCCCTCCACAACTAAGGAAATTTTTGCCTTGGGTAAATGGCTGGGCCCAGTAGTAACTTCAAGAGAAGTAAGGCGATACAGCCGCTCTGCCTCATCTATTTCTACCTGGCTCATAAGGGCTTGTAGATCTTCGTCATAGATCTCGTGCTTCTTGTCCGCCAAACTTTTAAAGCGGGCAAAAGCCGCGTTTAACTCGTCTTGATCGGCAAAAAGGATGTCTAATTCTTCAAAACGGGCTTTAACGGCAGCGCGACCCGAATGCTTACCCAATACCAATCGGTTGGCTTTCCAACCAACGTCTTCAGCTCGCATTATTTCGTAAGTTTCACGGTGTTTAAGCACGCCATCCTGATGAATGCCGGATTCATGCGCAAAAGCATTTACTCCCACAATGGCTTTATTTGGCTGCACCGGGAAACCTGTGATGCTAGAAACCAACCGCGAGGCGGGAACAATATGCTTTGCCTCAATGCAGGTCTCAACCTGATAAAGGTCAGCGCGTGTTCGCACTGCCATTACGATTTCTTCCAACGCGGCATTGCCAGCTCGCTCACCCAATCCGTTTATAGTGCACTCAACCTGCCTCGCTCCGGCCTGCACCGCAGATAGAGAGTTGGCCACGGCCAATCCCAAATCGTTGTGGCAATGCACCGAAAAGATGGCTTTGTCAGAATTTGGAACGGCTTCGATCAGGCGTCGAATCAAATCACCATATTCGCCGGGAATCCCATAGCCAACGGTATCAGGAACATTGATAGTGCTCGCACCAGCGTCAATCGCCGCCTCGGTGATACGACACATAAAATCAAACTCGGAACGACTTCCGTCTTCCAGGGAAAATTCCACATCATCGCAAAGGCTTCGTGCCAGCTTTACGGAATCTACCGCTCGCTCGAACACCTGTTCCGGTTCCATCTGCAGTTTGTATTTCATATGGATTGGCGAAGTCGCAATAAAGGTATGAATACGCCCGGCATTAGCCCCGGCGATAGCTTCACCGGCACGACGAATATCTTGCTCTGTCGCCCGTGCAAGGCTAGCAACTCGGCTATCCATAATATTGTCCGCTACCAACTTAACCGCTTCAAAATCTCCGGGGCTAGCGATTGCGAATCCAGCTTCGATTACATCAACCTTAAGCTTTTCCAAAAGCTTAGCCACACGAAGTTTTTCGTCTTTAGTCATGGATGCGCCCGGGCTTTGCTCCCCATCGCGCAAGGTAGTATCAAAAATAATTAATTTTTCTTTGTTCATGTTCTTGTCCAGCCATTATCTGCAAATAGTAACGCTCCCAGATAATAAAGGGGGCACGAAATAGGAATTATTTGAATGTAATTAAGTATCTGCCCTAAGGCAGGAGCAGCAAGGCAAGAGCAAATCCGCCGCGAACGGGCGAGATTGTAGATAACTGAATGTTAGTAACTATGCTCATGGGAGGAGATTTTACACAATATCAATCAGGAGTCTAGAGACTCAGATCGAATTGCGGCTACTTTCGGCCAGTAAATATCATTACCGTTGATTGCGCATGGGCGTAAATATCGCCGTTGTCATCAATCAATGAACCGCGGGTAAAGGCCAGATTTGTTGTTCGTCGGATCAAATGACCCTCCGCTTTTACTGCCTTACCCAATGCCAGGGGTTTTATCATCTGAACGTTCAAATCAACCGTTGCACAGGACTGCCCGGCATCCAGTACGGTTTGAACAACTATACCGGTAACCATATCCAAAACTGTTGCGGCATAACCACCGTGTACGGTTCCCGCAGGGTTTAAATGCTCCGCAGTGGGGACTGCCTCCAAGCCCAAAAAGCCCTGGTCGGCTTTGACTGCCTTTATGCCCATGGTATCCGCCATTGAACCGAGAGAAATTTGGCCGTCAATAGTCGCCTGAACAAACTCCAATCCGGAAAGGCTGTACCAGAGCTCTTGGATATCTGATTCGGTCATCGGGGTTGAAAAAACTGGCTGAGAGCCTGCTTAGCCTCGTCGGACTGCAAACTTTTCAAAAATGCGGTGGCTTCTTCATCTATATGCCGATGCAGCTCTTCATTACTGGGGGTTAGTAGCGCCTTAGATGCGGTTAATGCCCGTGGAGGCTTGGCTGCTAGCGCCGCAGCTAAGCTTGCGGCCTTTGTATCTAGCTCAGGTGCTAAGCACACTGAATTACATAAACCCATTTGCAAGGCTCTATCTGCTGATATGGGTGCGCCTAGCAATAGTATTTCCGCAGCATTTACTCGACCCACTCGGGCCGGCAGCAAAAGACTGGAGGCCGCTTCCGGCACCAGGCCAAGATCTACAAAAGGAGTTTGTAGCCGCACGTTATCGGCACAAACCACTAGATCGCAATGTAATAACATTGTCAGCCCAATACCGATTGCAGCACCCTGAACTGCTGCAACCATAGGTATCTGGTTATCTACCAAACCATGCAGTAATGCCATAGGCGGAAATACGGATAAATCCCCCGAAAGTGCTCCGCTATTAGCCAATTCAAGAAAGTCAGCCAAATCATTGCCAGCGCAAAAGTTTTCTCCCTCACCACGAATCAAAATGCTTCTTACGGATTGGTCGTTCTGAGCAGTAGAGATATGCTTTGCCAAATCGACATACATATCTGCGGTTAATGCATTTTTTTTATTCTGGCGATCAATGCTCAGAGTCATCACGCCGTTTTCGATGGAGGTATTAATCATACTGTTGCCCATTTTTAACTATCTAAGAGCTGGTTGTCTAAGAACCCTTTATCTAAGTTCGAGAGCGCCATTCAGAATCATTTAGCCGGTTAATGCTGTGATCAAACTCGCTGTGCAGTTGTTGCACTACACTGGCCGTATCAGCCACCTCATCAATTGCTCCCAATCCTTGGCCCGCGCCCCAGATATCTTTCCAGGCTTTGCTGCCGCCGGAGATTTTCTCAAAGTTCATATCCGATTTGTCGCCCGCCGGGAGGTTTTTAGGATCCAATCCAGCGCGTTCAATCGAGGGCGTCAGATAGTTTCCGTGGATGCCGGTAAAAAGTGAGCTGTAGAGAATGTCAGAAGCGGCGCTATCCACTAACATCTGCTTATATGCAGGATCTGCATTGGCTTCAGTAGTGGCAATAAATCGGGTGCCGCTGTAGGCGAGATCCGCCCCCATAGCCAGGGAAGCTGCAATAGCGTCTCCAGTGGCAATTGCACCAGATAGAATAATTACACCATCAAACCATTGCCGTACTTCCTGCACCAAGGCAAATGGACTTAGGGGCCCTGCATGTCCACCGGCACCGGCTGCAACTAAAATTAATCCATCAACGCCCTGCTCTGCAGCTTTTTTTGCATGGCGGATGTTAATAACGTCATGAAATACCATGCCACCATAAGAATGCACCGCCTGAACAATCTCCCTTGGAGGGCTTAGGCTGGTAATAACAATTGGCACCTTATGTTTTACGCAAAGTCGCACATCCTGCTCTAGTCGAGTATTTGAGGGGTGGCAAATTTGATTAACCGCAAAGGGTGCGACCGGAGTATCAGAGGGCTCTGCTAGGGCTTCCTTAATCTCACTGAGCCAATCATCTAAAAGCGCTTCTGGTCGGGCATTCAGAGCAGGAAACGATCCGATAATACCTGCTCTGCATTGGGCAATTACCAGGGCTGGATTAGAAATAATGAATAGTGGCGCACCGATTAATGGCAGGCTCATTCGCTGCGAAAGAGATTGCGGTAGGCTCATGGAGTTTCCTTAGGTTTGTTCAGCTTGTCTAAAGTTGTAAGTTAGCCCAGCCCGGTTTGGCAGTAAAGCGCTCGCCTAAACTGGACTCGAGTTCGGAGAGCCTGGTTGCGCAAAATTCCTTACCCTGACTGCGCATGTATTGCATTGGCCCACCCAAAAAAGGAGGGAAGCCAGTGCCAAATATCATGCCCATATCAAGACTGTCTGGATTTCTAACTACGTTTTCAGCGAGGCACTGAACGGATTCATTCAGCATCATATACAGCATACGATCCGAAATTTCCTTAATGTCATTAGAGCCCCTAGAAGCTTTTTGTTTGACTGCTTTGCCTTTTTTCCAGGTATAAAATCCCTGTCCAGACTTCCTACCTAAGTTGCCCTTCTCAATATGCTTAGTCAGCACATCGCTGGAGCCACCACCAAAGGCAGAAATCATTTCTTCTGCAACGGCCTGGCATATATCCAAACCCACGGTATCTGATAACTCAATAGGCCCCATTGGCATTCCAAGTTCAACGGCCAACTCATCAATCAATTCCGGCTGGACGCCTTCCTGATAAAGTTTCATGGCTTCGCCCAAATAGGCCATAAGTACCCGGTTCACCAGGAAGCCTGGGGAGCTTTTAACCTCTAGCGGTAATTTACTAATCCGGGTAACCACTCCCAAGGCTAGGCTAACCACTTCGTCTGAAGTATTTTCACCGCGCACAACTTCCACCAGCTGCATAAGGGCAACGGGGTTAAAAAAGTGAATACCTACTAAACGTTCTGGTCGAGCTAAACCTTCACAAAGCTGCTCAAGAGGCAAGCTCGAAGTATTGGTGGCAAGGATGGCATCTGGTTTCATAAGAGGCTCTAAAGCAGCGTAAAGGCCCTTCTTGGCGTCAAGACGCTCTGTGATTGCCTCAATAATTAGATCTGCTTGTGGAACACCCAATGCCTGTGGATCAGGGATCAATCTGTCCATAGCCGCATTTACCAAATGAGTTGCCTTGAGCTTGCGCTTAAACAACTTATGAGCACGCTTTATCGCAGGAGCAATAAACTCTGGCTTGGCGTCTTGCAGCGTCACTCTAAGGCCACTTAGTGCGCACCAAGCGGCAATGTCACCACCCATTACTCCAGCACCAACAACATGCACATGAGCGCCTTCAAATTTTGTTTTCTTGCCTTCGCTTTTAAGTTCTTTGTCGAGTAAAAAAATTCGTACCAGGTTCTCTATAGCGCGCACCGAATTTGCGTCCGCAAAAAGCTTGGCCACAGATTCCGCTTCTGCGCGGTAGGCAGATTCTTGACCACCTGGATTTTCTTTCCAGAAATCAATAATTCGATAGGGTGCAGGATAGTGCTCTTTGCTCGCTTTTTTGGCCACCTGCTTTGCGGCCATTGCGCCCACCAAAGTCCGAACTGGTGGTAATGCATAAACATTTTGTTTGAAATCTCGTTTTGGTTTGCGCTTGCCCTTTTTCAGAAGAGCCGCTCCCGCCTCTTCAAAATATCTCGAGTGAACGGCAATATCTGCAATACCCGCTCTCTTTGCCGCCCGGCCATCAAGAATACGGCCAGCCAGCATAAGCTGTAGAGCCTGCCCGGGATCTATAAGCCGCGGCAATCGAATCGCACCGCCATATCCAGGATGGATACCTAGCTTTACTTCCGGTAACCCAAGCTTGCAATCTCTCGACGCTTCTACAACCCGGTAATCACAGGCTAGCGCTAATTCCATGCCGCCGCCCATACAGTGGCCATGTATTAGGGCTACAGTTGGGCATTTAAGACGCTCAACGCGAAGAAACAAGTTTTGGCCGCGCTGAAGCATAGAAATCACTTGCTCATGAGTATCCAGATCCTGAAATTCGCTGATATCTGCACCGGCTAAGAACCCGGCTTTTTTTGCAGAGGTAATCATCAGAGCCTTGGGAGGCTCTTGTTCAAAATGTTCAACGATTTGCTCAAATTCGCCCATTACTTCCCTGTCGAGCACATTCACTGAGCTATTGGCTTTGTCCAATACCAGCTTGGTATTTTCACCAACCATTTGCACATGCCAGTGCTGCAAATTTTCGAAACTCATCTAGTAAATCCTCTTCCTTCGTCGCTTATTAATCTGACGTTAACTTAGTGGGGGCGTTATACGCGCTCGATTAATGCGGCACCACCTTGTCCGCCACCAATACATAGCGAAGCAACACCACGTTGCGCATTTTTCAGGTGCAGGGTACGCGCCATATGCAAGATTATTCTGGCACCAGACATTCCTACAGGATGACCACAGGCAACCGCACCGCCGTGAATATTTAACCGATCAATCGGCAAATTACCCAAAGCGGATTGCAAGCCAATTTTCTCCCGACAATAATCGTCGGAGGCCATAGCCTCTGCGCAGGCTAATACTTGAGCGGCAAAAGCCTCGTTGATTTCCCAGTAGTCGATATCGCCCATATTTAGATCGTTGGCTGTAAGTAACTCGGCTATTGCGTGTGCCGGACCCAGTCCCATTTCGGCGGGATCTAATCCGGCCCAGCGAACATCCGTAATCTTGGCAATAGGTTTTAAGTTCAAACGTTCAACGGCGCTTTCAGACGCAAGCAATACCCAAGCAGCACCATCACTAATTTGCGAGCTATTTGCCGCTGTGACTTTGCCATAGGGTTTTTCGAATACAGGTTTCAGAGTAGAAAGTTTTTCAACATTGGAGTCCGCTCTAACGCCATCGTCCCGCTCATAGAGCTTGCCGGAACCGTCTATTACAGGAACAATTTCATCCTCAAATACGCCAGCCTCAGCGGCTTCAGCAGCGCGCAAATGGCTGCGCACGGCCCACTCATCCATTTGAGGCCTAGTTATTCCAAATCTTTCGGCAATCTTTTCAGCGGTTTGCCCCATATTCAGACTAACCACCGGATCTGTAAGGCCGTGCTCCAAAGCAAAAACCGGTGTTAGGAGTGAAGGTCTGAATGAACTGATTACTTTTAGCTTGGCAACTGGAGTTTTGGCCGCCATTAAGCGTCCTAAAAATCCAACGTACTTATCAGAAAACATAATGGGGGCGCGACTCATGGCTTCAGATCCGCCTGCGAGCACAATATCCGAGTGCCCCAGTTGAATTCGATTCATTGCGCAATCAACTGCCTGCATTCCCGAAGCGCAATTACGCTGCACGGTCCAGGCAGGTACCGATTCCGGCACACCAATACGCAAACTGGCAACGCGACCAATGTTTGCCTCTCGCTCAGAGGGCATTACACAACCTAGGATAGTTTCATCAATGTCATCGGTATTAATGTTAGTTTTCATCATCAGATGTCTACCGGCAAGAGTTGCCAAATCTGCTGATGCAAAAGGTCCTGCTTTGCCGCGAGCTTTTAGGATTGGCGTGCGAGCACCCTCAATCAAATAGACACTGGAACTCATGCGGCTTCTCCTTTAGATACGGAGTTCTTAACCCAATGGTCGTGCGCAAATTCATCCACCTGAATGGCTTCATAGCGGGCGGCTTGAACTTCTTTGAGAGTAGAAGCCTCTATATCCGTTATAAGGCCTTTTGTAACAGCTTCTTGCAGCGCGCCGGGGTAATCGACATCCCATGCATCAAGACCCTTACGTGCTTTGCGGAATTTGCGTTCAATATCTGCCGCACCCAGAACCATCTGGAAAGTTCTTTCCATATGGGCGACGTGGTCACCTTCAGCCGTGGGCTGGAATATTCCACTGATAAGGTCATCACGAGTATCGGATTGATGCGTAATAAGATCTGCCAAACGGCCCTCTAGCTTGCGGTTGCGTGCAATGGTTGGAATGCCCAACGGGTAAAGCGCAGTTTTAAGCACAACCGTTGCCCCGCCCAATGGGTTGTTTCCCAATATGGTGCGCATAGAGTCGTGGAACATCCGGTAGCAGTCTTCCATGGCCCAGTTAAGTAAATCCAAATCGTCTACTGGCTCACCGCGGCTCTGATAGTGCTTTAGCACAGCCGACGCCATATATAGAGAGCTTAGTAAGTCGCCCAACAGACAGGAATAAAACTCAAGACGTTTTAAATCTCCTCCAAATCGCAACATCATTAGATCTGCCATCAATCCAAAGCGAGCGCTTAGATGGGAAAGTGTTTGATAGTGCTGCTGTGCAGGAGAGGCCACTTTAGTGCGTACAAACAGCCGCTTGCTAAAACTGCCTAAAAACGAATTGGATAAATTGGTCACAAACATTAGTGCGTGGCTACTGATGGCCTGATCAAATATTGCCAATGACTCGGGGCTATCCGGCATTTGCGCCGCTTCCATTTCCTTCAATATCCAAGGATGTGATCGCACAGATCCTTGGCCAAATATAATCAGGCTACGGGTAAGAATATTTGCGCCCTCAACCGTTATGCTTATAGGTACTGCCTGATAACTGCGACCTAGCGGGTTTCGCGGCCCCATACATATTGCTGATCCACCGTGCACATCAACCGCGGCATTAATTGTTTTGCGCATGCGCTCAGTAAGGTGATATTTAGCAATGGCAGAAGCTACGCTAGGCTTTTCTCCGGCATCTATGCTGGTAGCCGTCATGGTGCGTACCGCATCCATTAAATAGGTGTTGCCGGCAATTAATCCTAAGGCTTCTTGTACACCTTCAAATTCTCCAATAGACACACCAAATTGGCTGCGCACTCGAGCGTATGCGCCCGTATGCATACAGCAGAATTTACCAGCAGCGCTGGATAAAGAAGGTAGTGAAATACCTCGGCCATCGGACAAGCTCTCCATTAGCATGCGCCAGCCGTTACCCAATTGGTCTTGACCGCCAATAATGTCGTCCATGGTGATAAAGACGTCTTTGCCTCTAATAGGCCCATTCATAAAGGGCACATTTAGCGGCATATGGCGCTCGCCAATTTGCACTCCATCCGTATCTGAGGGAATTAGAGCTACCGTAAATCCGACATCTTCTTTATCGCTAAGAATGTGTTCAGGGTCATAAAGTTTGAACGCTAATCCAAGCAGTGTAGCCACTGGTGCCAAGGTGATATATCTCTTGTTCCAGTTCAGCAATATGCCGGTCTGCTCGACACCATCGACTACTCGTTTTGTTACCACGCCGTGGCTGGTCATACCGGCGGCATCTGAGCCAGCTTCTGGCTCAGTTAACGCGAAACAGGGGATTTCCTGGCCGGTGGCCAAACGTCGTAGATAGCGATCTTTTTGTTCTTGAGTTCCGTATTCATGCAATAACATGCCAGGCCCCAAAGAGTTCGGCACCATAGTAGTCACGCCTAAAGCACCAGAACGGCTTGCAACCTTTTGAACTACGCATGAATGGGCATAGGCAGAGAATTCCAGACCGCCATATTCTTTAGGCAACACCATTCCAAAAAAACCATTCTCGCGAAGAAATTGCCATGCTTTGGGAGGTAAATCATGTAATTCGCTAACCACTTCCCAGTCATCAACCATGGCGCAAAGCTCTTCAACCGGGCCATCGATAAATGCGCGCTCTTCATCACTTAATTTTGCGCCCTCTGCGTCTCTAAGCTGGTCCCAGTCCGGGCGACCAGAGAAGAGCTCTCTCTCCCACCAGACGGTTCCCGCTTCAAGCGCAGCCGCTTCGGTTTCTGACATAGGGGGTAAAACTTTGCGATAGTAGGCAAGCATAGGCTTCATAAAAACTGCTTTGCGCACGGGCGGTATTAGGGCAACAACTAACTTAATGGCAACAATTGCCCAAATTATATTGTGGAACCACTCAGGTAATGTCGATTGGGCGTCATAGATAGCCAATAGAATTAATACCGCGCCGACCGCGCCTATAAACTGGGTTTTAACCTGACTAATGAGGTTAAAAAACATAAACACCGCAGCTATAGTCACCAATAGATAGACTGCAAGTAAAAGAAGTTCAAACACGATTTATCTCCAAGGGCCTGTGAACACTAATCATCTAATTTTATACAGGTCATCACTTTAAAAAATAACTACGCTGGACGGAAGGCACAAAAGTACTAAACTCTTGCACAAATCGAAAAAGACGCATAGAGTCCAGCTATGAAAAAAACGAACAAAAAGGAAAATTTTCCCACTTTTAAACTGTTTCAAGGCAGTGAAGAGTGGCCAATCAAGGAATTAGTGCACCACGAGTATATACAGCAACGCTGTGCAGAGACCGAGGGACGTATTGCTACCCATCGGCATCTCGATCTCTTTCACGTGCTATACCTCTATAGTGGAAGTGCGAGAGCGGTTCTGGATGGAGAAGAATTTCGTATTCACGCTCCGCTTCTAGTCACTGTGCCACCCATGTACATCCACGGCTTCACACCTACAGAGACAATTCATGGGCATTTGCTAACTATCCCTGGATCATCCCTATCCCATCTTTTAAGTTACGAAGAAACCTACACGGAATTCGCCGAGCAGCCAAAAATAATCCGCGGAAATAGTCCGGGAAACTGGCCAGATCTCGACCAAATGTTTCGCGATTTATCGAAAGAATATACCCACGATAATCCCTCTCGATTTTTGGCGATCCAATCAATATTGCGGCTTATATTTGTTTGGGCCATTCGGCATCAGGCAAGCCCGGTACTAGGCCATGATGTCTCTTCATCAGACCGTGACTCTATTCGAATTCGAAAATTCAAAAAGCTGATTGAAACCCACTATAAATACGGGCTCTCAATCAAAGGTTACTCAAATGAAATGGGGCTTAGTAGCGCTCAGCTAAACAATATTTGTCGTGCAAAAGTTGGCCAATCGGCACTGCAAATTGTGCATGAGAGAGTTACTCTCGAAGCGAAACGATATTTGATCTATACCTCGCTAACCATTAGCGAAGTTGCTTATGAATTGGGCTTTGCAGATCCCGCCTATTTCACACGCTTTTTTAGCAAGCAAGCCGGACACTCGCCTAAACAATACCGGATCACTCACCGTCCGGATCGAGCTCTTCCTGATTCTCAGAATTTTTCTGCGGCAACTCCTCTTCAGAAACATGCACGTCGAGTTCAGCGATAGGCGTTTGAATAATTTTAAGTTCTTCCTGAGCTCCGTCTGCATTGGTACTAGAGCCTTCAGCGCTGGAACTAGAGCCTTCAGCGTCGGAACTTAAGCCTTCAGCATCGGAATCTAAGCCTTCCTCTTCAGGCCGCACATGTATTACATCGTGCGCACTTGCTAAATCGTGCATGTCATCGCCTTGATCCGGGTAATCTACCCAGACTAACTTACGGTAGTAACCAGTGCGGGGTTTTCCCCAACGGTTTGTTTCAGATCTAAGCAAGGGACACTTAATTACGTCAAAGAAAGGTGAGTAGTCAAAATCACGCGGCGTGAATAAGCGTGGATTACGTCGAAATAGTCGATAGCTGCCCTGCTCGTCCTCTTGGATTAAAGGCAAAATTGGAAAATCTACCGCACTAAAGGCTTGAGCAATCATTGATGAACAAACGGCTTTAGTTGATTCACCCGCATTGTGCTCAAATAAACTTGAGTGCCAACTGCGAGGAATTATCGTCCACCAGGGAATTAAAAACCGCGCCAAATCCAGCAGGTGGTGCACGCTATAGGCGGTACCAATTTTACTCACCATATATTCCACGACTTGGCTTCGGTCATCTTTTGTTAAACCAATGGGGCGGCAAATTCTCATATGGTAGGTGCTGTAGTGGCTGAGAGGCGTAACCACGGTTCCACGGTCGATCTCAGACTCTACTAGTAGTGGCTCGTCAGCGTCTTCATTCCAATGCTCTGCAACTAAGGCGAATAGCTCGGGGTCTTTAATTGAATTTAAACTACCAATACAAAAAGCGGCGTGACTCCAGGAACTGCGGGATATACTTTTAATTATGTAACCAACCCGGGAGCGGCCCTCTATCAGCAGTACATCACCCGCCTTGATCGAGCTTTTGAGGCATTCCAGATCGTTAGGTGACAGAGAGGCGGATTCCTCCTTTTTGGTAAGAATACCTATTAGGAAATCCCAGGTTTTTTCTTTGATAAAACTGAACAAAATATCTCCAATCAGTGGATGAACTGGGCACCTATACATAGGTGCCCAGTTCATCCACTGATTAGAACATAATTTTTACAGGTCTAGTATTTCCCGTGACTTAAACAAGATTAGACCTAGCCCTTCTTTTTAGTCGTTCCCGGTGGTTGCAATAAAATCGAGAACTTCTTCAGTAAACAAGCGATCGGCCGTGCCGATCGATTTCACATAAGATATATGACCGTGGTCAGGGATTTGCCTAAACCGTGGGCTCGCATGGTGCTCATTAGCCAACTGGCTAATTAATTGCGCAATGCTAGGAAGAAATGTCGGCGGGTCAAACTCAGCTACGGCTACCAGAACCGGTATCGAGCTACGCTCAATATTGTCCAAGAGTATTTTGTCGGACCACTGACTCATATCTTCACCCAAATAGGCGAGGTTTGTCGCTCCGGGATTTTGCGGATCAATGGTTAGGCTGGCAGGAGAAGCCAAAATTGTGCCGGCAACGCTGTGGGTGTCGGCTGGCATAAGGCTGGGCCTGAAAACATAGTTTGCCACGTGATTCGCGCCAGCAGAATGACCCATCACAAAAATTCGATTCGAATCGCCGTTGTATTCAGCAATATTTTCTGCGGTCCAATCCACCGCCATGCCTACGCTAACGGCACCGGCAGGGAATGGATGATCTGGCGCGAACGGGTAAGTCATATTTACCACCACATAACCCAAACCGGCGAAGTGCGTTGCAACAGGAGCAAGCTCATCCGGATTACCTCGAATATAGCCTCCTCCGTGAACCAATATTATTACTGGAGCTCCGGTTCTGCCCGGATAATTTCGATTATTGCCAAGATATACGCGCAGTCGATTATTTTCGTCAGGACCATAACTAATATCTTCTGTAACGGTTACATCAGCTGCGCCAAACTGGCGTGGCACATTTTGGTAGATGGCCTGAGTTCCTTGGGGATTTACCGTTCGGCCAAGAGCGGCCAACTGCTGTCTGATTTCATTAGTCATACCTGAGCGTAGGGTGTTTGCGCTATAAGTAGATTTTTCATCCGGCGCGGCCCAGCGCCAGGCTTGATGGTATGCATTTTCGCTAGTGCAAGTTTGAAGGCTAATGTCTCTGGATGAATATGGCAGTGTATTTTCAGGAGTATTTACGTAACCTTTTTCAGAAGAGAGAGTTAAACAAAGCTCCGCATGTTCGATTGGACTTACCCGACCGCTGTCTAGTACGCGCCAACCATGAGCGCTATCGGCATCGCATTCCACAGTATTTACCACTGCACTGGCCGACATGCTGGCACCAGAAAGACAGAGGTCATATTCGGGTAATCGAAGTTGTTGGCCGTCAGTAAGTTCAAAAACCTCATCCACCCAAAAACCGGGTATTCCGTACTTGCATGAATGCGTGGAAATAGATGCATCTTTTCTTAGATTCGGACCAAATCCAGGTACATCCAGGCAATAACCCAGAGGGTCTTCCAGATTGTGCAATGATCGCAAAAATCCCTGATCTGCTGCTGCAGATTGCACAGAGAATATTGCAGTGATTGAAAAAATACCAATTGCTGCTGTTCGTACTAAATAAGACATGTCTTTCCCCCAAAACCGAGAATGGATTGTGCTATCAAACTTAGTATTGAACGAAGCTATTATTTTTTGTTTAACAATTCTGAACAAAGCCCGAGGTTAACAGTCACACAGACTTAGAAAGTTTAAAGCTAATGGAAATAGGACAGAATGCCTCGCTTCAACCAGACTTTAGAGACAACTATTTCTTTGGCCGTACATAAAGCACAAGAGAATGAGCGGCTAATTCATATCCGTGATCGTCGGCTATTTTTTCCTGTAAGCGTTCAATCTCTTCGTTGTGAAATTCAATTACCTTACCGGTCTCTGTGCACACCATATGATCATGATGCGGACCATTATCAATTTCGTATACCGACTTGCCGCCCTCAAAGTTGTGTCGCAATACAAGGCCAGCGGTTTCAAATTGAGTTAGCACCCGATAGACAGTCGCCAAACCCGCTTGCTCACCACCTTCGAGCAGTTGCTGATAAATTTCTTCGGCACTTAAGTGGCCAAGTTCGGCATCCTCTAATAACTCGAGGATTTTTAGCCTTGGCATGGTCACCTTTAATCCGGCTTTCTGAAGTTCTTTGTTTTGATCTGGCATTTAAGTCTCTACTGAGGTCGAGGTTTAGGCTATTATCTCGTTTGTTGTCCCCCTATGGAACCTTTGCATGTATAGCCCTATAAGGAGCAGGTTTTTTCTCCTGTTCGCCCTAGTATTTGCACTTAGTGCCTGCTCCAGCATATCTGGCCTATCCATCTTTCCCGGTGTTCATAAACTTGATCGCCAACAGGGAAATATTATTGATCAGGAAAAGCTCGATCAATTGGAAGTGGGAATGACCAAAGCGCAAGCGCAATTTGTAATGGGAACCCCCTTAATTAGCGATACTTTTAATTTGGATCGCTGGGACTATGTTTATCAGTTTTTGTCGGCTTCGGGCCTAGTGCTTGAAAGATCAGTAACCCTTCAGTTTGACGGCAATCTGTTGGAAGCCATTGAGGGCGATCACGACCTTGAAGAGCCTTCTGCTACTAACCAAGAGCCATCAACGGAAAACTAAGAGCCCTCAGCCCAAGCGTAGCGTATAAAAAGCAGAGCCTTCAGCTTTTAATTAGGAGCCTTCAGTATCTTCCAAATCTGAATCAGTAGCGGCCGCAGCAGCCTCTGCTCTTTTCTTCTTAGCTTCTTCAGCACGTTGACGACGCACTTCTTTGGGATCGGCGATCAAAGGACGATAGATTTCAATGCGATCGCCCTGACGCACTAAGTATTCATTCGGCGCCGACAGGCCACGCGAACCCAGCTCATTTCCAAAAATCCCCATCGCAGAACTGCCCAAATCCAAGTCGGGAAAGTGGCTTTGAATTCCAGATTGTTTAGCGGCTTCTAATGCGGTGGTGCCACGAGCAACCTGAATCGACTGAATTTTTTGCCGGTCGGGTAATGCGTAGGCCACTTCTATACTAATAAGCTCTTTGGTCAATTTTTTATCTCTAAATCTGTCGTATTGGCTATTGAATCAACTTTGATTGCGTAAATCTCATCGGCTCGCTGGCAAATAGCATCTACTAATTTATTTGAGGCCTCAACCACTAACCCCGATATCAGCTTGTTTAGTAGAGAGCGCTTCATCTCAAACGCTAGATGGAATTCAATTTTACAGCCTAGGCCTTCTACTTCCGTAAAACTCCAGTCTCCTTGAAGCTCGGTAAAAGGTCCATGCAACAACTGCATTTGAATATGCTCAAACTTTTTGTTGGTATTTCTTGTAGAAAACCGTTGCTCTATGCCAGATTTTGCAAGGCAAAGTTCTGCTTCAAGGACATCTGCATTCCTATTCAGAATAGTTGCGCTTTTACAGGAGGACAGATAGGTCGGATAAGCCTCAATATCATCAACAAGAGCAAACATTTGCTCAGCTGTATAGGGCACCAAAGCCTGGCGATCAACTCGAATCACAATTCTTACTTAGTTAAACAAATTAAGTAAAGACAACCAGGGCACCCCAAAGATATGCGAAAGCCCTTCAAGAGTTACCCAGAAGATTGCTATGGGAGATACATAGCGCAGCACAAAGGTCCAAGTATTAAAGATTCGGTCACTGTCTATATCTAGCTCATCCCTAACGGTATTGGTATTCATCATCCAGCCAACAAATATGGCCATAAACATGCCGCCCAAAGGCAACATAATATTCGCGGTTAAGAAATCCGCGAACTCAAAGAAATTTAATCCGAGCAGCCGGATATCTTCCCAAGCACCAAAAGAAAAAACAGTGCCCAAACCCAGTAACCAACATATGAACCCAAAAGCCAATCCGGCTTGAAGCCGCGTTGCTTTCTTGGTTTCTACAAACCAGGCCACCGCGGGTTCTATTAGAGATATAGAAGAACTCCAGGCTGCCATAGTTACCAGTGCAAAAAACATAAATCCAAATATAATTCCGCCCGGCATATTTCCAAAGGCGATGGGTAAACTTACAAAAAGCAGTCCCGGGCCTTCGCTTGGAACAATAGCTTCGTTGGCAAATACAATAGGGAAAATAGCTAATCCAGCTACCAGCGCCACCAGGGTATCTAAGCCCGCCACCGTGAGTACGGTTTTGCCGATAGGAGCGTGATCCGGCATATAGGCGCCATAGACCATAATCGAGCCCATACCCAAACTTAGGGTGAAAAACGCATGCCCTAGGGCGGTCAAAATGGATTGTCCGGTTAGTGATGAGAAATCCACAGCAAATAGATAATTCACCGCGGCGCCAAAATCACCCATACGAATGCTGAATACAAGCAGTACCAACAGCAGAACCATCAACAATGGCATCAGTATACGTACGGCTCTGCCTAGGCCCTTGGTCACACCTGCAATTACCACAAACATTGTCATAACCATAAACAGACTGTGGTAGAAAATTAACGTACTGGGGCTGCCTAGCATATCTCCAAACAAAGCGTTTGAACTCGCACCATCCAAGCCGTTAATAGTGCCTGTTGCCATCTGAATCAGGTAATGGATAGCCCAGCCGGCTATTACGCTGTAATAGGAGAGAATGATGATTCCGGCTACTACACCCATCCAACCGATGCCATGCCAAATACGAGGTGCTTTTATCTCGTCGACCAATTTATACATGCTGTGCACTGGGCTAGATCGACCCCAACGGCCCATTAGCACTTCCGCCATCATGATGGGGATGCCGAGCACTAGAATACAAATTAGATATACAAAAACAAATGCACCGCCGCCATTCTCACCGGCGATGTAGGGAAACTTCCAGATGTTGCCAAGTCCGACTGCAGATCCGGTGGCCGCCATCACAAAAGTCCAACGGCTATTCCAAGTTTCGTGAACTCTTTCAGCTTTGTTGGACATCTGATTTGGCCTTTTTTATTGTTTGATTAGAGAGGCATTCTATCCAGAGTCTGGAAAGCCTGTCCACGCCTATAGTCTAATCACCCCTAAGAGTCGAAAGGATGCCTCAAGCAAATGGTTTCAATTCGGTCTGGCCCCGTGGAAATAATATCAATGGGGGCTTCGCAAAGATCGCCCAATCGAGTCACATAATTTTGCGCTGCCTGAGGTAAATCATCCCACTTTTGAACACCTCTAGTGGACTCTGTCCAACCCGGCATTTCCTCATAGATTGGGGTCAGTTCGGCAATATCCTCCCAATCGGTCGGTACCAAATTGCACATGTCACCTTCGGGTTTGCGGTAACCAGTGCAGATTTTTACCACCGGCAAACCATCTAAAACATCCAATTTGGTAATGCACAATCCCGAAATGGAATTGATATGTACTGCCTGACGAAGAGCTACCGCATCGAACCAGCCCGTACGACGTGCACGACCGGTGGTAGTGCCAACTTCGTGACCCTTCTCTGCCAAAAACTTGCCAACATCATCAAATAACTCCGTCGGGAAAGGACCGGCACCAACTCGCGTTGTGTAGGCCTTAGTAATTCCCAAAACGTAATCTAAATCTAACGGCCCGATACCAGAACCAATCGCAGCACTGCCGGCAGTGGTATTTGATGAAGTTACAAAGGGATAGGTACCGTGATCAATATCTAGAAGCGTGCCTTGAGCACCCTCAAATAGAATATTTTCGCCCTGGCTTTTCGCCTGAAACAGCTCTTCCGGAATATCCGCCACAAGCGGTAATATTTGTTCGCCCCACTCGAGGGCCTGCTCAAGTGTTTTCTCATAAGAAACTGGTTCTGCGGAATACAAATTCTCAAGCGAGAAGTTGTGGTAGTCCATTACTTCACGCAACCGCTTAGCAAATCGTTCCGGCTTAGCTAGATCGCCAACACGCAGTCCTCTGCGAGCCACCTTGTCTTCATAGGCCGGACCTATGCCTCGTCCTGTTGTACCGATCTTGGCTTTGCCACGGGCTTGTTCACGAGCTACATCCAAGGCTTGGTGGTACGGCAAAATTAATGGGCAGGAAGGACTAATACGCAGGTTGTCGCGAACCGACACGCCGCGCTCTTCCAACATCGCTATCTCTTTGAGTAAAGCACCTGGAGCCAGAACCACGCCGTTGCCGATAAGGCAACGAACGCCTCCGCGCAGAATGCCTGAAGGAATAAGATGTAGAGCGGTTTTTTTGCCGTCTATAACCAGTGTGTGACCGGCGTTATGACCGCCCTGAAACCGCACAACCCGCCGAACTTTATCGGTTAGCAAGTCAACTATTTTGCCTTTGCCCTCGTCTCCCCATTGGGTGCCGAGAATGACAACACTTTTTCCCATTCTTTTATCCGTGTACTAAAAAGTTCAGAAGAACCAAATTAACTAAATGACCGTATTACCGGCTTGAACTAATGCTTTCAAATCTGTGCTGAAACCCGTCGCAGGCCGTGCGCGGCCAAAGGCAGCCCCCACCTGATCGTAACGGCCGCCATTGGCAATTGATGAGCCATAGCCCGGTGCGTAAGCAGCAAATACTAGTCCGGAGTGATAATTTGATCCGCGAACCTCTGCCAGGTCCAGGAATAAGTTCACTTCAGAAAATTCTCTTTGTAGGGTTTCAACTAAGGACTGAATCTGATCAACAATCTGCAAAACAGTATCCACATCCGCAAAAATTTGTCGGGCTCTATCTAATACAGAAAGATCTCCGGCAAGTTGTGGCAATTCAGTTACTAAGGATTTGATCTGATCGCTGCATGAGGATTGCTCAACCCAAGCCTTTATTTCAGGTATGCGCTTTCCTTGAATCAAATCGAACAAAAGCTGGCTATCTTCACCCTGGTCGGCAATTTGCTTCTCAAGCCAGGCAAATACACCTACATGCCCCAAATCTATAGTGATTTCTTCAATGCCGGCAATTTTCAAACTGCTCAGCATCATCAATAAAATTTCTACATCGGCTGCTGCACTGTCGTCGCCAAATATCTCTGCACCTACCTGTAGCGGTGATCGACTGGCATCAGAACCTGTAGGCAATGTTTTTAAAGTAGAACCTGCATAGCAGAGTCGGTTTACACCCTCATTAGCCAAACTGTGGGCATCGATACGCGCGGCCTGAGGTGACATATCACTGCGTAACCCCAAAGTTTTACCGCTAATCTGATCTATCATTTTGAAGGTGAGCAAATCCAGATCGGCGCCAACACCAGTAAAGAGAGAATCGGTAAATTCCACTAAAGGGGGAATAATAAGCTCATACCCAGCTTCGCGATAATTATCCAAGAGCTGACGACGTAGACTTTCAATTTTCCAGGCCTGATCCGGAAGAATTTCCTCCACACCGTCTGGCAATATCCAAGGGTTTTTATTCATACTTGTCAAAGTAGGTAGAGAAGAAATACGCCAGCCAACATAGTGACCAGCCCTGTAGTGCGTACCGCTCGATCGTTACTCGTCGAAATACTCTGCAATAATTGCCGCCATCCTTTCGGATAGAGGAAGGGCATTATGCCTTCCAGCACTAGCAATAGCGCAAAAGCACGAGTAATTTCGATCCAAAAGCTGTCCACTTTATGTCCCTCAGAACACACACAAAAAAGCCGGGTGCTTCCCGGCTTTTTTGGATTTTATCACAGCCCAACCAAAGGGTCAGTGCTGATTTTAGTTAAGGGCACTAAGCAGACTTAGTTATTCCCATTACTATTTTTGAGATACCTGAAAAATTCGCTGTCTGGTTCTATTACCATGATATCTCCACCAGCGCTAAAGGTATTGCCATAGGCCTGCAGACTTCTCAAGAACGAGTAAAACTCAGAGTCCGCACCATAGGCTTCCGCGTATATTGACGCCGCTTGAGCATCGCCTTCACCGCGAATTTCTTCCGCTTCTCGGTAGGCTTCTGCTTCGATCAACACCTGCTGGCGATCAGCGTCAGCTTGTATTTTCTCCGCTTCCTCTAAACCCTCTGAACGAAATTGTTGTGCCTCTTTCTGCCGATCAGATCGCATGCGATTATAAATAGTTCCACTAATCTCTTCAGGCAAATCAATCCTCTGCACCCTCACATCTAGGACCTCTACGCCCAAGACTTCGCTCATAGATAGATTTAGCTCCTCCGTCAGCTGGGACATCAACTCATCTCGCTCTCCAGATACTACTTGCTGCAAAGTACGATTGGAAAATTCATTACGTAGACCATCATTGATCCGAGCCGTAAGCCGCTGACCGGCGGTGTTTGCATCTCCACCAGTTACCCGATAGTAATTACCCACATCGGAAACTCGAAACTTCGTGTAGGAATCTACAATCAGTTGCTCTTGCTCAGAGGTGAAAAACCTTGCGTCATCGGTTTCTACGGTTAGAACTCTACCGTCAAAACGTCGAACTTCATCGACGAATGGAATCTTCCAATGCAGACCGGGTTGAATATCTTCACGAACAATTTCACCAAATCTAAGCAGTACGGCGCGTTCTATTTCAGTAATACGAAACAGAGTGGCGGAACCAACTAGCGCCAAAATAACTAGCGCAAATACAAAAGTCATACCTCGACTGTTCATCGTATAGTCCTCGCAGAAGTTGCGGCACCGCTGGGGGCAGCGCTATCAATTTGATTTTGTGCGTTCTCAAGTAATCTGAGTAATTCGCTTTCGCGTGTCGAACTTATGCCAGAACCTCCGAGACGATCCAATGGCAAATACATCATATTGTTTCCACCTTCCACATCGACCATTACCTTTGAGGTATTGGCCAAAACGCCTTCGATAGCATCAATATATAGACGCTCACGAGTAACTTCTGGTGCTCGCTGATACTCAACTAAAAGCTGAGTAAATCGTGAAGCATCACCTTGGGCCCGGGCAACAAGTTCACCCCTATAAGCTGCCGCAGCCTCTATCGCTCTCTGGGCGCGGCCTCGCGCTTGCGGCAATATTTGATTGCTGTAAGCCTCTGCCTCATTAATAAAACGTTCTCTGTCCGCCGCAGCGGCAATAACATCATCAAAGGCTGGCTTAACCGCTTCCGGGGCCTGTCCTTCCTGCAAAGTCACATCAATTATAAAGATGCCCGTTCCATATACATCGAGATAAGACTGTAAGCGCTGCTCAACCTCGACTCTTAATAATTCCCGTCCTGCAGATATAACGTTATCGAGATTGCTGCTGCCTACAACGTGTCGAATCGCACTATCGGTAGCCTGCTCTAGGGTTTCATCTGGATTATTTACATTGAGCACATAGTCTCTTACGTCTTTGATGTTGTACTGCACCGTAAGGGGAACAATTACAATATTTTCGTCTTGAGTCAGCATCAAGCTTTGATTGAGTGGCGGGTTGTATTGACGCTCTTCAGTTACCGATACTACCTCTACCGTATCAATTAATGCTGGCTGCCAATTGATCCCCGGCAATATTGTCGAATGGTACTCACCTAGTCTCAGAACTACGCCGCGCTCTTGCTCATTAACAATATAAACGCTGTTAACTATCCAATACCCAAGCAAAACCAAAAGTCCTATATAAATAGGCAGGTTAGAACCTCCTTTTTTAGAGGAGCCTGTACCAGGCTTACCTGGCTTTCCGCCAAACATACCCTGCAATTTTTCTTTGAGCTGCTTAAAGGCCTCATCTAGATCCGGTGGAGTGGAATTATTGTTTCCGCCCCAAGGATCACGACCGCCAGGATCATTCCAAGCCATGTTTGTTTCTCCAGTTTCGACGCTATGCGTCATTAGTATATTAATTTAAAAAACCCCTCGTCTTAAAATGGCAAGGGGTAATGAATTCTATTTTTGCAAAGCTAAACTACTCTATGGGGGTGAATAGGTCCTCACTCAAGCCCTCCGCACCAAGAATTCTTTGTAAATTGGGCCTATTAATAGAAATAAACAGGTCACAAGAGCCATCTTCCCCATATTTCTCTTCCCGGATAGCACTTTGCGCGTGCAATCGAGAAATTAGCTTACTTTGATTTGCCGGCAGCCGGTACCAAGCTTGAATCCTATCTGCCCCCAAACATTTGGCGATGGTTTCCTGTAATAGGTCCAAACCGGCGCCGGTTTTGGCGGACAGCCACACACTCGAATCCAGGCCGTCATCGGACACCTCAACTTCCGGGTCACGATCGGGGATAGCATCAATCTTGTTGTAGACACGAATACGGGGGATTTGGTGCGCATGTATTTCTTCCAATACCAGCTCGACTTCATCGCATTGAACCCGCCAATCCTCGGCGCTGATATCTACTACTTCAAGTAACAAGTCCGCCTGGGCAGCTTCTTCCAGAGTCGCTCTGAAGGCCTCTACAAGCCCGTGGGGAAGCTGACTTATAAACCCAACAGTATCCCCCAAAACAATGGGGCCATACCCGGCTAGATCGATTCGGCGCATAGTAGGGTCGAGGGTCGCAAATAGCTGATCTTTTGCAAACACCTTGGCATCCGCCAGTTTATTGAACAGCGTGGACTTGCCTGCATTGGTATAACCCACCAGGGATACCACCGGCAGTTCTGCTCTTTTGCGAGCACGCCGCCCCTGCTCTCGCTGAGTTCGCACTTTTTCCAGGCGTTTCTTAATGGTCTTAATACGCGCTCTCAACAAACGTCTATCCGTTTCAAGCTGGGTTTCACCGGGCCCGCGCATGCCAATGCCTCCCTTCTGGCGCTCAAGGTGAGTCCAACCGCGTATTAATCTGGTTGATAGATGCTCAAGCTGTGCCAATTCCACTTGGAGCTTTCCTTCATGAGTCCGGGCTCGCTGAGCAAATATATCCAGAATAAGGCCGGCTCTATTTAGTACACGACATTGCAGTTCAGCTTCTAAATTACGCTCCTGACTTGGAGATAAATCGTGGTCGAAAATCACAATCTCCGCTTTGCATTCTTTTAGCGCGATACCAATCTCTTCTAACTTACCGGTACCGACAAAAAACTTAGCTTGCGGCCGATCACGATTCCCCTCCACAGATCCTACCGGCTCTGCTCCCGCAGCAGACACTAACTCTGTAAATTCATTGGGGTCAGCCTGACGGTTTTCTGAACGAATGCGCATTTGTACAAGCAGGGCACGTTCTCCAGATTCTGGACGATCAAAAAACAATCAGATATCCGCCCTGCTCTTTGAGGGAGCAGTAATTAAAGGATTAGAGATTAGTGGTTATGCTCATCAAAATCTTAGTCTTGCTCTTGCTCTTGCTCTTGGTCATCTTCCTCACCAGGAGGAGCAACCATCGGCATTTTAACTGCGCGAGCCGGAACAATTGTTGAAATGGCGTGCTTGTATACCATTTGGCTAACCGTATTTTTCAATAACACCACAAACTGATCGAAAGACTCGACTTGGCCCTGAAGTTTGATTCCGTTTACCAGATAAATTGCTACTGGGATGCGCTCTTTCCGAAGGGCATTCAGGAAAGGGTCTTGTAAGCTATGCCCTTTTGACATTTGTATTCTCCAAAAACATAAAAAAGTGCTGCGCAAAACGCGCAGCAACAAACCCCAGCATAGAGTTTAATTAAGACAATTCAAAGAGGCTTGAATCAAATCTGTGTCCGAGGTCGCACTCTTTTCTGACCAGTGCACTGGCAAGAGGTTCAAATCTGGCCAATTGCGCATCCAGGTTAATTGACGCTTTGCCAATTGTCGCGTTGCGGCCTGTCCCCTAAGTACAAGCTCTTCTCTGTCAAAATCGCCGTCGAGATACTGCCAAGCTTGTCTATAACCTACGCAACGCATGGATGCATGCTCTGGCGTCAATGAATACTTTTTTCGCAATACCTCAACCTCCTCGATAAACCCAGCCTCCAGCATCAACTCAAATCGATAATTAATACGATTGTGTAATGCACTGCGATCTGCCACCTCTAAACCTATTTGGCGTACATCAAACTGATCGCCAATTGGCAGGTAGCCTTTGGTTGAAGGCTTAGCTAGCAATTCGGACATAGTTGCGCCAGTTGAATAACATATCTCCAAAGCTCGACCTATGCGTTGGGAATGGTTGCTATCAATTCGTGCAGCGGCCTCCGGATCTAGCTTGGCAAGCTCAGTGTGCATCGCTGGCCAACCCAATTCATTTGCCTTGGCTTCAATCCTTTTCCGCTCATCCATATTCGCTTCTGGCAAATCAGACAATCCGTCTAATAGGCCTTTAAAATAAAGCATTGTGCCGCCAACTAAGATGGGCAATTTATTTTCGGCGACTGCCTCTTTCATAGCCACTTTGGCGTCGTCAATAAACCGCGCGACGGAATAATTTTCATTAGGCTCGATGATATCGACCAGGTCGTGAGGATATTGTTTCAGTAACTCGGGTTCCGGCTTAGCAGTACCGATATTCATATCGCGGTATATCAGGGCCGAATCGACGCTGATTAACCGGGCATCCATCCGATTTGCAAGATCAATTGCCAGATCCGTTTTACCTGAAGCAGTTGGACCAAGAATAAAGAGGCATTTAGGTTTATTCATATCGGAACCATTAAAAGCGTAGCGTGCGACGGCAAGAGAAGGCAAAAATTGGCGAGAACGCGGAGTTTATGATTCATAAATGAGCAGTTTGAGGTCATTTTTAACGCACTATTGCCTAGCTAAGTAGCTTTTAACGGCCGCGCATAAAAAGCTTGTCCAACTCTGGCAGGCTTAGCTGTCGCCATGTTGGTCGGCCGTGATTGCACTGGCCACTTCGCTCTGTATTTTCCATGTCACGAAGCAATGCATCCATCTCTGGGATGGTAAGTTTTCTATTGGCTCGAACCGAACCATGGCAGGCCATAGTGGATAGAACTTCGTTAATTTGTTCGCGGATGCGATCAGATGATCCCATTGCCAATAGATCGGAGAGCACATCTCGAACCAGTGGCTCAACCTGAGGCTGCTTGAGAATAACCGGGACCTGACGAATAAGGAGCGTTTCAGGGCCAGCTCGATCCAGTTGTATTCCTAGCTGGGCGAAGACTTGAATATGCTCTTGAGCGGTATCTGCCTCTTTCTCGCTCAGGGCCATCGACTCTGGAACCAACAAGGGTTGGGAAGCCAGCCCTTCGCCATCCCAAGCGGTTTTCATTTTCTCGTAGACAATGCGTTCATGGGCAGCGTGCATATCCACCAGAATTAAACCTTCGGTATTTTCCGCAAGAATATAGATGCCTTTTAACTGTGCCAATGCAAATCCCATTGGTGGAATCTCACCGCGTTCCGGTGATACAGCTCCGTAATTGGGAGAGGCAGGCTCATTTATTTGATTGGTAACCTGTCGACCAAGCAGTGCATCAAATGCGGCGTCTTTCTCGGCGTTTGGTGCCAAAGCCTCTCGGCCTTGCCCGCTATTTTTTCCTAGATAGGAAAGCGGCAAAGCGCTTTGATCTACTGGTGCCGAACCAATGCCCTCCGCCGATTCTCTCAAGCCCTCTATTAGCGCTGGCGCGGGAACACTGCCGGCACTGGTCTGCGCGATTAGTCGATGCAGAGATCCATATATAAATGAGTGCACCTCGCGTGAATCCCCAAAACGCACCTCGTGTTTAGTTGGATGTACATTTACATCCACATTCTTTGGGTCTAGTTCCAGAAAAAGTACAAATGCGGGATGCCTTCCGTGGAAAAGCACGTCCTGATAAGCACGCCGAACTGCATGAGTTACCAGCTTGTCTCGCACTGGCCGCCCATTCACAAAGAAGTACTGCAAATCCGCCTGACTGCGTGAAAAGGTTGGCAAGCCAACCCAACCATGGAGGCGAAGCGGCTCGCCATTTTGACCACTAGGCTCTCTGTCTATGGCCTCTCGATCTATAGGCAGTGCCTGCTCCATAAAAGCAGGTCCACATACGTTCGCCACGCGCTTTTCAGTTTCAATCTGATTTTGTGCCGGCATCATATTCAGGCGAACTCGGCCAGCCTGAGCCAACTTAATTCCAATTCCCGGATGACTTAAACCAATGCGTTTTACCACATCTTCAATACGGCCCAACTCGGTCTTTTCTGTTTTCAGAAATTTCCGTCGCGCCGGTGTATTAAAAAACAAATCAGAAACATCAACCGTTGTGCCAGTTGGGTGGGCCGCTGGCTGCACCTTGGCTGCCATGGCAGCACCTTCGGTTTCAACCTGCCAGGCGTCAGTTTCCTCGACCGCCGATGTCAATTTCAATCGAGAAACCGAGGCGATACTTGCCAGGGCTTCGCCGCGAAAACCCAGAGTCGCAACGGCCTCTAAATCATCGACTGTATGTATTTTGCTGGTCGCGTGCCGCTCTAAGGCCAAGGGCATATCTTCTGAAGTAATTCCGGCACCGTCGTCCCGCACCAATATGCGCTTAATGCCACCGGACTCAATATCGATGGAAATATTTTTCGCACCACCGTCAATACTGTTTTCTAGTAGCTCTTTCAGAACAGATGCCGGACGCTCGACAACTTCGCCAGCCGCAATTTGGTTAGCGAGTCTTGGTGGTAAACGAATAATGCTCAACTAGCTGGAATTCTTAGAGTCTGACCAACACGAATGGCCGCGTTCGAAAGACTATTGTGCTGCATCAAATTTCTGCTACTAACGCCAAAACGCTCAGCTATTTCAGAAAGAGTATCTCCTGCCTGAATCACGTAGCTACGCGGTTCAGAACTACCTATCGAAGCTATCAGGGTTCCGTCTGGTGGGAAACGTTCAAAGTAACTGCGAATACCTCCAAAAATAGCCTGGGACAAATTAGCTTGAAAGGTCGGATCGGATAGTTTTCGCGCTTCTTCAGGGTTTGAAATAAAGCCGGTTTCGATCAATAGCGATGGCATATCCGGTGATTTGAGAACCATAAAGGCAGCTTGTTCCACCTGTTTTTTGTGCAACCGCGTCACATCACCTAGCAAAGGAATGATCGCAGCCCCCAATCTCAAACTCGAATCCAAAGTTGCCGTCATTGAAAGATCGAGTAACACACTCGCAAGTACATCGTCCTTATCTCGCAAACTAAGATCGCCAACACCACCGATAAGATCGGCGCGATTTTCCTTCTGAGCCAAATAGCTTGCTGCCTCACTTGTAGCGCCCCGATCCGACAAAGCGTAGACCGAAGCACCATTGGCTGACGGCTGATCAAAGGCGTCTGCATGAATTGAAAGAAAGATATCGGCACGGCTTTGCCTGGCAATCTCGGCTCTATCTCTCAGCGCAATATAGTAATCACCATCGCGCACCATTAGCGCGGTATAACCGGGAGTTGAATCGATAATGCGCTGCATCTGCCGACCAATACCCATCACCACATTTTTTTCGCGAACCCCACCGGGGCCTGATGCACCAGGATCTTCACCGCCATGACCTGCATCTATTGCAACAATAATGTCGCGTTCAGTCGATGCAACCTGGTCAATGGTTCGCACTGCAGTAATGGCGTCCCTCTCCAAATCTAATACCAAGCGATGACCGTAGCTCTCGTTCGGGGCTAATGAAAAAGACTGTGGGCGAGCCGCCTGCTTTAAATCAACAACTACCCGCAGACCTCCATCATCGCGCGTTCCAAATCGAATACCGGACATTTGGGTGGCGCTAAAGTCTATACCGCTAAGAGAAGCTTCAACCTCGGTCTTTTCAAGATCAATAACAACACGCTGAGGATTAGAAAGCTGGAATAAACTGTGTTGAACCGGTCCGCTCAAATCAAAAACTACTCGCGTATTTTGAGGTGATGGCCAAACGCGAATTTGCTCGATAATCGACTGAGCACTAGCAGAGTAGCTGGCGCTTAAAGAAAAGAAGGTGACAAAAGCGAGGGGGAGGAAGGCCCTAGGACGAATGTAGAAATCTGTCCTTTTGCGGCCTGTTGAGATGAGCTCAAACACAACCGAAACTATTGACGAAACTACTAACAAGACTAAGGGTCGCTTCATGTCGCGGTATTTTGCCACTGTGGCGTGATTTGTCTAGCATTTCCCTGCACTGAGAGCATTAAAGTTAAATCTGGTTTTGGCAACCAACCCACGCCTTTTTCCGGCCACTCAATAAGGCACAAGCTCTGGTCAAAGTATTCTCGCCCCCCGATAAATTCGAGTTCTTCCGGATGCTCCATTCGGTAAAGGTCAAAATGATGTGCTGGGGCACCTGAAAGATCATAGCTTTCTACCAAAGTGTAGGTCGGGCTTTTTACCGGCCCGCTGTGACCAAGAGCCCTGAGTAGACCACGAACCAAGGTTGTTTTTCCTGCACCCAAATCACCCTTTAAATAAACAACAAAGGCTCCCTTTGGCAGTTTAGGCGCTAGCGCGGCACCCCAATCAAGAGTGTCCTGCTCCGTCGCCAATAGACCAGGTCTTAAATCAATCATTCTGAACTTCCATCGATAGCAAAGTATCTGGAATTGCGCTAATTAAGTCCGATGCCCGCAGTGATATTTGTCCACATTTCTGAGCAGCGATATCTGCGGCGGCACCATGCAAATAGGTACCAGCTGCCGCCGAACTTTCAACGGAATAGCCTTGGGCCAATATCGAACCTACAAGCCCACTCAACACATCGCCCATACCGCCACTTGCCATGCCCGGATTTCCGGTTCTATTTACATAAGCCGGCTTATCAGCACGACTAACCAAACTGCCATTGCCCTTCAATAACCAATGACCTGGTAATTTGCCCTGCAATTCCTGAACAGCTTCGAATCTATTTTCCTGCACAGCGCGCGTGCTGACTCCTAGTATGCCCGCAGCTTCGCCGGGGTGGGGTGTAAAACAAATTCTATCCCTGCTGGGAGTTACTACTCCTGCCGCTATCAGGTTTATTGCATCTGCATCAATCAAAATGGGTACATCATTGCGTAGCACGCAGTGCAACATTTGCTCGGCCCAGGAATCTATCCCTAAGCCCGGACCGATTACCACTGCGGTGCATTTATCCAGCAAAGGCTGCAGATAATTGTAGTGCTCAACCTGATGAGCCATAACTTCTGGAGCTTTTGATAATAGAGGAGCCAAACTCGATTCTCGAGTAGCCACCGAGACTTTTCCAACACCCAAAGAAAGCGCCGCCTCCGCCGCCAAAATTGCAGCTCCGGCCATACCGGTATTGCCACCAATAATTAGAAGATGCCCATAGCCTCCTTTATGAGCGCTGGCGACACGGGCAGGAAATACTTCTCTCACTTTTTTAGACGTCAATATTTCGTGGGGGCTTAGCGGCAAATCATCCGGTGCATTTATCTCCAAATCATCCAAGATCAATTCGCCAACGCAATTTTCGGCATAGCCCGTCAACAAGCCCCGTTTGGCACCAATAAAACTTATGGTGCTATCGGCCTGAATAGCGTCAGTCGCGCAGGCTCCGGTATCAGCATTTACTCCAGATGGCACATCTAAAGAAACCACCCGCAAACTTGATTGGTTAATCAGCTGGCAGGCCTCCAAGGCTCTACCCCTTAGCTCACCTGAAAAGCCAATTCCGACTAGGGCATCGACCACCAGACCAGCTTGCTCAACTTTCTGTCCAGTTAAGTCGGGAAGCTTATTAATAACCCCCTCCACTCTTTCCAACGCAAAGTTTCGCGCTTGGCTAGCCTCATTCGAAAGTTTTTTGGGGTTCGATAAATCGATTAGGGAAACGGACCAATCAGCATCCGCTGCGAGCCCTGCCACCACAAACCCGTCTCCCCCGTTATTGCCACCACCACAAAATATATAGAGCTTTGTAGCGGGCGAATAAGACTGCTGAATTACCTCAAATGCGACTCTGCCGGCCTTGGTCATTAATTGAATGCCTGATACTCCCTGTACCTCCATAGCAAAAGCCTCCAACGCCCGGATATCGGCGACGGAATAACAGGAGCGGATTTCAGAGAGTTCGATTCTGGCCATGGTGAAATTAGAAATTCAGTGAATTAATTAACAGCTGTCTAGGGCAGGTCCTAGTAAAGTCCGGCATTATAGGGCACCTATCTCTGCCACATAGAATAATCACCCGAAAGAAAATGGAAGAACAAGCGGCTCTAAGCCTATTAAGGGCAAAAATTGACGAATGGGCCTTAGCAGAGGGCTTTGCCAAGGCGGGCGTGGCCGATTTGGACCTGGGTCAGGCTAATCACCACCTTCGCAACTGGCTGTCGCAAAAATATCAGGCGGATATGAATTGGATTGAGGATAGGTTGGAGCTTCGAGAAAATCCACAAAGCCTAGTCCCGGGAGCGCTTCGCGCTATCTGTTTTCGAATGGACTATCTGCAAGATAAGATCCAACCGCTAAAAATATTGGAAGATCCTAGCAAGGCTTACGTTTCCCGCTACGCCTTAGGCCGTGATTATCATAAATTAATTCGCAAAAAACTCGCGCGCATCGCCGGACAAATACAGGATTGGGCTGATCGAGAACTCGAGCAACGCCCTTTTGTAGACAGCGCTCCGGTAATGGAAAAACCTCTAGCGCACAAAGCTGGACTAGGCTGGATTGGAAAGAACACGCTTTTGTTGTCGAAGGAAGGTGGGTCCTGGTTCTTTTTAGGAGAAATATTAACCTCGTTGGAGCTTCCGGTAGACATCCATCAAGAAGAGGATCAATGCGGCAAATGCAAAGCCTGTATGACCTGCTGCCCAACAGATGCTTTCCCGGAACCCTATGTGCTGGATGCCCGCAAATGTATCTCCTACTTAACTATTGAGAACTCCGGGCCTATTCCATTAGAACTGCGAAAACCTATGGGAAATAGAGTGTTCGGCTGCGACGATTGTCAGCTGGTATGCCCTTGGAACCGTGAAGTCAGTCTTAGCACTAATGATCACTTCACTCCCCGTCACCAGCTTGATAATTCAGCTCTGGTTGATATTTTCAACTGGGATAAAAATAGCTTTGAGGAAAAAACCGCCGGCTCGCCCATTCGTCGAGCTGGATTCGAGCAATGGCAGCGGAACCTTGCGGTGGGTTTAGGTAACGGTCCTGCTTCAGCCGAGGCGATTAACGCTTTGCAGATGCCTAGGGATCACTCACCTTTAGTGCGTGAGCATATAGAATGGGCTCTCAATCAATTAACAGGGCCTAATAAACCCAAATGACAGATTCCGAGAATTTCGATGCGCTTACCGGTAATTTACTTCTTGCTATGCCGGGCATGGCGGACCCCTTTTTCTCGCAAACCCTAACCCTTATCTGCGAACACTCTGAGGAGGGTGCAATGGGTTTGGTTATTAACCAGCCCACTGAGGTGTCATTACAAGAAGTCTTTGAGCAGTTGGAATTTTCCGACGTCTCCACCGACGCAATGCAAAAACCTATAGGTTATGGCGGCCCCGTTGGAAAAGATCAGGGATTTATTTTGCATACTAAAGACAGAGAAAAAAAATGGTCTTCATCATTCGAAGTAATGGAAGGTATAGAGCTAACCGCATCTCAAGACATCGTCGAAGCCGTCTCCAAGGGTAATGGACCGGATAAATGGCTATTTGTATTGGGATACGCAGGCTGGGGCGCGGGGCAGCTTGAAACTGAATTGGTCGGAGACTCCTGGATTACCATGCCGGCAACCGAGCAGCTTATTTTCGATACACCAGCGGAAGAACAACTCAAAGCTGCTGCCTCCAATCTCGGAATTGAATTTAGCCGCCTCGCTACCACCACAGGCAGAGCATGACAGAACAATTGCTCTGCTTTGACTTCGGTTTAAATAGCATTGGCATTGCCACGGGACAGACTACTTTGGGCATTGCCACTCCTTTGCCAGAGATGAAAGCTAAGCAGGGCTCGCCCGACTGGACTGCACTAGGCGAATTGATAGCAGAATGGGACGCGAAGCTTCTGCTAATCGGCTTGCCCTTAAATATGGACGGTACCGAGAGTGAACTTAGTGCTAAGGCTCGTAAATTTGCAAACCGGTTAAACGGTCGATTTAACCTTCCAATTGAAATGGTCGACGAGCGACTGACTAGTCACTCGGCAAAAGAAGAAACCGGAAAAGTGGGCCATAAGGGCGACTACAAGAAAAAGCCTATCGACTCAGTCGCCGCCTGTTTGATTTTGGAGCAGTTCTTTAACGACCAGAAATAGCCCGAGGAATAGAAATACAGGATTAGAACAAAGAACCGCCTTTTTCCTCTTCCTCAGTTTCTTCCATCATCAAACCGTCAGTTCCCTCATCTTCCCCAGGAATAGCATCAGAAAAATCTGTCTCTAATAACTCTTAAAAGTCTTTACGTTGCTTGTCATTCATAACCTCATAAATCAGGCCATGTACTTCTTTGTGCTCCATAGAAGGCAGGTTAATTCTGCGAATATCGCCATCGACGCGTATCATGGGCGACAGCCCGGCAGAAAGGTGCAAATCAGATGCGCCTTGCTTAACTGCAAAGGCCAAAAGTTCAGTAATATCCATTAAGTAAGTTCCGCATTGGTTGGGAATAATGTCCAGAATATCCGAAAAGATTGAGAGCGTACAAACTCGACTTGCCGTAGCGGCAAAAAGTGGTGCAGTTCCACTGCTGCTCGCGGTTAGTAAAACCCGCTCCGAAAATGACGTGCGTGAAGCTGTAGCCAGCGGATTGCTTAACTTTGGCGAAAATTACCTGCAGGAAGCTACGGCCAAAATAGAGGCTTTAACGGGTCTTAATATTATTTGGCACTTTATTGGTTCCATTCAAAGTAACAAGACAGCGGACATAGCCAATCAGTTCGATTGGGTGCATACCTTAGATCGTATAAAAATTGCTCGGCGGCTTTCAGAGCAGCGACCGGAGACCATGCCGAACTTAAACCTGTTGATACAACTGAATATCGATAATGAAGACAGCAAAGGCGGAATAGCCCCCTCTGAACTAATGAACTTGGCAGCGCAGATTGTCGAGCTGCCCAAAATCACACTGCGCGGTTTGATGGCTATACCTGCTCCGAGAACCAAGTTCGAAGATCAGCTTGAAATTTGCAACCAAATACACAATTACTACCTTCAGCTACAACAGCAATATCCCGAAGTTGATACACTCTCGATGGGCATGTCCGCAGATTTAGAAGCGGCAACCCAAGCCGGTAGTAACCTGGTTCGCATAGGTACAGATATTTTTGGGCCTCGCCAATAAGAGCGACCCCTTTAATCAAGTTATATTAATAAGACAGGATAGGTATATAGATTTGGAAATTCATTACCCAAGCATCGGTTTTATCGGCGCTGGCAATATGGCAACGGCTCTTATTCGCGGCATACTGGCAAAGGGTTACCCGGAAAATAGAATCCTTGCTTGTGACCCCTCTGCGGCGCAATTAGATAGTCTCGCGCAAAGCATTAACTCCCATAAAATTACCACTAGTTTGGACAGCAGCGCTGCTAACAATAGTGATATTTTAGTACTTGCAGTAAAACCCCAAATATTGCCCGAAGTAGCAAAAAAATTAAGCGCACAGATTGATTCTGACACCTTAATTGTTTCCGTCGCAGCAGGTATTACATTGGAACTTTTACATTACTATCTACAAGGTAGACCTACTGTCCGTTGCATGCCAAACACCCCTGCCTTAATGGGCGAAGGTGCCAGTGGGCTATTTGCCAGCGACAATACTACTCAGCAGCAGAAGGATTCTGTGAGCAACATCTTTGAGTCCGTCGGCATTGTCGAATGGTTAAGCAAGGAAACCGATCTCGATTTGGTAACCGCCGTATCCGGCAGTGGCCCGGCCTACTTCTTTCTCTTTATGGAAGCCATGATAGATGCCGCTGTGGAAATGGGTTTAGATAGAGATGCCGCTCATAGATTGTGTGTGCAAACCTCTAGTGGTGCCTCACTGATGGCAGCTCAGAATCAGGACATCGCAGAACTTAGAAAAAGAGTTACCAGTCCAAATGGCACCACAGAAAAAGCCATTGCTGCTTTTGAAAACGGAGACATTAGAGCATTGGTTAAAAATGCTATGCAGGACTGCGCAGATCGTTCCGTGGAAATGGCCAAAGAAGCCGCAAACAAATAGTAAGCCCAGTACAGATAACAGACTTGGCAATACAGAGGTAACACATGCAGGAAATTGGTCTATATATTGTTCAAACCCTTGGCAGCTTTTATTTAGCAATATGTTTGCTAAGAGTGATGCTGCAATTAGTGCAAGCCGACTACTACAACCAGATTAGCCAATTCATAGTGCTAGCCACCCGAGCACCAATTCAGGTTCTTCGTCCGCTACTACCAAACTGGGGCAGACTAGACTCAGCGGCCCTTGTATGGGCTATTTTGGTGGCCGTACTGGGTATCCAAATTTCTGCGCTTGTTGTGGGCTATCCTCTTGTTAATCCACTCGACAGCATTGTCTGGGCCCTATTGGGACTGGCCCAAATATTTCTCAATATTGTTTTTTACGGGTTATTGGCGGTAATAATTATTAGTTGGCTCACTGCCATGGGCGGCATGCGCATATCCCATCCTATTATTGGGTTGATGAATCAAATTGTGCGGCCCTTTATGACACCATTTCAGAAGATTTTGCCTCCTTTTGGTGGCATTGACCTCTCGCCCATCCTACTGTTTATGACAATAACCGTTCTGCAAAAAATAGCATACGAAATGGCATCGAGTGCACGGCTAATTCCGGACTTTGTACTAGGCTACTAGCCAGCCAAACCATAGGCCGAAAATTCTGTGTCTAATACTCCTTGGACGTGGCAGGACAAAAATCTCAAATTATTGGTGCATGTTCAGCCGGGTTCAAAATCCACGCAGCTGGCCGGATTGCATGGAGATCGGCTCAAGATTCGTCTAAAGGCTCCACCTGTTGATGGCAAAGCAAATAGGCTCCTGGTCGCTTTTGTCAGTGAACTATTTAAGGTGCCAAAGTCCTCGGTCAGCATCGACAAAGGCGAAACCAGCCGCCAGAAAACTCTGATTATTGAAGACCCTCAATTTTTACCCGCAGATTTTTTGACCCTGCAAACCAAAAAGACCATGGTTCCAACCCAATATTCTCAGTAGACTTGCACGCTGTCGCAAGACATCGACCTATTTATAAAAAGATAAGATGAATCAACAAACTAGTTCCAGGCCAACTACTGAAAACTCAGTAGGCATAGTCACACCAAAATCAGTGGATATTAAAGATCCACTGAAGCTGGCCTGTGGGCAGGTACTTTCTGAATATCATCTGGTCTACGAAACCTACGGCGAATTGAATTCTGACAATTCAAATGCCATTTTGGTTTGCCATGCCCTCAGCGGTAACCATCACGCGGCGGGGTACCACACAGATAATCCCGACGAGAAGCCGGGCTGGTGGGACAATTGCATCGGCCCCGGCAAACCCATTGATACCAATAAGTTTTATGTGGTGGTGCCAAACAATATAGGCGGTTGCCACGGCACTACAGGACCATCATCAATCAATCCAGAGACTGGTAAAATTTGGGGACCAGACTTCCCTCCCCTTCGCTTCCGCGATTGGGTAGATAGCCAAGTTCAACTTTCGGACCTCCTGGGAATTCAGACCTGGGCCGCAATAGTGGGTGGAAGCCTAGGCGGAATGCAGGCCATGCGTTGGTCATTGGAATATCCGGATCGCCTGAAACACTGTTTGGTAATTGCTTCCGCCATGAATCTATCGCCGCAGAATATCGCCTTTAACGAGATGGCTCGTCAGGCCATTCTGGCAGATCCTGATTTCTGCGAAGGCCGTTATCTCGAGCAAAGCAAAGCGCCAAATACTGGACTGGCCCTTGCCCGCATGATTGGTCACGTCACTTACTTATCGCAATCCCAGCTGGAAGAACGCTTTGGGAGAGAACTGCGCGCCGGAAGTTTTGAGCGCGGCAACGACAATCCGATTCAGTTTGAGATCGAGTCTTATCTCAAATATAAAGGTGACCAGTTCGCCGAAGAATTTGACGCCAATACTTATATGGTCATCACGCGCATGCTGGATGTTTTTGATCTAGCGCGGGAATATAACCACGACCCGGTTGAAGCCTTTTCACTGGCAACCTGTCGCTACTTTGTTGCTTCCTTTTCTACCGACTGGCGTTTTTCACCGGACCGATCTGAAGATATCGTTGGTGCCCTTATTGGTGCCAAAAAGCAGGTGTCCTATCTAAATATTGAAACCGACAGAGGCCACGATGGCTTTTTGTCGGATATTCCTCGATATATAGAGGGCTTAGGCATTTACCTGAGCAAGGTTGCCGGGGAGATCGAAGATGCGAGTTGATTTCGAAATCCTGAAAAGCTGGGTACCCGAGGGTGCTCATGTGCTCGACCTTGCCTGTGGCGACGGCACCTTGCTGCGCAGCCTAATGGACGATCGCGGAGTTACGGGCTACGGCTTGGAAAACGATCATCAGTCTATCGCCCAATGCATTGAGAAGGGTGTAAACGTAATAGATAAAGAACTGGTGCGCGATCTTAATGGCTTCCAGGACAACTCTTTTGATCTGGTGATCATGACTCAGGCCATTCAGGTTATGGAATTCCCGGATATTATTCTGGACGAAATGCTGCGCGTCGGTCGCGAGTGCATAGTTACCTTTCCGAATTTTGGAAATATACGCACGCGTGGGCATCTTGCTCTGCGCGGTAAAATGCCTGTAACCAAAAAACTGCCTTTTCAATGGTACGACACGCCCAATATCCATTTCTGTACCGTTTCAGATTTTCAGAACCTGTGCAAAAGCAAACATTACCGCTTTATCAATCAGGCAACTCAGGCGGAATTGCTATTTAACAAGCAGCTGAAAGGCCTTTGGCCAAACCTGTTCGCTGAAACCGCGATCTACCATCTAACTAAACAGACGGCTGAAACAGAATGAAGTTAAAACTTATGGCGCTAGTAATTGGCGCCTTATTTATGGGCCAGGCCTCGGCACAAACGGATATATCCAAAAGCTTTGGCGACTATAAAGTTTATTACTCTGTATTTAACAGCAGCTTTATTACACCGGAGATTGCCGAGATCTACGGGCTAACCCGAGCCGCTGATCAGGCGATTGTAAATATCTCTTTGATTCGAACATCACCCGAAGGCGATAGCCTAGGACTTCCCGCCAGGATTAGCGGGCAAACTCGAAATTTAATTATGCAGTCCCTGCCTCTCAGATTTATCGAAATCGATGAAGGCGATGCGACTTACTATCTGGCCGCTCTTTCCTTTGAAGATCAGGACCCTTTGCATTTCACAATAGAGGTTAGCCACGAGGGCACAAGGGTTCCTTACGAAGTGAATTTCACTCGCACTCTCTACCACGACTAACCCATACAAACTCAGCCAAGCCTAAGAAGTAAGTGATTATGAATAAAATCGTTCTCGCATCAGGTAATAAGGGCAAGCTAAGGGAGCTGCAAAGCAGGCTGGGGCATATTGCAGACTTTGTACCTCAATCCGACTTTGATCTCGAAACACCCGAAGAAACTGGCAGCTCTTATCTCGAAAACGCGCTACTAAAAGCCCGTTACGTATCTGAGCAGACGGGGTTCCCCGCTCTAGCCGACGATTCAGGACTATCCGTGGATTACTTAGACGGCGCTCCGGGCATTTATTCAGCTCGTTATGCAGGCGAAGGAGCTACAGACCAAGACAACAACGACAAGCTCCTAAAGAGCCTACAGGCCGTTCCTCATGAGGACAGAGGCGCCGCATTTCACTGTGTTCTCGCATTGGTATATCCAAATGATGAGCCGGACCCGATCTTCTGCGAAGGCATCTGGCGCGGAAATATATTTGAAGCGCCCCAAGGAGAGAATGGTTTTGGTTACGACCCCTTGTTCCAACCCGACGGAATGGACTGCGCTTCTGCCCAACTTAGTCCGGAGCATAAAAATCAGATAAGCCACCGGGGTAAAGCCATGGCCATGCTCATTTCGCGGCTTACTGAATAAAGAGCTATCTAATCTTTATCGACTTGCTTTGCGAACTTATGTTTGTCGTCACTTAAGCCCAAGTGCCAATAACTGCTAGCGTAAATTTCGCCGCGCTGAACCTCTTTTTCCAATTTCAAATAGCGCCGAATTGCTCGGGAAGTGTGGAACTCGCTGGCAATCCACATTGAGGGCTTGCCCGATAAAAATTCGAACTCTTTAACTTTATCCAACAGAGGAAATGATTCCTTATCTGCGTGCTTATTTATTACCCAATGAATTTGCATTCCGGCGGGGATCGGCAGATCTTGCACGTCTTCTGCCGTAATAATTTCAACAGCGATATAGCCTTTCGCATCTGCGGGTAGCTGCTCGATATTTGCGCTAATAGCGGGTAGCGCAGTCATATCACCAGCTATCAAAAACCAATCCGCCTCAAAATCCACCAGTTTTTTGGCACCGGGACCTACCACGGAAATTTGATGCCCCACCTCTGCCTGCTCAGCCCAGTCCGCAGCGGGTCCGCCGTCTGCGTGAAGCACAAAATCCAGATGTAAGACCTTTGCTTCAGCGTCAAATTCGCGAATGGTATAACTGCGCACAACCGGCTGACCATCCTGTTCGAGCATTAGCTTCACATAGCCGCTTTCCTGACCTTCCGGAAAATCATTCAGGTCGGAGCCAGTCAGGCTTATACGACGCATATTGGGAGTGACATCTAGAATATTACTGACGCTAAGTAGTCGAGGTTCTTTGTTGCGAGTGGAAGATTCAGCCATTTATTTTCTTTGCGTTATAAGTTGTGCGTAATTCTCTGCAAAATGACAAAAATTGCAATACCCCTGACAAATAAAAATTCGAATCTCGACCTATTGGGAATTCGCTGAATATACATAACCTTTACTAAGTAAGGTTTTATTTAGCAGCATAGCCTTGCCTATACATTCGGTGTATAAAAAACCATGGATGAAAACCGCTACCAAAGCTTCGATGAATTTTGGCCGTTCTACGTTCGGGAACACGCCAAAACATTTACCAGAAATATGCATTTCTGTGGCATTACCCTGATGCTCCCCATTGCTATCTATGCGGCTCTCAATAGCTTATGGGTTCTAGTACTACTGCCCGTTTCTGGCTACGGTTTTGCCTGGACCTCACATTTCTTTATAGAGAAAAACCGTCCTGCAACGTTCAAATACCCTTATTGGTCTCTTTTAGGGGACTTCAAAATGTTTGGTCTTATGTGCACCGGAAGAATTCACAATCAAATGAATCAACATATAGAGAGAGAATCATGAAAACTTCTATCAAGATATTGTGTATTGCAGTCCTTGCTGGCCTTTCCACTAGTGCATTTGCCCACCACGGGTGGCGCGGATATACAGTCGACTATAACTTCACCGCCACCGTGACTTCGGTGACATTTAGAATGCCTCACGCTTACATCATTGCCGAAGATGAAGCGGGCACAGTATGGAACCTGTTCCTCGCGCCGGCAGACAGAAATCGGGAATTCGGCTATGACGAAGACTCAATTCCAACCGGAGAAGTAATACAGCTTGTCGGTCAACACCAGTCAGGCGGTACAGAAGGCAAGGTACATTTTGCCAACAGCCTAGCGGGCGAGAATTACTATACCTACTACTATGACAATGGCTCGACGAGCTGGGAAAGACGTTAAAACGGAGTTAGAGACATTGAGCATTCAAACCAAGTTATCCATCTGTATTCTTAGCCTTTGGCTAATATCACCCAGTGCCCTAGCGCAAGCAACAAGTGCGCAATCCGCAGTTGGCCAATCAGAGCCCCTACCTCCTGCCATCGCAAATGGCCCTGCAGTAACTCCAATAATAGTTTCGCTTCCTTTGGAACAGGCCAGCACCATAGTTGATGAAGCTCTTCGCGTTGGCCGTCAGGAAGGCATGCTGCCCCTAACGGTGATTGTTCTGGATTCCGGCGGTCATATGGTGGCGGTAACACGAGAAGACGGTTCCGGTATATTTCGAATCGAAGTAGCTAACGCCAAAGCCTATGGAGCCCTTGGAATGGGTGTTTCAACCAGAGTAATGGGACAACGGTTGGAAGACAGACCTGTATTCGGCGCTTCGATAAATGGCCTTTCAGATGGTCGCTGGGTACCGGTTCCCGGCGGTGTATTAATCCGCAATGACCAAGGCCAGATTATCGGCTCGGTAGGCGTTAGTGGTGATACTTCCGATAGAGATGAGTTTACTGCCATCGACGCAATTAGAGCTGCAGGCTACTGGCCCGAACCGCTCGAACCAAATTCCGCTTGGAGAGACTCGCATCTCTAAAACGAATCAAGTTAAAGCAGCAGAAAATAACAACAACTGTAAATATTTGGCTAGGTCTCTTGGCTTTTGTGAGCAACCTTGTGCGCGTGTTGCTCCCAGTTTTGGCCATCAAATTCAGTAATTTCAACGCTCGCTGGCTTGGTATCCAGGCAATGAATATTGATATCGATTCCGTCCGGATTTGAGCGCGGCGTATAGAAGGGTTTCACCCCACAGACTTTACAGAATGTATGTTTGGCAACGCCAGTGTTGAAGGTATAGGTTGATAACGCATCTTCACCAGAAATCAGTTTGAACTTGCTAAGCGGAACTATTAGATGCAAAAAACCCGATTTTGCACAGATAGAACAGTTGCAATAATCCGCTTCAATATTCTCTGGCGCTTCCACTTCGAAAGCTATTGCCTGACAGTGGCAGCTGCCCAAATATTTCAATTAATTGCTCCAGATCTCATGCAAATGGTTTTATTGATCGCCATTATTCCCCCCCAGAATTTTGCGCTTAAGCCTAGAGTAAAAAGCAGGATGGAGAACTTTACGAGGCAACAAGAGAATAATCCAGCGCAGTACAAAACTTTGCTCTCGCTACATTGGCGAATTTGGCTTTATTGTTACCAATAGGTGACCATGGGGACTTGGAACATCTAATAAGTAATACTGCTGGGACGCACAAAAGTAAAAATTCAAATCAATAGGGGTGGACACTAATGGATAAAAGAGCAATTATCCTTTTCTTATTAAGATTCTCAACGGGTATTTATTTAGCTCTTTGGGGAATAGATAAACTCATAAATGCCGGGCGTGCAGTTAGCTTGTCGGACAGATTCTACGGCGGCCTTGTCAGCGCAGAATCTATAATCCCTATAATAGGCATCCTTCAAATAATTGTCGGTGTAACCGTTATGCTTGGCGTGGTTCGCAAAATCTCCTACACCGCCCAACTAGGTTTATATCTGATAGGAATAGTACCTATTATCGGTTACATCCTAGATCCATTCGCCGCATACCTTGTGGAGACGGCGCACCTTACCTGGTTCCCATCAACTACCTTGCTTTTCGCTAGTGCAATCATAATTGTGTTCAAAGAATTCGACACCATTTCACTGGATCATAAGCGCGGCAAATAGCGCTTAGCTAATAGATTTAACTAACAGTTATAGAAAGCCCTATTCCCGAGAAGGAGTGGGGCTTTTTTGTGTCTGCTTCAACAGGTTTTACACCTCGCCTATCTATTAATGTTCTATAGGGCGATACTGGCATTGCTACTGGGGTCACTGGTCGCAACAGTCCTTAGGTTGGCTCAATCTGGCCTTGGGTTTATGAAGTTACTACAGGTGGAATTATCATGAGCAAAGGACAAGACAGTAAAAAAAATAAGAAAAAGAAGCCGCTTTTAACTCCTAAAGAAAAGAAAGCAGCAAAGGCAGCCAAGAAAGCCGAATCCAACGTTCTTGGCAATTAGCGCTTAACTAATAGAAATAGAAATAGAAAGCCCTATTCCCGAGAAGGAGTGGGGCTTTTTTATTGTCTGCGGAGCGGTTAACAACGCACTTTCTTCAGCGAAACCGACAACCGTGGGAACTAATCTGCTGCTAACTACTTTATTTTAATTTGAGTAACTGATATAAAGAAATCTGACTTTTCAGGGTTGAGAACAGATGGATAAAAAAGCAATTATCCTTTTATTACTAAGATTATCGACGGGCATTTATTTACTGGTTTTTGGGGTGGATAAATTCACGGACATGGAACATGCCCTAGGCATCTCGACAAGATACTACGGCGGCATACTCGACTCAGAAACTATAAACCTAGCTATCGGCTGCTTTGAATTGGCTGTGGGTGCTTTGGTGGTGCTGGGGTTAATGCGCAGTTATTCCTATATTGCCCAGTTGGCGATTTATGCGGTAGGCATAGTGCCCATTATTGGTTACGTTCTAGACCCGCTAGCCATGTACCTTGTTGAGGATTCCAGAATTACCTTTTATCCCTCAACCACCTTGGTTGTTGCCAGCCTGATACTTATTATCTTCAAGGAATTCGATACGCTTTCTTTGGATCATAAACGCGGCAAATAGCGCTTAGTTAGTAGATTTAGCCCATAGATAAAAAAGGCCTTATTCCTGTAAAGGAGTGGGGCCTTTTTTAGGCCCAAATCAACTGAAATTGATGAATGCGGTCTATACTTGCCAACCCAATTCTTGATTCAAGTAACTTACATGAGCGATATCAAACTTACTTATTTTGACTTTCACGGCGGCCGCGGAGAATCCGTGCGCATGGCGTTGGCTATCGGCGGTATAGCATTCGAAGATATTCGTATTTCCTTTCAGCAGTTCGGAGAGTTACGTAAAAGTTTTCCGTTAAATGCGGTTCCGACAATAGAAATCGGTGGCGTGGTTCACACTCAGAGCAATGCTATGACTCGATACGCCGGCAAGCTGACTGGACTTTATCCGGATGACCTGTGGCAGGCCTTCCTTTGCGATGAGGTCTTGGGAATCATAGAAGATACTTCAAATGCGATGATGAAAACCTTCGGTTTGGAAGGTGAGGAAATGAAAGCAGCACGAGAGAAACTTGTGGAAGGACCATATACCCGCATCCTTCAAATCCTTGATACCCGACTTCAAGCTGCTGGCGGAGAGCACTTTTCCAACGGACGGCTAACGGTTGCGGATTTAAAAGTTTTTGTTTGGTTAAGATCCCTACAGTCGGGAATTCTGGATCATGTACCTACTGATCTAACCAGTCAGGTTGCACCAAAACTGGTGGAATTTATGAACCAGGTGGCAGCAGAACCGAGGGTCGCAAGCTACATAGCAAAACTTGCTTAGGTAGCTCCGCTTTAAAATTTACCGTTGTCGTTCTTCCATTCGCTGCGTGGGGGCACGGCTTCGGTGGTGTCCCAGTGCTCTACAACCTTGCCATTGGCTAGGCGGAAAAGGTCAAAGAAAGAAGAGTGAACTCCATTTACCGAACCTTCGCTGACGCTAAGCACAAAATTTCCCTCTGCCAATATGAGATGCATTATGTCGTATTTGATGCTGATGCTCTGGTTAGAGGCAGGATCGGATAAAGCTGAACGCAGCCTCGACAAGCCATCGCCCATGCGCGGGTTATGTTCGGTGTAGCCTTGGTCGTCGATGTATAGATCTAACTGGTCGAATTGGCCATTAATAAGAACCTGATCAACAAAAGAGCGCACTAATTCTCTATTGTCTTCGGTTCTATCCAGATCTGTAACTTCAGTTGCCCCATCCACCATAGAGTGACCGGATGCGTTGGGGCCTTTTCTAGGTTGAATATTGTCCCAATGCTCAACAGTCTGATCACCCTCGAAACGAAAAATTTCAAAGCCGATCCGCCGAGTATCAAAGTCGTATTCAGTGTGCCCAAATACATAGTCACCATCTGAGAATATGCGTGCGATATTAACTCGTGGGGAGCTTTTGGATAAACGCTTGAACAGCGCTGCCAGACCCTCACCTCCCTCACGGGTTTGAGGGTTGTGCTGAATATACTTATCAGGATTAACAACGGTCACCGATGCCGGGTCACCAGTTTCAATGCCTTTGAGTAATCTGTGTATTTGTTCTTTTCTTTTTGAAGTCACTTATAAATACGCTTCCACAAATACCCTACTGCTAGTAGTGCAGGAATAATAAGTAGAACAACCACCATTGGCACACTTGATTTAATTACTTCCACATTCAGCGCATATACGGTACTTACGTCGGATATGTCCGTCGACAACCTAACAAATAACATTGCAAATAGTGCTTTATGACTCCTAAGTAGCAAAGCAACAACAATCCCAATCACAACCGTTACATTCCTTGTAATGTACAGCTGTGTCACATAATCCAACTCTGAAACCCCCGGTATAAAGTTTCCCGGGTTCATAGCGGTGCCAACCGAGAAAAACAGAACCAAAAACACTTGTATAAGCACGATTACCCAAACCCAAATGGGTAAGAATTTTTGGGTTTGATCAGTTTCATTATTCATGATGATTTCCTTCGTTATTGGGGTCAGATCACACTTATTCCGATTCCGGTTCAACGGACAAATACTCTTCTTTGACTATCTTTCCTTTCTTCCACGTTTGGATATGCCGACCCGTAAATTCGTTTACCTTAGAATCACGCCCCGTCCGTCATCTTTTAATGAAAGGTAAGGTCGGAAATATTACCTTCAATTTTTGACGATAGTAACTTCACATCAAATTCTTTGACGGAACCAACAAATCCTTTTTGTTTCTTATAGGACTCTTGCATCGATTCCGCGAATACATTGCCGTTATTGAGCATTAGGACATTCTCGTGGTAGTACTTTTCGCAAAGTTCTAAAACGAGACCACCTATATTCATTGAGACAAAATCATCTACTAATTCTTGCACTGGCTAAATTCCTCGGCTGCAACAGAGGCGCAGTAAAAAGTGTGCTCTGACCCCATCTATTTGACCCCACTTATTTCAAGGCTGGCTCAATAAAGGGGTCTGCCCCTCAAATTATCGCTCTGATTCAATTTCTTTCAGAATCTCTTCAACAACCGGTCTGATTGTGGCCCTTGCTGAAAATTGAAAAACATCATTGCTCATATTATTTCCGGACATAGTTGCCTTCATACTCGACCGAAGACCCATCCAGGTCTCCTCATCTAGCAGACCTTGCTTATATTGATAGTACAGATTGTCATAGCCAACTATTTACAGCCGATCAATTAATACGGAATTCGCTACATTGGATATCCGAATGGTCCCCTCTCGAACTTGCTCCATTTCCTCCCAGTCGTAATCAGAAAAATATGTCTCCCCAGTAAGTGCCCAATTTTCCTCCAGGGCGCGATAGTATTCTGGGCTAAGTAGTTGCGCCCTATAATCTTCTTTAACCGATTCGGCGCGATTAAAATATTGATCAGCCATAGCCACTTTCCGTTCTAGTTGAATTTGCATACCAACAAAGAGGAGTGATGCGACGATTGCAAATATGCCCACAATTTCGGCCAAATCCTTTTTACTCGTTTTCATGCTCTATGGTCTCTTCCAAATATTAATTAAGGGGATCAAATAAGACTTCCACACTCAACAAAAAAGTGTGTTCTGACCCCATTTATTGGAATCTACATTTCCAAAATCCGACGGCCCAGTATTCCATACATATTGTAGGGATTAAACTTTCTCCTCTATTGCGGTCGACTTCTGCGACAATGCCACCCATGAATTCAAGCAAAACTCTCCCGCCCCTTTCCGCCTATATCCACATCCCCTGGTGCGTTAAAAAATGCCCCTACTGCGATTTTAATTCCCATGGAATTGGTGACGACGAGCTGCCGGAGCTGGACTATCTTTATGCGCTAGCTAACGATCTGGAAGATGACCTGCCTTTGGTGCAGGGCCGCACTCTGGAAACGATATTTTTTGGCGGCGGCACGCCCAGTTTGTTTAGCGATGTCGCCATTGGAAATATCGTCACGCTTTTGGATAAAACCATTGGCTTCTCGCCGGATTGCGAGATCACTTTGGAGGCTAACCCCGGCACTTTTGAAGCAGAAAAATTTGCGGGCTATAGAGAGCTGGGTATAAATCGTTTATCCATTGGCGTGCAGAGTTTTGAAACCGAAAAACTTGAGAAGCTAGGTCGTATTCATTCGGCGGATGAAGCGATAAAAGCCTTTGGCATTGCCCGTGATGCAGGCTTCGATAATATTAATCTGGATTTAATGCACGGCCTGCCGAATCAATCCAGTGACCAAGCGTTGGCGGATTTACAGCAGGCGATTGATTTGGGCCCGGAGCATATTTCCTGGTACGAACTTACTATTGAACCCAATACGGAATATTTCAAACGCCCTCCGCGATTGCCCAGCGAATCTATATTGGCGAGCATCAATGACGAGGGGCTTCGGCTATTGGATGCGGCTGGATATAAGCGTTATGAAACCTCGGCCTATTGTCGAGAAGATAAGCGCTCTCGCCACAATATGAATTACTGGCAGTACGGTGATTACTTGGGAATTGGTGCTGGGGCCCACGGAAAACTTACGGACGCAAACGGCATACATCGTTTTTCTAAATCGCGCGCACCCACTCATTATTTAAACGCACGCAATGGTTTTCGTGTGGGCGAAACCACTATCGAGAAAGAAGATCAGGCCTTTGAATTTCTGATGAACGCGCTGCGCCTTATTGAGGGCAGTTCTTTCGAAATCTTTGAGCAACGCACTCAGTTGGAGCTTACCGGGATCGAAAAAACCATAGATAGGCTCTGCAAACTGGGCTATTTGGACCGGGATACCGAAAGATTCTGGCCGAACGAAAAAGGCGTGCGATACCTCAATAACTGTTTGATGGAATTGATGACCTAATTTATATCGAATATATAGCGATATATCTATAATAGTCGATATTATTGGCGCTGAGAGTTAGTCTCAGCTAAAATGCGCGGCGTGATGCAATCGCGTAGAATCTCCCTCCAGAGATAGCTTTGCATCTCTACAAATAAAACCAACAACGAGGCCAAAACATGCCACTTACTATTGGCGTGCCTAGAGAGACCATCGACGGAGAACAGCGTGTAGCTATCGCTCCTGAAGTAGTTACCAAGCTAGGTAAACTGAACGTAAATGTTCTTATTGAATCCGGCGCAGGCGACTCAGCCTATACCCCCGACTCCAAGTTTCAGGGCGATAACCTGAAGTTTGCCAGCTCAGCATCCGAGGTTTATCAAAACTCCGATGTAATTTTTAAGATTCAATGCCCCAGCTCTGAAGAAATTTCTCAGTTGAAATCAGGTTCTTTGATTGTGGGTTCTTTTAACCCCTACAAAAACCTTGATCGCATTGCCGAAATGAAAACTGCCGGCCTAACCAGCTGGGCAACCGAATTTATTCCTCGTATATCCCGTGCTCAGTCTATGGATACGCTTTCTTCTCAGGCGGCTATTGCCGGGTATTTGGGTGTACTTAAAGCAGCGACCTTAACGGCCAAGTTCTTTCCTATGCTTACTACAGCGGCGGGAACTATTCGCCCAGCCAAGGTATTGGTATTGGGTGCTGGTGTTGCGGGACTGCAAGCCATTGCTACGGCAAAGCGCTTAGGTGCTGTTATTGAGGCCTATGATATTCGACCAGAAACCAAAGAACAGTGTGAGTCTTTGGGTGCCAAGTTTGTTGATACCGGCATCGACGCTTCCGGCGAAGGCGGCTACGCTCGAGAGCTTACCGCTGAAGAACAAGCCAAGCAAAAAGAGATTGTCGATCAGCATATTATTAAGTCTGATTGCGTAATCACCACTGCTGCCATACCCGGCCGACCTTCACCCAAGCTTGTTGATGAAGCCTGCGTTAAAGCCATGCAGCCCGGTGCGGTTATTGTTGATTTGGCGAGTGAAGGTGGCGGTAACTGCGCCCTTACTCAGCCAGGCGAAACTATCGAAGCCCATGGCGTGATTATTGATGGTCCTCTTAATGTTCCTTCTGATCTTGCCTTGCACGCTTCTGAGATGTTCGCCAAAAACCTGCTTAACTTTATTACTCCCTTAATCGAATCTAGCGAAACTGATGCGGAGCTAAAAATCGACTGGGAAGATGAAGTTATTGCTAAGGCGTGCCTTACGCACAATGGTGAAATCAAACACGAAATGGTTAAAAAACTAATTGAGGAGAACGGCTAATGACTCCCATTGAAGGCATCGTTGCCCTTTATATATTTATGCTGGCTGCATTTACCGGCTACGAAATAATTTCCAAAGTGCCCGTAATTCTGCATACGCCACTGATGTCCGGTTCGAACTTTGTTCACGGCATCGTATTGGTTGGTGCCATGGTTGCCATGGGTCATGCTGAGTCAAACCTTGAACTCACTATCGGCTTTATAGGGGTATTCCTAGCGGCTGGTAATGCGGTTGGCGGCTACGTGGTTACGGAGCGAATGCTAGAGATGTTCAAGCCTTCGAAAAAGGAGTCTGACGTATGATCGACCAGATAATCTCCTTTTCTTATTTGATCGCAGCGGCCCTATTTATTATCGGTTTGAAGCGTATGTCTTCCCCGAAAAATGCTCGTCAGGGCATTATTTGGGCTGGCTACGGCATGATCTTGGCGACAGTAGTTACTTTTGCTTATCCGGATCTGCATAACTTTGCGCTAATGGGCGTAGCTATTATTTCCAGCTCTATGTTGGCTTGGTGGTCTGCTAAGAAAGTTGCCATGACCGATATGCCGCAAATGATTGCGCTGTATAACGGCATGGGCGGCGGTGCAGCTGCTGCAATTGCGGCAGTTGAGCTTATTAAGCTAGCTACTGAGCACGCCCATCAATCTTCCCTGCCCTTTATGCCACCAACTTATGACCACAGCGTGTCTTTGGCGGTACTGATTCTGGCGATTCTGGGCGGACTTATCGGCACCGTAGCCTTCTCTGGCTCCTTGATTGCTTTTGCAAAACTACAGGGTTGGATGAAGGGCGTTATCCGCTTTAAAGGTCAGCGCGCGCTAAACGGCTTGGCCTTTTTGGGTACGCTTTGCCTAGGTTTCATTATGGCCACTCAGGTTGAAATGATTCCCGGCACTACGCAAATCTTTGCGGGTACCTTCCCAATAGAGATTTTGCTGGCCTTCTTCGTTCTGGCTTTGGTATTTGGCGTAATGATGACTGTGCCCATCGGCGGTGCAGACATGCCAGTGGTTATTTCCCTATTCAATGCCCTTACCGGCCTAGCGGTTGGTTTTGAGGGATTTGTATTGGGTAATGCGGCAATGATGATAGCGGGCACGGTAGTTGGCTCAGCGGGCTTCCTGCTGACCCAATTGATGGCAAAAGCCATGAACCGCTCACTGTCTAATGTGCTGTTCTCTAACTTTGGCTCAAGTGGCAGCGGCGAAGCACAAGAAATCTCTGGTTCTATGAAACCTATCGAAGCGGCAGATGTTGGTGTGATGATGGCCTACGCCGAGAAAGTTCTTATTATTCCCGGTTACGGAATGGCTGTTGCTCAGGCTCAGCATAAAATCTGGGAGCTTACGCAACTGCTTCGTAAAAACGGCGTAAAAGTTAAGTTTGCTATCCATCCAGTAGCCGGTCGTATGCCCGGACACATGAATGTATTGCTTGCTGAAGCGGGTGTGCCTTACGACATTATCGAAGATCTCGACGAGGTTAACGAAGAGTTCGCTACTGCAGATGTATGTTTAGTTATCGGTGCGAATGACGTGGTTAACCCCGACGCCAAAGACAATCCCGATAGCCCTATTTACGGTATGCCTATCCTGAATGCATGGCAGGCCAAAAACTGTATCGTTATCAAACGCGGTCAAGGTCGTGGATTCTCCGGAATCGAGAACGCACTTTTCTTTGCTGACAATACCCGCATGCTTTACGGCGACGGTCAGGACGCTACCGGCGAGATTATTAGCGCTGTAAAAGAAATGACCTAGTTCGATGGCAAAATATTGATCTAGACGAAGAAGCCGGCATTAGCCGGCTTCTTTGTGTGCATATCGGGCTAACCTGGGTTTAGACTGAAGATTCTGAACCTTATCGGAGCTACTTTTTGGAGCCGAAAAAACCCGTAACGCCTTCATGCTGTCACGAACCTGAAGCAACAGCCACCGCACACCGGTCCATCGACTGGCTGCTTTGGATTGGTGCCAGTATTGTGCTGGTGGGGTCGGTAATTTCAGTCTTTTTACCGGATCTAGCCTCTTCAATTTGGTGGCTGGCGTTGCTGTCCAACAGCATCTTCGAAATAATCAGCAAGATGTGGATCGGCTTGGTATTTGCAGTGATTTTTGTAGGCCTTCTGGGCTATATCCCGCGTGACCTTATTACCCAATTGCTCGGCCGAGGCGGCACAGTTAACGGCATTTTTCGAGCCACACTTGCCGGTGTCTTTCTCGACCTCTGTTCTCACGGAATATTAATGGTCGGCGCCAAACTCTATGAGCGGGGCGCAAGCATCGGTCAGGTTATGGCCTTTTTGATTGCCAGCCCCTGGAACTCACTCTCCCTAACCATTGTGATGATCACCCTGATAGGGTTGGGCTGGACTCTCTTATTTATTTTGCTTTCCGTGCTAATTGGGCTGATTTCTGGATTAATATTCGACGCCTTGGTGCGACGGAATAAGCTTCCGGGCAACAGTGCAGAAAGCCCTGCATTGGAAGCCTCGATACCGGTAAAAACTCAGCTATTCACTCTGATAAAGCAGGCTTCTTTAAAACCAAAAAACATCGCCGCCTTATTATAGAAAGGGTTAAAGGACTCTCGCATGGTGTTCCGCTGGATATTCTTCGGCGTGGTATTGGCCTCACTGATTCGCACCTTTGTGCCCGTAGAGACTTACCAAGCCTTATTCGGTCCGACGCTTGCCGGTTTGTTCTTAACCTTGGTGGCGGCCACTATTATCGAAGTTTGTTCAGAGGGCAGCACGCCCATAGCCGCAGATCTGATTACGAGAGCAGGCGCACCGGGCAACAGCTTTACATTTTTGATGGCGGGAGTGTCCACGGACTATACGGAAATAATGGTGCTGCAAAATACAACTAAGTCTTGGCGTATTCCTTTGTTTCTGCCACTTATTACCCTGCCGCAAATTCTGGTTTTATCTTGGCTTTTGAATCAGGTTTAGCCTCGACTACAGATTCAACAGCACTTCTCTATAGCGGTCTTTGGCACTACCAACAACTGGCTTACCGTGAGCTGGCAACAAATTTTGAAATTCCACATTGAGAATGTTTTTCATTTCAGTTTTATCTGGCTTGGCAAACTTCAGCCACGCGGGGCCAACGTTGTGCGCTTTGATGAACCCGGCCTTTTTCATCATCTTCTTACCAATGAAACTAAAATACTGATCCGTTTCGCTCCAGCTCTGCAGGCAATCACCGGATATTAAAATACCGCCATCGCGCTCCAACAGCAGCAGCGCTTCTTTAGGAACAGAAGAGTTAATTGCGACAATACGAGCCGAAGAAATCGGTAAAATCGTCTCACCAGAAAGCACCACATCAGCTTCTAAATAGATATCTTCAGGTTTTGGATCAGGTTCGAAACTGGAGTTGTAGACTGCATCAACCGACCATACTTTGGCGCCGTAACGGTCTTTGTAAAAGGGATCGTCCATACCGTGAAAACCGGCTATGCGAATAACATGTTTAACCTGGCCTAGCGCATCGAGTTGCTCCAGCCCTGCGTCATTCAGACGCACAGTATTTATAAGAGTAAGTTCATTGCCCTCCCTTACCACCGTCATATTGCGGCTGAACTTCATGGGCAGTGGGCGTCGAATACTGCAGCTTCCCGTTACAAAAAATACGTTGGGGGAAATCTCTTCGAGGTCACCGTGCTTCATGGCCTTTGGGAAATTATTGTTGGGCATTGTCACCCTCCTTAGTTCTCTGAATTCGTTTTAAAGCAATCTTCCAGCATTGCCTTCAATTTATTATTTCCTAAGCCTAGCAGCAGTTCGATATTTTGTTCAGGAATTAGTTCCGGATTTGGATAATTCTCCAAAACCCGCGCTAGGCTTTGCTCTCTTAATATATGCAAGATCGGGTAAGGCGATCTATTAGTATAGTTTTCCGCGTCCTCTGGCAAGGTGCCTGCAAACTGGTAATCCGGATGGAAACTGGCAATTTGATAAACGCCTTCCATCCCCAGCTCAACTAAGAGGTTTTCCGCCTGAGCCAAAAACTGGTTGTAGTCGTAAAAGTCAGTAAGCACTTCCGGATGAATTAATAAGGTGGTTTCAATTGCCTCGTCGCTATCGAGAAGTTGTAGCTCATGCCTAAGTTGCTGCAGTAAGCCCTCCTCTGTTTTAACTTCCGTCGCTGAGAAGCGAACTCGCGCTTTAACTAACTCCGCTTTGGCGAAGGGACAAAGATTTAGACCAACAACACAGCTTTCGACCCAGTTTTTTACGGATTGAACGACTTTTTCCTGCTCCAAAATCCCTCACAACTAAATTATTCCTAAAAGATTGGCTCAGCCTATCCCATCCTGCGGCTAAATAGGGTAAAACGACATCATGAAAATCCCTAAGCGGCTACAACCACTATTTGACGACGGTCTTATCGACGAAGTTATCTCCCGATTGATGAGCGGTAAAGAAGCGGACGTCTATGTGGTGCGCTGTGGGAATGATATTCGTGCCGCCAAAATTTATAAAGAAGCGGCTAAAAGGAGCTTTAAACAAGCGGTTACCTATCAAGAGGGCCGCAAGGTGCGCAATAGCCGACGCGCACGCGCCATGGAAAAGGGTTCTAAGTTTGGTCGCAAACAGCAGGAAGAGACCTGGCAGAGCGCAGAAGTAGATGCACTGGTTCAGGTTGGCCGTGCAGGCGTAAGAGTGCCAGAAACCTTTGGTTGCCTTGAGGGCGTTCTGCTTATGGAGCTGATTACGGACGAAGACGGCAATGTAGCGCCTCGTTTAAGCGAAGTAGCTATGTCTGCTGAGCAGGCCATCGAAGACCACGACCTAGTTATGAAATATGTATCCCGCATGCTCTGCGCAGGCATAGTTCACGGAGATCTATCTGAGTTTAATGTATTAGTAGATGAGTACGGCCCGGTAATTATTGATATGCCCCAGGCAGTAAATGCGGCAGCCAATAACAATGCGCAAAGCATGTTGCTGCGCGACGTAGATAACATGAAGAACTACTACGGCCAATTTGCGCCGTCGCTGCTTAACAGCAAGTATGGCAAAGAGATTTGGGCGCTGTATGAAGAGGGTGACTTAACGCCAGAGACCGAGCTTACCGGCTTATTTGAAGACCCAACTGAATCCGCCGATGTAGACGGCGTGCTTCATGAAATCATGGCCGCTATGGCTGAAGAAGAAGAGCGGTTGGAGCGTATTCGGGAAGCTGAAGAGGGCTAGACCTCAGTCCACACAGTTCCATTCATTCACTTGTAGTTCTGGCCGCCATACAAAATACCGAGACAGATCAACGGGCTGAGTAAAGGTTACCGGATCAACAATCCTTATATGGTAATCAAGGCGCTGCTGATCATCAGAAAGCGTAAATCGCTCGGTCAATCGGATATTTTTATCCATAGGTGTACCCAGGTCATCGAATGCTGCCGCATCAATATTAGCGGTCTCTACTACCAGCGTATTCGCTTCCCACGCTCCCGAGGAATAACCGAGCGGCCCCCAGCTGTCGTCTGAGTTCTGGTTTTGTTCACCCATATGAATCCGACGCTCTGCATCGTCCTCTTCAAAGCGAATTAAAATATCCTCGCCCTGTTGAACAAATTCGATGGGGTGCGGAGTAATCATCAGAAAAGGCATGTCCTTTTCCCAGCAACTGAGTTGCACCTCTATGTCGGGTACCCAGCTTTCCTTAGTGGCAGCGGCGGCTTCCGTCAGTGGGTAGCCTCCCCTAAACATAGGAAACGAGCTATCTAATATTGTGCTCCAAACCCGAAAAATCCCATCTGCCGAGTCTCGCGCTTGTTCGGCTACTTGATTGTCAAAAACTGGCTGAAGAGTTTGGTCATTATCCGGGTCGGTAAAATAGGGAGTAGATCCGCGATCCACCAATACTTCCCTGCCGTCCATCAGCAAGAGATTGTTGCCGGCCATAGCCGGTAGGCCACCCCGGGCGGGGTTTCCAGCAACCTGAATGGTGTCGCCTATATGCAATATTTCCTGATCGAGCCCACGGGTTCTCAGCATGCTTAGGGCCGATAGTTCTATTTCCCAGTCTTCAATGTTGCCGCTTGTATCGGTTACGGCAACTTCAAGTCGTACATGGGGATTGCTCCAGCGGAAATCCGTAATAGTACCTTCAATAGATATGGTCTGATCGGGATCAAAGGTGCCTAATGTGCTGTGATGTCCGTAGGCCACCGTACTAATAAGCAGTGCCAATATTCCGTATGTGAATTGATTCATTTTGCCCCCAGCTATAGGTTAGATATCGATCAAATATTTTTCATCTCGGCTTTTAGCAGATCCAAGGTATTGGAAATATTTTCATCCAATTCGAGATTTTCTTCAAAAAACTCAGCGTATATTGCCTGTAAATCTACCAAATCTAAAAAATCCGGATGATGTACCTCTGCAATATCCGCGTAATGAACCCGCAGGTCACCTTTGCGCACAAAAAGTTCGTAGATATGTACTGCAAGATTAGTCGCTGGAATATCGCCCATTTTTGCATAGCTAGGGGCATAGTCTTGGCTGGCCTCAATTTCTCCAAAGTAGCGGTTTTCTTTTTCCACTACCCAGGCATGTGCCAGAAATACTTCACCTATGGATTGCCCGCGTACGATCATGCGGTGCTCATCGGTTAATTCTTGATCGATTTTTTCGTCATAGGTGACTAGGGCCAAAGTTCGGGTTGTTCGAACTCCGTCCGCCAGTGAGTGTAAATCTGAAACTCGTAACTGGTCGCCGTTTTTAAGCACTTCAATCTGATAGTTACCGAATATTTTTTCTATGCGTTGGCTGTTAAGCAGCGGACGTAAGGATTCGGGAGCAATATCTTGCGAGCCATCTACGGGCTCCGCCATTACATGGGAAAAAACCAGGTTGCCACTAACCAGAAGTTGCGCAAAAAGCATTTGATTTCTATTCATAACTATATGTTTTTAAAGGATTTTCCAAGCAACTATCAAGGGGCCAATTGTAACGCTGGCTCTTGCAATAAAGCGAATTGTTCTCGCAGTTCTAATATATGTTCACCCCAGTACCGCTCGGAATTGAACCAGGAGAAATGCAACGGAAATGCCGGGTCGTCCCAACGCCGTGAAAGCCAAGCGCAGTAGTGCATCATTCGCAGTGTTCGAAGGGGTTCTATCAGCTGTAGCTCAAGCGTATTGAACGGTTGAAATACTTCATAGCCTTCCACCAATTCGCCCATTTGCGCGGCTTGCTGGAACTTGTCACCAGATACCAGCATCCACAAATCCTGAATTGCCGGAGCCATGCGCGCGTCGTCAAAATCCACAAAGTGCGGCGCGTCATCTCGCCATAAAATATTACCAATATGGCAATCAGTGTGTGTGCGAATCCAATCGACTCCTTCGCAGGCAGTAAACCGCTGTCGAATAATACCGAGCAGATCGTTGCAAAGGGTTTCGTAGGGCTCTTTCAGGTAGTCCGGAATCATGTGTTCTAGAACATAATCCATGCTGTCCTGACCATAGCTTTCAATGGTCAGGCTGGTGCGGTGCTCAAAAGGTTTTGACTGGCCTATACGATGCATCTGGCCCATGCATTGGCCAAGCGTGAAGAGATTGTCAGGATTATCCAATTCCGGTGCGCGCCCACCCCTGCGTGGAAATACCGTAAGCATAAAATTTTCATAATGCAGAAGGCTTTGTTTTTCTGAATTGAGCCAAGGCGTAACTGCTGACAATTCATGCTCTTCCAGCTCGAAGGTGAAGTCGTGTTCTTCCTGTATCTGTTCAGGAGACCAGCGATCTGGGCGATAAAATTTTACGATGACGGGTTCGGCGTCTTCCAAACCGACCTGATAAACCCGGTTTTCATAGCTATTTAACGCCAGCATTCGACCGTCAGTTTGAAAGCCCTGAGCTTCCACAGCTTGCAACATATAGTCCGGCGTTAGCTTCGCAAAGGCATGCTCTGGAGCTGGCGCAGCATCGGGTTTAGTCGGTTCTAATTTGTTCATTACAGGAATCTATTCATCGCAGTTTTTGGGAGCTGTACTTAAGCAGCGATAAGATTTTCTAGATAAGCAATTATGTCGGATGAATCAAAAATCCAACGCACTTCGTTATTCTCTTCGGTTCGCAAACATGGAACTTTTAACTTGCCGCTGCCGGCAACTAATTGATCGCGAGCCGCTTCGCTGCGCTTGGCGTCACGAAGCTCTACAATTATTCCATTGCGCTTCATAGCCCGTCGAACTTTTACGCAAAAGGGGCAGGCGCGATACTGATAGAGAATTATGCCGGTAACTTTGGCCTCAACTTCAGCTTGGGCTTGGGCATCCCGCTTAATAGTTCGTGGCGTAAATACCCAGTCAAAAAACAGGATAAGGGCGCCTAAAATCTTGTGAATAACCGACATTCCAACTCCAGTAGGGTCATTGTGAGCGGCGCGCAGAATATCACTCTATGGCTGCTTAAGCTCACTATCACTTCACTTTCCTCGGCGATAGACATATCTTGGTTGGTATTGCGCATAATTATCGAAGTGTGGGGAGAAATACCATTAATACAAACAAGCTGACAAAGCTGAACCTAACCAGGTTCTTGGTGCTAGCCAGCATTATTTTTGCAGGAGAAATTGTCTTTTCTCTGCCCTTTCACATCGCCCGTTTTTTCCGCCCCACTTTTTTAGAGGTCTTTGCCCTTAGCAACACCCAATTGGGAGATATTTTTGCGGTCTATGGCGTTATTGCCATGCTGGCGTATTTTCCGGGCGGGCTAATAGCCGATAAGTTTCAGCCACGGAAGTTGATGGCCCTATCACTCTTGGCAACTGCATTGGGTGGCGTTTATCTGTACTCCATACCTAACGCATCTGGACTGGCTGTGCTATTTGGATATTGGGGCCTGACCAGTATTCTATTGTTCTGGGGTGCCATGATTAAAGTGACCCGGCAGTGGGGAGCTTCCAATGCCCAGGGCCTGGCATTTGGTCTGCTTGATGGAGGCAGGGGTTTTGTCGCCAGCCTGTTTGCTAGTGCAGCGGTTTTGATACTTAGCTTTTCAACGAGGGCAGATACTGGTTCTGGGCTCGAGCAGGTTATTCTTTTTTATACTCTGGTGACTATTCTTGCGGCAGCAGTTATCTGGTTTGCGCTGCCTCGTTCTGATTTCAATATTGATCCCAGCTCTTATTCCAGCTCTGATTCGAGCTCTCATTCGGGCATCGAGCGTATTCATATTATTGAGACCTTGAAAAACCCCAATGTATGGATACAGGGTGGCATTGTTATAGCCGCCTATTGTGGCTACAAAGCACTAGACAATTACGGAATATATGCGGTTGATGTGCTTGGAATGACGCAGCTTGAGTCCGCCGAATTTACTACTCTCGCAAGCTATAGCCGCCCTATTGCGGCCATTGCGGCCGGATTAATAGTAGATCGCTTTAGCGCCAGCGCAGTTATTAAGATTTTATTTACCGCACTGCTAGCCGCATTTGTAATGCTAGCGGCCTTCAATCCTTCTGCCGACCTCTCTGCTATTCCCTCCGCCCCATTGGTCTGGTTTGTAATGACCAACCTGTTGATTACCTTTATCGCGGTCTACGCCCTTCGCGGTGTGTACTTTGCTTTATTAGAAGAGAGCAATATAAAACTGCACAGCACGGGTACAGCGGTAGGCATTATTTCGGTATTAGGATTTACCCCCGATATTTTCTTTGCTCCCATTACCGGCCGAATCCTCGACGCCAATCCCGGATTTGTTGGGTTTCAGCATTATTTCCTAACCTTGGCGGTTGTCTCTGTAATTGGCTTAATATTCTCTTCAGTGCTGGTTAAACGAGCTTCAAAAACCAAAATATAGGGTAATACCTGCAAGCACATTGGTAACTGCAACAGAGGCCAGTATTAACCCCATCACTCGGCTGATGACATTTGCTCCTGCGTTACCGATAAATTTGTGGATCCAGCTCGCTGCCAACAAAAACACGAGTGTAATAAGCAAAACAAAAAGAATAACGCCCGTAGTTTGTGCCTGCTCAACTAGGTTGAATTCATTTTTCTTCGTCAATAATACTGCCGCCAATATCGAGCTCGGACCTGCTAATGAGGGAACCGCTAAGGGAAATATTGCTGTCTCTGTGCCGCTCTCAACCATACGTAATTCTTCTTCCGGCTTGCTCTCGCCAAATAGCATCGATAAGGCAAATAGAAAAAGCACTATGCCGCCAGCAATTTGAAAGGCTGAAATTGGAATTTCCATGGCGGTAAGAATTGCTTCACCAGCCACCACAAAAAATACCAACATTGCCGCAGAAATCAGCGTAGCTTTAACGGCAATTTGCCGCTTTGTGCGAACATCAAATCCTCGAGTAACTGCGATAAACACGGGCACAGAATCGATGGGGTCTATCACCGCAAAGAAAAATATAAAGGTGGCTATTAATTCAGCCATGGCTATCTCCATCTGGAATCCTGCGAACAGGATACCAGCGCTTTTGCCGATACACCTGTCTTCGCTGAAGTGCAGTTTTTAATTCGTAATTGCTGTCTTTTCCATAGAATTATTTAAAAGCCGGGCGACTGTCTTTCATGATCTGGTCTAACTTAGTTTGCGCTTTTTTGAGATCAGAAAAGTCTTCAGTCTCCAGCATTTCGCATTCATCATCTGCTCAATGGCAACCGGGTAGGACCTGCAATCTTCCGGACGGTCATAATAAATATCGCAGGTGTACAAATCTTGATTGGGGGCTTTGCGTAACCAGGGGCAAAGCTCTAACTGCTCGCCACTTTTGGGGTCCATCCAAATCTTACCGTCCCGCACATGCGCCCGAATCTTTGGCCGGAAAACATCCCACAGTTCAATTTCGCTAGTTGAAGCAGAGAGCCCACCATTGCTGTATTTGACGCAGCATTTGCCGCATTGATTGCAGTCTTTCATTTGGGCGCTATGCCCATATCATCGAGTCGCATTAGAATTTCCGTTTTGCGGGTCTGCGCCACTTCCAGCCAGGGAATATTCTCTTGCGCACCAATAATGGCGTAAATGGAATTTAGCCCAATGCCTTTCATATCTTTGAGTTGCGCATAAAGCTGGTAGGGGTCCGCTGCCATAAAGTCTTCCACTGTATGAATATTGACGCGAGCCAAAATATCTTCGCTTTTGGGCCCGAAGCCTTTTAAGTCACTTAGCCTTTTCGGCTTATTTGAGCTCGGTGCATTCATAACTTGGTTGAAATAGTGCCTCTAACGCCTCATCTAATAGGAATCTTACCTGACAACTCTTGTTGTTAAACTGCTATCAACAGTCCTTAGGCCAAAAACATGATCAATATGGATTTCACCAAGCAGGTGACTATCGACACAAACCAGCAGGAATGGGTGGAATCACCTCTAGCTAGAGTGTGGCGTAAACCCCTTGCTCGAGAAGAAGCCGAACGCGGCCATGCCAGTAGCATTGTTCGATACGATCCCGGTGCGATATTTCGTGCCCATGATCACCCTCTGGGTGAAGAAATATTGGTTTTAGAGGGTACCTTTTCCGATGAAACCGGCGACTACCCTGCGGGCACGTACTTTAGAAACCCGGAAGGCTTTCGGCATGCGCCTTTTAGTGCAGAGGGATGTGTATTGCTGGTGAAGCTGCATCAGTTTCAAGAAGAAGATACGGCCCATGTGGTAATTGATACAAATACTGCGCCCTTTAGCCCTGGCATCGGCAGTCTAGAAGTGCTGCCGTTGCATCAGTTTGGAACTGAGAGCGTCGCTCTAGTGCGCTGGCCTGCGGGCGAGCGATTTCAAAAACATGCGCATTTTGGCGGTGAAGAAATTTACGTTATCAGCGGTGAGTTCCTAGATGAACATGGCCGCTATCCGGCGGGAAGCTGGATTCGTAGCCCGCACTTAAGTGAACATTTTCCTTTTGTTGAAGAAGATACTTTGATTTGGGTGAAGACGGGGCATTTGGCCTAATAGAAATAGCCACAAATAAACAACAGATTCGTTCGAAAATGAGACGGCTTTACTGGAACCACGCCGCATCCAGTGCAAGAATGCCCTACCTAATCTGTAGTAGCAGGAGACTTAATATGCAGACTTACAAAAAACTCTTATTTATTGGCCTATTTACTTGCGTCGGATTTGTACTGAGCGCGTGCAATACCATCAGTGGCATTGGCGAAGATCTGCAAGCCGCAGGTGGCGCCATAACAAACAAAGCCGAAGAAGTGCAGGAAGGCGAAGATTAACGCCAGAACTATATAAATGTCTAATTTCACACATATTAATAGCCAGGGCGAAGCCCATATGGTCGATGTATCGGCCAAATCTGCCACTGCCCGCACAGCAATTGCTGCTACTAAGGTGATATTAGGGAAATCTATTGTCGACAAAATCTATGCGTCCGATATGCCCAAGGGCGATGTGCTCGCCACAGTTCGAATCGCTGGTATTCAGGCGACCAAGCAATGCGCAAGCCTTATCCCTTTGTGCCACCCTCTGCCTTTGGACAAGGTATCGGTAGATATCTCCCGCATTGGCGATGGCGCCATAGGAATAGAAGTGACTTGTCGCACCACCGGCAAAACCGGTGTTGAGATGGAAGCGCTGACCGGTGCTTCTGTTGCCGCCCTTACCCTCTACGATATGTGTAAGGCGTTAGACAAAGGTATATCTATAGAGTCGGTTCGCCTGCTGGAGAAAACCGGCGGCAAAAGCGGCGATTGGAAAGCTGAAGATGGGTCTAGCTAGTGTCCGTTAAAGTATTGCTCTTTGGTCGGTTGTCGGAACTTGGCTCTGAATCGAACATCGAAGTCGAACTCGCTGACACTGGATCAACCCCAGAAACCGTCCGCACTAAATTAAGTGCTAATAATTCCGCTTTGGGCAAAGCCCTTAATGAACCGCAAATTCTTGTGGCCTTGAATAAAGAAATTGTCTCTCTCGATCACCCATTAAAAGATGGCGACGAACTGGCTTTTTTACCCCCAGTGACTGGCGGATAGACCGTGAGCTCGCAGGTATTGATCACCGAGGCTGATTTTGATCTAGGCGCCGAATACGAAAAGCTTTGTACCGAACTTCCCAATATCGGTGCCGTAGTTACCTTTGTAGGAAGGGTGCGAGATCTGAATCGGGGTAATAAAGTTGCAACGCTGGAACTGCAACACTACCCCGGCATGACTGAAAACCTTATTGAAAAAATTATCGATGAAGCAAAGCAGCGCTGGCCTCTAGAGCGTGTGCGCGTTATTCACCGTGTTGGTCCCCTGCAACCCAGCAGCCAGATAGTTTTTGTTGGCGTTGCCAGCGCCCACCGCAAAGAGGCTTTTGCGGCTGCTGAATTTATTATGGATTACCTCAAAACTCAGGCGACTTTTTGGAAAAAAGAATCAGGCCGGAAACAGGAGTCGGACAAAAGTAGTTCCGAATGGCTAGAAATGAAAACCAGCGATATCGAAGCCGCAGAGAGCTGGAAAAAATGAGTCTGGATCATCAGGAATTTTTACGTTACAGCCGCCAAATGATGGTGGCGGATATGGGTGAAGAGGCCCAAGCAAAGCTTAAATCATCCACCGTTGTGGTAGTGGGATTGGGCGGGCTTGGCTGCCCTGCTTCTCTTTACTTGGCAGCCGCAGGAGTGGGAAAACTCGTGCTAATCGATGACGACGAAATTGAACTCTCGAATCTGCAACGTCAGATTCTGTTCCGCGATTCAGATATCGGCAAATACAAAGCCAAGGTCGCCGCAAAAAGACTGCAAAAATTAAACCCCAATCTGCAAACCGAAGTTCTGTTGGAAAATATAGATCGCCAAGATCTTATTGGCCTTCTAGACGACGCCACCCTGATACTGGATTGCACTGACAATATGGCAACACGCCAAGAGATTAATCGCGCAGCCGTGGCTTACGCAAAGCCCTTAGTATCTGCCGCAGCCATGGGTTGGGAAGGCCAATTACTGGAAGTTCGAAACGATATTGAATCGGCAGCCTGTTTGGCCTGCGCTTACGGCATAGACCAAGATGAGCCCATAATGAACTGCGCAACCGCTGGCGTTATGGGCCCCGTGTTAGGCGTTATGGGCAGCATGCAGGCGCTGAGGGCTATTCAAATAATTACCGGCAATAACCCAAGCGATAAAAGCAAATTAGCCCGCTTTGATGGTAAAAGCGGCGAGTGGGTGAATTTTAGTCTTTCGGCTAAGTCTGATTGTTCGGTTTGTTCCTGATCCCCTTGAAACCTTGTGTTTTTTGTACTCCCGACACGAGGATTGAAAATCCTCGTGTCGGTTCCTGAACCTTTTCTTGATCTCCAAATCAGTCCTCAAGCGCGAAGATAAATCGGTTGGCGTGCTCAATTTCTACGGCTTCGCCATCCACTATTTTCGGCCAAAACTTAAATTGCTCAATAGCTTGAATACTCGATTGGATAAACACGCTGTTGCTGCAGTGTTCTGGGCCATAGGGAACATATGCATCGCGAACATCCCCCAAAGCAGTGATAGTGAAGTAAACCGTGCAAAAACCAGTAACTCCAAGCTCAAAAGCGCGCTGGGGATACGTAGGATTCACCCGAACCAATGCAACAACATCAATACCTGGTATATACGCTGTCTGTGATGTTGCGTAACCGGTTAATAAAATAATCATTAAGAGTAATGTGATCTTCTTCAATTTCTATCCCCCTAGTTGAGCTCTAGCGCATCTTCTGTCCACTCATGAGAATACATGAGAACCTATACTGAGGAGGCGGCAAAACCGTAAGCGCCTGACTTTAGTGACACTATTATTTTTCAGTCTAAATTGAAAATCCCCGCTTCGATCTAATAAATTCGGCTAATCAAATTCGACAACGTAACCGTCAACCAAGCGCTTGCCACCAAATCCCACAGGCAGTACACCGGAGTCGGCGCGTGAGCCTAGTAGTCCCTGCGTTGTAGTGTGTGCATAGTCTCTTTGTTCTGGGAATTCACCGAGCTGTAAATTGCTCTCCATTACTGGAAGAAGCGTTGTTCCATCTATCCATTTCCATGCTCCTTCTTCATCTGCATCACTAAGGCCGATCCAATAAACGCCGCTCTCGGGTATTGTTGATATGAACAGCCGCAGCTCTTCCTCGCTTGAGAAAGTAGCTAGATGCCCACCATCTCCTTCTGCAAGTATTTTTGCTCGTGTCCAAGAAACTGAGGAGTTAACCAATTTGTAGCGACTTGCTTCATCCACAGGTGTCGTGGAGCAGCTCGCCAATATAAATACTAATGTGACTGATAATAGGTATTTCATTATTTCTCCTTAAAAAGGTCTTCCCGTCCAAACGTGAGAATACATGAGAATCTATACCGAGAAATGGGCAAAACCCTAAGTGGCCTGTTGTTAGGTGCGACGAATACTAGAACTTTTCATACATTGATCTCTTGGCTCCTTCACTTGGTACACTTGTGCAGTCGAGCCACTTCAGTAACTATTCGCACCCCAAGGTTTTGTCTAAGATTTAACAGCCAAACCAAATCAATTTTAGGAGATTACCGGTGAGTCACGCCGAGAAAGAATTTATACCCCTCAATATAGCTGTGCTTACGGTTTCTGATACCCGAACATTGGAAAACGACACTTCAGGTCAATACTTGGTGGACAAGCTTATTGAGGCTGGCCACAAGTCCTCTGACCGACAGCTTGTTGTCGACAGCAAATATGAAATACGTACATTGGTCTCGGGCTGGATTGCCGATTCCTCCACCCAGGTGGTGCTAATTACCGGCGGAACCGGTTTCTCGGATCGAGACGTTACTCCAGAAGCCGTACAGCCACTTTTTGATAAAGCTGTTGAAGGTTTTGGCGAGTTATTCCGGCAGGTGTCATACCAAGAAATTGGTAACTCAACGATTCAGTCCCGATGTGTTGCTGGCATGGCCAATAATACGTTGATCTTTTGCGTACCCGGTTCAACTGGAGCATGTGGAACCGCTTGGGATTCGATAATCAAGGATCAGCTGGATAGTCGGCATGGACCCTGCAACTTCGTTAAGCACCTATAGAAAAATCCTGAAATGCCACGATACTGCGTTGAAAGCTGTCATCAAATGCTCATTTACCTAGCCGTAAACTGCGCGTTTTCCGCCAACTTCCGCCTTGTCTCGCCCTCATTTCAGAATTTTTCTAGCCCGGATGTGCTGTGTTAACTGTCGAAGAAGCCAAAGCTGAAATTCTCTCCAGAGCCAAGCTAAGTGTTGGCACCGAGACTATCAATCTATTTGACGCACTGGGTCGGCGACTCGCAGTGGATATTTATTCCCCGGTTGATGTTCCACCCGCGGATAACTCAGCGATGGATGGCATCGCAGTTTGTTCTTCAGATTGTCAGGCCGGAGATAACTCTTTTGTTATAAGCCAGCGCATCGCCGCTGGCGATAAAACCGAATTATTAACTCCAGGCACAGCTGCAAGAATATTTACCGGCGCAGAAATTCCAGAAGGCGCTGATACCGTTGAAATGCAGGAAAACTGCAGCTTCGAGGGAGACTCTGTTCAGTTCACTGGCATTCCTGAAATCGGTCGAAATATTCGCTCTCAGGGGCAAGATATTAAATCTGGCGCCTTGATCCTAGCCAAAGGCAGCTCCTTACGCTCGCAGGAACTGGGATTGATCGCCTCTATTGGCATTGGACAGATATCCGTATTCAAAAAACCTCGCATCGGAGTATTTAGCACCGGCGACGAATTGGTTGAACCGGGAATAGCCTTACAGCCGGGGCAAATTTACAATTCCAATCGATACAGCCTCGCCGCTTTGATTCAGGAAGCGGGTTGCGAATTTTTGGATTTAGGGACGGTTGGCGATAGCTTAGAAGCGACTATTCAATTATTGAGAGATAGTAGCCCTAAGGTAGATGTTCTGATTTCCAGCGGTGGCGTATCGGTCGGCGACGAAGATCATGTTAAACCTGCGGTTGAAGCCTGCGGCTCTTTATCTCTTTGGAAAATTGCAATGAAACCTGGCAAACCTCTGGCCATGGGTCAGGTTGGCGACACTCCCTTCTTTGGACTCCCAGGAAATCCAGTGTCAGGCTTTGCGACCTTTTTGCTCTTTGTTAAACCCTTTCTTGGCGTATTGGGCGGTGGCAATGCAGCACAACTTCAGTGGCTGCAGGTTCCTGCAAATTTCGAGCGCAAAGCTCCGTCGAGGGAAGAATACCTTCGGGTTCGGCTCTCATCTAAAGAAGGTAGTAGTGGATGTGCAGAACTATTCCCGAATCAAAGCAGTGGCGTGCTTTCTTCCCTTAGCTGGGGCAGTGGGCTGGTTCGGCAGAAAATTGGCCAAGCCATTGGCAGGGGTTCTTTAGTAGATTACCTGCCTTTCAGCCAGTTTTAGTACCTACTTATTTTCTCTCTGAAGCCTTCTCTTAAGCCTCCTCTCAACCCCTTTTGCAATTGTGGGGAAAGCGGGTGAATTCTGACAAATCGGTTAATTTTCATTAAAGCCATTGCCCACCATCTCTACCTGTGGAATTAATGCCTTCCTAATATGGGAGGGGATACCTGTTGCGAAGTCTAATATTCTTGATATGCGTTTTGTGCGCATCGCAACTTTTGGCTCAACCCCGCAGCCTGGATTTCTTCCAGGGCACTCAAAGCAGCACTCAAAAAGAGAGCCTTTCAGTCACTCCCCCGCCGGACTCTGAATTCAGTTTTGTACGCCTCACTTACGATCAAAGCTTGAATAGCTATGGCCGCAGAGCGCCCTGGCGCACAGATTGGCCAGAAGCAGAAACTCATTTTCTACAGGGCATATCGCGACTCTCTGTTGTCGAGAGCGCAGACCAAGCCCGCAGTGTTCGGCTTACTGACGAGGCTATTTTCGATTACCCCTGGCTCTATGCCGTGGACGTGGGCAAGTGGTCACTGACCGCTGAAGAAGCGGCTGGGCTGCGAGAATATCTTTTGCGCGGTGGCTTTATGATTGTCGATGATTTCCACGGCAGCTATGAATGGCAGGTTTTCCAAACCCATTTGCGCAAAGCATTCCCCGACCGGCCTATAGTAGATATCCCAGAGGACGACCCGCTAATGTCAGTAATGTTTGATCTCGACCAGAGCATTCAGATTCCGGGTATTCGCGCCTATAACAGCGGCCAAACTTGGGAACAGGATGGCTATGACCCTCATTGGCGCGGACTCTATGACGACAACGGTCGCCTAATGCTGGCAATCAATTTTAATATGGACTTGGGAGATGCGTGGGAGCATGCAGACGATCCGGGATACCCTGAACCTATGACTTCATTGGCTTACCGCTTTGCCGTGAACTATGTAATTTATGCGATGACGCACTAGGCTTATATAAGAGATATTTGTAAAAGAGATGTTCGAATCCCTATTTAGCTTTTTATTTAAGTACCCCCGCGAGTATTACGTCGAGGGTGAACTGATTCCCCAGACTTGGGGACAGCCTGCTGTGGTAGTTGGCATCCTCTTGGTCGGTCTAGCACTTATTATTATTTCTGCCCTGCGCAGCCGAGATGAATTACATCCAGCAAGACTGATTGCCATTGGCGCCCTGCAATTAACAGTATTGTGCGTCGGCCTGGCAATGCTAATGCAACCGGTGCTGGAAGTAGAAGAACTTCGCCCACAGGACAATAAGGTAGTTGTGCTGGTAGATACCTCTCGCAGCATGGCCTTGAGTGACGACGGGGAAATCTCGCGGCTACAAGGCATATTGCCGACTCTGGATTTGGATATTTTGCAGCCCCTCGAAGAGAGCGGTTATAGCCTTGAGCTGCAAAGCTTTGATGGCAGTGTCGAGAACGTTGAACAATTATTGTCTGCCGGCGCTCAGGATCGTTCGCTAATCACCAATCAGCTAACTGCCGCTTTGCGGGGCGCCAGCAACCAGTCTGTGGCCGGTCTTATTTTGGTATCCGACGGTGCCGATAACTCTAATGAGTTGAATGAACTCTGGTTTTCGCAACTGCAAAGCTTTGGCGTTCCAGTACACACCCTGGGTGTTGGCCGCGAAGTAATGACAGAAGACATGGAGATTAGTGCGGTCAATCTGCCGGACTCAGCGATTCCCGACGCAAATTTAAGAGCTGAAGTAACACTTCAATCGGGCACAGCCCGGCAATCTATATTAAAGGTATACGACGGCGATCGAATTGTTGCCTCTGAGCCGGTGGAGCTGCCCGGAGAAGGTCGAAAGATACAGCAGTCAATTAGCATTCCTACGGGAGACGTTGGGGTTCGTCATTTGCGATTTGTACTGGATCCGGGCGCGGATGAATACAACACCCAGAACAATGAACTGCGCCACAGCCTAACAGTCGCCCAGACTCAGCCGAGGGTTCTTTATGTTGAGGGCGAACCTCGTTGGGAATATAAATTTATTCGCCGCGCCATTGAGGAAGCAGGATTTGTTCATTTGCACGGCCTGGTACAAACCTCCACCAATAAATCTTACCGCCAAGGCATAGATTCTCCAGAGCAGCTGGAAAACGGCTTCCCTAGCACCAGAGATGAGCTGTTTAATTATCAGGGATTAATTATCGGCAGCCAACAAGCTGCAGCCCTAAGCCAAGATCAAATAGCCCTGATAAAAGACTTTGTTGATGTGCGAGGAGGCAGCCTGTTGATGTTGGGCGGATTAAGTGGGCTAGGTGATGGCGGTTGGCAAAACACGGTAGTTGCCGATATTTTGCCGCTACAACTTATTCAGGGCGATGCAGATACCTTTGTTCGGGTGCAAACTCCTGCCTACGCAACTGCGGCTGCTTTACGCTCTCCCTGGCTTAGATTTGCAGATGACGAAATTGAAAACCAGGACAGATGGAACTTGCTGCCGGAAATCGCCGACTACCAAATAGTTGGCGAAGCTCGCCCTGGTGCCACGGTACTAATGGAAGTACAACACAGTCAGGGCACAAGCCCCCTGCTCGCCTATCAGCGCTACGGTCGCGGTAAAACCTATGTCTTAGCTTCGGGCGGAACTTGGCGCTGGCAGATGCAGATGCCATCTGAAGATCAGAGCCATGAAATATTTTGGCAATCTTTGTTGCAAGAAATGATTTCCGAAGTACCCCAATCCATAGATTTTCAGACTGATACCAACTGGTATATGGACAACAGCCGAATTGAGGTTTCCGCCAACATCCGGGATCCCGGCTTTGAACCTTCAGGCAATGCCCAGGTGACAGTACGCGTGGAGGACTCCGCCGGCCAAACACAAAATATTGAGCTGACTCCCGTAGCCGCCGAGCCCGGTACCTATAGAGGCACAGCCCTTGTTGATAATGAAGGCTTGGTGCAGCTTGATATGTCTGCGACTTTGGGAGAAACCGAGCTGGACCCAATCAGGTTGTTTGCCGAACGCAGTGACGGCCGTATGGAGTACTTTAATACCGCGCAAAATTCCGGTTTTCTAAAACGCCTAGCTTCTGTGAGCGGTGGTAGTTACTTTACTGCAGACACGGCCGCAGGTATTTTGGATGAGATGCGATTCAGTAATTCCGGCATCACCGAAAGAGACTGGCTGGTTCTTTGGAATATGCCCTTTGTGTTTATATTGCTGCTTATGTTGAAGGTTTCGGAATGGATGTTAAGAAGACGCTGGGGAAGACTCTAATGCGCTATCTAATAGACAACCTTATACCCGGTAAGCGCGCCTCAACTGCCAATCTAATCTCTCTGGCACTAATTCTGCTCGCCATGCACCAATCGGTATTGGCGAAAGAACATATGATTATTGTTAGCGGCCTTGGCGGCGATGTGCGCTTCCAGGCGAATTTTAATGGCCAGGCCCGGCAGCTGTATGACGCAGCTATTAGCCTTGGGTTAGATGAAAGCCAAATTCAGCTTTTATTAAATGATGATGCCACTAAAACAAATATTATTGCGGCGATATCCAGTATTGATTCCAGCTCTGAGGACTCCGTCCAGGTTCATCTAATAGGGCACGGCAGCTTCGACGGCATCCAGTACAAATATAATATTCCCGGCCCGGATATCACCGACGGTGAATTAGCCGCCGAGTTAAATGAGTTAGCCGGTACCCAGATGGTAGCGCTAATGACCAGCTCTAGCGGAGCCGCTATGGAAAGGCTTCGGGGCGATAACCGCCTGGTTATTACCGCTACTAAAAGCGGGCTGCAGAAAAATGCTTCGGTATTTTCAAGATTCTGGGCTGAAGGTGCTGACCTAAACAATACCGATCTCAATAAAAACGAGATAATTAGTGTTGGCGAGCTGTATAGCTATACCACTGAGCGCGTCAAAGACTATTACGAATATGAGGGACTAATTGCCTCTGAGGCCAGTCTATTTGAGGGCCCTCCCGGAATTGATGCAGACTTGTTTAACCTCGCACGTATAGGTCAGCTGGCCAATGCCGTCATCTCTGTGCAGACAGAAGCTCTTATTGCCGAGCGCGCAAATGTTGAGGTAAAACTAAGCGAGCTTTCAAGCCGACGCCAAGCACTAAGCGACGACGACTATTTTGCGGAACTGCAGGATCTAATGTTGGAACTAGGTTTGCTGCAACAACAAATAGATCGAGAATTAGAACAAGAGCCAGAGCAAGGGCCCGATGGTCAGAACGCAGGGGGACTAGAATGATTCGGACTTTGTCCAAATCTCTAGCTTTTGCTTTAGGTGCAGCCCTCATAAGCAGCGCACTTGTTAGCGGCGGCGCTTCTGCAGCGACCTACGCTTACGACTATAGCGGCAATCGTGACGCGGGCTTGCTCGAATGCGACAAGCTGCATTGGACCGGCCAGCGCGTCGCAGCAGATAGCTGCTTTGCAACCCTGCACGCGACTACAGATTCCGCCTACCTGCGCGCTGAGGCCCAATGGGCACTAGGCGATATTAAAACCGCAAACAGCTTATTCGGACAAGCTCTGGTCGCTGAACAAGAAAACCCTCATGTGCGTACCCGATGGGGTTATCTCTACCTGCAGACCTTCCAATACAGCGATGCGGCTGGCTTGTTTCAGGAAGCTTTGGATATCGACCCGGATTATCAGCCCGCTCGAATTGGATTTGCTGCGGCGAGCACCGATCAGTTTGCCGGAGGCGGATTTGATGCGCTTTTTGACATTCTTGAAGACAATGTCGACAACATTGAATCTCTACTGATACTTTCAAAAATATACTTGGAACAGCGCGACGTATATGGCGCGCTGCCCTACCTCGAAGAAGCTAACAATATTCTTACGGAAGATTTTTCGCCGCTTAAACTCTATGCCTACTTTGCGGCAGCAGAATACATTCTGGGTAATGACCCTAGCGAATGGATTGATAAAGCCTTGGCGATCAACGCCAACGATGGCGACCTCTATGTGCATATGGCGTATTTTGCCGAGATTACCTATCAATACCGGGACGCTGCTGACTTCCTGCAACTGGCTAGCCAGATTGATCCCTATAACTGGAAAGCCCGGGCTGATTTAGGATTAGCTTTGGCAAAACTGGATCAGGTAGAGTCCTCACGTCAGCATTTGGAAGCCGCCTACGCCGGAGATCCTTACAATCTGGCCAGCGTAAATATGCTGCGTTTGTTTGATACTTTTGGCGATTTTATTGTTATAGAACGCAGCATTCCATACAGCACTGCCGATGGCGATTTCAAAGCTGAAATCCGCTTACGGGTTCATCGAGATGAAGCACCTATTCTTGGACCCTACGTTTTTGACCTGCTTTCTACCGCCATACCTATTTTTGTGGAGCGTTACGACTTTCATCCAGTTGAACCCATAGTAGTTGAGCTGTACCCCAATCACGATGACTTCGCCGTACGCACTCTTGGCGAACCTATGATTGGGCCTCTAGGAATCACCTTTGGTTATCTATTTGCTATGGATAGCCCATCTGCCAAGCCTGCTGGCCAATTTCACTGGGGCTCGGTTTTATGGCACGAACTCAGCCATGTATTCTCTTTGGAAGCCTCTGGTAGCGGCGTTCCTCGCTGGCTTAGTGAAGGACTATCGACCTACGAAGAGTGGAATAGCGGACCGGCCAACCACTATCAGATTCCCCATTACGTTTTCGAGGCCATGTCCGAAGATCTGTTTTTGCCGGTTAGAGATCTGGATTCTGGTTTTCTGCGCCCAAGCTACGAAAACCAGGTAATTGTTTCCTATAACCAGGCTGGTTTGGTTTGCGACTTTATCGGCAGCAAATGGGGGCCGGAGATTTTCTCTGAAATGCTGCAGGCCTATAAAAATCGCGCAACCACAGACGAAGTATTTGACCAGGTATTGGAGATAAATAGCTTTGCCTTTGATCGGCAGTTTAGGGAGTACGTCGATGGGCTGTTTGGCGATATCAGCGGCCGTTATCAGGAGTGGGCTGCGCTTAACAACAACCTGACCGTATACGCGGCTTCTGAAGATTGGCCAAAGGTTATTGAAACTGCCAATCAATCTCTAATTATGTATGCGGATTACACCGAGTCCGACTCGGCTTACGAACCTCTCGCACGGGCCTATCGCGAGCTGGAAGATTTCGACAACGAGCTAATTGTGCTGGAAAACTACGTTGATCGCGGAGGCTATAGCCCGCGGGCTATGCAGCGTCTGGCAGAGCTTCTCAAAGAACAAGATCGTCTTCTCGAGCGCCATGAGGTACTGCGATCCCTGCGCTGGGTTTCTCCCTTTGACGAAGAGCTACACAGCAATCTAGCCGCCAGCTACTCCAATTTCAAAGATTCCGAAAATGCCATTTTGGAATACAACATATTGTTAGATACCGACACTCAGGATATTGCCAGCGCGCATCTGGGAATCGCAGAACTGCACCTTGAAGAAGGTCGCACTGAACTTGCACGACGCCATACGTTAATGGCACTTGAAGCGGCACCCTATTTTAGAGATGCCCAAAACTTACTATTTCAGATTACTCAACAGGATAACTAATGAACGATCTTAGTGAAGCCCAGAACTCTGGCATGTCCAAGAAAGCGGAAAAAATCGCCGCTAATTTTCAAACAACAACCGAGGCCATAAAAGGCGAAGTTGGCAAAATTATTGTCGGCCAGGACGAAGTAGTGGAATCTTTACTGATTACTCTGCTCGTTGGCGGCCATTGCTTAATTACCGGCATGCCCGGTACTGCAAAGACTCTGTTGGTTCGCACCCTGAGTGAAGCTCTTGGTCTTTCCTTCAAAAGAATTCAATTTACACCGGATTTGATGCCGACAGATATCACCGGTACTGATGTTATTGAAGAAGATCCGGCCACCGGCCATCGCACATGGACCTTTGTTCAGGGCCCAATATTTGCCAATGTGTTGTTAGCGGATGAAATTAACCGGACTCCACCAAAAACCCAATCGGCCATGCTTGAAGCCATGCAGGAGGCTTCGGTTACGGTGCGCGGTAATATTCATGAACTTCCGCAGCCGTTCTTTGTACTGGCGACGCAGAATCCAATCGAGATGGAAGGAACCTACACTCTTCCTGAGGCACAGCTCGATCGATTCCTCTTCAATGTATTGCTCGATTATCTAAGTGCCGACGAAGAAATGGACGTATTGCAACGCAATACTTCCGGCACTGAATTACCGGAAGTTAAAAGCTGCACCAATGCCAAGCAAATATTGGATTTCCAGTGGTTGGTACGTCAGGTTCCCATTGAAGACGCTATCGCTCAACAAGCAGTAGCTCTGGTTAGAGCAACTCGGCCTTCTGATGAATCCTCACCGGAGTCGGTTAAAAAATATCTGAAATACGGTTCCAGTGTTCGCGCCACCCAGTTTATTACTCTGGCAGCCAAGGCCCGCGCCCTGCTGCACGGCCGATACCACGTAACAACTGAAGATTTGTCCGTGCTTGCCAAACCGGTTTTGCGTCACAGAGTTATTACCAACTACTTCGCGGAATCTGACGGCGTTACAGCGGATCAGGTTCTGGACGAAATAATTTCCGTAACTCTCAAGTAAACCTTAAGAATCTCTTAGGAAACATTGAATTGATGCAATTTACAGATGGAGTGCAAGGCGTCCCGCAGCGAGATCCCGAGGCATATCGGTTCGATAGGCGAGGGTCGAGCGAGGACACAACGAAGCAATACGCTGAAAAGTGTATTAAGTCGGTGTTTTCCTGATGGCAACGCATCTACTTAAGCCCGAAGTCCTTCAGGGACTAGCCAACCTCGACTTGATCGCACGATCAGCCATCGAGGGTTTTTTGATAGGCTCGCACAAATCTGTGCATCACGGTTTTAGTCAGGAGTTTGCTGAATATCGCGCGTATCGCGAAGGCGATGACCTGCGCTTTGTGGATTGGAACGTCTTTGCCCGCACTAATAAAACCTATTTAAAACAGTATCAGGGCGAAACCAATACCCATCTCACTATCTTGATGGATGCCAGTGCCTCTATGGGATTCACCTCGGGCAAGGTCACTAAATACGAATACGGCAGCTATCTCGCTGCCTCTATGGCTTATTTGTCGAAGCGACAGCAGGACGCCATCGGCCTAATGATTTTTAACGACAAGGTTGTGGATTTTCGTCCGCCGACCTCTCGATCAGAGGCCCTACCTTCTTTGCTACATGCATTGGAACAGTCTGTTCCCGGTCAGGGTACAGATTTTGGGAACCCAGTCAGAGACTGCTGCGAGCTAATCCAAAGAGCCGGCATTATCGCCGTAATTTCCGATTTTCTGGATCACCCGGAACAGATACTGGATGAATTACAGCCTCTGCGCGGCCGTGGTCAGGACGTGATTTTATTTCAGATATTAGATCCTCAAGAGTTGAATCTAAAACTGGACAGAGCTGTGCAATTCGAAGATATGGAAAGCGGTAAAACCGTGAATGTCGATCCAACTTTCGCTCGCAAAGAATACTCAGAGCGAATACAGGAACATATTGCTGAAATAAAAGAAGTCGCTAACAGTACTGCCGCAGACCATATGGTCATAACCACTGATGAGCCCTTAGACGTTGCTCTGCGCAACTATCTATTACACCGGCAACGAAGAGGTTAATTGATGAGCTTACTCGCGCCACTGTTTCTACTCGGTCTTTTTGCCATTGCTTTACCGCTATGGCTACATCGCATGAATTACAGCGACCCTCCCTCGCAACCCTTTAGCTCTGTGCGCCTGATGCGTCACTCTGAGCAAACCGCCTCAACTGAAAAGCAGCTTAGGTATCTCTTGTTGCTGGCCGCACGGATTCTTGCTTTGGCCATATTGGCATTTCTATTTTCTGAACCGGTATTCCGCACAAATAACGCACTGGTTTCTGGCACTGAACAGCAGCACAACCTAATTGTTTTGGATCAATCATTGTCCATGAGCGCTCCTGACGTCTGGCAGGATGTGGTCGATAAAGCAGAAGCGCGTATTGAAGCTATGCAGAATTTTGAAACCGCACAAATTATCGGCGCGGGATCTGAGGTCAGCCTGGTTACCGAGGTGACTGCTGACAAAGGCGAGCTTATTCAGGCAATAAGTCGCTTAGAGCCTGAATACGTCAGCTTGGATTACGGCCAACTTGTATCTACCTTAGATGATATTGCGGTTAACAATGGCAGCAGTAGCGACGCTCGGGACGCAATTCCCACCCTGATATATTTTATATCTGATGCTCAGGCCAGCAATTTTCCGGTCCGCTTTTCTGATCTGGTTCCCAATCGTGCCATGGGACTTGAGCTGGATATAGCTGGAAGCACAACACAGGTTTTTAATTGGTCTGTCTCCGCCCAGTATGACCGAGACAAGGTGATTGCAAATGTTGTTAGCCATAATGGCCCGGCCCGGCAAATGCAGGTGGATTTGCTGGTTAATGGTGAAACTCGTGCAAGCCAGACTCTGGATGTTCCGGCCTCTGGAAGCGCAATAGCCACATTCGATGAACTGGCACTTGAGCTTGATGAAACCCGCCTTGAAGTGCGTCTCAACAGCCCAACTCCCGATACCCAATTTGGGGACGCCCTAATAGCGGACGACCGCTACTTTATTAGCGCAAACTCTTTAGAGGCTTTGTCGGTATTGATTCTTGCGGCTGATCCATCGCTGCAAGACACGCTATTTTTAGATACCGCTCTCAGATCCATAGCTGACCCCAGTATAGAAACCGATCTTATGTATGGCGGCGGTTCGGTTAACTTCGCAATGGACGAATATGATCTAGTTGTTATCAACGATATTGCTGCCCTCTCTGAAAACGTAACGGAGGCTCTTAGAACCTTTGCAGAACGTGGCGGAAATCTACTCTCAATTGCCGGGCCTCTGACGCACAGCGCTGGCGAGTTTGGATTAACCGACCACAGCTTTAGCGAGTCCGGCAGTTTCGCCGCAAACGACTCCCAGGGGCTGCTAGTGCAACAACCCTTGCACGGAAGCGTTTCGGCCTTTGAAGGAGCAATAAACGCACAGCTCTACCAACCTCTGGAAATGCAGCTGCTTGAAGGAGATAGCGTTATAGCCTCCACCAACAACGGCTACCCATGGTTGGTGGAACACAGCATGGGGTTGGGCAGGAATCTAATTGTTGCGCATTCGCTTTTGCCCGCCTCTACAGATCTGAGCGTGGCACCAGAATTTGTGCCGCTTTTAAGAAGCTGGATGACCTATCTGGGTGGGTCCGGAGACTTGCCGAACGAATATGAAACCGGCGAACAAATACAGGTGGGGCTAGATTTGGACCAGAATCGAAGCGCCGCTGTGCAGCAGGTATTTTTACCCAATGGCAATCCCTTGCTAAGCCTTAGTCAGCAAAGCCAAATTCAGGGAGTACGATTTGAACAGCCAGGTATATACGGCCTTCAAACTGCCAGGGGCGAACACCTTGTAGCGGTAAATACCCCGACAGTTGAATCTGACCTAAAGCAGATACCGCAAGCCCTTCTCGCGCAGTGGCGCAATTTGGCTTCGGTTCAGGAAATAAATGCAGTTGGGCCCACTAACTCGGGTTCTGCCGTGGAAAGCACTAGCCTCAAATCCATCGAAGATTGGCTGCTGCCCCTATTGATATTAATTATTTTAATCGAGTCTGTACTCGGCAATACGCACCTAAATGTGCGTAGGGAGATAGTTAGATGAGTGATCCTGTAGATCGCCCCATAGATAGCCCCATTAATAATGGCAATCCGCTTTTCGTCTGGTTGGAGAGTTGGAAAAAGCGCGCTCGCACGCGATCCATCTATATTGGCTTAGCAGTCTGCGCTTTGCTTATTTTACTTATCACCCTTATATCTGCCTTTGTTGGCTTTAGAGTCGCCTACGAAAGCGGCGTAATAAACACGCTTCGTTTGGCACTTCTGGTGGCTATTGGCGCCTCTATCTACTGGTTTATTCGCAGACCTATAAACCAACTCGAAAAGGACTACGCAGCCGAAGAACTGGAGGGACACTATCCTGAATTGAACGGCGAACTTCGCACTTATTTGCAGGAAAACGCACGTCAGCAATCCAACCCAATACTAGGATTACTGGCAAAAAATGTAGAAACCAAGCTTAGTCAGAAAACTCCAGAACAGCTTATTTCGAAAAATTTCATTAACGGACTTAAGGGATCTGTCGCAGTTAGTGCGGTTTTACTAATTACCCTGTTGTTTGTCAGCGGGTCCAATCTTAAATTTGGTGCACAACACTTCCTAAGCGGATGGTTCCTGCCAGATCGACTGCCTCCGCAAAGTATTGTTGTCACACCGGGTGACAGCCGCATTAAACGCGGGGCCAACCTCACCATATCGGCGGAGACTCTTGGTTTTAACGCCAATAGCGCCACCATATATGCCCAGTTTGAGGGCGGTGATTGGGACGAAGTGCCCATGCGTGAAGCGGGCGATAGCCAATACGAATTCAGCTTTTTTGGCGTTCACGATCGGCTTAATTACTACGTCGAGTCTGCCGGTGTTCGCAGTGAGCAACATGCCATTGAAGTTGTGGATGTGCCGGGCATACAGAGCATCCAAATCACCTACCAGTACCCCGAATGGACAGAGCTGCCGGACCGGGTTCAACAAACAGGCACGCGCATACAGGGCATCGAAGGAACGCGAGTGCAAATCGAAATTGTCTCGGACCGCCCCCTGCTCGACGGACAGTTATTGGTCCTAGATGAAGCGCTGGACCTAGAGTCTGTAGACAACATTAGTAGCGCCGATCTCGTGCTTTCAGAAACAGGCACTTATTACATTGCTGATCGCTTTGATAACGAGCTGATTCGCCTTACAGATGACTATTTTATTGCCGTTATGGACGACCAGGCTCCCAAGGTATCTATCACAGTGCCCGGTGCAGATCGCGGAGCCTCATCTATCGAAGAAATACCTATGCGTATTCAGGTAGAAGATGATTACCGAGTTGATTCCCTTAGCCTAAACATCTCTGTTAATGCAGGCGACTGGATCGAGATTCCTTTACCAGCAGAAGACAGCAACATCGAAGCAGATTACCTGATGATGTTGGAAGACCTGGTAATTATTGAAGCAGAAAGCACAGTAAACCTGGTGCCCGGCGATCTGATTTCCTATTTCGTGGCGGCAGAAGACCATAACCAGCAAGTTACTTCGGATATCTACTTTATCGATGTACAGCCCTTCGACAAACGCTATTCCCAAGCCGACGGCGGTGGTGGCGGAGGCGGTGGTGGCGGAGGCGGTGGAGGTGGCGAAGATGAAATCTCCCAACGGCAGCGCGATATATTGGTTGCTACCTGGAACCTGCAAAAAGAACGCGAGCAGAACGAGGATGCCGATGAGAATTATTTGGAAGATAACGCCTTTATGCTGTCTGAATTACAGCGCACTTTGGCGGAACAAACTCAAACCACTCTGGACCGACTAGATGCGAGACGTCTTGTAGCAGATCCGCAAGCCCAAGCCTTTGCCGAGAACATGGAAATTGCTTTGGAGTATATGCAGCCGGCGGCAGATCATCTGCTAGACGTAGATTTGGACGAATCCGTTCCCAATCAACAAAGCGCTCTGCAACACCTATTGCGCGCGGAAGCACAGTTTCGCGATATCCAAATCAGTATTGAACAACAGGGTGAAGGCGGGGGCGGAGGCGGTGGTGGAGAACGTGATTTAGCCGAGATTTACGAGCTGGAAATGGATATGTCTCGCAATCAATACGAGACCAGACAAACACCGAGTTTGCAGCAACCTGAAGAAGTTATAGAGGACGCCTTTGACCAATTGGAAGAACTGAGTCGTCGTCAGGAAGCCCTTGCCGAGCAAGCACGCCGTAACAACGAGCTTTCTCTTAGCGAAAAATGGGAACAAGAACAGCTGACAAGAGATGCACAGGAGCTCAGAGATCAATTAGAGCAGCTTCAACAGCAGCAAGAAGAAAGCGGCCAGCAAGCTTCGAATACACAACAGCAAGCGACTGAGTCTTTACAGCAAAATTTGGAAGAAATTATAGAAAACATGCAGCAAGCCGCCGATTCTCAGGCATCTGGACAGCCCGGACAACAGGGCAACTCTTCAGATGCGGCTAGCGCGGCCAGCGAACAATTGCGCGACACTTTAGATCAGCTTAATGAAGCACGACAACAACAGTTTCGCGAAACCGTTGACGGCATCTCTCAGCGCACTCAAGAACTGAGGGGACAACAAGAGATAGCCGAGGCGCAGTTAGAGCAGGCTTTAGAAAGCGCTATGCAAGAACGCCGAGAAACTGGCGACTACACAAGCGGCCTAACAAGGCAGGAAGAATTTGAATTGGCCGAGCAAAAAAGGCAAATGGCCGACGAAGTGGGCGAGATCTCTGAACAAATTGACTATTTAGTAGAGGGATATTCTGAACAACTACCTATCTCCTCCTCTGCCCTGCGAGAGGCTGCTGGAATCCTGGATGAAGAGCGAGTCGAAGCGCGCCTATCTGAAGCCGCTGAGGCCATTGAGTACGGTTTGGCTCCACAGGTATCAGTGCGGGAGTTTGTGGTTTCTGATGCCCTTGAGCAGCTACAGGAGCGAGCAGATTTTGCCTCCTCAACTGCGGAAGCAGAAATGACAAGAGACCGTCCAAATACCGGACCAACTACCGCTGAACAGATTGCTGGAATGCGAGAGCAATTAGAGAGAAACCTACAACCGAATCAAGAACAGGCCGGTCAGCAAGCTGGAGGCCAACAGACTGGGACTGCACCAGGCAGTGAAGGCGAACGGCAAGGTCAAGGTCAAGGCGAAGGGCAAGGCCAGGCCGGGCAACAACAAGCAGGCGGTCAAGGCGGACAGGCTGGAGGCCAGCAAGCGGGTGGTGCAGGTGGCACTCCTCAGGGTGGTGCAATTGGGCAGGCAGGAATTAACCGCGGCGGTGCTGGCAATATCAATCCAATTGGCGGGCGCAGTGACTTGGGATCAGATTTTGACTTCGTAGGATCGCTACCCCTGCCCGTAGATACTGATCTAATTGCCGATCAGGCATCTGCAGCGGCCGGACAAATATTAGCCCTAAGCAATCAACTATTGCAGGAGGGGTTATCAGACGAAGATATTATTCGGGCCCAACAGCTGGCTAGGCAGCTATCAAGTGAAACTGGCGATTCAGAACGCATTGCCGACAGCTTGCGAGCTTTGATCGGACAGCTTGAGAAGCTTGAGTTAGGGCTGGACCAGAATGCCCTGAGCCGTAATAACCTTGAATTGAAATCAGGCTCTGGCAGCAGCGCTGAAGATGACGATGATGTTGCCGAGTACTTTCGCAACCTAAGTGAAGTGCCGGTTCGATAACTGGCTTCTGAAATAGGCACCAAGCAAAAAGAGCTAGGCAAAAAAAAACCCACATTTGCGGGTTTCTAGATCGATTTTCTACTAATTCTGGAGACCTGAACGGTCTTCTATTTCTTCTCCCCCTTCCAAATTCTTGATGGAAAATTGGACTGCAACCCTAAGTTACCCCCTCCAATTGGCCTCCATTACATAGTAGAGAATGTAGAAAATCAACCGATCATTGTCATAATTTCGATATTAATCAACTCAGTTTTCACTGGGTAAAACAATTCTATTAGATTCTAATTACAGAGCCTGAATTTCGATATCCCGGAACTGCACCATGCCATTCGCACCGCCGTATTGAAGCGCAATATGGCCTGCTTGAAATCTGTCGTCCTGAATATCGGCGGTTAACTGATCATTTACCCACATTTTCTGGTGACCATCTTCTGACCGAATTATTAAGGTATTCCACTTATCGATGGTGGAAACTTCTACCAGTGGTGGGGCGATATTAACAACAGCGCCGGTTCGATTATCAGGATTGGTATTTTGATCCCAGATGTTAAATTCAAAACACCCTTGTGGAGTAATGGTATCGGGGTCCATACAGTGGGTATAAACACCACTATTTGTTTCGGACTCAATATAGAAGCTCATGCTCATCTCGAAATCTGTATATACCCTCTTGGTATACACATAGCCGTTGGCTTCACCTCGTAATGGATTAAGCAACCCATTATCAAGCTCCCATTCTGCTTCGCCAGTTGTTAAAAAATCACCCAAATTCCCACCCATCATAGGTAGATAATGACCAAGACGATTAATTTGAGCACAACCCGTCAATACAAAAGAAAATAGCAGGCTAATTAGTAGTATATTTTTCAATTTATCCTCCCCAATAAATTTTCGAGGTAAGAGTATAGCCTTCCTCTTGAGAAATAGAGGTGCATAATCGACATTTTGTTGATCTGTGTCTCTGTAACTTTAACTGATGGCGCATGTCTCTATTAAAACCAATTCAGGAAATAGAAGATGGAAATGAGTTATTGGGCTTCACTGGGGCTGCAGCTACTGGAATTCAGCGCACTCTTTTTTGTCTTTGTATTAGGTCTCTTAGTCGCCTGGTTGATATATATGTATATCGCCGACGTTACGCAAAAGGAGCAGGCTGTTCGCCGCAACTTTCCCGTAATTGGACGGCTTAGATACCAATTTGAGCACCTCGGAGAATTTTTTCGGCAGTACTTCTTTTCAATGGATCGCGAAGAGCTACCCTTCAATCGCGCGCAGCGGTCCTGGGTATACCGCGCCGCCAAAAATATAGATTCAACTATTGCCTTTGGATCTACCCGACCCCTTAACCAACCTGGCGAAATCGTATTTCTAAACGACCTTTTCCCTACACTGAAGGCAGACTTTGAAGAGGCGTCCACAATAGAAATTGGCGCTGGATACTGCGAAAAACCCTTTGCTAGTAACTCGGTAATCAATATTTCTGCGATGAGCTTCGGGGCGATCTCAGTCCCAGCAGTGCGCGCACTTTCTCATGGCGCCAAAAAAGCCGGCATATGGATGAATACTGGAGAGGGAGGTCTATCGCCCTACCACCTTGAAGGTGGCTGCGATCTTGTATTTCAAATAGGAACAGCCAAGTACGGAGTTCGTGACGAAGCTGGCAAACTTTGTGACGATCGACTACGTGGGATTGCAGCGCACGAGCAGGTACGCATGTTTGAAATCAAACTCAGTCAAGGTGCCAAACCAGGTAAAGGCGGAATCCTTCCTGCGCTAAAAGTAACCGAAGAAATTGCCGCCATCCGGGGAATCCCTGTGGGCGAAGATTCGATCAGCCCAAACGCCCACCCTGAAGTAAAAAGCATTGATGATCTTTTAGATTTAGTTATGCATGTGCGTTCAACTACAGGAAAGCCAACGGGTATCAAATTTGTACTGGGTGAGTCGACTTGGGTTGACGAGATTTGCCAGCGCATTGTCGCCAGAGGTTTAGATAGCGCCCCAGATTTCGTAACAGTTGATTCCGCCGACGGCGGCACAGGTGCAGCACCCCAAAGCCTTATGGACTACGTCGGCCTACCTCTAAGGTGTAGTCTTCCGATCGTGATAGATAAGCTGAATGAATACGGTTTGAGAGATCGTATAAAGGTAATTAGCTCTGGAAAACTACTCAACCCCTCAGGCGTTGCCTGGGCTCTCTGTATGGGAGCGGACTTTGTAACCAGCGCCCGCGGCTTTATGTTTTCCTTGGGTTGCATCCAGGCCCTTCAGTGCAACAAAAATGTATGTCCTACCGGCATAACCACTCACGACAAGGACTTGCAAAAGGGCTTAGACCCCATGTCAAAAAGCCAACGTGTAGCCAATTTTGCCAATAATATTCATCATGAAATTGAACTTATTGCACACTCCTGTGGCGTTAAAGAACCGCGACAGCTGCGCAAAAAACATGCTCAAATTATCGATGCTAATGGTAATTTAATCCCTATGCTTGAGAAATACTCGCCTTAGAGTACACAGGAGCTAAAAGGAAATAGAAGGAAATAGCATTCGATGGAAGGTTACAAGATTTCGACCAATATTGAGGAGATGGATTTCCCCTTAATTTACCAATTCATTTCCCAAACATATTGGGCCAAGGGAATTCCAAAAGAGACATTTCAAAAAGCGATTAACAATTTGCTTTGGCGTACTAACCAACTCCGGAGAGCAAGTTGGTTTCGCGCGCCTGATCACTGACAGAGCAACCTACGCCTATCTCGCCGACGTGTTTGTTTTGGAAGAGTACAGAGGCAAGGGTTTAGCCAACTGGCTGATGGAAAAAATTATTAGCCATCCAGACTTGCACGGCCTACGAAGAATTGCTCTGGCAACTCGGGATGCTCATGCCTTTTACGAGAAATTTGGATTTAAGGCGCCCCCAAATCCGGAAATCCTTATGGAGGTTTGGAATCCGGATGTATATCCGGGCTCTTAAGAACTGCATAGCATGTTTGCAATTATTGTCTAAATTCAACAACATATGACTCTACCTGCCCCCGAACTAGCGAGATATTGATGAGCAAAACTTCAAGTCCGGTTAAAACCAGAGAGCTTCATAACCATCATTTTGATTCCACAATCTGGAATGATTTTCCGTTCAGAGATGACGATATTGTTATTTCTACCTGGGCCAAAGCCGGTACTACTTGGGTGCAACAAATTGTGGCCCAACTTTTATTCAACGGTGAGGAAGGAATGGAAGTAGCTGATATGTCGCCATGGCTCGACTTAAGAGTGCCTCCGAAAGAAGTGAAGTTGCCAATGGTTGAAGCTCAGACTCATCGTCGATTTATAAAAACACATCTTCCGGTCGACGCATTGGTTTTTTCAGACAAAGCCAAATACATCTATATCGGGCGCGACGGACGTGACGTTTTGTGGAGCCTGTACAACCATCACGTAAACGCCAATAGTTTTTTCTATGACGCTCTTAATAATACCCCAGGCCTAGTAGGACCAGAGTTCCCTACCCCCCCAGATTCAATAGTCGAGTACTACCATGAGTGGCTAGATAAAAACGGCCACCCTTTTTGGCCATTTTGGGACAATGTACGAACCTGGTGGGCAATAAGGAATTTACCAAATGTTTATTTTTTGCATTTTTCCAATCTTAAGAAGGATATGCCCGGAGAAATCAGGAAAATCGCAGAGTTCATAGATACGCCGATTGATGAGGATAATTGGGAAGCTATTCTCAAACACTGCAGTTTTGACTATATGAAAACCAACGCCACAAAAAGCACGCCTCTGGGCGGCGCATTTTGGGATGGTGGCGCAACAACCTTTGTTAATAAAGGCACAAATGGCCGCTGGCGCGAAACTCTAGGCGAAGAAGAGTCATTAAAATATGAAGCCCTTGCCTTGAAGGAACTCGGAAGTGAATGCGCTCATTGGCTTGCAACAGGGGAAATACCGTCCGAGTAATTTAAAAATAGCCACTGGCTAGTTTGCTCGCCTACTCTGCCCCGGCGCGATGCCAATAACCTTCTTATAGGCTTTACGGAAAGCCACTTCAGATTCGTAGCCGGATCGCTCTGCTATTTCCGCTGTGGAGAGCTTTGTTGTTTTTAGTAGTTGCTCAGCATCGCGCATGCGCCAATTGGTCAAATATTGCATGGGCGGAATGCCAACATTTTCAGAAAAGTGTTGAGCAAATGAGGATCGGCCCATAGCTGCCTCTGCGGCTAGCTTATCGAGAGTCCAATGTTGAGATGGATGATTGTGAATTGCAGCCAGAGCGTGGCTTAATTTGGTGTCAAACAAAGCGCTCAACAACCCGGTTTCTAGTTGTCCAGACTGAGTTAGCTGTCGAATCACCTGCACAAATATTAGATAGGAAAGCTGGTTAATAACTGCGTGATAACCCGGTTTAATTTCCGCCAATTCCGCTATAAGAGATTCAATCAGGTTTCTCAACCAGGGCGCGGCGCTCTGATCACTAATATCCAATACAACGACGTTAGGCATCGAATCCAGTATCGGCCAAGCCGCCTTATTACTAAATTCAAAAAAGCCGCAGACCAAATTGGTAATGGGGCCATCGCCTGCCTCCATGGGCGCATTTATCTGCTCCAACTCTGGGGCTTCAGATGAGCTGGATACCACATGCGCTCCATCCTGCGGAAACAAGACTAGATCACCTGCGGAAAGCAGTTGCTCTGGCTGTCCTTCTACATGCAGCCAGGCCTTGCCTCGGCCCACTAAATGGAAGGGAATTCTTCGACTTCCTGAGGTATCTACCGCCCAAAGTCCGCAGAAATCGCCATTAACGTATACCTCTGCAGAGAGCTGCAGTTTGGATAGCAAAGTGCTTAAAGCGTCTGGGCTACCCAAATATGGATCTATATCAGCTTCTTTACCATATTTTGGATTATTAGACATATTTTACGGATTTATAGGCATCGTTAATTCATTAATAGAGGACTATATTACCAATCAAGCCAATAAAGCAAATCGCTTTTTAACGCACTCTTTAACTAGCCACGGAGGCTGATATGAACAATATAACTATCTATACCACCGACTACTGCCCCTATTGCCAGGCTACAAAGGCGTTGTTGAGAAGTCGCGGATTAAGCTACAGCGAAATCGATGTATCCCGTGATTTGGAAAAACGCGACGAGATGATAGAACGCAGCGGTCGCAGAACGGTTCCTCAGGTGTTTATTGATGATAAACACATAGGTGGAAACGACGATCTTCATCGTTATGTAAGAAATGTACTTGATGCCGAAACGGCAGCAGCATAAATAGGAGGAAATAAGCGGTGGCTACGAAAGTAGTTGCCGCTTCTTTTTATCTAACTAAGGTGTCGGTCTTACCTGTTCCAAAATTTCACACATCTGCTCCGCTCCGTCCAGAATTCTCGGGCTATGGCGATGCATAAAATCAGCATTTACTGCATAGAGATCATTGTTACTTGCTGCCTGAATTGAGGGCCAATTAAGCCAGTCGTCCAGCCACTCGGGCTTTTGTGAATCAACTGTCGCCGCAATTATCACTTCAGGATTAGCGCGCACTACAGACTCAACTGAAATTCTTGGCACTAGAGGAATGGCGTCGGCAAATATATTCTCACCACCGCAGAGACGGATAACGTCAGACACCAAGTGAGTTCCATTGAGCGTCATCTGAGGTTCATTACCTAACTGGTAGTAGACCTGCACGAATTCTGCGTTCGAGTATTGGGCTCTCAATCCACCTAGCCTATCCAGAAAAATTTCAGCCTGATCAGCACCCTCTTCAGCGTGGCCCGATAACTCGCCTATTATGCGTAAACTATCCGCAACATCTTCCAAAGTATGGGGGTTATGGCTGTATACATTCAGACCAAGCTCTCGCAGCCGTTGAATGTCTTCCTGGCCGTTTCCACTTTGCCATGCCACTACCAAAGTTGGCTGCATCGCTAGAATCGCTTCGTAGCTGAGTTGGCTTGAGTTGCCTATTCTTGGAATTTGATTAGCGGATTCTGGATAATCAGAGTATTCAACTACGCCGACTATCTCCGACCCTGCACCTACGGCAAATAAAACTTCGGTGATATGGGGCGCCAGACTAATTATTCGCTCCTCCGCATATAGGGTATTGAAGGATACAAACATCAATATAGAGAATGTAATTGGCACAAATATCCGCCCAAATCTCCTCTCTGCGAAAAAGAATCGAAGCGTCAAGACAAGCCTCGCAAACTTAACATCTGACGACCGGTTTCTGGATCTCGCATGATGGCGGCGTCTACAGAGAATACTTCCCGTATCAATTCCGGCGTGACGATCTCTTCCGCCTTGCCGCAGGTAACCAAACGGCCACAGCTCATGACCGCAATTCGATCAGCGCAGGCCAACGCTAAGTTTAAATCATGCACCACGATCAAAACCGCGATATTGCGTTTTGACAAAGCCTGAACCAGTTCCACCAACATTTGCTGATGGGCTAAATCAAAATAAGAAGAAGGCTCATCTAGCAGTAGCAGTTTTGGCTCACTCGCTTTGTCATCGCTCTCTCTATCATTACCAGTCCATATCTGCGCCAGCACTCTGGCTAGTTGAATACGCTGCTGTTCCCCACCGGAAAGGTTTGGGTAGAGGCGATCCGCCAAATAATCAGCGTCGAGATAGTCCAGCACTTCATCAATAATTTTTTGATCAATCGCCTGCCCTGTCTCATGAGGGGTTCGCCCTAATGCAACAACTTCACGACCGGTAAAAGGGAAATTCAAAACCGATTTCTGCGGCAATACCGCCATACGCTTTGCTAAGTTTCTTGGATTCCAATTGGCAACAGGTTCGCCGTTCAATTGCGTTGATCCAGCGCTGAGCTTTTGCTCTCCAACAATTGCACGCAGCAGCGTTGTTTTCCCCGAGCCATTGGGACCAACCAGCGCCACTACTTCGCCTGCATTCATTTCCAGAGATATATCCGAGAGCAGCGGTACACGCTCAATCTCTACAGACAGGCCCATAATTTGCAGCAGAGGAGTCATCATAGAATCCGGCCTCGCTGCTGATATAAAATTAGAATGAAAAACGGCACACCGAGGAAAGCGGTTACTACTCCCACTGGGAGTTCAGCGGGCGCAAACACCAAACGGGAAAGCAAATCGGCTAACACCAAAAAGAGCGCACCAAAAATACCGGAAGCCGGAATCAAAGATCGGTGATCTGGCCCGGACAGCAGACGTACCAAATGGGGAACAATCAAACCAACAAAGGTAATAGTGCCCACCAGGGCAGTGCTAATACCAACCCCCAGAGCGGTCAAAAATATAAGTCGTTTCTTGATGCTATCGACATCAATGCCCAGATGCCGCGCTTCGGACTCGCCCAATAAAAATGCGTTGAGATTGGCCGCTTGCCCTCTCAATAAGGCCAAAAATACAAGCAGCATTAGAGAACCAATCATTACTCGGTTCCAATTGGCTAAATCTAGATTCCCCATATGCCAAAGGCTCATGCGCCGCAGCATTTCGTTGTCTGCGACTAAAGCCATCAAATTATTGGCAGCACCCGCCAGGGCGGCTATTGCAATGCCCACCAACAGCATCGTTGGAACTGAAGTGCCTTGTGGGCCGGTAGAAATCCGATAGACCAACAAAACTGCCAACGTGCTACCAACAAAGGCGCCGAATGCGATACTGGATAGCCCTAACATTGTCCAAAGCGGAAACCAGTTCATGCCGAAGAGGATAGTTGCGCTAGCACCGACAGAGGCTCCGGCAGAAACACCAATAAGACTTGGGTCAGCTAAAGGATTGCGGAATAGGCCTTGCAGCACCGCACCACTCATGGCCAATACTGCTCCGATTAGGGCTGTCAGTATTACCCGCGGCAAACGGATCTCTCGCAGAATCATCAGGTCCTGCGTATTCAGCTCATTGAACAGAGAAATTGAAGTGGGGCCAATCAATACGCCAGAAATTAGAACAAAGGGACTCAACCAAAGCAGATAGATTAAAAGTTGTCGCCCCGAGACCAATCTCATGCAAGCGCTTCCCGCGATTTAGTCGTATTTATAGCTAGTTCAACATCTAACCCCGTCGCTGCATCAAACTTTGTCCAGTCCATATATTCCTGAATACAATCGGCCAAGCGCTCTAAATCTCTGTCGCGAATCTTATTTCGATCTAAGGCTTCAGGATTATCCAACCCCGCCCAGCACAACACATCCTGAAGCGCTTTGCTCTGATCAAACAATCCATGCACATAGGTTCCGGCGATATTTCCGTCGCTCGAAACCGCACCCTCCGGTACGCCATCCAGATGCATAAGCGGATTTTCCAGTGCCGACCCAGTTGATTCGCCGCAGTGAATTTCATAACCACGCACTTCGCCACCCTCGCCGATTGTGAGATTGCCTTTTACCTGAGTCAGCACTTTCTCTAGCTGAAGCTCGGTATGCAGCTCGAGATAGTTGAGCCCCTCATTTACTCCGGCGCTCCCTTCGTTTCCATCGTTTCCATCGTTTCCATCGTTTCCTTCGATGCCATGAGGGTCAGTAATGCTTTGACCCAACATCTGAAAACCACCGCATATACCCAGCAGCCTTCCACCATATCGAAGGTGCTTTTCAACTTGTTTGTTATAGCCCCCCGTGAGCATCCAATTGAGATCTGGGCGCACGCTCTTGCTGCCGGGCAATATGATCAAATCGGCGCCCTCTAGGGACTTTTCAGCCTCGGCATGATCGCCCACATATTGCAGATTAACCTGAGGATGGTGCTGTAATGCCTCAAAGTCTGTGTGATTGCTAATGTGAGGAAATACCAATACTTTGATATTTATTCGGGAGGTGTTTTTGTCAGTCATTTCCCGACGCTGAATACCATCTTCCGCGTCGAGCTGAAGGTTTTTCAGATAGGGCAACACCGCAAGCACCGGCTTGCCGGTTTTCTCTTCTAACCAATGCAATCCATCTTCAAGTAATTTGATATCACCACGAAAGCGGTTGATCACAAATCCTACAACCCGATTTTGTTCGGATTCTGATAGCAGATCTAAAGTTCCCACAAGATGAGCAAATACTCCACCGCGATCAATATCTGCCACTAAGATCACCGGGCAATCAACTGCCTCGGCAAAGCCCATATTGGCAATATCGCCCTCGCGTAAATTGATCTCCGCCGGACTTCCCGCTCCTTCCGCGAGCACCAATGAGTATTGGCTGTTTAACCGTTTATGAGAATCTAATACCTCGTTTAGAGCGACCTTTTTATAGTTGTGGTATTGCACTGCCTCCAAATTATGAACCGCTTTTCCCTGCACAATTACCTGTGCCCCGGTATCCGAGTTGGGTTTCAGCAGAATGGGGTTCATGTCCGTATGCGGCTCAAGTCCAGCAGCATAGGCCTGCAAAGCCTGAGATCGACCTATCTCTCCACCTTCTTGGGTCACCGCGCTGTTTAAAGCCATATTCTGCGGCTTGAAAGGGGCAACGGAGATGCCAGCTCTAGCAAAAGCACGGCAAAGCCCTGCCACCATAGTGGTTTTGCCCGCATCCGAAGTGGTGCCCTGAACCATCAAAGTGAGGCCGCCAATAGACATGCCTAAAAGTCGACTCCTTTTCTGGCTTTAACACCAGACTTAAACGCGTGTTTTACGTCCTTAACTTCAGAAACCGTATCGGCTAGCTCCTGTAATGCACTGCCGCCGCCACGACCTGTGACCACTACACTCTGATTCGGTGGGCGGCTGGCGATGGCATCCAGAATCATCTGCTCATCCAAATACTTGTAAGCAATCATGTAGGTCAGCTCATCAAGAACCACCAAGTCGTAGCTATCGTCCTGCAGGAGCGGAACTACCTGAGCCCAGGTGCGCTCGGCGGCATCAATATCACTGGTGCGATCTTGGGTGTTCCAGGTAAAGCCGGTACCCATTTGATAAAAGAAAATTTCCAGGCTCTTATTTTGAAGACAATGCTCGCGAATAAAAATCTCCTCTCCCGATAATTGCACTCCCTTAATAAATTGCACTACGGCAATCTTGTGTCCATAGCCCATGGCACGGAGCACCATGCCAAACGCAGAACTACTCTTGCCCTTACCGTTCCCGGTAAGCAAAACAACCACGCCTTTTTCGATGGAAGCTTCTTCGATATGAGAATCAATCTTCTGCTTCTGTTTCTCCATCGACTTCTTATGTTTTTCGTCTTTATCTGTCATGACCTATCTCAAAGAAAAGAAATGACCAAATGATTCAAAACGAACCATTTGGTTAATGAGTTAGAAACTATAACGAGCGCCAAGATAAGCAGTACGTCCGGACGTGTTAAAGCCAGTGATCTCGACATAATCTTCATCAGCAAGGTTCTCGATACGACCAAAAAATTGCAGCTGAGAGTTGAACTGGTAATTAGCCATCACATCCAAAAGTGCGTAGTCACTCAAAGGGGTAAAGCGGTCACGGGCATCGGCCGAGTATCGCAAATTAGTCAGCAGGTTCAGGCGAGAATCCATAAGGCTGTATCTGAAACCTAAGCTGGCAAGATGAGTTGGTCTTCTAACACGCTGCTGGCCAGAAGAATCTTGAGTGTCGTTATAGGTGTAGCTTGCATCAAAACCAAAAGCTTCACTTAGCGGAACTTCAGCGCCAAACTCAACACCTTTGGAGCGGCTACTACCGGATTCCTGACGATAGCCATCCTCAAAAGAAATTGAATCAAATTCGTAGAAAATCTCATCGTCTATTCGCTGGTCAAAGTAGGAAATCTGCAGCAATGCACCCTGAGCAAGTAACAACTCTGCACCCACATCAAAACCGCGACTCAACTCCTCTCCCAAAATAACGCCTTCGGTTGTACCAAACTGAGTTGGCCCAGAGTTATAGGAAACCTCAGCCAATGAGGGAGCACGAAAACCGGTGCCGTAGGTCGCTCGTAGCTTGACGCTCGACTGATTTGCCAATTCGAATAGATAAGCGCCTGAAACTCGGCCGCTGGTGTGCTGACCGAAATCGGAATTATCATCACGACGCAAGCCAGCTGTGACAAACAAACCATTTCCGAACTCAGTTTGATATTCAGCGAACAGCCCGAGCTGATCTCTATCGCCCTCAGCACCAAAATTATTACTCATCTCGTCTTCTTCGTAGTCAGCCCCGTAGACCAACTTGCTTGCTGGGGCGAGCGCATAACTGCCTAGGTATTCGAGCTGTGAAGAGTCACTTTGGGCAGCGAAACTGAGCGCTCCGGCACTATAGCTGTTGCGATCTATGGTGGCAGCTGAATAGGAAAGTGCGTGCGTGAAACTGTCGCCAGAATAATCTAAAGACAGCCTAATATTTTCCTGATCATTCGCCCCTGCGCAGTCATGCACTGTAGTAAAGGTCGCACTGTCAAAACAGCCATCGTAGTCATACTCGAGATCAATATTTCTATATACGAGAGTCGCAATGAGGTTGTCTTGAATATCAAAACTGCCTTTTGCATGTAGAGTTTTGTTGGTGGAACCATCTAGATCCGCAAGCAGTGTGTCGCCTTGTTGAATGTTTATGCCTCCCATCTCAAAGCGAGAAACCGACAGGCTAAGGTCTGCGCGTTCAGAGCCAGCATAAAAAGACCCGCCGAAATTCTGAGTACCGAGGGAACCCGCTTCAGCATTTAACCGCCCGCCTATGCCCTGCTCACCGCTTCCGGTAATCACGTTGACGATTCCGCCGGCATCAGCTCCATACATAAAACCCTGGGGACCGCGCAGAATTTCAATTCGCTCGATATCATAGCTGGATGCAATATTTTGAAACAAAGGGCCCTTTTGAGTTGCGGATGCGTCGGACACGTCGACACCATCAATCAAAAGTAGCGTGCGATAACCCTCCTCGCCTCTGACCCGGAGCGTCGTTTGCTGCCCGGGCCCACCCGAATTACTAACACCAACACTGGTTTCGCTACGGAGCACGTCTGCCAATGAGCTATAACCTTTTAGGTCAAGTTCATCTCTATCAATCACCGACATTGCCGTTGCGACATGCCTCATAGGCATTTCGATACGACTAGAAGTGACAACAATCTCATCGAGACGGTTTTGTTCCTGCGCAAGCGCGCAGTTCCCGGCCAGAAGGACGAGAGGTAATGCTTTAAAAATAATATTCACAGGTAATTCCTCAATTGCGTAAAAAAGTAAAAGTCGCGACTGAGAGAAGGGTGTTGGGGGAAATCAAAAAGAGATGACAGCCCACGACAAAGCCCTCCGCTTCGTCTTGGTGAGATCTCGTCTTCCCAAGAAGGGAATAGGAGAATCTCTACGCTGTAGAAGGCCGGTATCGGGCTTAGCTCTGATAAAACATGTCATAAACATATTCAAAGCATCACCGTTGCGGGGGCAGCCATGGATTAGTTTGCGTCTACCTGAATTGCTGACGCAGGTTCACCACAGTTCCCGTTTAACCTGACCAAAGACATTAGGCAATGTCCTATTCAGGCACCTCACACAGGAGCGCCGAGTCTAGGACAGCAATAATATTTCTGCAATGAAAAAGATACTGTAGCGACGCTATTTTTTTGAGGGGGAGTCTGCGGAGAACAATTTCCCCTATTAATTTTCTTTTCTTTAAACAAGCTGTTTGAAAAAGAACTTCGTATAACCCATCCTAGACGCAGATTAAATTTACCGAGGATAGATTTTGAAATTACTAGCTTTCGCCGCCAGCAATAGTCGTGAATCCATTAACAAAAAACTCGTAACCTATGCGGCTTCACTGGTTGAAGGTGCCCAAGTAGAAATATTGAATATCAATGATTATGAGATGCCTATTTTCAGCGTAGAAAGGGAAAATGAACTCGGTCAGCCACAACTCGCTAAAGACTTTTCCCAAAAGATTAGCGATGCTGACGCTTTGCTTATTTCCTTCGCAGAACATAATGGTTCCTACACCGCCGCTTTCAAAAATTTGTACGATTGGACTTCCCGCATTGATATGAAGGTCTACCAAAATAAACCTATAGTTATGCTTTCCACCTCACCCGGTGGGGGCGGCGGACGCAATGTATTGGCTACAGCCACCAGCGCAGCTCCTCATTTTGGCGCCGATCTAAGAGCGCAGCTTTCGGTCCCCAGTTTTCAAGAAAACTTTGATTTGGAAACCAACTCCATATCTAATCCAGAGATTCAGGCCAAACTTATTAGCGCCCTCTCCTTGCTTAGCGCATAAATCCACCATTCCACACCACTAGGAACAGAATTGAGCACAGACTCCTCAGATTATCGTAATACCCTTGGATTATTCCCTACGGGGGTAACCGTTATAACCACTCTCGACACAGCAGGTCGCGAAGCGGGTTTTACTGCCAGCAGCTTTAACTCGGTTTCATTAGAACCGCAGCTTGTGCTTTGGAGTCTCGACAAATCCTCAAGTCTAATTCCAGTGTTTGAAAGTGCCGAACGCTACGCAATACATTTCCTGGCATCCAGTCAGATAGATATCTCGAATACCTTTGCCAGCCCGGCAAATGACCGATTTGCGAATCTGGACTGGTCATTGTCTGAAACTCAACTGCCAATTCTCAAGGGATGCGCCGCTCATTTGGAATGTGAGTCGCGCCATATTTACGAGGGTGGTGATCATCTGATTTTTGTGGGCGAAGTGACCCAGCACTTTTGCGACCGGAACAAAAAGGCTCTGGTTTATCACCGTGGTGAATATTCTGAATGTAAGCCTTTGGGCTAAAGCTTGGGTAGAGAGCTAAAATTGTCATACGGATTTTCCCAGCCGGCTAACGCGCCCTATTATGCCGATCATGCAGAATTATTGATCTCCAGCTATAACCGGGTTACTGGAAAGCATCTAATTTCACCGGACCTGACCGGTGAAGCCGCCTATCAGGTCCTATTTGAAGCACCCTTTGCCCTTGCGTCTCACGATAGCGCTGAGGATCCAATGTTTAACTACGGCAATCTGACAGCGCAAAAACTATTTGAAATGGACTGGGCAACACTGTTGACCCATCCCTCCCGCCATTCTGCCGAGCCGGTAAATCGAGCAGAGCGAGCGCGTCTGCTGGAGCGGGTTACCAAAGATGGATTTATTGAGGATTACCAAGGTGTAAGGGTATCTTCAACAGGTAAGCGCTTTATGATTGAAGAAGCTATGATTTGGAATCTGGTGGATATCAATGGACAGTATCTTGGACAAGCAGCGGCGTTATACGAATGGACTCGGTTATAGGCAGTTAAGATTAATGCAATGCCCGAGCTCAGTGGCGGCGGCAGGTCCTTCTTTTCGATCCAAATTTCTAACTCAGATTCGGCTGATTCCCCTCTCCATCACTCTGCTCACTATTTCAGCATGTGGCGGCGGAGATGGTGGCGGTAATAACAATGTTGTAACCCCCGGTGGCAACAACTCAACGACAACGACTTGGGTGGAGGGCGTATTTGCAACCTCCGCATCTTTTGAGGACCTGTGCGAATCTCCCCGCTCCGGCGCTAGTACGCAAACAGGAACGCCCTTCCCCGATATTCTTGGCTCAACTTTACTTGAAAACAACTGGTTGAGATCCTGGACCGATGAGTCCTATCTTTGGTATACCGAAGTAGTTGATCGCGACCCTACACCCTTTGCTACCAACGTCTATTTTGATTTACTAAAAACTGAAGCCACTACAGGGTCCGGAGCTGATAAAGATCAATTCCACTTCACCATTGACACTGCAAGTTACGAGGCACTATCACAATCCGGTGTATCAGCTGGTTACGGATTTCAAATTACCTTTCTCTCATCAAGCGCGCCCTACGAACTAGCCATTGCTTACACTGAACCGGACTCCCCGGCGGCAGACGCTGGAATTGACCGGGGCGCAAGAATCGTTTCAATAGACGGAGCAGATGCCGTCAATCCTGCGACCCAAGCTGAGGTCGATATTCTCAACGCAGGTCTATCGCCAGATACCCTCGGTGAAACCCATAGTTTTACCGTTCGGGATTTGGGATCTTCGGGCACACGCACCGTTAATCTCACATCTGCATCCATAACCTCCACTCCAGTTCAAAGTGTTAGCGCTGTAGATACGGCAAGTGGAAAGGTTGGCTATATTCTTTTTAACGATCATATTGCCACTGCCGAATTGCAGTTGATGCAAGCGATAGAGCAACTCGCAGCGGAACCGGTTGAAGATCTGATTTTAGATTTGCGCTACAACGGCGGCGGGTTTCTGGCCATCGCGAGCGAAATGGCCTATATGATCGCCGGCGCGGCAGCGACAAACGGACAGGTATTTGAACAACTGGTTTTTAATGACAAAAACCCCACTTTTGATCCAATAACTGGCGAGTTAAACGATCCAATCCCCTTTTTCGATACTGCCATAGGGTTTTCAGCGACCTCCGGCAGCGTTCTGCCTACGCTCGACCTGCCAAGAGTATTTATTCTGTCCAGTTCGAATACCTGCTCGGCGAGCGAGTCGATAATAAATAGTCTTCAAGGCATTGGCGTTGAGGTAATTCTTATAGGTGACACCACCTGCGGTAAGCCTTACGGCTTTTATCCAGCCGACAATTGCGGAACAACCTACTTCAGCATTCAGTTTCAGTCTGAAAACGCTCTGGGATTCTCTGACTATGCAGACGGGTTTTCACCCCAAAATGTGAATTCCCTGGGCTCGGTCAGTTTGCCAGGCTGCGGCGTGGCGGATGACTTTGATCACGTCTTGGGAGATCCAAACGAGTCTATACTAGCCACTGCCCTTGCATACAGGGAGACAGGCAGCTGTGCGGTAAGCACCAAAACTGTGACGGATGCACTTGATGAAACAAGCGATGCCTTGTCTACTAACTCCTTAGTACCCAAATCAATTTGGCTGCAAAACCGCATTATGGATCGAACCAATGACTAAAATTACGAGTTTGGTGATTTTTACACTTTTATTCGTCGCCTCCTGCAGTTCTCTAAACCCTCGTTTGGATAGGCCGGCCGTAATTGCGGCCGCCAACGAGCAATCGCTTCAGTTAATCCGACATGCCATAGCAAACTTACTGCAGGGAGCAAGTGTTGATCTTGCCGAAGATGCCCTAACGCAAACTAGTAGTCTGGCAGTGCACCGCACTCTGTTAACCAGCCGGGATCTGGGCGTGATAGACAACTTCCAGCTAGTGCTCAACCGCGGCGACTGCTATCTGGTGCACCTAAATACGCAAAACCGGCAGCTTTTAAATGAGTTTGATTGCAGGGCCTTAAATACGGAATAAGGCTATCGTAATTAATGGGTAATTCCTGAACGACTGACCGATATCTCTGTAACAACTGGTGCCTGGGCAAGTCTTAGTATTGAGCTAGCAATCAGTACTGCCTATGAAAAACCGCTCTCAAATATTGTGCATCTGCCTGTTTTGTATGACCTTTTCCGGCATTTCCGCCGCACAATCTCTCAATGGGTTCGACCTTTCACAATTGACTATTGATGCCAGCGAAGTCTTCTCGGGCGGCCCACCGAGAGACGGAATTCCCTCTATAGACGACCCGCAATTTATCTCTGTGAATCAGGTAAATTACCTACAGGATGATGACCTTCTGCTTACACTCCAGCGTGGCGAGACAGTTCGCGCATATCCTTTCAGAATTCTAATCTGGCACGAGATAGTCAACGACGTAATTGGCGGCGATGCTGTGGCCGTTACCTATTGTCCACTGTGCGGAACCGGTATGGTATTTGACAGTTTTTCCGGAGAATCCCAACTAAGCTTTGGCGTATCCGGATTGCTCTACCGCAGCGACGTATTGATGTATGACCGTGAAACTGATTCGCTCTGGTCGCAGCTTGCTATGGAGGCGGTTAGCGGCCCCAATGTCGGAACCGAGTTAACCTGGCTGCCGGCAGAGCATATGAACTGGGCGGCGTTTAAAAACCGCTATCCCGATGGCCAGGTGCTTTCAACAGATACCGGATACTCTCGTAACTACTCAGCAAATGCTTACGATAGCTATTTTGCTTCCGAAGAAACGATATTTCCGGTGCCACATACGCGCACAGAGTTACCGAACAAGACCAAGGTTTTAGGGGTTCTAATTGGTAATGAGGCAAGCGCCTATCCACTGACAGAGCTCGCCGAATTTGGTAAGCTTGAGCAAACAATAAGTTCACAAAAGGTTTCTATAAGATATCAATCCGAAGCAGGAAACCCTCTAGTAGTTAACGAGCTTGGCGAAGTATTACCTTCAGTAGTAGTTTTTTGGTTTGCTTGGCAGGCTTTTTATCCCGGAACCGAGTTGTGGCGACAGCCCTAGCGTTAGACGATTATTGCAGTTTCTAGTTTGCAGTCTTGGCGCCTTGTCAGACTTTTGATAGTGCTGTGTTTCCCTTGCCTAACTCAGCAAGGGCAATTCCAGATAGAACTAAACCTAGGGATACAGCATGGAACCCCTCAAATTGCTCGCCCAGATAAAAAACCGCCATAATCGCGGCAAATATGGGCACTAAATTCACGAACATACTAGCCCTGGCCGCTCCAACCAATCCCACTGCTTGGATAAACAGAAATTGAGACACTAAAGAAGGCAATACAATCGCCACACCAGCTATTAGCCATCCAGTTGTTGTTGGCATCTCAAAACCCTGATTGGCAACTTCGATTAACAGCAGGGGCAGCGAAGCTAAAAAGGCAAATCCGGATAACATCGTAAGCAATGAGAATGGAGAGACAACTGGTCGTCGAGTTAATCCGATGGAATAGGCCGCATAACAAAAGCAAGCAATTAACATCAACATATCACCACGACTGAGATCCAAATCTTGTAACTGGCTGAACTGACCTTTTGTGGCTACAACAACAACACCCACTAAGGTAATGCCAGCGCCAAAAATTTGCATAGCGGTTATGCGAGCACGTAAAAATAAATAGGTACCCAGAAATACAAAAACAGGTATTGCCCCCTGGATAATGCCGATATTAATGGCAGAGGTTGTGTGGGCTGCTAGATAGAACAAAGCATTGAACAGGGTAAATCCCATTGTGCCCATCAGCGCGAAGTAACCAAGATGCTGTTTTAACACCGGCCAGTCTTTGATTAGCTGCCGATGCATAAAGACCAATAGTAAAATTAATAAACCCAGCCATCGCAGGCTAACCAACAACATAGGTGATATTTCACCGACAGCAATTTTTCCTAAAATGGCGTTGCATCCCCAACCCCAGGTAACAACGATCAACGACAAATAAGCGCGAGTATTCGATTGAAAGCTGTATTTAAGACTCATGCCGACTTTCCTCTGCGATATTTCCTACGAGGGTAGGACTACCCTTATAAAATTGCGAACAAAAGCAGCTAACTTGCTTCTAGCTCTTCAGTCAAGAGCAGCCAATTTTCCTCTAGAGATTCTAGCTCCTGCTTGGCGGACGCTTGCTGGTGAATAAGGTCGGTAAGTTCGCCTTTTCGCTCGTCTTCATAGAGAGCTGAATCGCCCAATAGGGTTTCAACTTGTTTCAGCTCTTTATTTGCCTGCTCAATTTTTTGCTCAACTCGTCGTAAGCGATTACTACTGTCTGATTTTGTTTTTCTTTGTTCGGCTGATTTCTGGCGAATTTGCTTTTTGCTCAACCCCGCGTTTGCTTTGCGTTTTTCGGCCCCTGTCTCTACTTTGGCCTGGGTCTGAGCCTCGGCCTTAGCTGGCGCCGAATTGGATTTCGAAGCTGGCTTAGACTTGAGAGCAGGTTTGGATTTTTTAGTCCCCTTAGCCCCTGCTTCTTTCGCGCTTATCATGCGATGGTAGTCCTCAAGGGTGCCATCGAACTCATCTAACTCGCCTTCGTGGGCCAAGATATATTCATCAACACTATGCCGCAACAGGTGACGATCATGGGATACCACTATCAATGCACCGCTAAACTCTTGCAGGGCCATAGTTAGCGCACTACGCATATCCAAGTCTAAGTGGTTGGTAGGCTCATCCAGCAACAGAACATTGGGCTTTTCCCAAACAATAAGCGCTAAAGCCAAGCGTGCTTTTTCGCCGCCGGAAAATGGCGCTATGGGCTCAACTGCTTTTTCTCCGTGAAAATCAAAACCGCCTAGGAAGTTACGAATTTGCTGTTCAGTCGCTTTTGGGTTGATTCGCTGTAGGTGTAATAGCGCACTTGCTTCAACATCCAATGCTTCCAACTGGTGCTGGGCAAAATAGCCAATCTGGCAATGTTCGCCTTGAGTAATCTCACCTTTTACCGGCTTTAGATCACCGGTCAAGCATTTGATCAGTGTTGATTTACCGGCACCGTTTACACCCAGCAGGCCGATACGGTCACCCGGGTTAAGGCTGAAAGTAACATCGCTGAGAACGCGATTATCTTCATAACCCAGCTCTATACCCCTAAGGGATAAAAGTGGATTGGATACTTTGTTGTTTTCCAGAAATCGAAAATGGAAGGGACTATCAACCTGAGCACTGGCGATCATTTCCATATTCGCAAGCTGTTTAACCCGGCTTTGGGCCTGCTTGGCCTTACTGGCCTTAGCTTTAAACCGCGTAATAAACCCCTGGATATGCTTTATCTCGCGCTGCTGCTTTGCATAGTTGGATTGCTGCAAAGCCAAACGCTCTGCTCGCTGCCGTTCAAACGCTGAGTAGTTGCCCTTATACAGATTCAGTTGCTTCTGCTCGATATGTACAATTTCGTTGGCAACGTTATCGATAAAGTCCCGGTCATGAGAGATCAATATCAAAGTACCCTGATAGCGTTTTAGACGCTGCTCTAACCAATAGGTGGTATCCATATCCAAGTGATTGGTTGGCTCATCCAGCAACATAATGTCAGATGGCATCATCAGCGCCTGCGCTAAATTCAACCGAATACGCCAGCCACCGGAAAAGGAGCTTACCGGCTTGGAAATCTCGTCATTGGTAAACCCAAGCCCGTGTAAAAGCTCAGCGGCTTGGTACTCGGCGGAATAACCACCGGCAGTGTCGAGTGCTTCATATAGATGACTTAGGGCGTGATTGTCCTCAGCTGCTTCAGCCGCAGCGATTTCCGACTGCAGCCGCCTTAATACATTGTGCCCGTCCAGCACATGGTCCAACGCGGTTCTATCACTATGGCCCACTTCTTGTGCCATATGAGATATTCGACTATCGGGTGGAATGCCGACATCTCCAGCCTCAGAAGTTATTTTCCCCATCAATAAAGCAAACAAGCTCGACTTACCGCAACCGTTGCGGCCAATAAGCGCCAGACGCCGCCGCTCAAGAATCACAAGAGAGGTGTCGACAAGTAAGTTTTCGCGGCCCCTTTGAAGGGTAATATTGGTTAGAGTAATCACTTTGTTAACTGCTGATAAAGTCGGCTAATTGTTAAGGGGCGGCATAATACGTTGCTGCACGACAAAATGTTGGGGGAATTTGATATCTAGGCCTATCTTATTAGGCTAGCTTATACTCAGGACCATGGTTTCGCTTCGCAATAAAATCATTTTCTCGCTGATTGGCACCAGTTTTCTAGCTATTGCCTTTACAGCCTTGATTGCACGCATGCTTATGGTTAGCGAGTTCGACGCGTTGGTAGAGAATCGCGCCGCCCAAATTTTTATGGCAGAAACCCTCGCCTTCTATCAGGAATACGGATCCTGGGAAGCCGCTTTTGCAACAGAAACCCTATTTGATTTTGCGCAACGGAAAAGAGCGGAGGGGCAACTCGCAGCGCTCGATGCGGATACAGACACTAATCTTGAACTAACGCCTGAGGGCTTTCTCCCTCCCGCAGATTCACTGCCACCAGATGATCCAAGATTTCGTCCAGAGGGCGCATCGTTAGAAGGGCCAGCAGCAGGAGGGCCGCCACCCGGGGCTCCTCAATTTGGAGGGCCACCACCAGAAGGTTTTTCCCCTGACGGAGGCCCTGATGGAGGTACTCCCGGCGGCCAGCCACCACCTCCATTTGTACTTGTAGATATAACTGGAAAAGTATTATTGCCGTCATTGCAAACCTATTACGGTCAGATAATCCCAAGTGAAGAGCTGGCACGAGCACTGCCGATCATGGATGGCGGCCAAAAAATTGGTTATCTACTCACAGAGGTATCCATTGCGCTTACAGAGCTGGAAAGCCAATACCTTTCCGCTATCGAGGATTCTTGGTGGTTGGCCTTACTACTGGTCGCCATATTGGCAGTACCGCTGGGATTTCTAATGGGTAACCGATTGGCATCACCGATCGAAAAGCTTAATACCGCTATACAGGCGATGGGTCCAGGAGCCATGCAACAGAGGGTGCCAATCACTTCCAAAGGTGAGCTGGGGCAACTTTCCCAAAGCTTTAATCAAATGAGTGAAGAGCTCTCGGACGCCTACGACGATCTCGAAATATCTCGAGCGCAGCTAATGAAATACGGTCAGCAGATGAAAGAAATGAGTTTGCTCGATGCCCTAACCCAACTACCAAACCACCGTGCCTTCAATGATAGCGCGCCTCTTATTTTGGCTCAAAATGCCAAGCATAAAAGAACTAGCGTATTAGGGCTTATCGATATCGACAAATTCAAACGGATCAACGACAACTTTTCCCATACGATTGGTGATGAGGTATTACGTAGGCTGTCAAAAATAATGAAGTCGAACTTGCGCGAAATAGACCTAATTGCCCGCTATGGTGGTGAAGAATTTGCAGTTCTATTTCCCGAAACGGATTTGGATACTAGCGTTCAACTAGTTGAACGCTTGCGCAATGCGGTTGCGGAGACAGTCTGGATAAATATAGACCCTAAGCTGCAGATAACCATGAGTACCGGACTAGTTGAAGTGACTCATGCAAGCACCTCAGAAAAGTCACTACGTGACTCCCTCGCCGCCGCAGACAAGATGCTATATAAAGCCAAACATAACGGCCGCAACCGCACTGAATCCTAAGAACTTAATTGGCTATGCTTACTGAATTTATTACATTGCTAGGTTTTGCCTTTGGCGTGACCGGCCCAATTTTTGTGCTGGTTTTTCTCGGCATTGCGCTAAAGAAATTAAAGATAATTGATGAGGCATTTAATCTTGCTGCCTCCAAATTAGTATTTATGGTGGCGATGCCCACCATGCTATTTATGAGCATGATCAATACCGATCTTCGATCGGTCTTAAATGCTTCCTACCTGCTCTATTGCTTGACTGGAACCTTAGTACTATTCATTTTTTTCTCTCTGATTACGCCTCTTTTCGTTAAGGAGCGTCGAGACCGAGGCGTGTTTATTCAGGGCGCGTTTCGCGCAAATATAGCAATCGTTGGGTTGGCTTTTTGCTTTAATGCCTACGGCAGCATTGGGCTAGCCAAAGCATCGGTCTTGATGTCAGTAATCACCATTCTCTACAACTTTCTTTCCGTATATACGCTGACGACCACACTAAGCAATACCAAAGTAAAGCTTTCAAAGATCCTGCTCAACATCGCCAAAAACCCTCTGATTATTGCGTTGGTAGTCGGCATTACCTTTAATTTGCTCGCGGTGCCCGTTCCAACGGTGCTCGCTACTGCCGGTGATTATATTGCTCGCATGACCCTACCCCTGGCTTTGATATGCATTGGCGGAGCCATGTCACTCAGTGAGCTAAAAAATTCCAGCTCGGTTTCTACCATTGCCGTAGTTGCCAAGTTGATAATTGTGCCCGTCGCCATGGTTTACCCGGCTTACTTGCTGGGATTCGAGGCGATAGATTTGGGGGTTCTGTTTTTGATGGTGAGCGCACCCTCTGCCGCGGCCGGCTACATTATGGTTCAGGGCATGGGTGGTAACGGCAAATTAGCTGCCAATATTGTTGTGATCAGCACCTTGGCATCGGTGATCACAGTTAGCTTTGGTCTGGCAGCCTTGAAACAGATGGGAATAGTCTAAAAAATGTAGGAACTGCCTTTCTAAGCGCGCTGTTGAATAACTTTCATAAAGGCTTCGCCAAATCTTTCCAGCTTGGCTTCGCCCACGCCACTAATATTTAACAACGCGGCTTCGGAATCTGGTCTTAACTCCATCATCTCCATAAGCGTTGCGTCGTGGAATACCATATAGGGCGTAATATTGTGTTCGTCCGCCAAGGCTTTGCGGCAAGCTCTAAGTTCATCCCAGAGAGCGTGATCCGAATCAGAAACACCCTTAGTAAATTTGGTTTTGGCTTTGGTTAAGCGCGGCTCTTTGGTGTCTTCCCTCAGTAGAAGCTGCACCTGCCCTTTCAGTACCTCGCGGGATTTCTCCGTTAATCGCAATGCGCCGTAGCGCTCGGCATCGGAAATCAGAAGCCCACGCACTATTAGCTGACGAATCACGGAACGCCACTGAGCCAAAGACAGGTCTTTGCCAATACCAAAAGTACTTAAGGCATGGTGGCCATTGCCCTGAATTTTTTCGCTGTCTTTACCCCGCAACAGATCGATTACATAGCCCGCGCCAAAGCGCTGGCCGGAACGGTATACACAAGAGAGCAGCTTTTGCGCCGCTTCAGTGGCATCCCAGGTAACCGGTTTGGTTTGGCAGGTATCACAGTTGCCACAGGGTTCCGGCAAGATATCTCCAAAATATTGCAGCAGTGCTTGGCGCCGGCAACTGGTGACTTCGCACCAGCCCAATAGAGAATCTAACTTGGCCCGTTCATTGCGCTTGTGCAGATCACTGGCATCGGACTTTTCTAAAAACTGGCTGCGCTGCACTACGTCATTTAGGCCATACACCATCCAAGCCTGCGCCGGTTCACCATCGCGACCGGCACGGCCGGTCTCCTGATAATAGGCCTCCATACTGCTGGGCAAATCCATATGGGCAACAAAGCGCACATCGGGTTTATCTATACCCATACCAAAGGCAATAGTTGCCACCATAATCACAGAGTCTTCGCGTAAAAACCGCGCTTGGTTTGCGGCCCGATCACTGGCAGGCATGCCCGCGTGATACGGCATGGCTTCCAATCCACGAGTACAGAGCCATTCGGCAGTAGATTCCACTTTCTTGCGCGACAGGCAATACACAATGCCGCTGTTTTCTTTGTGTGGCAGCAAGAATCGAATTAACTGTTTTTTGGCATCGTCTTTGGATGCAACGCTGTAGTGAATATTGGGCCTATCAAAACCACTCACAAAAATTTGCGGCTCTGTGAGCTGCAAGTTATGAACTATCTCAGTTTTGGTACGGGCAGTCGCCGTGGCCGTAAGGGCCATGCGCGGAACGTCGGGGAAAGCATCTTTTAGTTGATTCAGCAGCAAATAGTCTTTGCGGAAATCGTGGCCCCATTGAGAGACGCAGTGGGCCTCGTCAATGGCAATTAGCGATATCTTGAATCCAAGTAACCATTCCAGGGTTCCGGACTGCAAAAGCCGCTCAGGGGCTATATAGAGCATATCCATCTCACCCTGATGCATAGCCGCGGCAACATTGCGGCTTTCCTGTGCAGAGAGCGTGGAATTAAGAAAAGCAGCGCGAATACCAAGCTGCTGCAAAGCCGAGACCTGATCTTGCATTAGCGCAATAAGAGGAGAAACCACCAGCCCTATTCCGGGCCGAACCATGGCGGGTATTTGATAGCAGAGCGATTTACCTCCACCGGTGGGCATAAGCACCAAAGAATCGCTACCGGCGATAGCGGCGTCGATTATTTGCTCTTGCTCGCCCCTGTAGGATTCATAACCGTAGGTATGTTGCAGAATTTCATATGCTGCTGAATTCACATTGCTTCCATGTGCGATGCACTCAAAGTGATATTGAAATGACCTATTTGGTCACTTTAATATCACTTTGAGTGCTGGGGTTAAATTTGTGTTTAATATGTCCGCGCTTAGCTGCTTTTTTACGGTCGGTGTGGACCTGAGCTTTATTAAAACTGCGAGCGTGTTTCGCTACCGGGTTTTTGGTTTTAGCTTTCGAAGTTTCCTTCTGAGCCTTATCTCCTTTCATGGCGTACCTCCAGTGGTTGGCCGTTATCGAGGCGGGCATATTAGAACTTTAGGACACCGGGCGCTAGCTGCCTCTTTGAGATCATCCGGCCTTGGCACGAATAAACCTGAGACATTCCACCAAACACAAAGCCCCCAAAGTTATATAAGCAGTTCGGGGCTCAATAGAGGTCAATACCCAGTGGGCAAATGTAAGCCCGGTAGCTAGATAAACCGTGCGGTGCAGATTCTGCCAATTTTTACGTAGCGCTCTAACTGACTGGTTGTTGCTGGTGATGGCAAGAATCAGAAAGATAACAAGGGCAATCCAGCCGGTTAACAAACCGGGATCTTGTGCTTCTTCCAATATGTATCCATAGCCCCACTTTCGTTCTAGGTAGGTAATGGTATGGAAGGCCGCGTAACCAAAGCTGGCAACGCCAATTGCACGGCGGTGGAACATCAGCCATCTGGGCCATTTGGCTTTTGAAAAGACACGACGGATGGGTGTTACCGCAAGTGCGAGAAAAAGGATGCCAACGCTCCAATCCCCGGTTTCATGGATAACTTGACCGTAACTGATAGCATCCGTCAGATAACGAACTAAAATATAGATTCCGGGAAGGGTCAATAACGCCCAAATCCAATATTTGTGTAGATTGTTACGATTTGTTTCAGGAGCCATCTTTTTAAATCTCTAGTGTTATCTTGCCCGACCAGCCTAAGGGAACCTAGGCCTGTTAGTACCTTAGAGTACCTTGCAACAATTTTTGGGGAGTTACCACAATGTTAATTAAATCTATTTTTACCTCTGCTCTAGCAGCTACAGTTTTGTTGTTTGCTGCAAGCGACGCGTTCGCTCAGCAACCCTCTCGCGCAGAAGCACGAGCGGCGAGAATGGCGCTATCTGAAGCCACTGACTTCAATATGAATCCATTACTTGATCCGAATATGGCGACCGAAGCGCAGCTTTCTGCTGTTGACGGACTATCAGCCGGCCAAGTACAAGCAATTCTCGATGGCCGACCTTTTGCCACACCTACTGAATTACATGCAGCTATTGGTGAAGGTGCTGATTACGTAGATATGTTCGACATTTACAGCGCAGTGTTTGTAACAGTGAACATAAATCGCGGCGAGACTGAAGACTATATGATGATTCCTACAACTTTGACCCCAGAGCATATTGCTCGTGAGGTTGGAGAGTATCGTCCATATGAAGATATACAGGCCGATTTTATACGTGAAATGGAAAAGTACGTAAGCGCGAAAGAAGCTGCCTGGCTTGAGCGATTTGTTCGAACTGAATAATTCCTTTCACATAAGCAACACTGAAAAGGGCAAAGATAATCTTTGCCCTTTTTTATGCGCGGCGCTTTTTGGTACGGGCGTTATTGATCAGGATTGCTCTCCCAGAAGTCTAGGGTTAAGCCCTCTTCCTGAACTTCGTCTGTCATTTCGCCCTGTTTTTTCAGGTTCGAAACGCTTAACCCCAGCAATCGACATGGGCGCTGCCCAAGCTCGGTTTTTTCGACAAGCTCCGGAACCATTTCCATCATCTCCTCAGCACTTTGAATATAGCCTTTGTAGGAGTGAGCTCGGGTAATTTGGGTAAAGTCGTTGTACTTAACCTTGAGAGTCAGCGTCTTTGCTTGAATTTCGCGTTTGTGAAGAAGCTCTGTAATTTTGTCGGCGATCCCGCTTAGCTTTTCTTGGATCTCATTTAGATCAGTCAAATCCGCGGCAAAGGTATTTTCTTTGCCTATGGACTTGCGCGTCCTGCTAGACCGAACCGGGCGTTCATCAATTCCCCGAGCAATACGGTAGTAGTAGCCGCCAGACTTTCCGAAACTTTGATCCAAATCGGCTTGGGTCCATTCGCGTAAATCGGCACCAGTTTTAATACCCAACCTGTGCATTTTTTGTTCGGTAACCTTGCCGACACCGTTGAATTTACGGATCGGCAGGCTGGTGATAAAACCCTCTGCCTGTTCAGGACGAATTACATAGAGCCCATCGGGTTTATCCATATCTGACGCAATTTTGGCCAGAAACTTGTTATAGGAAACCCCTGCAGAGGCAACCAGGTTCATACGTTCCCGCACTTTCTGCCTTATCTCCTGCGCGATAAGGGTGGCAGAGCCTTGGAATTGGTCGCAGTTGGTGACATCTAGAAACGCTTCATCAAGAGAAAGCGGCTCGATAAGGTCGGTATATTCTTTGAATATTGCGTTTAACTGTTGTGAAGCCTCGCGATATGCATCAAACCGCGCCTTAACAAAAATGGCGTCTGGGCATAGCCTACCTGCCCTGGAGGAAGGCATGGCGGAATGAATGCCAAAAGCTCTGGCCTCATAACTGCAGGCTGCCACTACGCCCCTGCTATTAGGCTGGCCGCCGACAATTACCGGCTTGCCTCGCAGTTCTGGAAAGTCGCGCTGCTCTACGGATGCGTAGAAAGCATCCATATCAATGTGAATTATTTTGCGTTGAAGAGCGGGTTCGGACACTGCTAGAGAGATTGCTCTAGTTTGAAGTCAGCCAAGAATTTGCAGCAGTTTTTGACCATGCTCTGCGGCGCTTAGTCCTAGACTAGTTAGATAGCCGCCATCGGATTGATTGATCAATCCTTTATCAAATAGTCGCTGGGTTGCGGCAATTACCGAGGGTTCTGCGGAGGAATGAATTTTTAATCCCTCTTGAGTGGAATCAAGATTGTAGCGAGCGAGAATATTTAGCTCTTCAACAATTTCTGGTGTGTAGGGCATGCAACGACCTTTCTATAATTTGGGGGATTCGACCTATTCTAGAATACCGGCAACAATTTTGTTGGATATCGTTGGGGAAAACTCACCTTAGGCAGTAGGTGGTGCTCTATTGAATCGGGAAAAGCACATTGCACTGACCGGTTCCAGAGCTTGGGAAGTAGTCGGTGATGACTTCAGCTTTTCCTTTGTAATCCGCCCATCCGAGCACTCCAAACAGCATCGCGGTATCGTGCATGCCGCCTTCACCGTTGCAATCGCGAGCGTATTCCGGGAGTAAATCCAGAAACTTCTGAGTTTCACCATTTTGCCACATTCCAAGGACCATCTGGTCAACGCTTCCGTTAAAGGGATCGCTGATCTTGAACAGATAGTCGTTGACGACCTTGTTGGGGGGAATTTTGTGCGACAAAGAACCAGAGGCAAGAAACGCGACGCGGCGATCTGACTGTTTTGCCGCTTCCAACACAGCCTCACCCATTATGCGAGACTCCTCTAAGTCAGCGTCAACCATCCAACTCGCAATCGACACGACTTTGATTTCGTCTCCGACCCCCATGTATCGCAAGGGAACAAGTGTGCCGTATTGCAACGGCAGGGTAGGAACATCGTAGTGACACAGGGTATCGGTACCCTTGTCGCTAGCAACCTTGGCTAACAATTGACCGAACTCAGAATCACCGCGATGACTAAATCCCATATTGTTCAAAAAATGCGGGAACTCCGTGCTGGTGAATACCCCTTCCATTCGGTCATTTGCATTGATGTGATAACCGGCGTTTACCAACCAGTGCGTATCTGCGATCACAATTGTGTCCACTTCCAATTCTCGGCAGGCATCGCCAATTTTCTTGAGTCCGTCGATAGCTGCCGTTCGGCACCCATGATGCTTGCCGGGCTGTTCTGAAATAAACATAGAGGGTACGTGTGTGACTTTTGCAGCCAGAACCAATTCACCCATGATTTTTCCTCCAATAGTGACTTATTTACATATTATTTATTGTTCGCCGCAGTGATGACGAAACTAGATTCGATGCAAAGTAGTATTGACGGCCACCGGGATTTTGACCGCTTGCGGCGTAAGACATGCATTGACCGATTCCTGATACATTTTGGATTACCTCGTCCGAGAACCCTTCGAGACCTGCTCCCATAATATCCTTGTTGGACGCTGTGCCCGAGAATTTCATCTTGAGTTCAACATGAATTTGATCAATATCAAGTTCGTAAGCATCTCTGGAATTACCAAATCGGAGAAAAAACAGAAAGCGATTCCTGCCGTCAAATATCCGAGTGGAGATGGGGCATGATTATTCCCAAGGTATCGGGCGAGTAGCGACCGAGAACCTGCAACCTTTTCTGTCTCAGTTCAGATCTTTCTTCTTTGACTTAATCGATAGTGATGGGCTAGCTAGCAATATTAAATAACTAATCTGGTTTAGAATTAGTAACTAGTTACAACATACGCAATTCTGAGAAAATATGATTCATAACGAGACCCATAAATCCCATCGTATTGGCTGGCTTAGAGCCGCTGTACTAGGCGCCAACGATGGCATAGTTTCCACCGCCAGCCTGATTATTGGTGTGGCAGCGGCACAGGCTGCAACCGGAGATATTTTATTGGCGGGCATGGCCGGTTTGGTGGCGGGCGCTATGTCTATGGCCGCTGGCGAATATGTATCTGTTAGCTCTCAGGCCGATACGGAAAATGCAGACCTCGAACTTGAAAAGCAGCACCTTAAGGATCACCCGGAATTTGAACTTGAAGAGCTGGCTACTATTTATCGTGACCGTGGCTTAGACCGAGATCTTGCGCATCAAGTCGCGGTTAGCCTTACTGAACATGATGCGCTGGGCGCACACGCTCGGGATGAACTGGGCATATTGGACACCAGTAGAGCAAAACCTTTTCAAGCTGCATCCTATTCTGCAGTGACCTTCAGCCTGGGTGCTGCCCTGCCTTTGCTAACGGCCTATCTGGCACCTCAACAGCAGCTAATTCCGCTAGTAGCGGGTTTCTCACTTATATTTCTGGCCTGCTTAGGTGTATTTGCGGCGCGAGCTGGCGGAGCATCTAAACGAATTGGCGCGCTTCGCGTAACTTTTTGGGGCGCGCTGGCGATGGCAATTACCGCGGGTGTGGGCTCGCTAATCGGGGCTGCTATTTAGCTCGACATCGTCTAATGTCTGATTTTATGACAACGCGGCCTCTCGCTCGCCGCATAGGTTTGCCACTTCTTACCTGCTACGGATTGGGAACTATTCTTGGTGCAGGAATCTATGTTCTGATTGGTAAAGTGGCGGGGAGTGCTGGTATGTACGCGCCCCTATCCTTCCTGCTGGCAGCCGTTGTCGCTGGAATTACTGCTCTAAGTTACTGCCAACTAGTGGTTCTGTTTCCGCGAAGCTCAGGTGAAGCCTATTACGTTGAAGCGGGTTTCAATCATATATTGTTAACCAAGGTCGTCGGCTATTTGGTGGTCTTTACCGGTATTGTCTCTGCGGCCACACTGGCTAACGGTTTTCTGGGATACCTTTCTGCATTTATTAATATACCTCGAGTTGCAGCGCTGCTTCTGCTGATTGGCCTAATGGGCACTATTGCGCTTTGGGGTATAGCCGAGTCTCTCTGGATTGCCGCTCTTATCACTTTTCTGGAAGTAGCTGGGCTGATATGGGTTATTTTTCTGGCAGGAGATAACCTTCTGCAAATACCGGAGCAGTTCGACGTCCTCTTGATACCAGAAAATGGCCAGTGGATCGGCGTAATGGCTGGTGCGTTTCTCGCTTTTTATGCCTTCATTGGTTTTGAAGATATGGTGAATATTGTCGAGGAAGTAAAGCAGCCGGAAATCAATATGCCTGTGGGTATTGTGCTTGCTCTGGTTATTTCCACCCTGCTCTACTTTTTGATCGCCTTGATTGCCGTACTTGGCCTGCCGCTTTCGGAATTGAGCCAATCCGATGCGCCGATATACGATTTAATACGTGGGCAGCATCCCCAGGCTTCTGTATGGATTGCGCTCATCAGTCTATTGGCCATAGTGAACGGCGTACTTACTCAAATAATTATGGGGTCTAGAGTGCTCTACGGCCTTTCTGTAAAGGGGCGTGCGCCTTCAGTCTTTTCTGCTGTTTCTGAGGCAACTCGTACGCCTTGGGTGGCGACGATATGCGTTAGCGGATTGACCGTACTTTTTGCGATTTGGTTGCCGTTAGAACAATTAGCAAAAACCACCAGCTTTATTATTTTATGTGTTTTTACTTTGGTGAATCTTGCACTATGGAAAGTAAAGAAAACCCATAAGTCTGAAATTAATGCATTGCCGATCAGGCTTCCCAGCCTGCCCCTCGGTGGCGCTTTGCTGTGTATCGGCCTGATAATGTTTCAGTTAATCAGCCTAGTTTGAGACCTTTGCACGAAAGCCATTTCACTTCCATACGGCGTTAAAAACGTACTCAATCGATCATTTATGGCGTATAAACTCCCTCTTTCCGTGCGTTTTTGCCTTGTCTGAAAGCGAAATCATCTTCCGTGCAAAGGTCTCAGTCTGACTCCACCAAGAATAGGTTAAAAGAAATGGGAACAATACCAACGGGATGGCGCTTAGCGGCAAACAACAAAGAGATTGGCCGCGACTTTGATTTCGTGGATTTTAGATCGGCTTTCGCCTTTATGGCGAGAGTGGCGGAACAAGCCGAAGATATGGATCATCACCCGGATTGGAGCAACAGCTACAACAAGGTGCAGATCCGCTTGTCGACACACTCCGAAGGCGGGCTAACCAAGCTCGATACTGAGCTAGCCCATCGTATTAATCGCATCTATTCAGATATGCGATCTGAGCAGTCTAAATAAAGCGCCGCTGCGTATTGAAGGCTACTGCTGTTAAAGCGCCGCTAGCTAATTAAGAGCCGCTTGCATCTCTTCCAGCTTATGAGCAACCGCATCTGGCGACCCGGTGTTTTTTGCTATCAGGTGGTAGACCATCGGTACCAAAAAGAGGGTGAATACCGCGGCAACGCTTACGCCGGAGAAAATCACCACACCTAACACCACACGGCTTTCTGAACCTGGCCCTACCGCCATTATCAAAGGCACCGCACCCATCACTGTGGAAATTGTTGTCATCAATACCGGGCGGAATCTAATGCGCGCGGCGCCGATAATTGCCTCTTTGAATTCGTGGCCAAGATCACGCATTTGATTGATAAATTCAACTATCAAAATACCATTTTTGGCGGCGATACCAATCAGCATGACTATGCCAATCTGGCTATAAATATTTAGCGTAGCGCCAGATATATGCAACCCTGCCAGAGCGCCCGCAATTGCCAAAGGCACTGTAACCAGGATCACTACTGGATGAATAAAACTTTCAAACTGGGCTGCCAATACAAAGAAAAGCACCATCATCGCAATGCCGAAGGTGAGCCAAATCTGGCTAGATGATTCTTTGTACTCTAAAGATTGGCCTTTGTAGTCAATCACTGCTGTGTTGGGAAGTTCCGTCTCAACAACAGATTCAAGGAATGCTAAAGCGTCGCCCAAGCTATAACCCGGTTCAACAGACCCCGTAAGGGTCACTGCCCGCAATCGATTGTATCGGTTTAGGTTTGCGATCCCAGCTTCATTGCGAACCGTTATAAGGTTCGACAGAGGAATTAAGTCGCCGTTTGAAGAACGTACAAATATATTCTTTAAATCTTCCGGGCTGGCGCGTTGTTCGGTCTTTGCCTGCATCATTACCGCATATTCTTCGCCATCCAGAACGTAGGTTGAAACTTCACGTTCGCTCATCATGGTTTGCAGAGTTTGTCCGACAGCCTGAGCAGAAACTCCCAGCGATGCAGCCCGATCACGATCTATGTCCACCAGAATCTGAGATTGGGTTTCTTTCAAATCCGTGTCCAAGCGCGCAATTCCGGGATAGCTATTGGCTGCCTGTATAACAATGTCTCTCCACTCGGCTAGTTCTTCGTAGTCGAGTCCGAGTAATACAAATTCGATTGGTTGTCCGGAGTTTCTAGACAGGCCTTGTCGCATAAAGGCGAAGGTGCGTAAATCGGGCAGCTGGTTCCACTGCTGAACCATATCTTGCATGATTTCGGTTGTATCACCCTCAGTTTCACCCCATGGAGACAAGGCGACAAATAGTAAAGCGCTGTTGGGCGCCGGAGTAAAAAAAGAAGGGACGCGAAACAAATAAGCGTCTACTTCTCCGGTTTCCAAATAAGGGGATATGGGCGCCTCTATCTCATCTTGCCGACTGACCATTTTGCTATAACTGGTGCCTTCTGGAGCAACCACACTCGCGATAAACATGCGCTGGTCTTCTTGAGGCGCGTATTCGGCCGGCAGATTGGAGAAAAGTAGTCCAACCATAAAAAACACAAAAATAATAACGGGAACTGCCAACCAAGATTTGTTCAAAACTCGGGTTAATCCAGCCTCATAACGATCTGCTAACCAACCAAATAGTCGATCGGCTTTTTCGCTAAGCTTGGTCGCGTTGTGGCCGGCAGGCTTTAGCAGTTTTGAACAGAGCATGGGAGCCAAAGAAAGCGCCAATACACTGGAAAAAATGACGGCCGCACAGACCGCCACGGCCAATTCAGAAAATATCAGCCCGATGTTATCGGTGAGAAACATAATTGGAGTGAATACCGCCACTACCACAGCCGTAGTCGCTATTACCGCAAAGCCTACCTGACGCGTACCCTTATATGCGGCCAATAGTGGAGGTTCGCCTTTCTCAATACGCCGATAAATATTTTCCAAAACAACAATAGAATCGTCAACAACCAGACCTATGGCGAGCACCAGGGCTAGTAAGGTAATAAGGTTGATACTGTAGCCCAACGCATTAAGGGCGATAAAGGAAGATATAAGGCAAACCGGCACGGTGATCACGGGAATGATCATGGCTCTATAGGAGCCTAAAAATAGGAATATAACCAAGCCCACCAAACCCGTTGTGATAAGAATAGTTTGGTACACACTTCGAATTGCACCCTTGATAAATATTGAGGAATCGGCCGCTGCGTCTATGAGCATGCCATCGGGCAAACTACGGTTCAGACTTTCTATGGTTTCGGTTACCCCTGCGGTTACTTCAAGTGTATTTGCTGTGGACTGTTTGACAATGCCAAGGGCCACCGAGCTCTCGCCATTAATTAGAAAAAGACTGCGGTAATCTTCTGGGCCAAGTTCTACGATGGCGACCTCTGACAACCTAATCAAATGTCCGTCATCGCCCTGCCTGATAACCAAATGCTGAAAGTCTTCGGGCGTGGTGTATCCGCGAGAAACCCGCACGGGAAATTCCCGGTCAACGGAGTCTACCCGGCCGGCTGGAAGCTCTAAGTTTTCACGACGTAATGCACTTTCAACATCAGTTACTGTTAGCCCACGCGCAGCCATTTCCAAACGATCCAGCCAAATACGTACTGAAGGACGACCCGGACCAAATACATTGACCTGTGACACGCCTGGCAATACGGAAAATTGGTCGACAAGAAAGCGATCAACAAAATCTCTTAGCTCTGTTGGCTCCATGCTCTCGCTAGTTACCGTTACAAAGGTCACCGGTTGAGCGTCTGAATCCTGCTTAGCGATAGTTATTGAATCCAGCTCTTGCGGCAGAAGTTGTTCAGTTCGGGACACCCTATCCCTTACATCATTAGCGGCTTCATCGATATTGCGATTTAGGTCAAAACTGATATTGATAGAAGAGCGGCCGTCGGAACTGGTAGACCTGAGACTTTCGATACCTTCGATACCACTGATCGCATCTTCGAGAATCTGAGTAACCTGGGTTTCCATAACCGCAGCGGCGGCGCCGGGGTATATTGCGTTAATTGAAAGCGTCGGTGACTGGATATCAGGATATTCGCGCACCTGCAGCGTCTGAAAAGACAGCACGCCAAAGCCAACCAATAGCATGCTGATAACTGATGCAAAAACGGGTCTTTTAACTGAGGTATCTGATAACCACATAATTTAGTTTCCGCCAGCCATGGGGCCCTGTGCACCAGGAAGCCCCGACGGCGTTGCACCAGCAACGCGGACTTGAGCGCCATTGCGCATGCTCATAATGCCGTCCACAACTATCATTTCACCTGGCTGTAAACCTGCAGCGATAATCACTTCGCCCCGCAATCGACGCTCTATTACTACATCGCGTTCAGTAACTTTCATCTCTGCATCTGCCACATAGACCATTGAGCGATCGCCCTTTTGTAGCAGCGCCGCCTCTGGAATAACTAGGGATTCACGTTCATCAGCAATCAAAGAGAGGGTCATGAACATGCCCGGACGAAGTTGCCTATTTTCATTGGGCAAAATGGCTCGGACTTGAGCGGTGCGAGTAACCGGGTCGATACGTGAGCCAACGGAGGAAACCTCACCAATAAAACTTAAACCTCTGTAAGCGGCGCTGTTGGCTTCCACTATATCGCCGGAACGTACTCCACCAAATGCGGTTTCCGGAATACTGAAATCCAGCTTAAGCGTATCAATATCGTCTAATGTTGTGATTCTGGTATTGGGTGATACCAAGGTACCCGGGCTTACTTCCCGAAAACCTAACATGCCCGAAAAAGGCGCTCGAATTAAGCGATCTTCCAATCGTGAAATGGTGGCGTCCAGTTTTGCCTGATTGGCGTCATTTCGCGCGCGCGCTTCATCTATTTGCGAGGCAGAAGCGACATTGGAACCCAGTGTTTCCAAGCGCTCCAATTGAAGCGTTGTATCCTTTAGGTTTGCCTGAGCTTCAGCCAATAAAGCTGACTGTTCCTGATTTGTGAGCTCAACTAATATATCGCCAGTCTCAACAAGATCACCGTCTTCAAAGTGCAGCGCACTAATAGTATCGCTAACTTTGGAAGTAATAATCATGGATTCGTTTGCCACCAAAGTACCAACGGCTTCTACTCTATCTGCGACTAGTTCAAATCTCACTGGTTCCAATGAAACCAGAGCAGCACCCCCTCCAAAGCCAGGGCCTCCAGCAGAATCAGAATCTTGCGAAAAGTAGAGCCAGGTCCCTGCGGCAACCGCAATAAGAATAAGAATAAAAATGCCAGAAGATAGATTGTTTTTCATGTATTTAAATCGATAAATTAGTGGGGAGAATGATACTGGACCAGAGCCTTAAGCCCTGTGATGAGCTGTGATGAGCTGTTAAATTTTATTAAGCGCTAACGCCGAGTAAGTCGGTATTTTACCATGAGGAACTAGTTAAAACTTCGAAGCCTGTATCGGTTCTCAAAACTAAATATGCGGCTAGATTTTGCTGCTCGGCAAGTTGCAGGCCTTTCTCCGGCCCCAGAGCTAATAAAGTAGTAGCCCAACCATCTGCCCAGAGTGTCGAATCATGAATCACGGTGACCGATGCGAGCTCCTGCAAGATGGGGTAGCCTGTTCTTGGGTCAATCACATGAGAATAGCGCCGATCCTCATGCAAAAAATAGTTTCTATAGTCGCCAGAAGTCGCCAATGCACCTCGGTCCATCTCCACCAGATCCTGAATTGCGTCAGCTGAAGGAAGCTGAAGACCGTCCAAAGGCGTTTCAATACCAATACGCCATTTCTGATCCTCCGCATTTAGTCCGGAGACCCGAACTTCACCGCCTACCTCAACCAAATAACGATCAAGCTTGGCTGACTCAAGGTATTCCGCAACTAGGTCTACGCCGTAGCCTTTTGCAGTCGCGGAAAGGTTTACAAATAACTTATCGTTTTCCTTACAGAGATCTAGATTATTCAAATGAAGCTTTTGATAGCCGATCTCGGGTATTAGCGCTTCAATCTCCAGAGGTTCAGGCATCTGGTCTGAAGTGTAATTTGTGCCGAAGCCCCAAAGCTCTATTAGAGGCCCTACCGTGGCGTCAAAAACGCCTTCGCTAAGCTTGGAAAGCTCTTGAGACACTTTCACCACAGTCGCAGTTTCTGGAGAAATCGGATAACAACCTGCTGAGGCTGCATTAAATTGAGATACTTCCGAAGCCGCATCCCAGTTGGACATTTTTGAATTCACTAAATCCAACACCTGCTGTATGGCGGCATTAGTTCCGGTTTGATCAAGGGCAGTATCTGTCAGTATTTTAACGGACCAAGAAGTACCCATGGTGCCACCTTGAAACAGGTATTCATCAGGCTCGGTAGTACAGCCAGAAATGACAAGGATAGAGACCATCAAGCTAGATGTTAGACGCATAAATATATTTGAGTGTGATCGATGAAGCGATAAGGCCCTCTATTCTACATCCTTGCCTACATCATTGGTGCGGCCCTAGCAGGCGAGGCTATGCTTAGTGGCTGTGCATGGGTTTATATCAGCCAATAAAAACTTTATTTTCATTACTATTTTGAAAGAATTCTTAACACTGACAGGGTTAGCGGAAACGGGCCCCTTTGTTAGAATGCCGCGCATTCAGAACCCCACCGGAAACATAATGATCAAATCAGCGAAGAAGTTAGTAAATCTAACTCTGTTTTTCTCGCTTATTTTGCAAGCTAGCTTTGCCATTTCTCAAAATACACCTGAAGAAGCGGGTAAACATTTCACTGCTGCAAGAACTGATCAAGCTCCGCAAATAGACGGTGATATTTCTGATGCTTCCTGGGCAGATGCCGCACATATTGATGACTGGCTACAGGTTCGGCCTCTCGAATATAGAACCGCCTCAGAGCGCACTGAGGTATACATAATGTATGACGAAAATGCGCTTTATTTCGGTTTTTATGTGCACGACAGCAAACCGGAAGAAATTACCGCAAATGTTTTGCAGCAAGGAACCAGCATTCGCGATGATGACAAAGTTGGCGTAATCATTGACCCCTTTAATGCACAACGCGGCGGTTACAATTTCCAGCTAAACCCCAACGGCGTTCGCCTCGAGGCGATTTATATTAACGGCACACGGGGCTCTTTCCAATGGGAGGGAGTTTGGAATGGTGCCACTCAGATGCAAGACGACGGCTGGACAGCAGAGTTTGAGATACCGTTTAAATCTTTGTCTTTTGACCCGAACAACGATGTTTGGGGTGTAAATTTCTCGCGTAGTTTGCAGCGCAATCAAGAAACCATGGCCTGGTACTCCAGAAACGGTACCTTCAACCCGGCCAGCGCCGGGAAAATGGATGGCATCAATGATCTTACTCAAGGTATTGGGCTGGATGTAGTACCCGCTCTAAGTGGAAGTTCGTTTGAAGATAAGGTTGCCGGAAATACTGTCTCGGACATTCAGCCGTCTGTGGACATATTTTATAAGGTGACTCCGCAAATTAATCTTGCTGTCACCATAAACACTGACTTTTCCGCAACAGAAGCGGATACCAATACCCTTAACGCCTCTCGATTTAGACGGTTTTTTGCGGAAAAACGTGCATTCTTTCTAAACGATTTTGATGCCTTTAAATTCGGCCTTACTGACCTTCGTTACAACGGTAGTTCTTCCGGAAACAACGCATTGGCATTCTATTCTCGCCGCATAGGTCTAAGTGAAGATGGTCAACCGGTCGACATTGTTGGCGGCATAAAACTTAGCGGGCGTGCCGGCGAAACCGAATTTGGCGCGCTGGTAATGCGCCAAGACGAAACCACCGTTACATCCGGTGGAGTGACAGAAATTATAGATCCGACAAATGCTATCGTGGCCAGAGTATCAAGATCGATTTTTAGTGAATCAAAAATCGGCCTTATATTCACGGACGGTAATCCTGCGGAGAATCAAAGCAATTCTCTTTTCGGTGCTGATTTTCAATACCGGGACACGGAATTCTATGCCGGTAAAAGCTTAGATGGCATCCTGATGTATCAACAAACGGAAGATCCAGACTTTGATGATAACCAGGCTAGCTATAGTGCAGCAGTTTCGATCAGTTCCAATGAAGGTTTTTACGGCGGCGCACAATATTTCGCGGTAGAAGAAAATTATAGCCCCGGCCTGGGATTTACCCAGCGCACAAACGCTGAGCTCTTCTCCGGTAGTCTCTCGTACAAATGGCTATTTGAAGATTCCTTTGTTGCGCAAATTAGCACTAGTCTGAGCACTGTTAACTGGACCGATTTAGATACTGGCGCGGTGGATTTTGACCAAATTTCCTGGACCCCCTTTAACATTGAACTCCGAAGGGGCGATCGCCTGAATTTTAGTATCGAGAAAAAGACTCGAGTTGCCAGAGCTGGAGAGCGACCTACAGGCGACCTAGGTATAGCTGTTCCTCTAGGTGAGTACAGTAATTCTAATTATGAAATCAGCTATAACACACCAAACTATTTTGACCTTAGTGGCCAAATAAATGTTGATCTTGGCGAGTATTACAACGGCGATTTCACCACCATAAACCCCAGAATAAGCTGGCAGGCAAATCGCCATATTCTTTTCAGCACTGGATATAAGTACACTAAATATGAAATGCCCGGCGAAACGGTTTTTGCTAGAGAGGTGGAATTTGACCTCAATATCGCTTTCAACTCGAAAGTGTCACTCACTTCTGCAATTGAATACGACAACATAAGGCGGCAGGCATCTTTTAATAACCGCCTACGCTGGAATATCGAACCGGGGCAAGATTTATGGGTGGTATTCAACCAGGGCTTGGTCGATCAGGACGAAGACTACAATTTTGCCGTTGAAAATACTTCAGCTGCCTTCAAGCTCAGATATACCCTGCGTTTCTAGTCTCAAAGTCTCCTAAGAAAACGTAATAAAACTTTACTCTCGCGGGGCCGAATCGGCCCGGTGACCTTGGTAAAATCCCGCTCATTCAAAATCTAACGGAAACACCATGATTCAATCAGCGAAGGAGTTAGTAAAGCTAGCTACGCTAGTC